>OLVV01000093.1_pt1 | contig 59669 bp, 61 predicted proteins | sample 1673581 | NCBI WGS metagenome assembly OLVV01 (sample SAMEA103958116, study PRJEB25191) | human gut metagenome | biome: human-associated habitat [ENVO:00009003]; feature: intestine environment [ENVO:2100002]; material: feces | place: Germany | collected 2013/2015
AAGGGTTCGGCTGTTCGCCGATTAAAGTGGTACGCGAGCTGGGTTCAGAACGTCGCGAGACAGTTCGGTCCCTATCTGTCGTGGGCGCAGGATATTTGAGGAGCTCTGTCCTTAGTACGAGAGGACCGGGATGGACGTACCTCTGGTGCACCAGTTGTCATGCCAATGGCACGGCTGGGCAGCTACGTACGGAACGGATAAACGCTGAAAGCATCTAAGCGTGAAGCCGACTCCAAGATTAGATATCCCATTGCATAAGCAAGTAAGACCCCTTGAGGACTACGAGGTTGATAGGCTGCGTGTGTAAGTGTCGTGAGGCATTTAGCTTGGCAGTACTAATAGGTCGAGGGCTTGACCACAAGAGTCTTTTGGTCAGCTTATTAAAGTATTTACAATATTGCTTATCTCACTTTGCTTAATCTTTATTCAGTTTTCAGGGCGCTGTCTAAGCGACTGTGAAATGCACCATTAGCTCAGTTGGTAGAGCACCTGACTCTTAATCAGGGTGTCCCGGGTTCGAGCCCCTGATGGTGCACCAAAAAGGTAACAGGGGCTAATGAAAAGAAGACCATTAGCCTTTGTTACAAACAGATGGCTCGTTGGTCAAGCGGTTAAGACTCCGGCCTCTCACGCCGGCAACGCGGGTTCGATTCCCGCACGAGTCACCATGAAGATGGTATATACTTCTCAAATAAGGGAAGAATAAATACAAGAGAATAGTTGGTGTTGATGACGCTGAGGGTCCACCTGTTCCCATACCGAACACAGAAGTTAAGCTCAGTGGTGCCGAAAATACTTGGCTGGTGACGGCCTGGAAAGATAGGGAAATGCCAACACAGGCGAAACACCTAATCGGGTGTTTTGCACTATATTCCTCCATAGCTCAGTCGGTAGAGCGCATGACTGTTAATCATGATGTCACTGGTTCGAGCCCAGTTGGGGGAGCCAAAAGAGGCTCATAGTTTTTCTATGAGCCTTAATTACTTATATACAAAATTTATTTCCGGTAGAAGTGATAATTGATTTATCGGAAAGGAAAAGATATGGAGTTCGAAAATATGACAGACATACAATTTGATGTTCTTATGAACTCAATTATCCAAATAGTAAAGGATTCTGAAACTAAAGATGAAGCTGTTGAAAAGCTACAAAATTTAGTTAAAGGTAAAGAAAACTGATTACTTTCGCTAATCTGCTTAATTTAATATTATCAAATATATGAGTCAATCATTATATTTCTTATTTTAGAGATATAGTAATTGGCTCTTTTTTTATTTGGCAATCGTTTTTAATTTTTTGATTAGAACGGTTGCCTTTTTTTATTTACAAAAAATCGAAAGGAATGATTTTAAATGTATTTTACCGACACACCTGAACTCAGGAAGTTTGAAAGAGAGATGCGGCAGAAACCTAATTTTGACAGGTGAAATGATGATTGTGATGAAAATGAAATCTCACATTTCTCTGACAACAAAAATGTCAATACAAACAGAAAAAGGATGGAGGTTGATTTTGTGACAATAAAAATAAGAAGTCCTACTAAAGCTATTACTTAAATCAAAACTAAATAAATTGGAGAAGATAACTTGAACGAATACGAAAGACAGCGCAGAATAGCTGAAAGCACAAAGAAATTGTATCCGCCGGGAACAAGAATTGAGCTTATCAATATGAAGGACCCTTACGCACCTGTTCCGGCAGGCACAAGAGGAACAGTAAAATTTGTTGATTCAATGGGAACGATATTCCCTGAGTGGGACAATGGTCGTTCACTTGGTGTAGTTCCTGGTGAGGATTCATTCAGAAAGCTTACGCAGGAAGAAATCGAAGCAGAAAACCAATCCGAATCAGAAGTTGAAGATGAAACTCCTGATGAGGATAACGGAATGACAATAGGAATGTGAGGCGTTTTTTAATATATAAATCTTCGTTGGAATGAAGATTTATGGCAATCAGATTTTTTGATATGTTTGCTGGCATCGGTGGTTTCCGTTCCGGACTTGAAGCCATAGGCGGTTTTGAGTGCGTCGGTTACTGCGAAATCGACAAGTATGCAAAGCAGGCATATGAAGCAATGTACGATACAGGAGGTGAACTTTACTTTGATGACGCAAGAAAAATCGTACCCGAACAGTTACCCGATTTCGACCTTATTACCGGCGGATTTCCCTGTCAGTCCTTCTCAATCGCAGGAGCAAGAAAGGGTTTTGACGATACAAGAGGAACGCTGTTTTTCGAGATTGCTCGAATTGCTGCCGTTAAAAAACCTAAGTATCTCTACCTCGAAAACGTTCCCGGTCTCCTTAACCATGACTCAGGCAAAACATTTGAAACAATCCTCCGTACGGGGTCCCCGAAAAGCTATAAGCTTTTTGGGGAGAGGAGGCACAGCATATCGAACGAGTTTTTGACCGCTTGCGGTCGAAACGAGTAAGCGGAGCTTGTGCCGACGAGGGGTATGATGTGTGCTGGCAGATACTTAACAGCAAAAATTTTGGAGTTCCACAGTCACGAAATCGAGTGTTCATTATCGGATATCTTAGAGGACAATGTGCCGGAGAAGTATTATCTTTTACGCAAACAAGCGGAAAAGCTCTTATACAAAGAAAACCCAACGCAAGGTGAGCGAATCTACTCATCTAAAGGGCTAAGCTGTACACTGACAAGCGGTTCGGGAGGATTCGGCGGTCATTCGGGACTTTATCTCGTTGAAGATACTGAAAACTTTGGCTTGCCGATAAAATCTAAGACCAAAGACGGTTATCAGATCGCATATCCCGGCGACAGCATTGATACCGCCTTTTCGGGACAAAATTCAAGGCGTGGCAGAGTCGGAAGTCAGATAGCACACACGCTTACTACTTCCGCAACGCAAGCGTATTATTTTATCGACCTGAACCCCGATCCGAAGCTGACAGAAATTGCAAGGTGCATAACTGCAAGACACGATTCGGGAATCAGTAACCGAAAGGGTGAGCATTCAGGTGTATTCGTTGAAAGCACGAATTTTACAGATGATGAAAAATTCGCAGTTGCTTTTGTTGATCCAAACGGCGAAGTCCATATCGGCAGAATCAGAAAGCTTACTCCGAGGGAGTGCTGGAGATTACAAGGCTTCACGGACGATCAGTTCGACAAGGCAAAAGCGACTGGACTATCCGACAGCAGGCTTTACAAGATGGCAGGAAATGCGGTGACAGTAAATGTAATCTCTGAAATCGGGAAGATTATCAAAAAAGTAAACGATAAAAATTAAATAATAACAACTAATATCAATCGTTCCGAACGACTGATATTGGTTTTCATATATATAAGCCGTTGATTAGATTTTTTTAATTTAATCAACGGCTTTTTGTCGTTTCAGGGGCGATTGGTATTCCGAAATGGAGTGATGAATATCAAAACCCCTGTGAGTTGGATGGGAAATAAAACTTCCATCCTTCATATTTTGTACGCCCTGTTTCCTCTGAATTACGAAAGGTATATTGAGCCGTTCGGAGGCTCAGGAGCTGTACTTTTAGGCAAGAAAAAGCCTGATAAGTTCGAAGTTTACAATGACTATAACCATAATCTTGTAAACCTCTTTCGCTGTATGCGTGACAGACCTATGGCATTCATAAAAGAGCTCGGATTTTATCCGCTTAATTCAAGGGATGATTTCAATGCAATAAAGAAATTTTTTAAACAGGAAAAGTTTGAGGACAAATACCTTGATGAAGAATTGGAATTGACGAAGATTATTCTTCCCGACTTGAAAGCAGAAGAAATCATAGAATTGTATATAAAAATGAAACAAGACTACGACTTGCGCAGAGCAGTAATGTTTCTTAAACTTCTACGATACAGCTATTCAAGCAGTGGAAAGTCATTTGCCTGTCAGCCCTTTTCAGTAGTGAGCCTGTTTCAACTGATAGAGCAAGTCGGCAAAAGACTTGAAAATACTGTGATTGAAAATCAGGATTTTGAAGTCTTGATAAAGCATTACGACCGAGATAATGCCTTTTTCTACTGCGATCCGCCTTACTATTCAAGCGAGTATGTTTATCAGTGCGGTTTCACTTGGGATGACCACTTGAGGCTGAAAAACGCACTTGCAAAAGCAAAAGGCAAATGGCTTGTATCGTACAACGATTGCACAGAAATCAGAGAATTATATAACGGTTACTCATTCTTTGATTTTAAACGAATCCACAGTATGGTTCAAAAGTATGATGCAGGCAGAGAATTTCCTGAACTTTTGATTGCAAACTACGATTTGTATGAGCGAGAGCGTGCAAAGCCAAGACAATTAAGTCTGCTTGATTTGCAAACGGACAATGAAGAAAATTTAGATCAAATTTTAAAGGAGAGCATAATATCATGGAAAATGAAACAATGAACAATTTAGTATTTATAGGCATACCGCTTGATACGGTTATCGTGTCTGGAATCACATCTGATGCAACAGTTCAGGTTACGGCGACCAACGGTGTAATTGTTATTGAGAGGTGTGATGACATCTGTGAATGTGAAGAAAGTGACTGTCTTTGTGATGATTGCAGAGCAAAGCTCGGTCTTGATGAAAGCGAGGACGAGTAATGCTTAAAATGTATAGAGTCCTTGGCAAAAGAGGTAGAATTACTATTCCCTATGAAATCCGTCAGCGTATCGGTTTCAAATACAACGATGTTTTATCATTCACACAGCAGGATGATGGCTCGGTTGTTGTCAGGAGAGAAAAAATCTGCGATAACTGTAATGAATTTGCTGAAGAATTCGAGGAAAATTTCACCCTTGAAGATTTCCTCGACAGCCTATCCGAGGAAGAACAGAGAGATGCACTTGTTCATCTTTCTTTGAAGTGGGTGGAAAAACAGAATGTTAGTTTACCGTTTGCGTCTGCCAAAAAGAAGTGATTATCAGTTGGTATTCAAAAATCTCTGGACATTTGAAATTCTTTGGATATACTTAGTGCTTGAAAGGACGGCGATAGTATGAAAAAGAAAATCGCAATAATGCTGACATTGATTTTAGCAACAGGAACATTCACAGCTTGTACGGCAGAAGAAAAAATGTATAACAGTTCTTTATCACCCACGGTTTCAACTTCCGCGGGTGTTTCTGTATATACGGAATCTTCTGCAACGGCAACAACAGAAAAAGCGACTGAAACCACAACCCCAAAAAAAGCCACAGTTTCAAAAGAAACAGAGCTTTCGGAAGAGAATACCAAAACCAAAGAAAAAGCCGACAGTGGGCAAAATTCGGTGGTTGCTTCGGCAACGGATTCAATTCAGGAAACACAATCCAAGGTTCAGAACAACAGCAGGAATGTTGAGAGTGGCAATCAGCAAAAATCACAATCAAACGCTAAAAAGCCAACGCAGAAACCTACACCAAAGCCGACACGACCGCCTACCAAAGCAAAAACGGTTGATGTTCAGTATGCGGTGAGTGCCTGCATAGCCTACGGTCAGCAGCTTGGAATGAAATACGATTCCTCACTGAACACAGGCAACGCAAGCTGGTTCTCGCCCACAAACGCATCATATTATGATGATACGCAAAGACTGACAGCAGATTGCTATGGTGATGTTGAGTATGTAGCCTACTACTTCCAAAGCAGTGGCATAGCTCCGAGAGACTTATCATTCAATGTAATTGCAGAAAACAACAAAATATATGTAGTCTACTGTTGAGCATACGATTAAGCAAGGCACTCACTTCATTGTGGGTGCTTATTTTTATGAAAGGAAAATGACAATGAAAATCAATAATATTACACTCTCGGATCTCCGCCGTATGAACGGCAAGGAAGGACTCATCTTGCAGGGATGCGGCGGTGAAACACAGGAATGGGTGGACGGCATCAATAAAATGCTCACAGACAAGGGAATACTTCTTGACAATACAAAGTTTGAGAATGTTTCTGTGCTCAAGAGTGACGGCGTAACCTGTATTCTCTATCCCTTTGAAGATGTCCACCTTGATATCGGCAAGCTTGCAATGTGGAGATTACAGTCATACACAGCATTTGCCGGAACTTGGCTTTCCGACTATGTGGAAAACAAGCTCGGTGGATTTATTACCGATGAGCAAATCAAAGCAGAAAAGGTCAAACCTGACTGTGCGTTGATAGGTCAGGATGGCAATATATTCAATCTGTTAGGAATTGCAAGTCACATTCTCAAACAAAACGGTATGGCTGACGAGGCAAAAGAAATGTGTAGTCGTGTTACGAGTTCTGGCAGTTACTGCGAAGCGCTGAACATTATCGGCGAGTATGTAAATATAACGGACGGCAGTGAGCAGTCCGATGATATAGATGAAGATTTCAATGAAGGGCAGGCGATGAAATTATGATTGTATTTAAAACAGAATAAGACATCAATCGGGGCAAGGGCAAAATCTTGGCCCATATTTTTTATGAAAGGATTTTTAAAATGACGAACTTAATCAAAAATAAAAAACTTACAAGAATAACGGCACTTTTACTTGCGGTTGCCGTAATATTCGGAACAATGTTCTCACTCCCCGTAAGTGCGGCAAGCGGTGATAAGGTTACAATCACCTTTGATTACTGTTATGACAGCACCGGGAACACAATCAAATTCCAGCAGACCACAGTCAGCGACGGTTATACTGTAGGTACAGTGGGCGAAGAGCTGTGCAAGATTTTTGCAGACGGCAAAGAAGCCTATTGCATTGAACCCGGTCATACACTCTACTCAGGCAATACGCTGACAGAAAGTGCCTCAACCGTTTGGAAGAATTTAGGCTCGGCAAAGCAGAAAGCAATCAACATTGCTCTGCTTTACGGCAAACCCGGTTCAGAAAAAAGCTTAAGCGGAACAGAGGATCAGAAATGGGTAGCAACACAGCTGATTGTATGGGAGTTTGTTTCAGGTTGCAGAAGTACTGCTGACGGTTACAAGTGTATGAATACAAAGTTCATTGACGGCATTTGTGCAGGCGGCGCAAACCCAGGAGTCAAGTCGGTTTACAATGCTATCTCAAAAAGCCTTGCCAATTACTCAATTGTTCCAAGCTTTGCATCTGCAATCGCCTCAAAGGCTGAAACCTATGAGATGAAATACTCGGACGGAAAGTACACATTAACTCTTACCGACAGCAACAATATTCTTTCCAGTTTCAGTTTCAAGACAACAGGCGGTGTGAGCGCATCTGTATCAGGCAACAAGCTGACCTTGACTTCAACTTCGCCAGTCAACGATGCAGTAACATTCAACTCTGCAAAGTCAATGCCAAGCGTAGGAAATACAACTCTTGTTCCATATGGTGACGCAAGCCTTCAGGATGTAATCACAGGAGTTGAAAATGACGCTGACCCGATAAGAGCATATTTCAAGGTCAAGACAAGCTCGGGCAATCTCAAGCTTGTTAAAACCGCAGAGGACGGCAATGTTGCAAATATTGAGTTTACTGTCAAAGGCGATGGTTACAGCAAAACTGCAAAAACCAATTCAAAGGGCGAATTTGAATTAACCGACCTTGTCCCCGGAAAATACACGGTTACTGAGCATACTCCGACAGAGTATGCCGAACAAAAATCAAAGACCGTAAATGTTGAAAGTGGGAAAACGGCAACTGTTTCTTTCAGTAATGTTCTTAAAAAGTGGAAGCTGACTGTTACAAAAACAGACGCTGAAACAAAGTCTGCACAGGGTGATGCAACACTTGCAGGAGCAGTTTACGGAATCTACAATAACGGCAAACTGGTTGACAAGTACACCACCGATAAAAACGGCAGTTTTACCACATCTTATTATATTTGCGGTGACAACTGGACTTTAAAAGAAATTGACCCGAGCGAGGGTTATCTGCTTGACGAAACCGAATATCATATCGGTGCAGAGGCGAAAAAATATACGCTTGAAAACAACAGCGTTTCAATGGGTGTTACCGAAGATATACTGAAAGGAAAAATTGCAATTATCAAGCACACCGATGACGGCAGTACAAAAATTGAAACTCCCGAAAAAGGTGCAGAATTTCAGGTGTATCTGAAATCGGCAGGTAGTTACAACAAGGCAAAGGAAACTGAAAGAGATACTCTTGTATGTGATGAATACGGCTTTGCGGAAACAAAGGATTTGCCTTACGGCACATACACTGTTCATCAGACCAAAGGCTGGAACGGTACAGAGTTCATTGCTGATTTTGATGTGTTTATTTCTGAAAATAATAAGACTTACAAATACCTCATCAATAACGCAAGCCTTGAAAGCTATGTAAAGATAGTAAAGGTTGACAGCGAAACAGGCAAACAGATTCCGTATGCAGGTGCAGGCTTTCAGATTTATAATCTTGACGGAAAGCTCGTGACTATGACCTACACCTATCCCGAGGTTACAACTATTGACACATTCTACACGAACAGCGAGGGTTATCTAATTACACCCGAATCTCTGCCCTACAGCAAAGGCTATTCAGTCGTTGAGGTGCAGGCTCCTTACGGATATATCCTTGACAGCACACCTGTATATTTTGACATTACAGCAGAAAACACAAGTGAAGAAAACGGCGTTACAATTGTAAAAACCGAGAAGAAAAATACTCCGCAGAAAGGCACAATTACCGTAGAAAAAACAGGCGAGATTTTCTCGAATGTAACTGCAGTCGGCGGCGGATATACTGATGAAAACGGAAATGATGTTACACTTCCGACCATATATCAGCCTGAATATTCTGTAAGCGGTTTGGCGGGTGCAGTGTTTGAAATCTATGCTGATGAGGATATTACAACGCCTGACGGAACAGTTCGATATACAAAAGATACTCTTGTTGACGCCATTACCACAGGTGAAAAAGGCACAGCAACAAGCAAACAGCTTTACCTCGGCAAATACCGTGTTGTAGAAAAAACTGCTCCTAACGGATTTGTTCTGAACAGGACTGTAAATCATATTGCGCTCACCTATGCCGGACAGAATGAAAAGGTGACTAACACCTCAACATCATTTACAAACGACAGACAAAAGGTTGAAATCGACCTTACCAAAGTGCTTGAACAGAACGAGAAATTCAACATTGGCAGTAATGACGAAATCCTCAATGTTTCATTCGGACTTTACGCTGATGAAGATTTGAAAGCCGCAAACGGATCTGTCATTCCAAAGGACGGACTTCTTGAAATTATCACCTGTGATGAAAAAGGCAAGGCAACCTTCACCACCGACCTTCCAATCGGCAGTTACTATGTTAAGGAAATCAGCACGGACAATCACTATATCCTATCTGAGAAAAAATACCCTGTTGTGTTTGAATACGCAGGACAGGATACAGCAACTGTTCATATTTCTGTAAATGACGGTGAACCGATTGAAAATGAAATCATCTATGGCACAATCAAAGGCTTGAAGATTGATCGTGAAACAGGCGAAAATATCGCAGGCGCATTGTTCGGCTTATTTAGCACTGATGAAACAGAGTTTACAGAAGAAACTGCAATTTTAACATCTGAATCAAACGAGGGCGGTATTTTTGAATTTACCAATGTTCCCTACGGTGAATATATTGTCCGTGAGTTAAAGCCTGCTGAGGGTTATCTCCCTAATGAAGAAAACTATGCCGTAACAATTTTTGATAACAAGGAAATTATCGAAATCACAGTTGAGAACGATAAAATTCCTGAGTTAAAAACCACAGCAACCGTTGACGGCAAAAAGGAAGTCGGAGCAACAGAAGTGTTCACACTTGAAGATGTTGTAGAGTACAAGCATCTTGTACCCGGCAAGGAGTACACGGTTAAGGGTGTTCTTATGGATAAGGCAACAGGCGAACCACTTTTAATTGATGAAAAAGAAATCCGTTCAGAAACCACATTTACACCTGATGAACCAACAGGAGATGTTATTGTTTCCTTTGAATTTGACGCAAGATATATCAAGAAAGATACTGACATAGTCGTTTTTGAAAGCCTTTACAGTGAGAATAAAGAGCTTGCAGTCCACGCTGAAATTGATGACGAAAGTCAGACCGTAACTGTTAAACTTCCGAAAATCGGAACAAAGGCAAGTATTGAAGGCAAAAAGAAATTCACAGCTAACGGTGATATTACCATTGACGATGTTGTTTCCTACAAACATCTCACAGCAGGAAAAGAATACACAATCAAAGGCATCCTTATGGATAAATCCACGGGTAAGCAATTCCTTGTTGACGGCAAAGAAGTTTGTTCCGAAGTAACATTCACACCCGAAATAGCAGACGGCGAAGTAACAGTATCCTTTACCTTTGACGGTTCTGTAATTACCAAAGAAACAGAAATTGTTGTGTTTGAAACTCTCTACCGTGATGAAACGGAAATTGCTGTTCACGCTGACATTGATGACAAGGATCAGACTGTAACTATTCATCCGCAGCCTGAACCTGAAAAACCGCAGACAGGAGACAATTCAAATATCGGTTTTTGGATTGGTTTAGGTGCAGTTGCGCTTGGCGGTCTTGTTTCTGTGGTTATCATCAAACTCAAGAAGAAAGATGAGGATGATGAATAATGCACAGGACATATATCTGTTCGCCTTTGGGCGGTAATGTATCTGCAAATATTGAAAACGCAAAACGATATGCCCGATATGCGTTAGAGTGCGGTATGGCTCCGTTCATACCGCATTTTTATGCGCTGATTTTAGATGACAGCAACAAAGAAGAAAGAAACCTTGGTATGCTTGCGGGACTTTCTATGCTTTGGGTGTGTGATGCGGTCTGGGTTTTCGGTGATGAATTAACCGAGGGTATGAAAACAGAAATTCGCTTTGCAGAAAAACTGAACATCGAAGTCAGATATATATCGGAGAATGATCTAAGAAAATCGGAGGTAAAAAATGATAAAATCAAGAAAAATTAAGTTGTTGAAGTGGTTGGCAGGAATATCAGTAATACTGTTAATGCTCGGAATATCGGCGGTAACAGTCTTTGCCGCAGGCGATGTATCATCAGCCATTGAAAGCACATGGAACTCGGCACAAACACAGATTAAAAATGTTGTAAACAATGTTGTCTTTCCTGCGGTAGATATGATTCTTGCCATACTTTTCTTTGTTAAACTTGCTACTGCTTATCTCGATTACCGCAAGCACGGACAGTTTGAATTCACCGCGCCGGCAATTCTTTTCGGCTGTCTTGTGTTCTCGCTGACAGCACCACTGTACATTTGGACGATACTCTGATAACAATAAAAATAAGGCTGTTGTGTTAAGTCATAACAGCCTTTTGTGGAGGTGATTTATATTTTTGACTGGTTAGGAGATTTCATCGGCGGAATCGGAAGTGCCATAGGAGGTGTGTTCGATTACCTCGGTGAGCAAATCTCAAATGCTATATGGAACACAATGCTTCAGTGGCTTTATGAAACGATTTACAACGCTGTTGCCGACTTCTTCACAATGATGGGAAATATGGGAGCAGATGTGTTCGACCTCACTTGGGTGCAGGCGACAATAAACCTGTTTACGCTGTTTGGCTGGGCATTGTTCGTCGCAGGCACGGTCGTCGCCGTATTTGATGTTGCAATAGAATATCAGAACGGCAGAGCGAACATAAAGACAACTGCAATTAATGTCTTAAAAGGTTTCTTTGCCTGTTCGCTGTTCGGCGTTGTGCCTGTGGAACTGTATAAATTTTGCATCAGCCTGCAAAACACATTCTCAAAGGATTTGTCCTCCATAATGGCAGGACAGCAAAGCATTGATTTAGCAGGACAAAGCACAAGTGTTTTAGAGGGCAGTTTTGCAGTTGCAAACCAGACAACATTCGGATTATTGAATCTGTTATGTATGATTGCTTTTGCCTACTGCGTAATAAAAATCTTTTTTGCGAACATCAAGCGTGGAGGAATTCTGCTCATACAAATGGCGGTAGGTGCGTTGTATATGTTCAGCGTTCCGAGAGGATATCAGGACGGCTTTAATCAGTGGATGAAACAGATAGCGGCACTGTGCCTTACGGCATTTATGCAGACAACTCTGCTGTTCCTCGGGTTGCTAACCTTCCCCGGCAATATGCTTTTAGGACTTGGAATAATGCTTGCATCAAACGAAGTTCCTAGAATTGCACAGCAGTTCGGACTGGATTCATCAGTTAAAGTGAATATGACAAGCATTGTTCACGCAACAACAACTGCTGTTAATCTGACGAGAAGTGTTGCAAGGGCGGCTAAATAACTTAGTGCCAATGTTCTACTCCACTTATGTTGCGTAGAACATTACTGCTTTTTAGCGTAAAATTTCCGCTAAAAAGCAGAGGAGCAATGCTCCTTGGCACAAGTTGCAATCTATCGCAAAGTTCTAATCAAACAAGCTTGTTAGAACTTTGCTCCGATTTAAGACGAAAGGAATTTAAAGATTATGACCACTTATTTATATCCGCAAAATCTAAAAGCCACAGCCAATCTATGGCTGTGGAGCTTACGGGATTTTGCAATTATGAGCATAACGCTTTTGTTATCAATACTGATACTTGCACAGACGAGAATAATAGTACCTCTTGCGGTAACTCTCTGTTTCGGCTTTTTGTCAATAAGACTGGAAGATACAACAATTCTTGATTTCATACGCTATGCCGTAAAGTATTTTATATCAACTCAACAGATATATTTCTGGGCAGAAAGGGGCAAATAAATGAAGAACAATCAGAAGGAAACAAAGCACAAAGGCAAGTCCGTTCAGGATTTGATGGGCATAAAAACCTTTACGAAAAACGGTTTGAAGGTCGGCAAGGAAGAACTGATTTTTATATGGTTCAGCCTACAAATATTTCTGTGCTTTCCCACACGAATATCGAAATCAAGGTGCGCCACCTGATGATGGTGCTTTCTGCTGTGCCGGATATTGAGATCACCTGTACCGATTCCTGCGAGTGCTTCGATACAAACAAAAGCTATATCAAAGGCAGAATTGAAGCTGAACAGAATGAAAAAGTCAGAAAAATATTGAATAAGGATCTGGATTTTCTCGACAGCATTCAGACCGAAACCTCAACCGCAAGGCAGTTTCTGTTCATAGCAAGGTGTAAATCTTCAAAATCCGAAAATGTTTTGCAGAAAGCAAACAGGGTTGAGAAGATTATTTCAGACCAAGGCTTTGAAGTAACCAGAATGAAGAAAGCCGACATCAAGCGTTTTCTTGCAATATATTTTGACGCAAGTATGAACGGTGATTTGATGCCCGACTATGACGGCGAAAAGTATTATGAAAAGGAGCATATCTATGAAGAAACATAAAGAAAAAATCAAAATAGGAATTGTGATAGGCGTATTTTCTGTTGTTATAATTGCCTGCCTGGTTTCAATATTTTCGCAGGTGTTTACAGAGTACAAAGAGAATGAAAGTTTTAAAAACCTTGCAGAAATTGTTACTGAGGAATCGACAGGTAATGATACTGAAAAAGAACAATTCATAAATCCAAATTTATTAAAAGTCAGTGATTGTGATAATGATGTTCAAGACGAATCGTCTATGTATTTCACGACATATTACGAACCTCATTTAATATCAGAACTCATTTCAATGAATTCCGAATGCTTCGGCTGGATAAGCATAGCAGACACAAACATCAATTACCCTGTTATGCACACACCGAGTAATCCGCAGAAATATCTGAACAAAAACTTTTACGGCGAGTACAGCTTCAGCGGTACACCGTTTCTGGACAGCAGATGTTCTGCCGACAGTACAAATTTAGTCATATACGGTCATCATATGAACAACGGCACAATGTTTGCAGACCTTTGCAACTATACCGATTATTCTTACTTCTCGGAACATCCTACAGTTGTGCTTGAAACGAAAGACGGGGTATTTGCTTACTCCGTCTTTTCTGTTATAAAAGTAAAGTCCGATGATGATTGGTACAGATTTATAACAACAGATTTGGACAAAACCTATGAAAAATGGATCAGTTATTCAAAAACAAAATCTCTGTATAGCACAGGAATTACACTTGTTTACGGTCAGCAGATTTTAACACTTTCAACCTGTTATGGCTATAATCAGGATGACCGTATACTTGTGTTAGCAGTACGAAATTAAGGGGGTTAGAAAATGAAGTTATTCAATAGGAAACCAAAGGTGCTCACACCCGAACAGGCAGAAGAAATCTACACAAAGAATTTCTTTGATATGATTCTGCCGTCAACAATAAAATTTTTCACCGATTATTACATTGTCGGCGACTCGTACCGCAGTGTATGGGCGGTTCGTGAATATCCGCCGAGTACGAAAGAACAAGCAATACTCTCACAGCTTGCAGACAGAAACGGCGTAATGCTTCGCATATACCACAGACTTGTTGAAAGTGTGGAACAGAGAAAAATTATTCAGAATGCCACACGCAAAAACAAGCTCAAATCAAGCGGTAACGATGTAAATGAAACCATTGAAGCACAGGGCAACTTGCAGGATGTTGTTACCCTTATGGCGAACTTACGAAAGAACAAAGAACCGTTATTGCATTGCTCTGTGTTCATAGAGCTTAAAGCCAAAAACAAGCAGAAATTGAAGGAGTTACAGACCGATATTGCAATGGAGCTGACACGCTCCAAGATTGAAGTGGATAGATTAACGCTAAGGCAGAAAGAAGGCTTCTTGTCGGTGAACCCTATCGGCTGTAATCAGTTCGGAAGTCTATATGAAAGAGTGTTGCCTGCTTCTTCAGTTGCAAATCTTTTTCCTTTTAATTTTAGCGGTAAGACAGATCCTAATGGCTTGTACATTGGGCGAGATAAATACGGCACAAATATCCTTGTTGATTTTGACCGCAGAACAGAGGACAAAACCACATCAAATATCCTTATCCTCGGAAACAGTGGTCAGGGTAAATCGTATTTATTGAAACTCATCCTTACAAATATTCGTGAAAGTGGAAAGAAAATCTTATGCCTTGACCCCGAAGCGGAGTATGAGGATCTGACAAATGCCCTCGGCGGTTGCTACATTGATTTTATGTCTGGTAAATACAAAATCAATCCTCTTGAACCAAAGGATTGGGGTAATGCAAATGAAGAAATTGACTCCAAAGCTCCCGAACCGTTCAAGCGTGTTACTCGACTTTCACAGCACATTGCGTTCTTGAAAGACTTTTTCAGAACCTACAAGGATTTCACGGACGCACAGCTTGATACAATTGAAATTCGGCTTATGAAGCTGTACGCACGATTCGGCATTACAGACACGACAGATTACAGCACAAAAAAGCCTACGGACTTTCCTGTGATGAGCGATTTCTATGATTTGTGCGAAGAAGAATATATGACCTACGACCACAAGCGGAAATATCTCTACACCGAAGAAATCCTGCAGGAGGTTTGTCTGGGTATTCACAGTATGTGTGTAGGTTCAGAATCAAAGTATTTCAACGGTCACACAAACATTACTAATGACAAATTCTTGTGCTTCGGGGTTAAGAGTTTGCTCGACACTAACAAAAGACTCAAAGACGCAATGTTGTTTAATATCCTTTCCTATATGTCTAACAAGTTGTTAGGCGAGGGAAACACCGTTGCATCAATAGACGAGCTTTATTTATTTTTGTCTAACCTCACAGCTATTGAGTATATCCGCAACGCAATGAAGCGTGTCCGCAAAAAGGATTCAGCCGTGATTTTAGCCAGTCAGAACATAGACGATTTTTTGATTCCGAGCGTTAAGGAATACACAAAACCCTTGTTCTCAATCCCGACTCATCACTTCTTATTCTTCCCCGGTAATATCAATCCTAAAGATTTTCAGGATGCACTGATGGTTGAAGCGAACGAATACGATTTAATAAAATTCGGTGAGCGTGGCACTTGCCTTTACCGTTGCGGAAACGAAAGGTATCTGCTTCTTGTTCAGGCTCCTGAATACAAAGCCGAAATTTTCGGAAGTGCAGGTGGAAGATAAAATTTTGAATAGACAGAATTTTAAAATTGTGGTATGATAATTACAAAATAACAGGTTAATAAATTGATATTTGACACATTCTCTGTTTGTGGGAAAGAATTCTCATAACCGTTGATGTACCATATTTTCGGAGGTGAACGTCATGGATCAAATAAAAATCGGTAAATTTATTGCTACGCTTCGTCGGCAGAGCGGACTAACTCAAGAGAAGCTCGGAGAGAAAATTGGTGTAACAAACAAAACAATATCTCGCTGGGAAAATGGTAACTATATGCCAGACATTGAAATGCTCCAACTACTTGCAAAGGAATTTAATGTTAGCATAAATGAATTGTTGGCTGGACAAAAGATGTCAGACGAAGAGTTTCGGAAAAATGCAGATGAAAACATAATTGCTGTTTCAAAAGAAAGTGCATTCTCGTTTGAGGAAAGAAAAGCATATTTCAAAAAGAAATGGCGTAAGGAGCATATATCACTTTTTGTTGTTTTATTGTTAATTCTAATTGTCGCTTTTGTATTGCCATTTGTTGTCAGTAAACCATGGTTTGTTGGATTAGTGCCATTGATAGCATTTATTGAATATGCTTACCAGAATAACAGAATGATGATTTATGTAGAAAACTGTCTTTATAAGTGAGATAGTCAATATCCTGTTTAAGATTATTTTTACAATTAAAAAATATTATAATCCGATTGTTTTTCTTAAATGAAAGTCAATCGGATTTTTATTTGCGGAGGTGATTCAATGAGTGCTACCATAGGCGCGGCACTGAAGAAAATAGCAGTTGCTCTGCTGACGGATAAAAAGATAATGAAAACAATAGGCGGTATAATAATCGGCATAATCATAATTGTGGTTATGCCGATTGTTGCTGTGGTGTCCGTTTTTAACGGCAGTATGGATATTGATACAGACAAGCTTAGCCAGTCCATACAAGAAAATATCTCAGCAGAGCAGATGGAAAATCTACAGCTTATTAACGACACAATGACAGAGGTTGAAAATCAACTGAAAAATAAAAAGTTGTCCGACTATAACACACAGGCAGAGGTTATCTATCTGTTTTCTCTGTCCGATAAATCAGAGGATGAGGACTTTGTAAAGAACTTCGTTTCCTGTTTCAAGAAAAATCAGTCTGATGAGGATTTGATAAAAACCGTCAATCAGAAATTCGGAACGGAGATAAAGTATGACGAGTTCCAAAAGATGATGCAGTCAATCAAGGGAGCGGAAATCAGTACGGCAGGCTTAATATAACACCTATGATTAATCCGATAAGTGAATTACCTCAAGATAAAGCAGCATTTTTTGAATTTGTAAAAGCATAAATATATTCACAACAGCCGAAGTAGAAAATACTTCGGCTGTAATTACAATATATAGATTTTAAAAACATAAAATTTAATAATCTACTCCCTCTTGCTTTATCATATTATCTTCAATTTTATAGTGTTTGGTAATTTCCATATTATCGGCAACCCATAGTGCTAAATCGCCCGAAGAAAGATCTGCATCGTCATCAAAAGCTCCGCATACGGAAAAGTCGTCATCACGGTAGCAATTAATAGCTTTGTAGGTTTTATCTATAATTACATAGGAATATTCTACCGCAATAATCTTTCCGTTCTTACCGTTATATTCACTGAAAGTAAAATCAGTTGCCCATTTTTTATCATTCCATGACTCTGGCATTGTAACATCCGGTGTACTTATACCGTCAACAAGTATATTAAAGTAATCCATAATGCTTTCAGGAGTTTCAAAAGTAACGTCCGGGAAACTGTCTATTACCTTCCCTATATTTATATATTCAATGTTATCGCAAATTAAATCTTTAATACCATCATATTTGCCACTAAATAAATCTTTATAAGCTTGTTTATATTTGTCATCTATTGGCATTAGTGATGGAATGATATAGTTATCTATACTTAATTTGTAGGGAGAAATATTTTCGCTGGCATTTGTTTTGTTTGCATCAGGACTAAAACAAGCAATAGATGTATAATTCTGAGCGTATAATTTCCAGTTTGAAGGAATATCAAGTGAAAAAGTTATATAATCACCTTCGCTGTTTTCCGTCACAGTTTTTGTTTCTATATCAGGCTTAATAATTGTATTGTTCTGCTGACAGCCTACAAGCAAAATCATAAGTACGATGGATATTATTGCTGATAAGATTTTGTATTTCATTTGTATGCTCCTATTATATATTTCAATATAAAATTACTTGTTACTTGAGATTTTTGATTATATTCATTTGAAATTACTAAATTGTGATAATTATTATAACTCTTGTATTACTTTTTGTAAAGTAATAATAAAATATATTTCAAACTTCATTATGTTAATGTTGTTTCTAACGAAAAGCACGCAAAACTCAGCAATGAATTAAAGAAACTGCTAAAATTACTAATAGGAATGAAAATGATATTGTTAAATAAAAAATAATTTGAATCAAAGTGGTTTTCTAATAGCTAATAAGGAAGAAAGTGTTAGAGTATGAGCTGTTATATAAGTCGTACTTTCTTTGCCTACAAATAATTAATTAAATATCAAATATGTGGAGGTAAAATCAAAATGAAGAAAACAAGCGTAAACATAATGTACGATGATGAAAAGCTGAATGCAATCAGGCTGTATATGTCACAGCGTGATTTGGATTTCAAGGAAGAACTTGAAAAATCTGTGGACGCTCTGTACGCAAAATATGTCCCTGCAAATGTCAGGGAGTTCATTGATATGAAAGGTTCACAGGTGAAACCACCAAAGCCTAAAAAACCAAAGATTGAAAGTGAGGAAAAGACTTGAGGTCGCAAAATTTTGGCATAGAAATAGAAATGACCGGCATCACTCGCAGTACTGCGGCGAAAGTGATTGCCGGTTATTTTCATACAGACGCAACTCATGTCGGCGGTTGTTATGATGCTTATTCTGTTCGTGATAATGATGGCAGGATGTGGAAGATTATGCGTGACGCAAGCGTTCGTTGCGAAAATCGTTCGGGAGCAAATGCAAGCACAATGTACTCGGTTGAATTTGTCACTCCGATTTGCAACTATGACGATATAGAAACCATTCAGGAGTTAGTCAGAAAGCTTCGTGGTGCAGGAGCGAGAGTCAACTCAAGCTGCGGTCTGCATTGTCACATAGATGCGTCAAGGCATACCCCGAAAACACTTCGCAATATCGTAAACATTATGGCGGCGAAAGAGGACTTGCTATACAAAGCATTGAAAGTAAATGTTTCCCGTGAGCATTACTGTCAGAAGATGGACACTCGCTTTCTTGATGAAATCAATAACCGTCCGCCTATGTCAATGGAGCAGATAAAATCAATGTGGTATGACGGAGAGGACTACAGTTACCGACATTATGATGATACTCGCTACCACGCACTGAATCTTCACAGCGTGTTCTACAAGGGTACGATTGAATTTCGTCTATTCAATTCCACTTTACACGCAGGAGAAGTAAAGTCAGCGATTCAGCTGTGCCTTGCAATCAGCCATCAGGCATTGATACAGAAGTCTGCAAGACACGCTAAAACTCAGTCGGATAATGAAAAGTACACTTTCAGAACTTGGCTTTTAAGATTGGGTTTGATAGGTGACGAATTCAAAACAGCTCGTCATCATCTGCTGAAAAATCTTGAGGGCAACATTGCGTGGAAGGATCCTGCACAGGCTGAAAAGCAAAAGGAAAGACTTGCTCAAAAACGAGCCGCACAGTTGAACGATACAGTTCAGAATACAAACGAAAATATAAATATCAACGAACCCGAATCTGAAACTGCAACTGAGCAGAATGAGGATTCGGGTTTTGTTATGAGTATGTAAGGAGAGAAATCTATTATGAGTAAAAAATTATACATTGCCTATGGCAGTAATCTCAATCTTAAACAGATGAAATACCGTTGTCCAACAGCAAAGCATGTCGGAAAGGGTGTAGTCGAAAATTACGAATTACAATTCAAGGGTATGCCTCACTGTTCCTATGCGACAATCGCACCTTGCGTCGGTAAGTCCGTTCCCGTTGCACTGTGGGAGCTTCAGCCGAGAGATGAAAAACTGCTTGACCGCTACGAGGGCTATCCCTCTCACTACTTCAAGCAGGACTTGCCTGTTCGGATGAGTAATGGATCGGAAACGACAGCGATGGTTTACATTATGAATCTTAAGCAGAATTTCGGATTGCCCGGCGCAAGCTATTATGATACTGTATTGCAGGGGTACAAGGACTGCGGTTTTGACTTGAATGTTTTAAACGAAGCCGTAAATGACAGTGCAGAGAAATTCTACGATAACCTTGAACAGAACAATCTGTTTGATTCACCTGATGAAGATGAAGATATGGGAATAGGTGGCATGAGTTTATGAACGAGAGAAAGAAATTGAAAAAGCATCTCGGCGATAAATATATTTTCAAAATGTATTTGCCAGTGAACGAGGTTAAGAAATTACTTTCCGAAAATCCAAAGGACAAGCACGACACTCTATTTGCTTCACTTACAGTCGGCTGTGTAAAAATCAACGCTGTTGTATTTCCTACTCCCGATAAGATGCTCCTCGGCTTTGATATTCTTGTAAAGGATACACCCGACAGCGAGGAATGGATTTGCTATGACACATTAAGTGATGAAATCAAGTTATCCCCTCGCAGTATAGAACAATCAATGTTTGATATTCTGAATCGTGAAGTCAAAGCGTACGGACTGTCATATACCGAGTGCAATTTTGAAGTGATAAACGGCAAAGTGATTAAGTAATGAATATCGGCGGTATTCTCGCCACATTCGCCTCGTGTCGGCTTTTAAAGGAGAAGTCGGAAAAGTATCCGAAATCGAATAAAAGTCGAAATCGGGCGGTTTGTGGCAAGGTGTGAAAAATCGAAGTTACGGCAATTTGGGCAGTTTTTCAAGGGTGGAATTTTAAGCAGGAGAAAGACACGGGGTTGCAGTCGCTCCCTCGTGTCGGTTCACGGCAGACGGCAACGCCGGCTGACATGCGGTTTTTCGCACTTTTCAGCCTCAAAAATCCATAGGGGTTAATTTTCAGCCTTGGGGTTGTACTTGTGGGTTTAACTGCCTGATTTGCCGAATAGAATGCCAAAAATAAAGGAGTTGCAACTGTGGGTTGTGACAAAACAGGAGGTTTTGCACTTGAATGAAACGGATAACAGAAAAGAAGTTAAGCGGAAATTTGCACTGTGGATAAAGCAGTCAACAATTGATATGGTCGAGGGTATTTATAAGGAAGATAACTGCTCCAGTCGCAGTGAGTTTATTGAAAAGGCAATCATTTTCTATGCAGGCTATCTCTCGTCAAACGACAACAGCGAGTATCTTCCCAATGTGGTTACTTCAACCTTGAAATCAATCGTTGCCGAGAGTGACAACCGAATGAGTAGATTGATTTTTAAGTTGGCGGTTGAACTTGCAATGACAATGAATATTATTGCTTCATCACAGGATATAGACAAACTGACACTTACAAAGCTTCGTGGCGAGTGCATCAAGGAAGTCAAACGACTCAATGGTTCGTTTTCCTTTGACGACGCATACGACTGGCAGAAAGGATAATTATATGTGGCAAAGTTAGTTACAAAGTTTAAATATCTCAAGCCGAACCGTAAAGTTAGTGCAGGCGGTTATGCAAAATATATTGCCACCCGTGAGGGAGTTGAGAAGTTTGACAGCTCGCAAAAGTTTGCTTCTGCAACAGAAAAACAGAAACATTTAATTGAAAAAATTATAAAAGATTTTCCCGACAGCAAGGATATGTTTGAGTACGCTGATTACCTTGAAAAGCAAAATCAAGGCTCGGCATCTGATTTTATCTCAAGAGTTATGGAAGATTACGCCTACGAAATTTCAGGCATAAAAGCTTATGCGGAATACATCGCTACACGCCCCCGTGCTGAAAGATTCGGCTCACACGGTCTGTTTACCGACGACGGTGTGCAGGTTCAGTTGAGTAAATTAACGGAAGAACTTGACAAACACAAGGGTAATATCTGGACTGCGATAATTTCTATTCGCAGAGAAGATGCACAACGGCTTGGCTTTAATACCGGAGCTCGGTGGAGAGATATGCTCCGCACACAGACAGAAGCACTTGCTAAAAATCTTAAAATCCCAATGCAAAATCTTCGTTGGTATGCAGCGTTTCACAACGAATCCCACCACCCTCACGTGCATTTGATTGCATATTCAACGGTTGAAAATGAAGGCTATCTCACGCAAAAGGGAGTTGAAAATCTGCGTTCATCGTTTGCAAAAGATATTTTTCAGCAAGATTTATTGTGCATATATGAAAGGCAAACCGAACACAGGGATAAGCTCCGTGCTGAGGCTCGTGACATTGTAGAGGATTTAGTTTCAAAAATCAACTCTGAAATATATATCAGCGCGTCAATTCAGAATAAGCTGTTGAAACTTGCAGATAGGCTTTCAAAAACGAAAGGCAAAAAGGTTTATGGTTATTTAAAGCCCGATGTAAAGGCGTTGGTTGATTCTATCGTTGAAGAACTGGCGAGTGATGACAGAATTAAAAAACTGTATGACCTGTGGTACGAGCAAAAAGAAAACACAATACGAACCTATACGGACGAGATGCCGCAAAGAATTCCGCTCGTGGACAACAAGGAATTTAAGTCAATCAAGAATGCAATAATCAAGGAAGCGTTGAAATTAAATGTCACCGAAGATGAAGCAGAAGAAAGCGAGAACACAGACGAAGAATCTGTTTCAAATCCCTTTGAATATGAAGAAAACACCTCTGCCGAATTAGTCTTTGATTCAGACAGAGGTGTTCTGTATCCCAGATATTCAATTAAAACCAACCGCAACAGCGTTGCAGTTTCTTCTCTTTATCTCCTGCGTTACCTTTGCAACATAATCCAAAATCAACTCCGCTTTGAAGAAAAACAGAAAGCGCAAAGGACGGATAGAAAATTACAGCAGAAGATTAATGATAAAAAGCAGGGATTGGGGATACATTAGTAGTTCGAAAAAAGATCTTATTTATACTCAATATTTGAGAAACTTAAAGGTTTTATATTTAGATTTTCTTTATTTACAAGTTGATATTCACTCGTAAAAAATATGGTGGTTTCATTTGTATCATCATATTTTACAACTAAATAATCGCTTTCATATTCGGATAAAATAACATATTTATTATTGCTTATTGTAGTCGTTTCGTATGATTTGCTAATTGGAGTTGCATTGAAAAATAGAAAAATATAACTTATTGTTACAGATGCATATATAATAACAGAAAAGAATACAGTTGATTTTTTTATTCTTTTTTTGAGTTTCAGGTGTCCTGATATACTATCAGGAATTTTCACAAACGAGAATGTGCTGACGATAAGCATTACAATGTAAATTACTGTTACAAAAAGAGGAGTTAGAAAATTTTCAATCCAATTGAATTTTAATGAAAATATATAAAAAAGCGTGAATTCAATTATAGAGAAAACAAGACCAGGAACTATTGCGCCACTTAAATAAAAAATCTTACTTGATAGATTGTTTCCTAAATTATTGTTTTTATAGAAGAAATAATTATAAATAAAGGCAACAACAATAAAGAAAAATAGGATAGCATATGGCATGATATCGTGCATAGTAATACTAAAATATTTTGATGGTATGCCGTACAAATTTTGGCAGTTAATTGAAAACATAAAAGAATAAACATAAAAAAGTAATGGCAGGACTGATGATATAAGAGCAAAGATTTTGATACCAAGAGTTTTATCTAATCGATTAGATAATTTAGCAAATTTGTTTTCTATTCCATTCATCACTTCACAACCTTTCAATGCTTTTATAAAATTATAGCACAATATGTTATTTTAAACAAGAAAGATATTTAATTCCCACCAAGAAATAACTGCACCCAAACGCTGATAGGTGCCACCTGTCACAGTGATAAGAGAAGAATTACCCACTATAAGATCTTACAGCAGAAAGAAAAAATTATACTCAAGGAAGTGATTAAAATATCAAACTACATTCATTTTACAAAAGAACAGCGAGAGCAGGCAAGGTGTACTGACCTTGCACAATTTCTTATAAGTCATGGCGAGAAAATCAGGAAATCAGGCTCGGAGTACGAATGGTTTGACGGCTCGCAAAAGGTTACAATCAGAGGTCACCTCTGGTATCATCAGTATGAACAGAAAGGCGGTGATGCGGTTGACTTCGTCCGCAGATTTTACAACAAGGACTATGCCGAAGCGGTGGAAATACTTTTGGATAACTGTGGCGGTCAAATCATAACATCACCGCCAATAGAAAAAGAGCATAACCCCTTTGAACTGCCGCCGAGAAATGACAGAATGAGCAGAGTTTTTTCTTATCTGCTGTTGACTCGTGGCATTGACAAGGATGTACTTTTTGAGTTTGTGAGGAGAAAAATGATTTATGAATCTGCCAATTATCACAATGCGGTATTTGTCGGTTACGATTCAAGCGGTAAACCTCGCCATGCTCACAAGCGAGGAACTGTAACGAATAATCCGTACAAAGGAAATGTTGCAGGCAGTCAGCCCGAGTACAGCTTTCACTTTAACGGCACAAGCGAAAAGCTATTTTTATTCGAAGCTCCCATTGATATGCTTTCCTACATTTCAATGCACAAGAAAAATTGGAAAGAACACAGCTATGCGGCATCCTGCTCCGTTTCGGATAGGGTGCTTTTTCAATGTCTTAATGACAATCCGAATATCAAAAATGTTTTTCTTTGCTTTGACAATGACGAAGCAGGACAGACCGCCAACAAACGCATAGCCGACAAACTGAACAAACAGAATATTCAAAATGAAATCCTCATTCCAAACTACAAGGACTGGAACGAGCATATTTTGAAAAATGAAAGGACTGAAGAAATATGCCCTCAGGTATTATAACGCTGATAATTGTCACAGGTTCAATGTTTGCCCTGTTCATAATCATTTCTACGGTAGGCAATTACTACTCCCTGAACCGCATAAAGAACAAGACGGTCGGACAAGGTCAGCACGGCACGGCTCGTTGGGCAACTAAAAAAGAGATAAAGAGAACCTACAAGCAGATTGATTTCAAACCCGATGAATGGCGTACAAATCCCGACAGCAGACCAACTGAACAAGGTATAGTTGTCGGTTGCAAGAACAGAAAAAAGGGAACAACAGCAATGGTTGACACAGGCGATGTCCACGCTCTGATGATTGGTGCGGCCGGTGTCGGCAAGACCGCATATTGGCTTTATCCGTGCATTGAATACGCTTGTGCTACGGGTATGTCTTTCTTGTCAACCGACACAAAGGGCGACATTGTTCGCAACTATGGAACGATTGCAGAAAAGTATTACGGCTACAAAATTTCAGTAATAGATTTGCGTAACCCAACACGCTCTCACGGCAACAATCTTCTGCACCTTGTGAATAAGTATATGGACTTATACAAAGCCGAACCCGAACAGCTTGTTTACAAGGCAAGAGCAGAAAAATACGCAAAAATCATTTCAAAAACGATTATTCTTTCAGATATGGACTCGGCTTCATTCGGACAGAACGCTTACTTTTATGATGCGGCAGAGGGACTTTTAACAGCAACCATTCTGCTTGTTTCGGAATTCTGCGAACCTGAAGAAAGGCATATTGTTTCGGTATTCAAAATCATTCAGGAATTACTCGCCCCGACCAACAAGAAAGGCAAAAATCAGTTTCAGCTATTAATGGATTATCTTCCCGATGACCACAAGGCAAAATGGTTTGCAGGGGCGGCTCTCAACACAGCTGAACAGGCTATGTCAAGCGTAATGAGTACGGCACTTTCAAGGCTGAATGCTTTTCTTGATAGTGAGTTAGAACAGCTTTTATGCTTTGATACGGAGATTGACGCAGAGAAATTCTGTAATGAAAAGTGTGCAATATTCATTGTAATGCCGGAGGAAAATCCCAACACATTCTTTATGGTTTCACTGATTATCCAACAACTCTACCGTGAAATACTTTCAGTTGCAGACGAAAACGGCGGTGTACTGAAAAATCGTTGTGTGTTTTTCTGCGATGAGTTTGGAACTTTACCAAAGATTGATTCAGCAGAGATGATGTTCTCCGCATCACGTTCAAGGAGGTTACAGATAGTGCCAATAATTCAATCCTTCGCACAACTTGAGAAAAATTACGGCAAAGAGGGTGCTGATGTTATCATAGATAACACACAGCTGACCATTTTCGGCGGCTTTGCTCCAAACAGCACAAGTGCGGAAGTCCTATCAAAAGCACTCGGTTCAAGAACTGTTATGTCAGGCTCTGTAAGCAGAAGCAAAAATGATCCGTCCCAATCATTGCAGATGATAGAAAGACCTTTGATGACCCCCGATGAGTTAAAATCACTTCCGAAAGGCACATTTGTTGTTATGAAAACAGGTTTTTATCCTATGAAAGTAAAACTAAAGCTGTTTTTTAAATGGGGTATTGAGTTTGAGGAAAAGTATGAGGTCAAGGAGAACGGAAACCGTGAAGTCCACTATGCCAATCGTTCGGAGTTGTTCAACAACATAATTAAAGCATATAGTCCTGTGACTGACTCGGATTTTGATGAAGCGAGCGATGACAAAAAGAAGAAAAATGAAAATCTTAAGACCTCTCCAAATGCGGAACAGACCGACAGTGACGATACTATTAATTCAGAACAGCAAGACGAATCAACAGAAGAACCTGAAAATTCAAACGTTGAACAGAACGCAGACAAGCAAAGAAAAGTAGTTATAAGAACCGAAAGACCACCACAGGAGGTGCTGGACAATGAGTAGATTAACTTTTCTCTATCAAATGGACTTACCACACAGAGCCGTAGCAGTCTATACCTATCTCCACGACCGAGCCAACAAAAATGGCGAGTGCTGGCCCTCAGTAAACAAAATAGCAGGCGACATAAAGCTGTCGCCTGCTACCGTCCGCAGAGCTATTAAAGATTTGAAAAAAGCCGGATTAATCGAAACCGAACAGCGTTATCGTGAACAGGGTGGTAAGAGCAGTTTGCTATATAGAATAAAAAATAAAACATTATAAAAGTATGATGGTAAGAACATATAATACATATTATTTTTTAGCCAAATATACATTAAAGGTATTAAAATCACATTTGAATGAATCAACCAACTCTAAATCAAAATTACTTTGTATATATTCGGGTGTTTTAGTTAATTCATTCTTTACAAACCAAACGGTATCGTTGGGCGGAATTTTATTGGAAAGTTCGTTTTTATTTATGCATTCTATATTATCAAATGCCACAAACCAAGGCTCACTGTAGGTGCAGATATGTGTGTATTCGGGAAAATAATAAGACATAATTCCGAATGAGCTGTCGCAATATAAAAATGTATCTGTTGAAGAAGCTACTTCATCAAAGCGGTTGAAAAAATTATTCATTGACGGGTTGTATTCAAATATTCCCGTGCCGATAAGACAGGCTACGTTAAGTGCGCAAAGCAATACGCAAATAATATTTTTAACTTTTTCTTTTATATGTTGTGTGCCGAAAGCGACAAGCAGCGCGAAAATTCCCGATATAACAACGCTGTACCTCGCTATGTAAAAGGGGCGAATGAAAATTGTCACAAGCAGACCTATCGCCTGAACGCTTAATACGCAGGTTATCGCAAATATTACAGATAACCTGCGGTTTTCCTTTTTGGCGAGTATCAGCGTGGAAATAACAAGTCCCGATGCAAACACAACCACCGAAAGCGGTTCTACTCCTTTTAGCCAGAAGCTACCGGCAGCCGCCTCGGTTTGATATAACAGCGGGATAATCCACGGAGAATATCCCACCGTCATAGCTATATCAGATATTATGATTGCTTTTATCAGCTTTCCGTCTTTTACAAAAGCATAGATATTCACGAAAATGAAAATCACGCCGACCGCAAGCAAAGCGTAAATGTGGTTGTACGCGGCAAACAAAGCGGTGATAACAAATATAACGCAATGCCGCGTCCCGTGATTTTCAAGAAACAGCAAAGCTTCCGTAAAGCAAAGTGTAACAAAAAATATGGACCATTGATACGATCTCTGCTGAACGCTGAAATAAAGCGACATAGGAATTGCCCCTATAGTAAGCATATATACCATTGATGTATCCGAACCGAAATGCTTCTTAACCACGGTACAGCCAAGCAAAAGCGTTGCAATGTAACCGAGTACCGAAAAAATTTTAGTTACTAAAATCGAATAACCGAAAATCTCACAGAAGAATTTCAGAGATATAAAGTATAGCGGAGGATGCATATCCGATTTTAATATTTCAATTACTTCGGAATAATTGTGCTGAATTAGCGACAGTGTATAAGCTTCATCAAACCATACATTATTGTTAAAAATCAGACTTATTGAAAACAAAGATAGTATTGTGAAAATTATATATGATAAATTGTTATAGCGATTTTTAAAACATTTCATTAGATATTCCTTTTCCTGATACTATAATTTGATTTTTAACATCAAAATTACATAAATAATTGTTGAAACAGACAATAGTATCAATGCAGATAGATTATATAAGTCTAAGAAAATATAATTTATTTCTAAAGAGCGATACTTAAGCACTTACATGATTATTATAAAACTCGAAAAAGCCTAGATAAATCGTAACTGAACAGTGTTACCGTGAACATGGGGGTAAAAGTAGCTTGCTATATAAAATGTTTAATAGGCAAAAATAATAACAATAAATCCAACTGCAAAACTTTTATATTTGCAATTTCTTTCCGATTCTTAATTCCATCAATTAGATCTCATCTTGTTGATATCAGTATTATTAGGTATTGGAATTTCTCATTATATAATGCATTTCATTAGTCAAGGAATTATATGATTCGATTACTGCGTTATCTCCGAATTTCAAACACAACATTTGATGTGAAGGTCATATCATCCTCATTGAAGTTCATATTTATTTCACCGTCATATTTTTTAACTACTCTTTTAATGCTTTTCAGTCCCGTTCCATGTATTGCGTCAGATTTTTTTGATGATGCTATGCGGTTGTTTTTGACGGTTATAATATTCTTTACAGAGTTTGTAAGCTGTATTGACAGATACTTATTTTTGCGGACGAAAGCCGAAAAATCTATAAATCCGTTCTCTGTATTTTGTGCCGCTTCAACTGCGTTTTCAAGCAGATTGTCAAGCAGAGCAGTTATGTCGGGTTCGCTCATAAAGCTAAAATCAGCACTTCTGATGTCAATATTCATCTTCACCCCGAACTTGTCACAGAAGGATTTGTACCTGTTGACGATTGAATTGACCATAGGATTGTTACAATAATCAACAGATTTATTTATGCTGAAGTCTTCAATAAAATCGTCTATGTACTCTGTAACAGACTTGTCTTTGGCAATGCTCTTAATGGCGTTTAAATGCCGTTTTATGTCGTGCATAACAATTTTTGAGTTTTCATTTTGCTCATTAAGTAAATCATAATACTCAGCCGTAGATTTTTCATTTTGCCTTTCATATTCCAATTCCATATTGTGTCTTTGAGTTTTCAAAGTAAATTCATATACCCAAAAAACCGCTATATTTGAGAAAAGTAATAGCACTATACTTATTATTAATAAATACATGTATTTTTGTTCTAAATCAAAATTGTGTAGTGCATATGATACTGCATACAGTAGCAGAATGCTTGAGGCAGGTAAAACCAAAAGAGGTATAGAAAGAGAATAACTTTCTGATTTATGTTCTTTTATTGAGAATTTTGATACAAAGTAAATTATCAAAAAATATAACAGTTTACTGAGAGTCGATTGAATAATGAGACTTAGAGAATTATCCAGGCAAGTGAATAAATCCGTACCGAATAATACTGTTGAAACAAACATAACAATACTTTCTGTGATTGCCATAAATATAAGTAATATGCTACAGTGGAAAATACAGGATTTAACACTTATGAAATAACAAAAATAAAGTAAAAAGAAGTTACACGCAAAAAATGCAATTAAATTAACCAATGTTAAATTCAATAATCGAGATAAATACAATAATACATACACAATAACAACTGAAAATAACAAAAATTTTTTGCTTGATTTTCTTTCAAATTTGTTTTCAAAATAAAACAGTGATATCAGAATTTCTGCAAGAAAAATAAACGCATAGCAAATTGTATATACCATTTTTATACCCCTATGTATGCAAAATATGCCTTTTTAAAGTTTGAATAGTTCCTTTGAGATATAGGTAGAGTTTCAGTTTTTAAATCTACTTTAATATTAAGCTGAGTCTTATTAAAATCCGAGACATACCTCAGATTAACAAGATAGCTGTAATGCGGTTGTGCAAAATAATCGTAATCCTTTAGTTTTTCTTTCCAACAACTTAATTTTTTATTTGTATAATACTTCTTCTGCCGTGTTATAATAACAGCCTTTCTTTCTTCAGTAGTTATATATACTATATCGCTTGTGAAAACAGAATAATACTCGTCATAGTATTCAAGAGTTATTATTTGAGTATTGGAATGATAATAGTTAATAGCCGTATTTAATGCTCTGAAAAAACGGTCATTGTCAATAGGCTTTGACAGATAGCGAAACACATCCAAATCCATTGCGTCGTCAAGATAAGACTCGTGGGAAGTAATTATGAAAATAATTATATTGGAATTAAAAGCTTTTAAATGAGCCGCCAAAGTAAGCCCGTTTACCTGCGGCATTTCAATGTCGATAAACGCCATATCATAACTGATATTACTATTCAACAGTTCTACACCATTGTAAAACAAATCAATATCAAAAACTATTCTATGTTTATCTGAAAATGTATTCAGATTGTTTTTAATTTCATCGACAATACATTTATCATCGTCACAAATTAATACTTTCAAAAGGAAAACCTCCCGCGAATTATAACATAATTATAACATATATTGCAAAAAATGTCATTGTTTTAGGTATAAATTTTTTATTTTTGACGAAATAATTAGAAAAATACATCACTTTGAATGAAATTGATATCATTTTTGCAAAAATTATGTTTTTATTTTTAATATGTGTTAAAATTCCAACAAAAGGAGGAAATAATACTATGAAGACAATTAAAACCATTATCTGCAAAATTTCACCTGCAATTATTGCTTGTTTTACATTAGCACTTTCAATAAATGCTAATACGTCCACTTGCTTTGTAATGTATCAGCCTAAGGCTCCAACAAAACTTGATGCATTTAAAAAGATAAAGTAATGGAAAAGTTTAGTTCGAAACTCATAGAGTTTTTTGTATCAAACGACCTTATAAAAAACGAAGATAAAGAACTTTACGAATATGCTGTTAATATTATTTTATCATCATTAATACATATTGCAACTGTTATGATAATAGGTTTATGTTTCAATTTATTTATTGAAAGTTTAGTTTTCTATTTTTCTTTTATAGCTATCCGTAAGTTTGCAGGCGGCTATCACGCTAAAACGCCGGTCAGGTGTTATGCGTTTTCTGTTATTTCAAGCATAATAATGTTGTGCTTAATTAAATATGCAAATAGTGTTGGTAATATATTTACTTATTTACTCATAATATTTGAATTGCTTTGTGTGGTGTTGATAATATTAATGTCCCCTCTTGACACAGAAAACAATCCATTGAATAGTTACGAGAAAAAGTGGTACAAAACATTAGCTGTTTTAATTTCAGTCTGTATATTTATCATATCATTATTTTGTGTTTTAACAGAACTCAGAAACATAGGGTACTCTTTGATATGCGGAGTTATAATGAGCACCTTGGTGTTATTAATGAGAAAAGTCCAAATTACAAATTAAACTAGGATTAAACTAAGCATTTATGATTTCAGGTTACTGTAGACAAACTCAACAAATATAAATGAAGAACATAAATACAAAAGAAATTATTTATTGTATTCTCAGGAAGGAGGAGTTTCCGATGTTTTAGTAATTTGCGAAAAATTATAAATATATTAAAAAGAAAGAGGCTTTACAATGAAAAAGAAAATGTTCTTATTAGGATTTTGTATACTAATGGTTTCAACGATAGTATTAGGTTGTTTTAGTGCATCAGCTGCAACCACAACAAGTTCGGGATCGTACATACTTAGTAAGTCCGATCAGACTGAGAAAAAGCATACAAAATCGCTTTCGGTTTCTGGTGGAGGTAGTGCAACAGTCACCGCACAACATTGGAAAGGCAGTACTTTCCCTACATATTCTGATACCGCTTATTCCAAAATTAATAGCAGCAGCGGTTTAAAATCAACAAATGTCAAAGTTTATATTTATAAAACAAACGGTGACTTGGCCGCAAGCGGTTCTTCTTCAAATTATGTAAACAAAGAGGCAGGCTACGGTACTACTGTTGGTAGCACTAAACACATTTTCACGTTGAGCAATAACAGAAATACATTAATATACAATGTTGTGGGAACTCAATCATAAGTAGATATTCAAGTTGAGGGTGTCCTTATACTATAAGGGCACCCTTTTGAGGATAAAGCTAATGTTAAATTTATCAATTAAAATCTTTTGGCATTTTTTAAAAAATAATAAGTTATTGGTTGGATTTCTTTGCTTAATACAGATAATATCTATATTTGCATCTCTTTTTGTGTTTTCGTATTTTGCAAGCTATACAAATGCAAATAAAAAATATGATAATTCTAAGACCTATACTGTATCGTTTAATGGTGCATTCATCGATGATAATATGATGCTAAAAGAGATAGAGCATTTTAATAATAAGTGTGATTTAGAATTAAATGCAGTCTCCATAAAAGCTAATATTGATGATACAAGAATAATGTTTGACTATCTTTACTATCCCAATCACATTAAGCATGGTAGATATTTCAACCAAGACGAATTTGTGACAAACAAACATGTAATAATATCAGGTGATGAAGGTGTGATAGAAGAGGATAAAATATCAATATGTAATGATAAATATACTGTAATTGGTACATATTCAGTTGGCGGTTATAATATATTACCTATATCGTCTATAAATGATGTGAAGCATAATAATGAATCTGTATCAATTGTTTTAGATAAATATCCTGATGACGATGAAAATAATAAAATTATTTCTCAATTGACGGAATGCTTTGAAAATGCAGAAATAATCTATCCGGAAAGAATAAAAAATATTGACAGCTTATGGAATGATTCTACTACTATTATATATATAGGAATATTTTTGTTATCAATGATAAATGTAGCATTTGTCTATTTATATATATTAGAAAAGAATAACAAAATTATTTATATTTATAGATTGAACGGTGCGACAAAAACAACTTGCATTTTTCTCTTAGCTAATGTAATTTTCATTATTGCTTTAATATCATTTGTATGTGGATGTATTTTTTCAAGATGTGTCTTGCCAAGCATAATTGAATATGTACAATATGAGGATTTTACATACAGCTTAGGAATATATGATTACATTAGTATGATTATAGTGTACTTTATAGTTATTATTATTACTAGTGCTCCTGTAATTTCAAAATATGTAAAAAATATATCTATTTCCGAAAAAAGATTGGGGTGACAAAATAATGAAGTTAATTAAATTTTCATACCATCTTTTCTGTAAGAATATATTAATGAGCATAATTATAATAATACAATTAGTTGCTTCCACTTTATTATTAAGCGATATTTTAGTTACTGCAAATAGTTACTTCGTTACAGTTGATGAGTACATTAGCAGTGGACTTTCAAATATAAACGGAATAATAGTTGATAATGGCGGTAATCCTGTTCCGGAAAGATTATTAAATAAATTGCCCGAAAATTCAATAGATTATTGTGAATTGGGTGGTGTAGCTTACTTAGGAGAATATACCCTTTATGGATATAGCGATGAATTTGTAAATGATTATACTCCCGAATTATTAGAAGGAACATGGCTAAACGAGTGTACAGATGATTTAAAAAACATTCCTGTAGTAATACCTTATTCCTTAAATAAACATTTTAATATTGGTGACATAATTGATATTGATTCAGAAAATGGTTTTACGGGAAAGATTGTTGGTATATTAAAAACTTCTTACTACTGTACTTTTAATAATGGCGGTACAGAATTGAATACAAAAGATATGTTAGGCAAAGCAGATGAATCATTTGAAATTCCGTTATTAACATTATATAATTATTTGCCAAAAGAAATTATTAGTACCGGAATGACTGAAGCTATAGTTTTAAAAAATTCAAACGATTTAAATGAAGCTTATAAACTGTTTAGTAATTATTATTATGTCAGAACTTTTTTTGATGTGTTAGAAAACGGAAAAGAAGATGCTTATGCAAGAGTTAGAGCATTAGGTCCGATTCTTTTAACTTTATCTTTAGTTTCGTTGTTTGGAATGATTGGCTGCATTGCTATTTCTACTTATAAGAATCTTTATTTTTATTCCATTTTATATCTATGCGGTGCTTCAACCAAAAAATGTTTTTTGATAAGTTTATTATATACTGTTATCTATATTGTTCTGACATTGGTTGTATTCTTTGTAATATTTATTTTTGTTATGCAAAAAAGTATGTGTTGGCTTAATTATATTGCTATAATAGCTATAATTATGATACTGTTATCATTATCGTTAATTCCTTATAGAATATTAAAGAAAAACCCACCTATAGAAGTTTTTAAATATAAAAGATAATCGGAGGCAACTATGATTGAAATTAAAAATTTGAACAAGATATATTTAAAAGGGAAAAAAAATATGGTTCATGCGTTAAACAACATAAACCTAAAAATTGACGATAGAGAAACGGTTGCAATTATAGGAGAAAGCGGTGCGGGTAAATCCACGTTATTACATATTATGTCATGCATTGATAATTTTGACGGAGAATATTATCTTGATAATATTGATATCAATAAACTTAGCGAAAGTAAAAAATCAAAGCTTAGAAGTTCTAAGATTGGAATAGTATTGCAGGATTTTGCATTGATTGACGATTTTACTGTTTTTGAAAATGTAATGACACCCTTATATTTTAATAAAAAAATAAAGGATAAAAAAGGTTCAGTAATGAGAGCTTTAAAAAAAACAGGAATTGCATCATTGAAATCTAAAAAAGTATCACAGCTTTCCGGCGGTCAAAAACAGAGGGTAGCTATATCTCGTGCTTTGGTTACAAGCCCAGAATACATATTTGCCGACGAACCTACAGGCTCATTGGACAGTAAAACATCGGAAGAAATAGTGAAAATGCTCTTTGATTTAAACAGGAATGGAATTACAATAGTTATAGTAACACACAATTTAGAAATAGCCAATCAATGCCACCATATTATAGAAATAAAGGACGGTAATATTATTAAGGACATTTGTTCGTAAAAAAATATTAAAATGCCGACAAGTAATAGCTTTTAACGCTATTGCCTGTCGGCATTATTTTTTTGCCTTTTTTGCATTGAAAGCAGAAAGGGCAGTTATGTTTTTTAAAAACAGAAGTCCTCCAAACAACCTGAATTACTAAAAGATTCAGATTGATTGGAGGAAAAATTAATGGACAAACGTCCTAAGAGAAGAAAATCAAAGGATAATCCTTATACAATTTTTGGGGAGAACGGAAAATTTTATGTTGTTTTTAAAGATGGACAAGGTGATGAAAATAAAGTTGAAGTTAATAATGATGTGTTTAGCTTGTTTAATGATAATGAACTACATGACATTTCTCAGTTAAACGAGTTCGACAGGCATATTGAACACTCTGAGCAATCAGAAATCACCTTGCATAAGAAAACACTGTCTGACAATATTCCGCTAGAAGATATTATTATTTCTAAAATAAGAAACGGAAAATTAAAGGAAATGCTTATTTGCCTGTCACCGTTGCAGAGAGAAAGAATAATACTATTCTACTGGGAACGATTTACTTGTTCTGAAATTGCGGAAATTCAAGGATGTACGAGGCAAGCTGTATCATTAATTATTAGACGAGCAAGAAAAAAGCTAAAAGAAGAAATTCTTAGAAGAGAAAATCTTTAATAAAATCACACGGGATATTTTGTTGAAAACGCTGAAAATAAATTTTTTTCAAAAATAGGCTTGTCAAAACGCTTTTAAGTGAGGAAACAGGTGAAGGGATAAAAATTCTTTCGCCTGTTTTCTTTTTTCAGAGAACAGGTCTTGCTCTTTGAAAATTGAATATCAGCACATCAGATACTTTCCTTCTGCTGTTCGGAAGGGACAAGCCACATGAGCGAACATATTTTATATATCTTCAGGACTCAGACATTGAAAGGCAAATTCAATGACGGCGATGACAGGCAGATGGTATAATGATACTTCCGTCAAGTCAAAAGTCGAGCGTGATAAAACCGTCGCAACCAAAGATGGCGGCTGTGGGAGATCCTCACGGTGGTGAAATTCCAATGGAGCTAAATGCAATAGCCGTTTGATGTGTTCCTTGTCGCAGGGCATTGAGGATAAATAGCGACAATCGGATAGTGTGAAATTTAGAACTATCCCAAACGATTGATTTTATCCCGACAGCAGAAGATTTTTTGCTTTCTGCTGTCGGGGTATTTAGAAGAAAATTACTGAAAGAAGGTGTTAAAATGTTAGGATTTATTATTGGCCTTTTTGTCGGTGCTTTTATCGGCGTTTGCGTTATGTGCCTGTGCAATGCAGCGACAAAAGCTGATGAGCAGATGGAAGATCATATAAACGACAAAAACAAAAAATAAGGAACAGGTGGTAATTTGAACGAAAACTATATAAATGAAAATAAAATTGATTCTGAACACAAAATAGAATCTGTTATAAATGACTGTAAGGTCACAATCTACTTTTCTAAAAACAGAAATAACCATGTTGAAAGGAATATTCTCGAAAATCTTTTGGATACATTTGAGAACAGAATGAAAACTCAGATTGGATGCTGAATTTATTTCAATTTATTTTTTGGATTTCGCTGGATATTATAGGAATTATGTAGTATTGTTGGTTTGCAAAAATCGTACGAAAGGGTGATAAAATGAAAAGAGTATATTGCTTGTACAGAGTATCAACCAAAGGTCAGGTTGATAAAGATGATATTCCAATGCAGAAAACCTCGTGCAGAGAATTCGCAGAGCACAATGGCTGGACAATTCTGAAAGAATTTCAGGAAAAGGGCGTGTCGGGATTCAAGGTTTCGGCACGCAATCGAGATGCTATTCAGGATTTGAAAGCCGCCGCAGAAAAGAAAGAATTTGATGTACTCCTTGTCTTTATGTTTGACAGAATAGTCAGAATTGATGACGAAACCCCGTTTGTCGTCGAATGGTTTATCAAGCACGGCATAGAGGTGTGGAGCGTTAACGAGGGCGAACAGCGTATGGATAATCATGTGGACAAGCTTATGAATTACATACGATTTTGGCAAGCCAACGGTGAGAGTCAGAAAACGTCAGCACGTGTTAAAACTCGCCTTAACCAAATGACGTTAGACGGCAAATTTACCGGAGGTGTTGCACCATTCGGTTACAAACTTATAAAAAACGGTGAAGTCAATAAAAAGGGAAAAGAGCTTATGGACATAGTTATTGACGATGATGAAGCTCCGATAGTTAAGAAGATATTTGAAATGACAGTCAAAGAGGGTTATGGTTCATATCGAATGGCTGACTACCTGAACAGTCATGGAGTAAGAACTCATAACAACAGTAAATTTCAATGCAACACAGTAAATCGTATTTTGAAAAATAAGATTTACTGCGGTTATTTTATATCAGGCGGTGTTGAATCCCCATACATAGAAAGACTTCACATCATTGATGAAAATGTATATGAACAAGCACAATTTATATTAAGTCAGCGTTCTAACAAAAATGAAGAGAAGAAACAAATTGCAAGAACTACGAAAGGCAGTACATTACTTTCTGGAAATATCTATTGCGCTCATTGCGGTCAAAAGATGGCATCAACAAGTTACATTGATAAATATGATAGAGCAGATGGCAGTCAGTATAAGGTTCGCAGGCAGAGATACATTTGCACAAATAAAGCAATGAAACGAGGTGCTTGTGACGGACAGTCGGCTTATGTGGCACACAGAATTGACGGTGCCGTGCTTGCAACATTAAGAGATTATCTCGCCAAAATCAAATCAACACCAAAAGATATAGCACTGGAAAAACGCTACAAATCCGAAATATCGGAGCATAGGAGGAAGCAGACAAAGCTTGAAAAAGAAATTGAAAAGCTAAAAAGACAGGTAGTGGAATTATCTGCCGAAATAGGACGATCACTCCTCGGTGAAAGCCGTTTCACACCCGATATGCTGTCAACGTCTATTGATAATACAAACGATTTACTACATAAAAAAGAAATTGAATTAAGTGATATAAAGTACAAGCTTGCCAATCAGCAAAATGCGATGGGCAGGCTTGATTTTTATTATTCACAATTCAGAACTTGGGCAGACGAATTTGACAATTCAACAATGGAGCAGAAGAAAATGATAGCCTGTCAGCTCATAAGAGAAGTGAAAGTATCACGAGGTTATGAATTAGAGATTATATTCGACCTTAATTATGAACAATTCTTATCTCTATAAAGCCTAATTGATTGAATTTACAAATTCAGTCTGCTATAATATTTTTAGCTTAGAAGTGGGTGAATATATATGAGTGAAGAAAATAAAATACAAATTTTTGAAGATAAAAAGATACGTACTGCGTGGAATGAGTCAGAGGAAGAATGGTATTTTTCTATTGTGGATGTAATTTCAGTTCTGACTGACAGTAATGAACCTCGTCGTTACTGGAGCGATCTTAAGCGAAAGCTTAAAGCTGAAGGAGCAAACCAGTTGTACGAAAATATCGTACAACTGAAAATGTCATCTCCTAAGGATGGTAAGAATTACAAAACCGATGTTGCAAATACAGAGCAGCTTTTGAGAATAATACAGTCAATCCCGTCGCCAAAAGCTGAACCTTTTAAAATGTGGCTTGCAGAAGTTGGTCGAGAGAGAATTGATGAAACCATAGACCCTGAACTTACCATAGAGCGAGCTCTTGAAACATACCTGAAAAAAGGATATAGCAGAGAGTGGATAAATCAAAGACTTCAGGCTATACAGGTAAGAAAAGAGCTTACTGATGAATGGGATTCTCGTGGTGTAAAGCAGGGTGTAGAATATGCAATTCTGACTGATGAAATTACAAAAGCATGGTCAGGAATGACAACTCGGCAGTACAAAAATCTCAAAGGACTTAAAAAGGAAAATTTGAGAGATAATATGAGTACGCTTGAATTGGTTCTAAATATGTTGGCAGAAGCTACTACAACCGAGATTTCCAAAGAGAAGAATCCTCAGTCTTTTTCTGAAAACAGAAGTGTTGCAAAAGAGGGCGGAGAAGTCGCCGGAAATGCACGAAAAGATATTGAGGAAAGAACAGGAAAACCTGTTATTACTTCAAAAAATGCTGTTGATTTTTCAAACCTTATTTCCGATGTAATAGAAAATGATTTTGATAAAAGTGAATAAAGTATTCTGATTGCCTTGTGAGTTAAAAAATCCCGCAAGGCTTTTATTATATCCCAATTTCAAGTTTATTCCTCGGATGTTTGGAAGACAGAATATTCTTCTGTTTGTTGATACTCGTATGCGTGTAAATCTGCGTTGTGGTAATGGAGCTGTGACCCAGCATTTGTTGAATATAGCGTATGTCAACATCTTCTTCAAGCAGTAGAGTTGCAAAAGAGTGACGAAACATATGCGGAGTAATGTGCAGCGGCACTTCTGCACCGATTGCATAGTTGGTAATCATATTACGAACAGATTGTTCAGATAGACGGTTGCCAAGCCTGTTTATAAAGAAAAATTTGTTGTTTGCTATTTCAAATTTAAATGATTGATTATACTTTTTGAGCAACTCCTGAACATTTTGATTGCAGATTTGAATCAGGCGTTCTTTTGAGCCCTTTCCGTAAATTTTGATTATGTAATCATTAAAATCAATTTGTTCAGTCGTGAGTGTGCATAATTCTGAAATCCTCATTCCGGTGGCAAACAGTAACTCAAGTATGAGTGCATTCCGCAGAGCAACTTTTTTAGCATACTCAGTTTTCGCTTTGGTAAGTTGTAGATAAGCAAACCTAATAATTTGCTCAATATTATTTATGGGAATAGTTTTTGGGAGAATAAAGGGTTCTTTATACTTGATTTGTATCTTATGAAAAGGGTTAATATCAATAAGTTCCTCAATTTCAAGATAGTGAAAAAATGCTTTTAGCGAAGCAATTTTACGCTTAACACTCTTAGGTTTGTACTTACAGTGCAGTAAATTTATATATTGCTCAATGGATTTTTTGTTTGTCCATTCAATAGCAGATTCCATAGTGAATTCAAAATACTGCCTTAAATCAATAGTGTATGATTTTATCGTTTTCTGATCAAGATTTTTTCTTGAAAGGCAAAAGTTTAGATAATCAGTTGTTAGATTATTTGCTTGTACATTTTTTATTTCCATCGCATATAGCTCCTTATATTTAATAAAATTATTATGCAATAGAAAATAAAGAAAGTCTATTCAAATATCTATATTTATTTTGCCTAAAAATTTTATTTATTGAGCAATAAACAAAATTGTATTATACAAAATGCATAAAAACACTATGTGAAATTTTATAACTGATTTGCGTAAAAGTTATTTAAATATTTGTCAAATTATGTTATAATTAATACCATAAAGGGTAATTATAAATGTTTTTATATTACATACCCGAAATATAGATTTAGTTAAGGCTTAATACTTTTTTCTTAGAATGAGATTAAGTACTACATAGACATACACCAGTTGAATGTAAGATGTGTAGCGTATTTTGTTAACAGAAATGTATTATTGACCTTACCTGAAAATAATGAATAAAGGATAACTTACAATTATTAATTATTGGATGTGAAAGTATGATAAAAAGAGAAGAGTTCGTAAAAAAATTCGCTGAAAAATGCAAAAATAATAGTGCTGCTATTTTTTTAGGAGCCGGAATGAGTGTGGATGCGGGATTACCTTCATGGAAAAATCTTTTTTTACCACTAGCTGAAGAAATGGATATTAATATCGAAAATACTAAATATCAAATTTACGATATTGCCCAATTTTATGCAAATAGATTTGGCACAAATGAATTATATAAAAAGGTTGGAAAAGAAATAAATAGGATTTTAGTGTCATCAAAAGCTCTTGATCAATTATCGTTAATGCAATGTAATTCTATATGGACTACGAATTTCGATCAAGTCCTTGAAAATAACCTATCAAAAATAGGTAAAATAACAAATATTATTAGTAAAGAATCTGATTTAATTGGCTGTGATTTAAACAAAAATGTTAATATATTTAAGCTTAACGGTGATATAAGGGATATTCAAAATGCGGTAATTACAAAAAGTGATTTAGAAAAATATCATGAAAATCATCATTATTATTTAGCTTTTTTCAAAAGAGAATTAATAACAAAAACTTTTCTTTTTTTAGGATATAGTTTTACAGATTCTTTAGTATTACCTTGTATTTCAGAATTAGGAAGAGCTTTTAACAATAATCAGCCACACCATTTTACAATAATTAAAAATTCTCAATCTAAAGATTTTAAAAATTATATTGCTGATTTAGAAAATAGATATCAAATAGATGTTTTGTTAATTGATGATTATAATGAAATTTCTGAAATATTAACGGAAATTAACTATTATACTAATCAAAGAAATGTTTTTATTTCTGGGTCATATCAAGGAAAAGACGAAAAAAAACTGTATGAAATAGATGAATTATGTAAAATAATTACTCGAACACTTTATAATAACGGTTTTACTATAGTCAATGGGTATGGTAATAAAATTGGTTATTATATCGCTTCTGAAGCAACAAAATTAATGATAGAAGAAAATGTAATTAATTTTAGGAGACATTTACAAATGTTTCCTTTTAATGAGCATTTATCTAATGAAGATAAAACAAATCATAGAACTTTTATGATAGAAAAAACAAATTTTTCAATTTTTTTGTATGGTTCAGGTAGTAAAGAAAGCGGAATGTTTGAAGAATATAAAATTACAAAAAATAATCCTAATAGAATTATTATACCTATTGGTAGTACTGGTGGAACAGCAAGAATAATACTTGAAGATGTAAAAAACAATCTTATTAAATATCCTTATTTAGAAAAATACATAAACGCTCTTGAAAACGAAAATGATCCTAAAATACTGTCAAGAATAATTCTTTCAATAATTAATGAAAATTTAAAAAATAGTGTCAAGCAGAATTATCATAGATAATTCTGCTATAATCAATTCTTTATGATTATGCTCTATGTTTAGCTTTGTGAAAGCAAATAAATACTCAATTATTTTATACACATAATTTATTTTTTGATCAATTCCATAATTGCATTTTATATAATAATAAATAGCGAACAACATTGTTATTCGTGCATTGAAATTTTCATCAGATATATGGTTATAAGTATCTAATAATTGTTTTATATAATCATCACTAAGATTCTTTTTACTATAATTTGATAAAGTAGGGGTCTTATCGTACATTGTTTTGTTTATTTTATCTATTAAAATCTTTGTTACAATTTGATTAATTGAAGATAATGTTCCTTTTGTATCATCAACTTCATTATATATATAATTTTCTAATTTATTTTGATAAGATATAGGCAATTCCGTAAACTTTATATTGTACAGCAAGGGAAAAATAGTTATATTTCGTGTATTTAATTCATTAAAAATTCTTTTTTCTTCTTCAATTGCGCATGGACTTTTAAACAGATTATTACTATACAATATTAAAAAATATTGATTATTCTTTATAGCATATTCAAAATTTTTTTCTTTTTTACCATCACCTAGTATTAATTCATGATAGTCATACCACACATTTATTCCGAAATTTTTTAAATGATACAAACAGGATTTAGCCACAGTATATCTATCACCACTAGAAAAACACATAAACATAAGTAAACCTCTAATAATTGTAAGTTATCCTTTATAAGAATTTTGCAAAACGAAACACATGTCTGAACTCTTATAGATAGTCAGGTGTTAATGGCATTCTAAATTAGAATATATTTAAATTTTATAACAATACAGATTTTTATTATAATCTTGGAGTTTCAAATGATTAATGATATTTTAAATTACTGGTATAAAATTGAATATTTTACTCCGTGTTGGCCGGTAGATATAAAAAAGGATATAAATTTAAATAAAGTTAAATTACCGTGGCTAAAAGAGCAAAAGAATGAAAAAATAAGACTGAGTTATGATTTGTACTTTGGTAAGATAAAGTCAATAGATTTAATAAAATGGATGTTAGCTGAAATTAATATTCCTGAAGAGGAAAGTATTGAGCCGGATAATTCCATAACTTGTATATTTGCCTTTAAAGTTGATGAAGAAGGTTTTTATATTCCAAATTCATTTTCGGTTTCAAGCTTTGTGTGGGCTGTTTCTAAGATTGTATTATCCGGGTCTATTAATTCAGAATTAAATCCAGACGATGTTAAAGTGTTTCAAAATACTATTGATACACTGATAATAAAAAAGCAGGATGACAATAAATTACCTGTTGATGAATCTACCTTAAATGAGATATTTAGTGATGTAAATTGTATATTGAATTTGCCTGACGAAATGTCAGATTTTTCTTTATGGGCTCGTAAGAAACAGCAGTTTAGAAAAAATGACGGCAGTTTTGCAGATGTTGATACGTCAACCGAGTTGTTTCAAAGTTTTTATCTTAATGATATTAAAAATGTAATTGATAATCCAAATAAAAAATTAAATGAATATGTCCTTGCCGGAAATCAGAATGAAAATGCGCAAAAGCGCAAATGCATTGATTCAGATATTAATGAAATGAAAAAGTGGGTTACTGCTGAGAGATTTCCTTTGGGAGCTTGGCCATCCACATATAATCCTTCATTGATGCAACAAATTGGTATCAATATCTGTACCAGTGGAGAAAAAGATATTTTTTCAATTAATGGACCACCGGGAACAGGAAAAACAACATTATTAAAAGAAATTGTTGTATCCAATGTTATAGAAAGAGCAAAGCTATTAGTTGAATTTGATAAACCTGACCAAGCATTTAGTATAGCTGAATTTAAAAATCCGTGTGATCAATATAATCGTTCTTATTATTGTATGGATAAAAGATTAAAAAAATATGGAATTTTGGTTGCCTCAAATAATAATGCGGCGGTTGAAAACATTTCTTTAGAACTCCCAAAAGCTATATCTAATGACAGAACCGGAAGATTCTCCGGACAAACAGGTAGCAATTCTGGTGATATCTATTTTTCTGATGTTGCAAGCAAACTTATCGGACAACCTGCTTGGGGTCTTGTTTCTGCAAAGTTAGGAAAAAAGGGCAATCTGAATAATTTAAAAGAGCGTCTTTGGTGGGCTGAAGATGGAATTACGCTCAAGCATTATTATGATAATCCGGTTTTAAATTGGAGTACTGCCCGAGACAATTTTATTTCAGCACTTAAAAATGTGTTGGATGAAAGAAAACGTATTTCAGATGCCCAATCACTGTTAGATAAAAAGACAGTACTTATTTCAGCAAACACTACGGCACAGAATAACTACAATCAAGCTGAAACAAGATTATCTGAAAAGCAAAAAAATTTAGATTGTGAAAACAAAAAATTAAGTAAATTAACTGACAACTTTAATTCAGTTAATGATCGAATTGATTTTTTGTTTTCAAATATGAATTTATTTCAGAGGTTATTTTTGAAGTTTATTAAGCACAATTTGGTAGTAAATGAATGGAAAACTCTTAATATAAAAAAGGAAGAGATTATAATCCGAATTTCAGAACAAAAAGGAGTTTGCGATAAGATTAAAGAAGATATAGACATCATCAGCGATGAGCTATTTGATTGTAAAATAAAACTGGAGAGCGTTAAAAAAGAAATAGATGCTATCGAGAAGAAGATAGAGTCAGAAAGAAGCCTTTTTCAGAATAACTGGGCGGACGATAGTTTTTGGGACAATATTGAAAAGAATGAAAAATCTCAAGAAAGCTGTCCATGGGTATATGAAAAATATAATGCACTTAGAGAAGAACTGTTTTATCAGGCTCTCCAACTGAATAAGTCATTCGTATTAACAAGTAAATGCGTAAAGCAAAATTTACAAAGGCTGTTTTCTTTGTGGGATGGAAAGTATACAAATGAGGATAGTGTAAATTCATATGGAGAATTACTTAACACTTTGTTATTAGTAATACCGGTTGTTTCTACTACTTTTGCATCAGTAGAATCATTTTTATCTAATATTCAGCAAGAAGAACTTGGATTACTGATTATTGATGAAGCAGGACAAGCAACTCCTCAGAGTGCTTTGGGTGCCTTGTGGAGAACACAAAGAGCAATTATAGTTGGAGATCCATTGCAGGTTGAACCTGTATTAACTGTGCCAAAAGAATTAGTTAAGCGTTTTGCTGATGAATATAATATTCCGGAGTATTATAGAATACCAGAAATTTCTGTTCAGATGCTTGCCGATCAGATGAATGAATATGGTGGTTATAGAAACATAAACGGAGAACAAATTTGGCTTGGTTGTCCGTTAGTTGTTCATAGGCGCTGTATAAATCCGATGTTTAATATATCAAATCAGATCGCATATGAAAACAAAATGTTTTTAAAATCTATTGGACCAAAGGAGGATACTCGTTTTGTGATTGATTATTCGGTATGGTTTGATATTAAGGGCAAAGAAAACGGAAATAAGGATCATACAGTAATTAATCAGATTGATTTTGCAGAAAAAATATTTGCTAAAGCTGTTGAAGATTTTAATGGTTTTCCGGATCTATTTATTATTACCCCATTCAGACTAGTTGCGGAAAATTTAAGCAGAATGATGCGTAAGGTTTTACGCCGGTCTCAATATATTAAAAACGAAAAGATAGAAGAATGGGTAAAGGAACATTGTGGTACTGTGCACACATTTCAAGGTAAGGAGGCTAACGAGGTAATACTTGTATTGGGTTGTGATAATCAATCAGGTATCGGAGCCGCCCATTGGGTGGGGCAGAAACCCAATATTATCAATGTTGCAGTATCAAGAGCAAAATATAGAATTGCTGTTATTGGTGATTATAATTTGTGGAAGGACATACCTAATGTTCAAGTGTTGTGCAAATATTTGAATAAGAAATAATATATCAAAGAAATGCGGGAAATATTATGAAGATAAAAAAACTACATATAAAAAGATTTCGTGGTATTGAAGATCAGACAATTAAAGATATTGATAGCGCTTTAGTTCTTATTGGTAAAAACAATGCAGGAAAAAGTGCCTTTTTAACTGCAATAAGAACCTTTTTTGGCGACTACATACCTCAGGAAAAAGATATATATAAAAATTTTGATGATTTTGAGATTGAAGTAGTTTTAGAATGCGATGAGAATTATATATCTGATTTCTTTTTAGACAGCAAAATTGGCTTTGCAAAAGTTCCTTCAACGGCAGCTGATTATAATGATGTTAAAAACGGAACAATTTTTGAAGATAAAACATTTTCTGAGTTTAAAAGTTTGAGAAATGAAGTATTAAATGCAGATTCATTGGAAGACACATCTACAAGAGAAAGTTTTGAGCCTATATGGACTAATGCTATTTATAAAAAATTTTCTATTTCGGAAGGCTTAATACATGCTTCTTTAGTTTTTAAAAAAGGCACTTCAAAAGTTGAATATACTGTTAACAAAGATATTGTTTATCTGTTGCCGTCAGTGGCTTTTATTGATGATTCTCGTAATTTTCTTGAAGAGGAAACAGGAAAGGCTAGAACGATCACAGCAAATATTTTTAATACCATATTAAAATCAGAGCTGTTTAGTAATAAAGAAATTGATTGTTATAATTGCAACATAGATGATTGTGATGGTAACTGTATAAGCAAAATTGATGAAAAAGCACCAATGGATTTAAGTATTGAAGAACTGCAAAAACTTATTAACTATAAAACAAAAAACACTTCAGCTAAGTTTACTAGTAGTATTTCGGAACGGTTTGCCAAAAATTATCAAAAAGGTTTTAAGGTAAATATTAAGGCAACGAGTAATATAGATAAGTCCTTTTCAATTCTTACAAAATTGTTTGATCCTGTGCTTAATGCCGAGGTTGAACTTTCAAATGTTGGTGCAGGTGTTCGTAGCGTTTATATATTATCTTTATTGCAGTCGTATCAAGCAATAAGTGCTAAACATACAATTTTTATTATCGAAGAACCTGAGCTGTATTTACATCCTCAATTGCAAAAGTCTATGGCTAAAACGCTATCTGAAATTACGGAGAATAATCAAGTCATTTTTACAACACATTCACCAATAATGTTGAGAGAGTTTAGTACGCAAAATATAAGAAAGGTTAAGTTGGATGAAGAAAGATATTGCAGTATTGCTGAAAATACAACTATTGACGATGTGCTAAAGGAAATAGGATATTCTAGTCAGGATGTATTAAATACAGATTTTATACTGTTTGTTGAGGGTCAGGATGATAAGTATATAGTTGAGCGTATTTTAGATAAATACTACGATATTGACTTAGAAAGATTATCAGTTATTGATACAAAATCATGCAAAACCATTGGATTTTATGCAACACTGAGGTTCTTAGAAAAAACAACAATGAGTGATGAATTTGCAATAATCCGAGATGCAGATACAAAGTCAGAAGACATGGTTAAAGAAATTTTGGAGAATCAATTAAATAGTAATCTTGATAGTGAATTTGCTTCAAAAGCAATTTCAAAAACGCATATTACAAAATTTAGCTCTATTGAAGGTTATTTATTTTCTCCAGAGTTACTTGTAAGTCATAACATATATGCAAGTGAAGATCAAGTGTATGAAAGGCTTAGAAATGGATTATCTGAGAATAAAGATAAATGTTTAAAATATTTCAGAAAGCAGAATGAAAATGCACAGGAAAGAATTGAGTTATTTGAAGGTGAATATGACTCCAAAATTGCTGATGCAAAAGAAAATCTTGATTGGATAAAGACTAATATACAAGGACATACTTATTTTGGTTTCACCGAATCTAAAAGAATAAATTATGAAAGCTATGTTGAAGAATTACCTCAGGTAGCATTTGAGAATTTAATAGAATTCTTTGACGGAATTCCTTATTTTTTTAGTAAGAAACGGAATTAAAATATAATTTTATACAAACCATTGAAGTGTGTTTCGTGAATTTTACTAAGCATATAACTATGGGATAATATGTAATTATATTGGTTTTAAATAAAATGATGAATTAAATTCAATTTGTTAAAAAATAAGAATATTAAGAAAGGAGATATTAACAATGGAAAAACTATCTATAAATTCTAAACAGTTAAAGAACGAAGGTTTCAGTACTTCAAAGAATGCTGAAACAGATGTAATTAGAAATAATGAAGTTGAGAAACCGATTCATTATAAGATTATAAATAATTTGTACACTTCACAAGAGGATTTTATAGTTATAGGTCTTTGTGGTAAAACTGGTTCTGGCTCATCAACTGTTTCTAAAATATGTCAACAAGATTTTGAAAGGCTTTTTCTGTCTACACCTGGTTCAATACACAATAATCTGTATAATGAACATGAATATCGTATATTATATAACTTTGCAAAAGTAAATTGGAGACATTTTTATAGAATAAAAGTGAGTGCTTTAATTACTGCTACTGTATTACAAAAAAGTGAAGAAGAATTATTGAATTTTCTTGTGGGTTTATGTGAAAAAATAGCTTCCAATAAAAATGAGACATTAAATATAATTCGTGAAAAATTTTTTAAACTAAAAATGTATTTTAATTTTGCAGAATGGTTTAAATTAGATCCTGGTGATAATGAATTAATTGGAGAATACCTAAATAATTTACCAGATAAAGATTTTCAAGAAAAATTCACAATTAATATTGATAGTGATATTAATGAATATCATGATAAAGAATGTATGATAAGTGAGGCAAAGACATTTGAATTGGACGGTACAGGTGATAAAATTGAGTATTATCAAGATGGCACATGTATTTGGATTGAAAACAAAGATTTGTATAAAATGTTTATGGTATACAAAGATAAAAGGTTGAATAAAACCACATTTAAAAATCCGTTATATTTTTGGATATTAAGGCGTTATATTTATGATTTTTTACCGATAGTGGTTCATGAATTTTGGGATGAAATAAAAAAGTATTCCAAAAGTTTACCAATATTAGCAATGCAGATGCTTGGAATAAATTTAAGAATTTGTAAAAAACCGTATTTAATCGGTGATGTGCATTTTGAAGAAAACGGTTATGTTTATATTGCGGAGGATATTAATATAGCAATAAAATTATTAAGTAGCTATAATACAATTTGGTGTAACAAATTAATATCTTTTCAAGCTAAATAAATTGAATCTAATGATTCTAAAAATAAACATAATAAGCATACTTTAGTTGTTATAGATTCAATAAAAAATCCATTTGAATCATTGTTTCTTAAACAAAGATACAGCAACTATTATTTGCTTGGAATATATACAGAGGACGACGAAAGAAAAAAACGTTTGGAGCATAAAGGATTAAATCGGGATCAAGTAAAAGAAATAGATACAATTGAAACTCTATCATATTTTAAAAAGATATGTAAAGAATATGTGGATTCTGAGAAAAAATCCGAATTTTCAGAAAACAATGGATATATCGCAACAAAAATTGTAACTCAAATTGTTGAGCTTAAGTTAAATAATGTTTTACCTTTTATTCTTCAAAATGTTTCGAGCTGTTTAGATTCTGCAGATATATTTATCAATAATATAAAAGATAATGCTTCACGTCTCAAAATAAAATATGAATTGATTAAATATGTATCACTTGCCATGCATCCTGGCTTAATATTACCAACGCATTTAGAAAGATGTATGCAAATTGCATATACTGCTAAATTAAATTCCGGTTGTATTTCAAGACAGGTTGGTGCGGTTATTACTGATAAAGATTATCATTTGTTGTCTATAGGTTGGAATCAACAACCTGAAGATCAGATACCTTGTTCCTATAGAAATTTAAAGGAACTTATAAATCATTGGTCTGTTGAGACATATAGTGATTATGAAAATGATGATAACGAAGAGTTGATGAACAGAATCAAAAAGAATGTTGAAGAAGTATACACTTCTGAAAATAATTTATACAAAAATGGAAAGCTGCCCTACTATTGCTTTAAGGATTTATATAATAAAATTACTAACAAGCAGAATCAAGTTCATCCACGTTCGCTTCATGCCGAAGAAACTGCTTTTCTAAATTTAGGACCAACTGGAAAAATACTTGTAAAAGGCGGTTGTTTATTTACGACATCAAGTCCGTGTGAATTGTGCTCTAAAAAAGCAAAATATATGGAGATATCTAAAATCTACTATATAGAACCTTATTCTGGAATATCATATAAACATGTTTTATGCGCAGGAAGCAACGAAAGCAGACCTGAATTTATATTGTTTACTGGTGCTATCGGCAGAGCCTATATGCAGTTGTATACTCCTTTGCTTCCTCTTAAAGATGAGCATGAACTATGGTTGGGTGACAAAACTGAAAATATAGTTGTAAAATGACAATTTTTATGATAGAAGTGATTTTATGAAAAATAACAGAAAAAAGTTTAGTGCCATGCTTATAGCACCTGATATTATTGAATGCAGAAAGAACCATCAGGGGATATTAATTGCTCCGTTCAATGATCAAAAAGCGAAAGGAATTGGATATAATATTTCTCCTTCAAATTTAGTTTATTCAATAAAAAAAGGTGTTCCGCAAATGATTTTTGACAGTGAAGAAGGCAGCTATACTTACATTAATCCAAATGATACTGTATTAATATTATCATATGAATATATTCAGACAGATAGCAAGATTGCGGGAACATTTCATTCTCGTGTTCGTAATTCCGCAAAAGGATTAGGAAATGTATCTACAACATTGGATCCAGGCTGGAAAGGGATGTTGTTAATAGCAATAAACAACCCTACTAAAAAGAAAATCAAGCTACCTATTACAGTAAAAAAGGACGGTAAAGTTGAACGATGTAGTTTAATTACTTTGGTGGTTTTCCAAAATGATTTTTCTAAAAAAGAAAATCATAGGATATCTTTCCATTTAGATAATCCACCAATGCGTGCAGACATATGGAGCGAATTGACGGCTATGCCGCGCAAATTGTTACATAACGATAAATACCAAAAATTTCAAAGATTTATTAATCAACTTATAAGTTTTAAACCTAGTGATAGTTCTGAAATGTGTAAGTATAAAACCATATTAGAATTAATATTAAAGTTAGAAATTGCTTTATATTCTGAAAAATCTGAAATATTATTCAGAACATGTATGTTAGAATTGAATCAAAGAATATCAATGGATGATGAAGAATTAAGAGAGAAATATACTTCTCTGCAAAAGTTAATTGATAATTGTTACAACCGATATAATTCATTTAATCAGATAATTTCCGTACAAAGAATAAAAGAAAAAATAGACTTAATAAGAGATGAATGTAAATATCTTATTCTTTGTAATGAAGTAGAGCAGATACACGAATTCATTACAAAAAATATTGAAGTGTGGTGGGAACAAGCAACTTTATCACAATTTTTTGATAGGTATATTTTACCTAATTTAAGTGCTATAATTATATCGGTTGCTCTATGTATTATGTTATTATTTGGTGTTAATATAGAACAAAATGGATTTTTGGCTAAACTTATAGTAAGTCTTTCCCCAATTTTATTATCAGTATTAATTAATATTTTTACTATTAGAAAAAATAGAATTTAGATAAAGTTTATATCGATGTTTTGATGTTTTTCCCTACACTCGCCAGAGCGCATGACTGTTAATCATGATGTCACTGGTTCGAGCCCAGTTGGGGGAGCCATAACAGAGTAGTTTTTATAGCTGCTCTGTTTTTTTGTTATCTAAAAGTTTGTCTAAATTACTATTATAGTTATCGTTCACAAGATGCATTTGAGCCGCAAGGTGTATATAAATTTGAGTAATATTTATTGTTGAGTGTCCCATCAACACACGCAGCACTTCAAGATTACCGCCATTATATACAAAGTTGGTAGCGAATGTGTGCCGGAGCAGGTGAGGATAAATCCTTGAAAAACCTTTTTTCTTTTTAATTCGAGCAAAAAGCATTTTTATTGTGTTATTAGTAATAGGTGCATTACGCTGCGTTAAGAAAAGACTATCAAAAACTACTGTAATATTACTACGATAGTTATAATAAGCTGATAATTGGGCATGTAGAGAAGAGCCAAAAGGCACTACTCTTTGCTTTGAACCTTTGCCATTTACTATGATATATCTATTATTCATATCAATATCACTACATTTCAGATTTACAACTTCCGCCAGCCGCAAACCACAGTCAAGCATTAACATAATAACAGTACGATTTCTACAATTCAGAATTGTAGTATTATCATACAATGCAAGCAGATTTTTGACTTCTACATCTGTAAGAGGTAAAATAACCTCTTTATTCGCTTTCATAAGATTAAGCCTATTAATATCTATGTCTATGTATTCTTCAAAATATAGCCAACGATAAAAGACTTTAACGGCTCTTGCATATGTTCTGACTGATATTTTATTAATTTTTCTACTTTCAAATAGATGTAATTGGTATGATTTAAAAATCATAATGTCTAAATCTTCTATATCCATATCAGGTGAACAGAAGTCAAGAAACATTTTTAATGTTCGTTCATAATATTCAAGAGTGTAAACTGAATTACCCCTAAATTTTTGCTCCTGCATAAACATTTCATATGCTTTCAATATGTTCACAGTAATTCACCCGCCTTAATTCCTCATCTTCAGCTAATAACATTTTATATTTAGGATTAAGTCGAGGTTTTGCTTTTTCAACATCTTCAAGCAATGTATTAATTCCGAAAATTTTAATATACGTATAAATACCACCGCCAAAGTTATGACCATATGTATGACGAAGTTTAGATGCATTGTATTCCATTCCCGGAGCAACATATATACTTCTTGGAGCTGTTTCAGCTGAATTATAGAAATCAAACCAATGCTCGGCTATATCAAATCTCCATTTATTAGAATCAGAGCCGGAAGGTTGAACATATCGAAGATAATGATTTAAGACAGCAAAATATAATTTGTCAACTATTTCATCTTCCATAACTATTAATCTGGCAAACTCTGCAGCTCTTTCTTGTCGCAACTGTAATTCACATCTTACCCAGTGCGGGATCTCGTCAGAACGATTTCTTTCTGCAGCTTTATCATAAATTCTAATAAGAACCGAACCTTTGCGAGTGCCGTGAACTACACATCTGCCGTCTGAACTCTGAATAACTTCCCATTTTCGAGTTCTTGCTACAAAATTACCTTTTACTGTATCTTTAACTATTTCATCAAGGTTCAAATAACCTTTAAAATCATCATACGCAACATCAAGTCTTGTTATATTGCAATCACCTACATTATATACGCAGAATTGGAAAATATTTTTAAAATTGCCGTTGCCAAGTGTTTCAAACGTTCTACAACCTTGACCACTCATTTCGAGCATAACAAGACCGTCATGTCCACCGTACATTACAGAAACACCGCCGAAAAATAATCTATTTTGCCAACCGTAAAAGCCGTATGTTTCAGTAAATGGGCAGTCTGTCATTCCTAATAATTCTATAATGTCCTCAGGAGAGCAAATAGAAGTAGTAAAACTAAACCAGTCTATCATAATTTTGTTATCCATAATAATGTCCCTTTCTGCGTGTTCTGCGTGTATTGTAGGTAGAGGGGGGCTATTAGCTTGCCCCCCTAACAGGAAACCAACTTCCTGTTTTTTTGACCACAGGGCCCCGGCGGTTCAAACCGCCACCCCGTGGTCAAATATTTTAGTCAATTGTGTTCAACATTCGGAGGATTGTACTATATGTATAGTATCCTGCAACAGCAACTAACCATAATGAGAGAGTGTCAATTATAAAATCAACAGGAATAACCCAGTTGATATATTTTAAATAAGGTTGAATAGGTGTACTGTCAAGCAACTTGAACGGACTGTCAGGAAGTAAATCTATAATGCTTTTCAGCAAATCGTATAGGGTATCACATATCCAATTCCATATTTCTCCAAATACTTCCATTACTGCGCACCTATCAGCTTTCTTGAAATCATAATCAGAGCAAGAACAAACATAGCTCCGGTGAAAAATCGTATAATTTTAATTTGTTCTTCATAGTCAGAGAAATCAATAACTATTTCTTCATCTATGCCAAGCCGCTCAAATTTGAACGGAACCACAAAGCGTGGAGCTTCTTCCTCTGTTTGCAAGCCTGCAAAGAGGTTATATAAATCCCATGGCAAGCAGAACGGAAACTTTTCCTTGAAAAGGATTTCCGGCAAGCTCAAACCTGGGATTGAAGGCTTGTTAGGCTTGCTTTCGCCCGGTTTGGTGTCCGTTTTATCGTCTGTGTCGGTCTTGTCTTTGTCTACTGTTCTAATGTCTTCTGCGGTCTTTGTTATTGTGTCTGATAAGTCACGAGGTACGCTTATACCGATTGAATCAGGATAAGTTGATACATCTGTTAAATCATCAGCTGTTGAGGGAAAAGAATCAATGCCCGGAATATGTGCTGAGTCAATGCCAACATCAAACACATCTTCACCAAGCAGAAGTTGAGATATTTTGTTAATTGGCAAACATAAATCATCACAATTAATAAGATTATCATTGCTACTTATTACATCATCAGCAATCCAGCGAGAAACTATATTGCCGTAAGTTGGAGCAGTTAAAGTATAAGAACGAGAAACACTATTAAAAGTATAATTACAAATCTCATTTTTATAAAGAGCGATCGAATAAGTACCAATACCAGAAACAGGAAAACCGTTAATGTAAACATCTGAATTATTATTAAAATATGCTAATTTACTAATAACTGAACTATCAGAAGAATTAAATCCAATTATTGAAATAACAGTAAAATCAAGTGCAGGAACATTAAAAACAGCAAAATGAGTATTATGCATTACTTTAAAATTTGAATTATAATTAGATATTTGATTATATAAATCAGAGCCAACAACTTTTCTAAGTGTATCCATACCATAGATACTTAAAGTAGTATTAGCAGATGTTTGAATAAAAATATTAGTATCAAGAGTCCAAGGAGTTGAAATACTTACTGTAGTACCAGCAACAAGTGTTTTAAAAAGTGTGTCTTCCGTAAGCTGATTTTTAACTGATGAAGTGTAATCTAAATCAATATTGCAATACTGCGGAAACTGTCTTACGAACTCATCTATTAACGCTTTCCATTGACTCTTTAGAACTGCGAGCACGCCAAACGGTAAAGCTGAATCTTTCTGCAGCTGTTCGCCTTGATAGTCTATAATTTCTTGAACACTCGGCGGAGCTTGTGCATAAAAATGTTGTGCTGCGTTAGTTGCCGCAGAAGTTGATGCAAATGTCATTCCGCAGCATATTAAAAAAGCAACTATAAAAAAAATAGCGTCATCAACTCCAGCGACAGCGTTAGCTTGCACCGGAGCAAGCACACCGCCGAAACATATTACAGTCATTAAACATAAAATTAAGCACAGAGAACTACGAAGCAGCTTCTTGATGTTCTTCTTGCTGAACAAGGTTTTTATTCTTAATAGCATTTCGTAACCTCTCTTTCATTTTTTCTACATCTATTTGCTGTTTAGGCTTTGCATCAGCGTTGGAAGTCTGATTAGTAGATTTGTTTTTATCTTCTTTAAAATTGAAAAGTGCCATAGTATCATAACAAGCAGCTATCTTCTTGTTAAAGCGTTTAAGCTGCGTTCCTGTTTTGATTTTGCAAGGATACCAATATTCAACGCAATGAAACAAACCTTTACAGGCTATTGACACAAGAGCCATTGCCAAATTCCAATTTCGTAAAGCTCTATGCTTATAATCGTACTCAAGCAATCCCCTTATCTGACGGTCAAGCATTCGGTCATTTTGTGCAATTAAAATAACATCAAAATTAAAATGCCTATGATTAGCAAAGAAGTTTACCCATTCCATACGATCTTTGCGGTCGAACTGGCGAGCGTTGAACATTATGCTTGCTTCATCAATTACTATGAGAGTTTGAGCCTTGAGCTTGCCGGGCTTATGGTTCTCTTTTGCAAATTTTAAAAGATAGTCAATAGTTAAATCCGAATTGCGTAAAAAAACGAATTTCCCTAAATTTTTTCGATTTTTATAATATTTACGAGCATTTACAGGATAATTTGCTATTACATTTTTACCTGAACCGAGCCAGTGAACAATATCAGCGGTTGCGTGGTAACTCTTATAAGAGCCGGGTGTACCACTATACAAGGATATTGCCATAATTTTATGTCCCTCCTGCCATAATTCTTATATATCAAATCAGACTTGAAAGCCTGATTTAATATATAAAAATTATTAGTTTGTTCTAAAAGTTTAAGATGACCGTAACATTTAAAATATCAAATCAGACTTATGAGCCTGATTTAATATTTTAAAAATTACTAATAACTTTCCTAACTGAATAACATCTATGTGACCGCTAAAAAATGCGACAAGTCACATTTTTTATTGCTGCTGCCTTGTGCCAAAGCCCACCCACCTGGAATACTGTTTTGAAAACAGCTTTTACAGTCCCTGTTGGCCGCAAGCGGCACTACCGGAGTCCAAATAATTAAAGATAACTTTTGCGTGTCTGAAAAAACTTTTTAAAAAAGCCCTACGGGGTCTTGACTCTCCAAAAGCAAATGATAGCTTTAATTTGCCGAGCAACTCAAAAGCTAAAACTTAAATTAAGTCACTCGGCTTGAACATTGTATCATTTGCTTTTTCCGAGTAAAGACTGCAAGCACTTTTTTAAAAACTTTTTTCAGAGGATAATTACATCAAATCTAAAATATTCCTGCGGAGCGCCTCACAATCTAAAAGCTAAAACATTTTACCTACAAAACAATAGGAGCAGGGCACTAAAACCCTGCCCCTAAATTTGATTGAGAGGTAAACAATTATCTGCCGATAAGTCCACGGACAAAAGAAATGCCCTTTTTAATTGCAATTATCGCACCGAAAATAGCAAGTCCGATAGGAAGAGCAATTCCGATATAGCCAAGAACGTCACCCTGAATGCTTGATACAGCGGAAGAGAAAGAGCTCTGAAGGTCTGAAGAACCTACAGCCGTTCCACCCTCAGCGGCGAAGCTCGAAATACAACCGAGAACCGCCATCATTGCAGCAGTAGCGAAGATTGAAAGCTTTTTACCGTGCTTTTTAATAAATGACTTGATTTTTAACATTTTTAGTCCTCCTTTCCTCAAGATTTAATATTCAGAAGGCTGAAAGCCTTGCGAATGCCGATTGATAGAAGTGATAACGAAGAGTAGAGAATAAAACCCACTCCGAAACCGTAAGGAAAAAACTGCATTAATTCAGGAACAAAAATCATTTTTTATCACCACTTCCAGAAACTAAAGGCTTTGGCTGCATAAATGCCAATTAAAACGGCTAACAAGCCGATTATACATTGAAAACCTTGTAAATTAATGTTTCCAAGCTCATCAATCGTTGCCATTGTCATCACCTGCCAAAGTGCTCATTACAGCATCTTTAAATTGACACTTTTTGCAAACTTCTTCATCACCGTGGCGGAATTTTTCTCCGTGTTTTTTAATCAGGTAGTTGAATAAGAGCATTAAGCAACAACCGAGTGCAAAACCTGTCAGCATATTAAACCCCCAAACAGCTGTAAAAGCGTTCAGTTAGTGTTTCTTCGTCAACATTTTCAACTTCTTTGATAAGAATACACTTTTTCTTATCGTCAAAGTAAAGATTTACAAAAGCTCCTAACTTAGCACTCTCGAGGACTTGAGCATCTCTTACTTTGACTTCTTCGGCTTTAAGTCCTGTTGTATCGTCTGACGGAAAGAGAACTGAAAGTCTGTAATATTCAATGCGTTCTCCTTGCTCTGTGACAAACTCACCCGAACGGTAGCCTACTATCATTTTTACATCATTCATTTTGTTGCCTCCTTGTTTGAAATTTTTTTATAGGGACATTCGGAAAGTGTTTCTAGTAATTCGACAGTGGACCCCTGGCACGTAATTTAATCTGACTTCATGACATTAATATTTATCTCGTGATTTTCACACGCATGTCCAGACACGTTCTAAGTCACTTTTTTATGTGTCCTAAACCGAATGCATTTACAATAGATTTTATTGGGAACTCGGAAAGACTTAACTAGTACGAGCACTGTAGTCTAAAGTGCGAGATAGTCTCATTTTATTGTCTTTTTTATGTGACCTAAACCGAAACCACTTAAGAAAATCTTTTGAATTTTTTAATATCTTTTAAACTGATTGATAGAAATTCCTCAGAACAAACATAAAGTCTTAAAATGTTTGTTTCTATTCTAAACGAAGTATAAAAACAAAAACAATCATTAATCATAACTATGTGTTGACTAATATAAGGAATAGCAGGAAGAGTTTTATTTAATATCTTTTTAACCTTTTTTCGTTTCATTTTTATGTCCCCTTTAAATTTAATAGTTCATATTGAACTATTTTATTGTATTATAATTCAAAATGAACTATTTGTCAATATATTTCAGCAGAAAGTGATAAAATATAACTGATATTTTATAGAATTTTGCGAGGAATTTTTATGAAATTTAACGAAATTATAAAAGCTTTAAGAGAAGATGCAGATTTAACACAATCTGAATTAGCTAAAGAATTTAATGTAAACCAAATCACAATATCACAATATGAAAGAGGAACAAGACAGATTTCATTAGATATGTTGATTAACTATGCAAAAAAATTTAATGTTAGCACTGATTATATTTTAGGACTAACTAAAAATCCAACACCAAATTATGATATTAAAAACCAATTAAATATATCGGGTCAGAATAAAATACATAAAATCGAAATGAAATAGGAGAATAAAATGAACTGGGGAATATTGATTGTTATAGGAATTATAATAATAGTCTTGGAAATTGCTTCACAGCTTGTGAGAAATAAAAAAACGAATGAAAAACTACATAAAAGTAATAGTAACGGCGCTGATGCAACGCTTAACTCTACCGGAGCAGTAGAGCCGGAAGAAGAAATCAGCTTTTCAGACTATAGTTTTTACAGAAGAAAATACCTGTTTACGAAGAATGAATTTTACTTTTATAAGCAGCTACAGAAGATTTCAGAAGAAAAAAATTTAATACCGCTTGCAAAGGTTCGGCTTGCTGACTTTGTGGAAGTGACAAGTAAATCGGACTATATGAAGTATTTTGCAAAAATCCGGTCAAAGCATATTGATTTTTTATTGCTTGATAAAGAAACTTTGAAAATTGTAGTTGCAATAGAGCTTGACGATAACAGCCACAGAAACGAAAAAGACGAATTTAAAAACAAACTTTTTGAACAGATTAATATACCTCTTATAAGGTGCAAGGGAATAGGAACAGTTGAAGAACAGTTACAAACTATTTTAGCAAATTCAAACTGTTAATCATGATGTCACTGGTTCGAGCCCAGTTGGGGGAGCCATAACAGAGTAGTTTTTATAGCTACTCTGTTTTTTTGTTATCTAAAAGTTTTTTGTCGGCTCTATGTCAATAGTTGGGGTAAACCCGAAAAAGAAGAATTGAAACGAACAAG
>OLVV01000108.1_pt1 | contig 55545 bp, 48 predicted proteins | sample 1673581 | NCBI WGS metagenome assembly OLVV01 (sample SAMEA103958116, study PRJEB25191) | human gut metagenome | biome: human-associated habitat [ENVO:00009003]; feature: intestine environment [ENVO:2100002]; material: feces | place: Germany | collected 2013/2015
CATTCTGGTCAACAACAACCCCGAGACGGTCTCTACCGACTACACGACCGCCGATAAGCTGTATTTCGAGCCCCTCACGCCCGAGGACGTCATGAACATCCTGCATGAGGAGCAGGCCGATCAGGTGATCGCCAGCCTCGGCGGCCAGACGGCCATCAATCTGGCGCAGCCGCTCATGACGCGCGGCGTGCAGATCATCGGCACGGACTGCGCTGCGATCGAGCGCGCGGAAAACCGCGACTGCTTTGAAAAGCTGCTGCTCGAGCTGAACATCCCGCAGCCGATGGGCGCGGCGGTGACGAATCTGGACGACGGCCTCAAGGCGGCGCACGCGGTGGGCTATCCGGTGCTGGTGCGTCCGTCGTTCGTGCTGGGCGGCCGCGCCATGGAGATCGTGGCCGACGACGAGATGCTGCGCCACTATCTGCAGAATGCCGTGCGCACCGGCGAGGGCAAGCCCGTGCTGGTCGATAAGTACATCTCCGGCCGCGAGGTCGAGGTCGACGCCATCTGCGACGGCAGAGACGTGTTCGTGCCCGGCATCATGGAGCTGGTCGAGCGCACCGGTGTCCACTCCGGCGACTCCATCAGCGTCTACCCGCCGTTTTCCATCTCCGACAAGGTCAAGGGCACGATCCTGACCTATGCCAAGAAGCTCGGTCTGGGCATCGGCATCGTCGGCCTGTATAACATCCAGTTCATCGTCGATAAGAGCGACCATGTCTACATCATCGAGGTCAACCCCCGCTCGTCGCGCACGGTGCCGTTTTTGTCGAAGGCCACGGGCTATCAGCTCGCGGACATCGCCACGAACGTCATCCTCGGCACGAGCCTCAAGGAGCAGGGCATCTTCGACCTGTATCCGCCGGAAAAAGAGCGCTGCTATGTCAAGGCGCCGGTGTTCTCCTTCGCCAAGCTCCACGGGCTGGACGCCTACCTCTCCCCGGAGATGAAGTCCACGGGCGAGGCCATCGGCTACGACAAGAAGCTCTCGCGCGCCATGTACAAGGCGCTGCAGGCCTCCGGCATGAACGTGCAGAACTACGGCACCGTGTTCGTGACGCTGGCCGATGAGGACAAGCCGGAGGGCCTGCCGCTCGTGCGCCGGTTCTATGAGATGGGCTTTAACATCGAGGCGACCGCAGGCACGGCTGCCTACCTCAAGTCCTTCGGCATCCGCACGCGCGTGCGCGGCAAGATCAGCGACGGCAGCCACGAGATCCTCGATTCCATTCGCAGCGGCTACGTCAGCTACATCATCAACACCCGCTCCATCCATTCGAGCGTCCACGCGCAGGACGGCGCCGCGATCCGGCGCTGCGCGGTGGAAAACGGCGTGACCGTCTTTACCTCGCTCGATACGGTGCGCGTGCTGCTCGACGTGCTCGAGGAGACGACGCTGGCCGTGTCCTCGATCCACGCGGAGTAAGCCATGCAGCAGAAACGTTTCACCATTGCGGAAAACGCGCCCGTCGCCCGCGGGACGTATCGTCTGCGTCTCGCGGGGGACACCGCTGCGATCACCGCGCCGGGGCAGTTTCTGGAGCTGCAGCTGCCGGGCTTTTTCCTGCGCCGCCCGCTGTCCGTCTGCGACTGGGATGATGCCGGTGTGACCATCCTCTACAAGGTTGTCGGCAAAGGCACCGACTGGCTTGCGCAGTGCCGGCCGGGGCAGACGCTCGGGGCGCTGACCGGCCTTGGCAACGGCTTTGACGTCGCCGCCTGCGGCGAGACCACGCTGCTCATCGGCGGCGGGATCGGCGTGCCGCCGATGTACGGCCTTGCCCGCCGCCTGCTCGCGGCAGGGAAGACACCCATCGCCAGCCTCGGCTTCAACACCGCGCAGGAGCGGTTTTACGAAGAAGAATTCCGCGCCCTCGGCGTGCAGACCGTCGTCACGACGGCGGACGGCAGCTATGGCGTGCGCGGCTTTGTGACCGATGCTCTGCCGGAAGTCTACGATACCTTCTGCGCCTGCGGGCCGCTGCCGATGCTGCGCGCGCTCTGCCGCGCAGCGGACAAGCCGGGCTTTCTCAGCCTGGAGGCCCGGATGGGCTGCGGCTTCGGCGCCTGCATGGGCTGCACGATCGAAACGCTGAACGGCCCGAAGCGCGTCTGCCGCGAGGGCCCGGTATTCAGAAAGGAGGAGCTGCTATGGTAACGACGAGCGTCACGCTCTGCGGCCGTGAGCTGGAAAATCCCATCATCCCCGCCAGCGGCACCTTCGGCTACGGATATGAGTTCGCGGAGCTCTACGATATCAACTGCCTCGGCACATTTTCCTTCAAGGGCACGACCCTGCACCCGCGCACCGGCAACGCGCAGCCGCGCATCGCGGAAGCGCCGGGCGGGATGCTCAACGCCGTCGGCCTGCAGAATCCCGGCGTCGACGCGGTGATCGCCGAGGAGCTGCCGAAGCTGCAGCGCGTCTTCCGAAAGCCGGTCATGGCCAACGTCAGCGGCTTTTCCATCGAGGAATACGTCGAGGTCTGCCGGAGGCTGGACGCATGCGGGCAGGTCGGCTGGCTGGAGGTCAATATCTCCTGCCCGAACGTACACGGCGGCGGCATGAGCTTCGGCACCGACCCGAAGGCCGCCGCAGCCGTGACCCGGGCCGTGAAGGACGCAGTCCAGAAGCCCGTGATCGTCAAGCTCTCGCCCAACGTCACGAGCATCGCCGACATCGCGAAGGCCTGCGAGGACGCGGGCGCCGACGCGGTCAGCCTCATCAACACGGTGCTTGGCATGCGCATCGACCTGCGCGGCAAGAAGCCGCTGCTGGCCAATAAGACCGGCGGCATGTCCGGCCCGGCCATCTTCCCGCTGGCGGTGCGGATGGTCTGGCAGGTCTATGAGGCCGTCCGCATCCCCATCATCGGCATGGGCGGCGTCCGGACGGCGGAGGACGTGCTCGAGCTTATGCTCGCCGGCGCGACGGCGGTCGAGGTCGGCGCGGCCAATCTGGTCGATCCCTTTGCCTGCCGCGATCTGGTAAACGATCTGCCGCGGGTCATGGAACAATATCACATACAAAATCTGAACGATATCATAGGAGGCGCACATCATGGGTAAAGACGTCATCATCGCCCTGGACTTTGACAGCAAGGAGAAAACGCTCGCGTTTCTCGACCGTTTCACCGGCAAAAAGCCGTTCGTGAAGATCGGCATGGAGCTGTTCTACGCCGAGGGCCCGTCCATCGTCCGCGAGATCAAGGCCAGAGGCCACCAGATCTTCCTCGATCTCAAGCTGCACGACATCCCCAACACCGTCAAAAAGGCCATGGCCGTCCTGTCCTCGCTGGACGTGGATATGGTGAACCTCCACGCGGCAGGCACCCGCGCCATGATGACCGCCGCGCTCGAGGGCCTGACCCGCGCTGACGGCACGCGCCCGCTGCTCATCGCCGTCACGCAGCTGACCTCCACCAGCCAGCAGAGCATGGAAGAGGAGATCGGCATCCACGCGCCGCTGGCCGACGTCGTCATCGACTACGCGAAAAACGCGCAGGCCGCAGGGCTTGACGGCGTGGTCTGCTCGCCGCTCGAGGCAGGGAAGATCCACGAGGCCTGCTCCGGCAGCTTCGTGACCGTCACGCCGGGCATCCGCTTCGCCGACGCGAAGGCGGACGATCAGGTCCGCATCACCACCCCCGAAAAGGCCAGAGCCATCGGCTCGGATTACATCGTCGTCGGCCGTCCCATCACGCAGGCCGCCGACCCCGTCGCAGCCTACCAGCGCTGCCTGCAGGAATTCGTCGGATAACAGAAAGGAGCAGACTATGGAATCTACCGCACGCCGCATCGCAGAGGATCTGCTGTCGATCCGCGCCGTATTCTTCCGGCCGGACGAGCCGTTCACCTGGGCCAGCGGCATCAAAAGCCCCGTCTATTGTGACAACCGCCTCATCCTGACCGCCCCGGATGTCCGCACCGAGGCGGAGACCGCCCTCATGCAGACCATCCGCCGCGAATACCCGGACGCGGAGGTCCTCATGGGCACCAGCACCGCCGGGATCGCGCATGCCGCCATCACCGCGCAGATGATGGGCCTGCCGATGGGCTACGTCCGCTCGTCGAGCAAGGACCACGGCCGCCAGAACCAGATCGAAGGGCGGCTGGAAAAAGGCCAGAAGGTCGTCGTGGTGGAGGATCTGATCTCCACGGGCGGCAGCGTCCTTGAGGTCGTGAACGTGCTGCGGGAGGCCGGGGCGGAGGTGCTCGGCATCGTGAGCATCTTCACCTACGGCATGAAAAAGGGACTGGAGCGGCTGGCCGCCGCCAACGTCAGAAATGTCAGCCTGACGAACTTCGACGTGATCGCGCAGGTCGCCGCCGAACAGAAGTATATCAAACCCGAGGACGTCGCCCGGCTCCTGCAGTTCCGGAATGACCCCTCGGACGAATCTTGGATTGGAGGAACAAACTGATATGAACCACCTGATCGACATTCTGCAGCTCAGCACCCAGGAGATCGACGAACTGGTCGCCAAGGCCAACGACATCATCGCCCGCCCGGAGGCCTATGCCCACAAGTGCGACGGCAAGATCCTCGCCACGCTGTTCTTTGAGCCCTCTACCCGGACGCGCCTGAGCTTCGAGTCCGCCATGCTCTCGCTCGGCGGCAAGGTCCTCGGTTTCTCGTCCGCCAGCAGCTCGTCCGCGTCGAAGGGCGAGAGCGTCTCCGATACCATCCGCACCGTCAGCTGCTATTCCGACATCATCGCCATGCGCCACCCGAAAGAGGGCGCGCCGCTCGTTGCCTCCATGCACTCCGAGGTCCCCGTCATCAACGCCGGTGACGGCGGCCACAACCACCCGACGCAGACGCTCACGGACCTGCTCACCATCCAGCGCGAGAAGGGGAGATTCAACGACCTGACCGTGGGCTTCTGCGGCGACCTCAAGTTTGGCCGCACCGTCCACTCGCTCATCAGCGCGCTCAGCCGTTACACCGGCATCAAGATCGTGCTCATCTCCCCGGAAGAGCTGAAGCTGCCGAGCTACGTCAAGAACGAAGCGCTCAAGAAGCACAACATCCCCTATGAGCAGACCACGGACCTCGAGGCCGTCATGCCGCAGCTCGATATCCTGTACATGACCCGCGTGCAGCGCGAGCGCTTCTTCAACGAAGAGGACTACCTGCGTCTGAAAGACAGCTACATCCTCACCCCGGAAAAGCTCCGGACGGCGAAGCCGGATCTGTGCATCCTGCACCCGCTGCCCCGCGTCAACGAGATCTCCGTCGCCGTCGACGACGACCCCAGAGCCTGCTACTTCAAACAGGTCAAAAACGGCCGCTACATCCGCATGGCGCTGATCCTCAAGCTGCTTGGTATTGAATAAGGGAGGGCTACCACATGATTATTGATGCGATTTCCAACGGTATTGTCATTGACCATATCTCCGCCGGCAAGGCGATGTACCTGTACAACATCCTCGGCCTCGACCAGCTCGACTGCTCTGTGGCGCTGCTCAAAAACGTCGTCAGCAGCAAGCTCGGCCGCAAGGATATCATCAAGATCGACCGCATCCTGGACCTCGACTGGGACGTGATCGGCTACGTCGACCCCGGCATCACCGTCAACATCATCAAGGACGGCCAGCGCGTGGAAAAGCGCCAGCTGAAGCTGCCGGAGCGGATCCGGAACGTCATCCGCTGCAAAAACCCGCGCTGCATCACCTCCGTCGAGCAGGAACTGCCGCAGATCTTCACGCTCACCGACCGTGAAAAGCGCACCTACCGCTGCCTCTACTGTGAGACCAAAGCCGAGCGGCAGTAAATAGAAGAAAGAAAAAGCAGAGGGGGCAGCCCCTCTGCTTTTTTGCGCCCGCCGCTTCAGACCTCCTGCGTGTAGCCCTGCAGCGCTTGCTGCAGGGCAGCGAGCGCCTTTTTTTCGATGCGGGAGACATAGGAGCGGCTGATGCCGCATTTCGCCGCGATCTCCCGCTGCGTGAGCGGCGTGCGGTCGCCAAGGCCGTAGCGCAGGGTGATGACCATCCGCTCCCGCGGCGACAGCACTGTGTCCATGACATCGTAGAGCTTCCGGTAGGTCTGCCGTGCGCTGAGATCCTCGAACAGATCCTCATCCGAGCACAGCACATCCATCAGCGACAGCGCGTTCCCGTCCTTCCCGGTCTCAATGCAGTCCGAAAGCGAAACATCACCCGCCGTCTTCCGCATCGACCGAAAATACATGAGGATCTCATTCTCTACACATCTTGCGGCGTAGGTGGCGAGGCGGGCGCCTTTGGCGGCGTCGAAGGTGGAGATGCCTTTGATGAGGCCGATGGTGCCGATAGAGATCAGGTCTTCCTGATCGGCGGACTGAGAATAGTACTTTTTCATGATGTGCGCGACGAGGCGGAGGTTGCGTTCGATGAGAATGTTGCGGGCTTCCAGATCGCCTGCTGCGCTGCGCTGCAGGTACATGCGCTCCTCCTCGGCGGTCAGCGGCTTCGGAAAGGAGCCGCCGCCCGAAATGCGCAGGGATGTGAGCATACTGCTGAGCATCAGCCATACTGCTGCGGAAAGCATAAGCTTTCACCTCCAGAGAAAGCCTATGTCCGACCGGCAAGTCCAGATTCCCGTTTACAAGAAATAAGAATTCTGTTATTCTGGAAAAAGACTTGACTGTAAAGCCGCTTGATACGCTACAGTGACGGCAGGAGGGATGCATATGACCATTCGTGAGATCGAAGCGCTGTCCGGCATGACGCGCGCGAACATCCGTTTTTATGAATCCGAAGGACTGCTCACGCCGAACCGCATGGAAAACGGCTACCGCGATTATACAAGATCCGACCTTGACACGCTGCATAAGATCCGGCTGCTGCGCGCGCTGGGGCTTGGGATCGACGAGATCCGGAAGCTCTCGGCAGGGGAGACGGCGCTGGGCGAAGCGCTTGAAAGCCGCCTGTCTGCGATGCAGGAAGAACAGCGGACGCTCGTGCGTGCAGAGGAGGTCGCACGCGCGATGCTGCGGGCGCACGCGGACTATGCGACGTTAGACACCGGGCGCTATCTTGCGGCGCTGGAAGCCGGCGCGCAGACAGCCGTGCAGCAGGACGTGCAGCCGAAGCTGCATGCGCCCTGGCGGCGGTTTTTCGCGCGGATGATCGATCTGCTTCTGTACGATCTGACGTGGATGGTGATCCTGACGTCTGCCGGTCTGTGCGCGGCGGGAAATCGCGGCGTGACGCTGTTAAACGATTTTCTGGCACTTCTGACCATGCTCCTGCTCGAGCCGCTGCTGCTGCAAAAGACCGGCACGACGCTTGGCAAGTGGCTGCTCGGCCTGTCAGTCCGGAACCCCAGCGGCGCGAAGCTGCGCTACTCCGAGGGGCTGGACCGGACGGCGCGGCTCATCTGGCGCGGCTTTGGCGCGGGGATCCCCATTTACTGCTGGGTGCGCCTGTATAAGAGTTGCTGCGCGGAAAAGAAGGAAGAACCACTTGACTGGGAAGGGGAGTCTGAGCAGATGGCAAAGCCGTTTGGCTGGAAGCGCGGACTTGCCGCGATCCTGGCGGCGGCGGTCATGCTTGCCGCGGGCGTCTGCGGCTCCCTCGCGGCCATCGGCCCGCGCTATTGCGGCGAGATCACCGTCGAACAGTTCGCAGCCAACTTTAACCGCAGCGCATCCCAGCTCAGCACGCAGAATGCAGGAAAATTGACCAGGGACGGAGTCTGGACGAGCAGGGACACAAACACGTTTCTTTTGATGAATGTACCGCCGTTCGGCTATGAGACGGATGAAAACGGGAGGCTGCAAAGCGTTTGCATCGAGGCCGACGGCGGCGCTGCATTCGGTGCCCGGCCGACCGGACTGATGCAGCTGGCACTGTATGCTTTCGCGGGCGCGCAGAAGGGACATATCTGCTTCAACCGCGCGATCATGGACGTGACGAAACGGTTGAAAGCGCAGCCGCAGGAGGCATTCAGCACCGTCGTGGACGGCGTAGCGGTCGATTATCAGTACCGCGCCGAGGGAAACTGGTACCGGCTGACGATGACAAAAACAGGGGTTGACAAATAGAGACTATCGTGATAGTCTGTATATAGACGATTGCAATAGTCTGAAAGGAGGACACCCGATGAAGCTGTTTGATTCGGAGTGGAAGGTCATGGAGGTTTTGTGGCAGGACGGCGATACCACGGCGAAGGAGCTCTCGCTGCGGCTGGCCGATTCCGCCGGGTGGAACAAGAACACGACCTATACTGTCATCAAGAAATGCGTGGAAAAGGGCGCCATCGAGCGGCGCGAGCCGAATTTCCTCTGTCATGCCTGCATCACGAAGGAGGCGGCGCAGCAGGAGGAGGCGGATACGCTGCTCGACAAGGTCTTTGGCGGCTCGGCAGAGCTGCTGTTCGCGTCGGTCCTGAGCGGGCGGAAGCTCAAGAAAGAGGAGCTGGAACGCCTGCGTGCGCTGGTGGAGGCGCAGGAGGGATGAGCGGGTTCCAAGCTGCGGCGGTGAGCGGCAGTGTGATGATCCTCGTGATCGCGCTGCTGCGGTTGACCGCCGGAAAACGGCTGCCGCGGGCGCTGTTTCCGGCGCTGTGGTGCGCGGCGGCGTTTCGGCTGCTGCTGCCGGTGCGGCTGCCGTCCGCGCTGAGCGTCTGGAATCTGACCGCAGGTGAAAGCCGTGCGGCCCGGACGGCCGCGCAGATCTCCGAACACCTGACGCCGTTTCCGTCCCTGACAGTGGCTCCCGCAGCGCAGGAGGCCGCGGCGCGGCTTTCTCTGCCCGGTTTGATCTGGGCGGCGGGGGCGCTGCTGCTGGGCGCGTATTTTCTAGTCGGCTGGCTCCGGTTCACGCGCCGGTTCGCCGGTGCGGCTCCGGTCGGGAACGAAACGGTCGACAGCTGTGTGGAAGCCTTCGGCTTCCGGCGTCCTCCTGTCATTCGCTGCACAACGGACAGCCGTGCGCCGCTGACCTATGGTGTCCGGCGGCCGGTCGTCCTGCTCCCGGCAGACCTGCTGGCCGACCGGGAGGCGCTGCGGATGATCCTGACCCATGAACTTGCGCATATCCGCCGCAGGGACTGCCTGCGGAAGCTCCTGTTTACCCTGTGTCTGTGCGTGTACTGGTGGAACCCGGTCTGCTGGGGGATGGTCCTGCTGGCCAACCGGGATCTGGAGCTGGCCTGCGACGCCCTGACGCTCCGCTATCTCGGCAGGGACCGGCGTAAAACGTACGCGCTGACACTTCTGGAGCTTGCCGCGCGGCAGGCGCAGCCGCATCCGCTCTGCAGCGGATTTGGAAAGCCCGCGGCGGAAGAAAGGATCCAGGCAATCATGAAAGCAAAGAAGATCCCAGTCTATCTGACCATTCTGGCCGTCGTGCTGGCGGCCGCCGTTGTGACGGTCTTCGCCACGCAGGCGGAACCGGCCGCTGCGCCGGAAGCCCCGGCCGCTCCGGTGCAGACAGCACAGCCGGAGGCGAACACCCCGGACGAAGTCACGCTCGAGATCCCGCAGACGGCTTCCATCGAGGAAAGCCAGCCTGCGGACGCCGCACCCGAACCGGCGGCACAGCCGCAGTACGTCTTTCCGCTGGAAGACGCGGACGCGGCTGTGCTGGATAGCTTCGGCTATCGAACTGTCCCGGAAGGTGTAGCATGGCAGCAATCCCAGAAGCGCGCATTCCACCGTGGCGTTGATCTGGAAGCGGAAGAGGGAAGCGCTGTACTGGCGGTCGCGGACGGGACGGTTACAGTCAGCACGTCTGACCTCATCTATGGCGAGCAGATCACCATCCGGCACGCGGACGGCATGCTGACGACCTATAGCCACCTGAGCGAGCGCCTTGTCTCGGAGGGCGACAGCGTCCGGCAGGGCCAGATCATCGGCCGTTCCGGCGCGACCGGTTGGGCGACCGGCCCGCACCTGCATCTGGACGTGCAGGTGAACGGCGAATATGTCGATCCGCTGGAAGCCCTCGGATAAGCATTTCCCATCACAAACAACCAAAAAAGCCCCTGTACCGGAGCAACACCCGGTACAGGGGTCTTTGTTTTTTCAGGAATGCAGCGCCTGATGCTCTTTCAGAAGCTCTTCGTGCAGCTCCAGAATGGTCCAGCCCTTGTTTTCTTCGGTCAGGACGGCCTTGAGCGCCACGGGCGGAAGCTTGCTCTGCTTCATCGCCTGCAGAAACAGCTGCAGCCGCTCGTCGGTGAAGTGGGCAAAGATGAGAAGCTGACCGGAGAAATCCTCCCCGTCATAAAAGGTCTCGAAGCTGCTAAGATCGCCGGTCAGCGCGCCGACGGCGTTGAGATACTCCCATTTTTCCACCACGCGGACCTTCGCGCCCAGCCGCATGGCCGCCATGCGGAGCTTGGAAAGCTGCTTGGCAGGGAAGTGGACGGCGAGAACGATCGGCGTCATGCCTGCACCTCCCCGGGCATCTGGCGCAGGAAGCCGGCCCACATGAGAAGCCCGGCCAGCGACCAGAAATAGGCCATCATATACGGCTCTTCGAAGATGTTCTCAAACCCGCAGTGGACCAGCACGCCGCAGAGTCCCGCGAAGATCCCCGCGCACAGCGGATACAGGCGGCTGAGCCCCTGCTTTTTCTGCTGCGCTGTGCGGTAGAGCGCGCGGCATGCGTTCGCAAGGAAGCCGAGCACGGTCAGAACGAATGCGGCCAGACCCGTATAGCCCATCTCGATCATGAGCTTGAGGTAGTAATTGTCGACGTAGAAATAGTCCTGATGGTCGATGACCTGATTCTGCATGGCGACAGCGCCGCCGAACATACCGAGCCCCACGCCGGTCAGCTTCCCGCGCTGCTCGAGCAGCGTCAGCGCGACGAGCTTGCGCCCGGCGCGGCCGCCGGAGGTATTGGCCTCGGCAAAATCAGCCGTGAACAAAAAGCCGATGCGGCTGCGCACGAACGGCAGCGTGCAGGCCACGCAGGCTGCGGCCAGCAGCAGCACGAGCAGCCGCCGGTCGACCAGCAGTACGAAGATCACGATCGCGAGCGCCAGCGCCATCCACGCGGCGCGGGACATCGTAAACAGGCAGCCGAAGCACATGCAGAACGCGCAGATCCATGCGGCGATCTGCAGCTTCCGGTTTTTCGTGCAATAGGCCAGACCTGCCGCCATGGGGGCGAACATGGTCATGAAATCGCCCATGATGTTGGGGCTTCCGAAGATGGAATACACGCGCGTGCGGACCGAGGTCTCCGTATGCGTCATCCAGCTCGAGGGGATGGGGACGGCAACGATATACTGGTACACGCCGTGCAGCGCGATCACCGTCGCAAGCACCACGAGCGCAAGATACACGCGCATAAAGTCCCTGTCGTCATGCACGAGGCGCGTGACGAGGAAGAACCAGAGCATGTACTGCACCGTCGCGCGGAAGCCGGAGATCTGGATGGAGTAGTACGGCGTGACGACGTTCATGAGAACGAAGCAGACCGTCAGGAATATGCACACCGGCAGATCCAACGGATTGCAGCCGGTCGGCAGCGGCGTTTCGCGGCCGAGGCGCTCATAGACCACGCAGCCCAGCGCCAGCAGCATCAGGCATTCATCCCAGCACGACGACAAAACCGGCACGGCCAGCAGATCGCGCAGCACATAGTCGATGACGACATACATGGAGAGCGCGAACAAAATCACGCCGTGCAGCCCGTCGGAAAACAGCCAGGAGAACAGGCGGCTGTTTTGCCCGCAGCGCACGAAAAAGCGCCAGATGCGGCAAAGCAGCGAGTGATCCAGGCAGTCCTTCAGCCCGTGCCGCGCGGCAAGGCGGGCGTTCAGCCGCTCGAAGCGCTTCGCCGCACGGCTTTCGCACGTCGGCGCGTCAGCGCTCGCCAGCCGCCGGATGCACCACGCGCGCGTCCGGCTCGAGCGCCAGGTGCGGCCCAGGAAGGCCAGAACTTTGCTCGAATGCGCCAGCGCCGAAAACCAGCCGCCGATGGCGAGCAGCACCCGCCACAGAAGGCTCGATGTCAGCAGCTCAGCCATCGGTGACCTCCAGCGCACAGATCAGGCCTGTCAGCTCAAACTCGCTCGTCTTGAGGATGTATTCATAGCCCACGCGCACCTCCTGCGGCCCGACCTTGTAGACGTTGCCGGTGAAGGAGGCGTCGGCCTCGACGGTGATGAACAGCGTCTGGTGGCCATTGTCGGCGTTATAGGTCTCGCTGCGGACGTCTGTGATGGACGCGGCGATGACCTTGGAGTCGTTGACCAGCGATTTGCCGGTCTGCGTTTCAGCATATGCGGCGATATCGGCAGGGACGTCTTCGATCTCGACGGTATAGACGGCCTTCTTTGCAGAGCCGGTCACGGCAGCCGCGGCCTTTCTGCCGCCCAGCTTCCATGCAACGGCCGCGATCACAGCGACGATCAGGATCACGACCAGCAGGTCGATCAGATTGATCTTACCGAACAGACGGCCTTTTTCATCAATGAGTTTCATGCGGTACCTCCCAAAGAGTTTGCTTGATTTGCTTTCTTTCATAGGGTATAATCAAAGTGCCGGATACCGGCACGATATTCTATTTTACTGTATCTTACCGCAAGAAACAAGTGGTAATTCAAAAATGAGGGTTCCAATATGAAAGTGATAACACTGATCTCGGGCGGCGACATCGGCGGCGCGAAGACGCACGTGCTGTCGCTGCTGCATGGTCTTGGAAAGACGGAGCAGGTGCGGCTCGTCTGTTTCCGCGAGGGTGAATTTGCCGAGGACGCCCGGAAGCTTGGTATCGACACCTGCGTGATGGAGGTTTCCGTCGGCGCGGCTATCGGGCGGCTCACGCAGATGATCCGTGAGGAGGGCTTTCAGATTATCCATTGCCACGGCGCGCGCGCAAATCTGACCGGCGCGATCCTTCGCCGGAAGGTCCGCGTGCCGATCGTCACGACGGTCCATTCCGATTACCGGCTGGACTATCTCGGCAGGCCCCTGCACCGCCTGACCTACGGCACGATCAATACCATCGCGCTGCGCATGTTCGACTATCACATCGGCGTATCCGACGCGATGGCCCAGCTGCTCATCTCCCGAGGCTTTGACCCGCAGACGATGTTCGCCATCTACAACGGCATCGATTTTACCCCGGTCACGCCGAAGCTCGGGCGGGAGGACTATCTGCGCTCGGTTGGCCTGGAGGTGCGGGACGATACCGTCGTCTTCGGCATCGCGGCCCGGCTCGACCCGGTCAAGGATATGCCGACGCTCATCCGCGGCTTTTCCATCGCCGTCAAAGATCACCCGAATATCCGCCTGCTGATCGCGGGCGAGGGCGAGCAGCGCCAGATGCTTGAAGCACTTGCCGCGCAGACCTGCCCGCAGGGCACGGTTGTGTTTGCGGGCTGGGTCACGGATATGGACAGCTTCTACCACGCGCTCGACGTCAACACGCTCACGTCCATCTCCGAGACCTTCCCCTACGCCATCACCGAGGGCGCGCGCATGCGCTGCGCGACCATCGCGTCGAATGTCGGCGGCATCCCGTATATCATCGAGCACGGCGTGACCGGTCTGCTCTTTGAGCCGCAGAACGCGGAGGCGCTCGGCGCGTGCATGACGCGGCTGGCTGAATCGCGCGCCATGCGCGAGCAGCTGGGCGAGAATCTCTACGAAAAAGCCTCGCATGAATTCTCCATCGACGCAACGGTCGGCAAGCAGATCGAGATCTATCAGACCATCCTGCGCCGAACCGCGCAGCCGAAGAAGAAAAAATCCGGCGTGCTCATCTGCGGCGCCTACGGCAAGGGCAACGCCGGCGACGATGCGATCCTGAAGGCCATTCTCGCGCAGCTCAAGGCCATCGACCGGGATATGCCCATCTATGTCATGTCGCACGACCCGGCGCAGACGAGGCTGTGCTATCACGTCGGCTCGGTGCATGTGTTCGACCCGTTCGCGTTCTGGCCGCTCATGCGGAAGGCGAAGCTGTTCGTCTCCGGCGGCGGCAGTCTCATCCAGAATGAGACGAGCACGCGCTCACTCAATTATTATCTCACTACCATCCGCATGGCCCACGCCGCGGGCTGCCGCGTCATGATGTACGGCTGCGGCATCGGCCCGGTGAGCGGCGAGGCGAATCGCCGCCATACCGCCCGCATCCTCAACCGCTGCGTCGACCGCATCACGCTGCGGGAAGATCTTTCCCGCCGGGAGCTTGCGGACATGGGCGTGACAAAGCCGAAGATCACCGTCACGGCCGACCCGGCCCTGCTGCTGCAGCCGGCCTCCGGCGGCGCGGTGGACAGCTATTTCCTGAGCAATGACCTGGACCCGGACGGCAAGTACGCCATGTTCGTTCTGCGGCCGTGGAAAAACCTCTCGCAGCATCTGCAGGCGATCGTGGATACGGCTGATTATGTAAACAAGACCTATGGTCTGACGCCCGTTTTCGTCGCGCTGGAGCCGACGCGGGATCTGGAGATCAACCGCACCGCGGCCAGCATGCTGACCTGCAGGACCGTCGTACTGCCCGCACCGCGGGACGAGCAGCTGACCATCGGCATGATGCAGAAGATGCGGGTGATCGTGTCCATGCGTCTGCATGCACTGATCTTCGCGTCGTCCGTCGGCGCGCCGCTTGCCGCCATCTCGTATGACCCGAAGGTCACGGGCTTCATGGCCTATCTCGGTCAGGAGCACTGCATGGAGCTTGCGGACGTGACAAAGCCTGCGCTGTGCCGGCTGGTAGAGGACACCATGCAGGCCGCGCAGCCCTATTCGACGGACCGGCTGAAAACCCTTGCGGCGGAAAATGAGACGGCTGCGCGGGAGCTTCTGGAGGAATCGAAATGAGAAAGATCGTTTGTCTGGCCACCTCGCCGTGGTATCCAATCCCGACGCGCAAGCAGCAGGTGATGAGCCGCATCCCGGACGCCGAGATCCTGTATTTTGATCCGTCGGTCACGTATCTGGCCCCGCTGAAGGACAAAGCGGCAAGGCCCGGCCTCAGCAATTACAAAAAGGAGGGCGTGCACCCGCAGGAGAATATCACCGTCTACAGTCTGCCGCCGGTGCTGCCGTTCTTTTACAAATTCCGCTGGATCAACAAGCTGAACCAGCGCCGCATGGCGCGGTTCGTGCGCCGGAAGATGCAGGCGCATGGCTTTACCGACGCCGTGCTCTGGGTCTATTCGCCGGTGACGGCGGATCTCGTGGATCTGGTGCCGCACAAGGGGCTGGTCTATGACTGCGTTGACCGGCACTCGGCCTACGGCGGGCTGATGGACCCCGCGCTCGTCGATCGGATGGAGCTGGAGCTGGCAGGGAAGACCGACCGGACCTTCGCCACCGCCGACGCGCTGGCCGAGCGCCTGCGTGCCGCGCAGCCGAACACGGTCATGATCCCGAACGGCGCGAATTTTGAGCGTTTTGTACAGGCAGCGCAGCCGCAGCCTGTGCCGGAGGATCTGCGGGACATCCCGCACCCCATCTTCGGCTTCGTCGGCGCGCTGCAGAGCTGCATTGAGTATGACTATCTGGAAGCAGCCGCGAAGGCCCGCCCGGACTGGAGCTTTGTGCTGATCGGCAAGGAGAAGCCGGGCGTCGACCTGACGGCGCTCCACGCGATGCCGAATGTTCATTTCCTCGGCCTCAAGCCGAACGAGCAGCTGCCGCAGTATCTGGCGCATTTTGACGCCTGCCTCAATCTGTTCGCCAAGAGCGACCTCAGCAAGGACGTCAGCCCGCTGAAATTCTATGAATATCTGGCGACGGGCCGCCCCATCGTCTCGACCAGGCAGCCGGACCAGATCCTGCAGTACGCGTCGCTGATCGAGATCGCCGACAGCCAGGAGGAATTTATCGCGGCCTGCGAAGCGTCGCTGGCGGACACGGCTCCGGAGCGGACAAAGGCCCGCATCGAGGCCGGCCGCGCCTGCTCGTGGGACAGCCGCGTGGCGCAGATGTGTCAGATCCTGCAGGAGCAGAGGATCCTATGAAAAAGCTGCTCATCACGGGGTTTGACCCCTTCGGCGGAGAGTCGGTCAATCCGGCCTATGAAGCCGTGTGCCTGCTGCCGGATGTGGTCACTGGAATAAAGTTATGTAAACTTGAAGTGCCGACCGAGTTTGTCCGCAGCGGCGCGGTCCTGCGGGACGCGCTGGCGGCGGAGCGGCCGGACGCGGTGCTCTGCGTCGGGCAGGCGGGCGGCCGGGCAGCCATCACGCCGGAACGGGTCGCCATCAACCTGATGGACGCCCGCATCCCGGACAACGCGGGCTTCCAGCCCGTCGACCAGCCCGTCGTCCCGGGCGGGCCGGCCGCCTATTTTGCAACGCTTCCGGTCCGCCGCATGGCGGAGGCGATCGAAAAAGCCGGGCTTCCGGCCCAGATCTCCAATACAGCCGGGACCTACGTGTGCAACTGCCTGCTCTATACGCTGCTGCATACGGCCGCGGTGGAATACCCGGGGATGCCCGGCGGCTTCATCCACGTGCCGTACGCACTCGAACAGCTGCCGGGGAAGCCCGAGGGTACCCCTGGCCTTGCCCTGCAGCAGGTCACCCGGGGCCTGTCCTGCGCGATCGAAGCCATCGCAGAAGCATGGACCTGACCCACAAGCGCCTTTTCCCGCAGAAAAGGCGCTTTTTGAGACCCACACGCGGCCCGTGCCCGGAAACGATTGCTTTTTTCCGGAAAACGTGCTATCATACGCTGATACTGATCACGGAGAGCCGCGTATGAAGAAAACAAAACTGATCCGCGGCGCGATCATGGCCGTTTTTGTGCTGCTCGCGCTGCTGCTTGTCTATACCGTTGTGAGGCAGACGATGCCGGATATCATCCCGCTCCTGCAGTCCGGCGACGAAGAGGCGCTGGAGGAGTATCTGGAGCGCGATATGTCGTTCACGGGCATCTTGTGCATGGCCCTGCTGCAGATGGTGCAGGTCTGGTCGATCGTCATTTCCGGCGTGATCGTGAATGTCGCGGCGGGCGTGGTGTATGGCGTGTGGCGGGCATTCGCCATCTGCCTGATCTCCTCGTCGCTGGCGCACGGCATCAGCTTTACGGTCTGCCAGCATCTGGGCAAGTATCTCGATAAGATCCTGCCGGACACGGGCTCGTACAAGCTGGACCTGATCGCAAAATCGGACCACCCGGCCTACACCGTTGTGACGCTCTGCTTTCTGCCCATTCTCCCAAACGGCATCATCTCCATCGCTGCCAGCCGCTCGCGGCTGAAGCCGTGGGAATTTACGCTCGCCATGTTCTGCGGCAGCGCGTTCAGCGTATTCGTCTACTGCTGGCTCGGCAGCAGCCTCGTGCAGGGCGACTGGATCGCCTCGGCGGTGCTGGTCGTGTTCATGCTGGCCGTGGCATTTTTGATGTGGCGATATCAGAAGCAGATCCTGCACTTCACGGATCGGCTCATGGAAAAGAGGAAGAAACACCACGGGAAACAACACACTGACATTTCGGAAAGCTGAAGCGCGTGATCTTGACGCCGCGGAAGCGATCTATGATAAGATCCATGCCCGGGAGGATGCCGGGCTGACGACGATCGGCTGGATCACGGGGATCTATCCGATCCGGCAGGATGCGCAGAACGCGCTGGACCGGGGCGACCTGTATGTCTGCGAGCTTGACGGCCGCGTGGCGGCCTCCGGCATCATCAACCAGCGGCAGGTCGACGTCTATGCGGACGGGAACTGGCTGTATCCGGCCGAAGACCGCGAGGTCATGGTCCTGCACACGCTGACCGTGGATCCGGACCTGTCCGGCCGCGGCATCGGCCGGGCCTTTGCGCAGTTTTATGAGGACTGCGCGCGGCAGGCGGGCTGCACCGTCCTGCGTATCGATACGAACGAGAGAAATATCGCGGCGCGGCATCTGTACGCGAGCCTCGGCTATCGCGAAGCGGATATCGTGCCGTGTGATTTCAACCGGATCCCCAAAATTCATCTGGTACTGCTGGAAAAGAAGCTCTGAGAAGCGCGAAGCGCGGGAGGAGAAGGTATGGCAAGACCTGTATGGACAGCGCAATGCACCGCAGGCAGACTGGTCCGTGAGCTGCTGCCGGTCCGGCGGCGGGAGAGCCACAAGGGCGACTACGGCCGGGTCCTGCTGCTGTGCGGCTCGGAAGGGCTGACGGGCGCGGCCCGGCTTGCGGCAAAGGGCGCGCTCCGCACGGGAAGCGGTCTGGTATATCTCGGCGTGCCGGAAAAGATCTATCCGATCATAGCGGCGGGAGCCGGGAGCGAGATCGTCTTTCCGCTGCCCTGTGACGAGGAAGGACGGCTCTGCATGGCGTCGCTGCCCGCGATCACCGCGCGTCTGGAAAATATGGACGCAGTGCTGCTCGGTCCGGGCCTCGGCCGCTCGGGGGAGCTGACGCGGCTCGTGCAGGCGGTCTTGCTGCGCTGCCGCGCGCCGCTGGTTCTGGACGCGGATGGCATAAACGCCGTCGCGGGACATATAGATGTTCTGCGCGGATGTGCCTGTCCGGTCGTGCTGACCCCGCATGACGGGGAATTTCTGCGGCTGGGCGGCGACCCGAAGGCGGATGACCGGACCCGGGAGACGATGCGCCTTGCATCGCGGAGCCACGCTGTCGTGCTGCTCAAGGGCAGCCGGACGGTGATCACGGACGGCCTGAATACTTATGTCAACCACACCGGCAACCCCGGCCTTGCCACAGGCGGCAGCGGAGACGTGCTGGCGGGCATGATCGTTTCGCTGCTCGGCCAGCATATCATGCCGCTCGAGGCGGCAGCCGCCGCGGCATGGCTGCACGGCGCTGCGGCAGACCTTGCGGCCCGGGAGCTGGGGGAATACGGCATGGTGCCGGAGGATCTGCTTTTGCGCATTCCGCGACTTTTACCGTAAGGGTGATTTTGTTGCGAAAAAAATTTGCGCTGCTCCTGACCTTGATCTCGATTTTTCTGACCGGCTGCGCGGCGAAAAGCCCCGCGCAGCAGCCGCTGACCTTCCGCACGGCCCTTCTGGAGGCGGGCGGCTGCAGCTTTACCGCGGCCGTGACCGCCGATTACGGCGAGACGACTGCAGACTTTACGCTGGAGGCCAGCTTTGCGCCCGATACCGGCGCTTCGCTCACCGTCACCGCACCGGAGACCATCGCGGGCATCACTGCCCACGTCAAAGACAGCACCGCGGACGTCAGCTTCGACGATACGCAGCTCGGCCTCGGCAGTCTGGCGAACGGGCGGCTTGCGCCGCTGGCCGCGCCGTATGTGCTCGGGCAGAGCTGGGCAGGAGCCTATATCGACTCGACGGGGACGGAAGACGGCCTCCTGCGCGCGACGTACCGCCTCGGCTACGACAAGCAGGAGCTGGTGGTCGATACCTGGTTCACGGAAGAACCGTTTACGCCGCAGTATGCGGAGATCAGCGCCGACGGACGGATGGTCCTGTCGATCCGGATCTCAAATTTTGCAATGCAATAGAGAAGGAAACCTGCATGAAGACACTCAAACGAACCTGGGCGGATATTTCGCTCGACAATCTGGAATACAACTACCGCTCCATCCGCGCCCACCTGCCGCAGGGCACGAAATTCCTCGGCGTGATGAAGGCGGACGCCTACGGCCACGGTGCGGTGCCGGTCAGCCGGGCGCTGGCGGATCTCGGCGCGGAATATCTGGCCGTTTCCAATCTGGAAGAGGCGGTGCAGATCCGCCGCGGCGAGGTCCGGCTGCCGATCCTGATCCTGGGCTACACCCCGGCAGAGTACGCGGCCAACATGATCTTCCTCGACATTACGCAGGAGGTTCACTCGCTCGAATACGCCAGAGAGCTCAACGAGGCGCTGGCCGGGACCAATTACATCCTGAACGTGCACCTGAAGCTCGACACGGGCATGACCCGCATCGGCTTTTTCGCCTACGACAATGAGCGGACGCTGGATGAGCTGCGGCAGGTCGCGCAGCTGCCACACCTGCACATTGAGGGCGTGTTCATGCACTTCTGCGTCGCCGACAGCCGCGCGGAGGCGGACGTCTCGTTCACAAAGCTGCAGTACAAACGCTTCATGGACATGCTTTCGGCCATGGCGGGCGTCGGCATCCGGCCGGAGATCCGCCACTGCTGCAACTCCGGCGCGACGATCCTGTATCCGGAGTTCGCGCTCGATATGGTGCGGCCGGGCATCATCACCTACGGCAACGCTCCGTCCGACGAGCTCGAGGGCGCGCTCAGCCTGCGGCCGATGATGTCGCTGCATTCCATGATCGCGCAGGTCCGCACCGTCCCGGCTGGGACGGATATCAGCTATGGCCGGCTCTACCGGACGAAGGAGGAGACCCGCGTGGCGGTGCTGCCCATCGGCTATGCCGACGGCCTGAGCCGCCTGCTCACCGGCAAGGCGAGCTTTTATCTGCAGGGGCATCAGGTGCCGGTCATCGGGCGGATCTGCATGGACATGTGCATGATCGACGTTTCGGGCGTGCCGGAGGCGAAGCCCGGCGACGTGGTCACGATCTTCGGTTACGATGACGACGGGACGCTCCTGCCGTGCGAGCGCCTCGCCCGCGCGCAGGGGACGATCAACTATGAGCTTTTGTGCCAGATCAGCAAGCGCATCCCCCGCATCTGCCATCGCGGCGCGGAGACCTCGCAGATCCTGCAGTACATTGTTTGAGAAAACCCGCCATTTTTCGCCCCTTCCTGCATAGAATGGCATGGGAGCATCCGGACAGAAAAGAAAGCGAAGGGTTCTTTGTTTATTTTTGACCTCTGCGTGGGAGAATAGAAGCAGCGGCGCGAAATGCGCACGTACTTTTTCCGCGGAGTGTGAAGCAAATGGATACGAACGTGAAACGAGGCGACATTTTCTATGCCGACCTGAGCCCGGTCGTGGGCAGCGAGCAGGGCGGGTGCCGTCCGGTGCTGATCGTGCAGAACGACACCGGCAACAAGCATTCGCCGACCGTCATTGCGGCCGCCATCACGAGCCAGACCGGCAAGGCGCGGCTGCCGACGCACATCGCATTGACCGGCCACGACGTAGGCCTCAGTAAGGACTCCGTCATTCTGCTCGAGCAGATCCGCACCATTGACAAGCGCCGCCTGCGCGAGCATACCGGCCACGCGGACCGGAGTGTCATGGATCAGGTCGACTCGGCGCTGGCCGTCAGCTTCGGGCTGCAGGGCAGCTGAGCGAAAAAAGCCTGTGATACGAAAAACACCTCCTGCATACGGTATGCAGGAGGTGTTTTTTATGTATGAGTATCCGATCGAGGGCGTGCAGGACGGAACCCTGCGGGCTGAAAAGGACGGCCTGTACTGGAAGATCGACGCTTCCTGCACCCGGGACTGGGACCATCCGATCCGCCTGCTCGCCGAGACGGACGGCGTCCGCGTGAGCCTCGGCGTGCCGCAGCCGGAAGGGGAGAAGCTGCGGCTGCAGTGCCGGCTCTCCGCCCGCAGCTGCCCTCTGTCAGACGGCACCCGCGTCCGCACCGATCAGCAGCCGGAGCAGACGCTGCTGCCCTTTGAGCCGGAAAAGCCGTTTGACCACATCTCGGACTTCTCCGTCCTGCAGGTTGTGGAGCAGGACGGCAAGCCGTACTGGACGCAGCCGCAGCAGCCGGATACGGCCGAAGACGACGGCTGACGGTCCGGCAAACGCAGACCAGCCTGCCGCATATGTACGGCAGGCTGGTTTTTCTCAGCGCATTTTTTCCTTCAGATGGGACAGGCGGTCGAGCGCCTCGTACAGCGTTTCGTCCTTCTTGGCGAAGTGGACGCGGACGATGTTGTTGACGTTCTCATTGAAGAACGACGTGCCGGGCACGCAGGCGACGCCGACCTTCTCGGCCATTTCCAGGCAGAAGTCCACGTCGGACTCGCCCTTGCGCAGGTACGGGCCGATGTCGGCCAGCACGAAGTACGCGCCCTGCGGATCGGTAAAGGGGATGCCGATCTGCTTCAGACCGTCGGTGAACAGCTTCTTCATGTGGGCGTAGTGATCGCCGAATTCCTTGTAGTAGCTGTCCGGCATGTCGAGGCCGACCACAGCGGCCTCCATCAGCGGCGACGGCGCGCCGACGGTATTGAAGTCGTGGTACTGCTTGATGCGGTCCATGATGGGCTTCGGCGCGATGGCGTAGCCGAGACGCCAGCCGGTGATGGAGTAGGTCTTGGAAAGGCTCGAGCAGCTGACCGTGCGTTCCCACATGCCGGGCAGGCTGTTCATGTAAATGTGCTTATGGCCCTCGTAGACGATGTGCTCATACACCTCGTCCATGATGGCAAACGCGTCATACTTGATGCACAGCTCCGAGATGAGCTTCAGCTCGTCGTAAGTGAACACCTTGCCGGAGGGGTTCGACGGGTTGCAGATGAGGATGGCCTTTGCGCCCTGCTTGAACGCGTCTTCCAGCACGTTCGCATCGAAGTTGAACGCCGGCGGGACCAGCGGGACGAAGATCGGCTCACAGTCAGCCATGATGGCCTGCGCGCGGTAGTTCTCAAAATACGGGGAGAACATGATGATCTTGTCGCCGGGGTTCGTCAGGGCGAAGATCGTATCGACCATGGCCTCGGTCGAGCCGATGGTCACGACCATATCCGTCTCCGGATCGAGCGTGCGGCCCATGAAGCGGCCGGCCTTGCGGGCAAGCGCCTGCCGGAAATTCGGCGCGCCCATGGTGATGGGGTACTGGTGCGGGCCGAGCGCGCTGACCTCCGCCAGACGGTCCGTCAGGGCCTTGGGAGGGTCAAAATCGGGGAAGCCCTGCGCCAGGTTGATCGCGCCGCACGAAAGTGCCACGCGCGTCATGCGCCGGATGACGGAATCGGTGAATAACTTGTTTTTTCTGCTCATTTCCTGCATGGTGTTTGCCTGCCTTTCCTGGTTACTCTGCGGAGATGATGCCGAGCGTTTCCGCACCGGCGGGATGGATGCCGTTGGCAGCCAGCAGCGAGGAGACCGCTGCCGGATCTGCGACCCGGAGGATCATACAGGCCATGCCGTTCGGCTGGCCGAAGATCGAATACATGTAATGGACGTCGATGCTGTTTTCGGCCAGCAGCTGCAGCAGCGTGCTCAGCCCGCCGGGTGCATCCGGTACGCCGACGGCGACGACGTCGCTCGTGGAGAAGATGAAGCCGTTTTCCCGCAGGACCCGGCAGGCCTCCGGCTCATGGCTGGCGATCAGGCGCAGGACGCCGTAGTCGCTCGTCTCTGCGATGTTGATCGCCCGCAGGTCCACGCCGTTTTTGGCGAGCAGAGCGGTGATCTCCGCCAGCTGACCGGCACGGTTCTCCAGAAATACGGAAATCTGATGAATTGCCATACGATCGTCCTCCTTAGATCTTGCGTTTGTCGATCACGCGGATGGCCTTGCCCTCGCTGCGGGCAATGGACTTCGGGGAGACGAGATGCACCTGCGCGTAGATGCCGAGCATCGCCTTGAGTGCGGCGACCAGACCCTTTTCGCGCTTCGTGATCTCGGCCAGAGAGTCGGAGAAGTGGTCGGGCGTCATCTCGACGAGCACGTCGAGCGTGTCGGAATTGTTCACGCGGTCGACCACGATCTGATAGTTGGAGGTATAACCCTGCTCGAGCAGGACCGTCTCGATCTGCGACGGGAAGACGTTGACGCCCTTGACGATCAGCATATCGTCGCTGCGGCCCATGGGCTTGCACATCTTGATATGTGTCCGCCCGCAGGGGCAGGCCTCGCGGCGCAGGATGCAGATATCGCGCGTGCGGTAGCGCAGCAGCGGGAACGCCTGCTTGGTGATCGAGGTGAAGACCAGCTCGCCCTGCGTGCCCTCCGGCAGGACTTCGCCGGTATCGGGGTCGATGATCTCGGCGATGAAATGGTCCTCGTTGATGTGCATGCCGGTCTGCGCGCTGCACTCATAGGCCACGCCCGGGCCGGACAGCTCAGTCAGACCGTAGATATCATAGGCCTTGATGCCGAGGCTCTTCTGGATATCCTGCCGCATCTGCTCGCTCCAGGCCTCCGCGCCGAAGATACCGGCCTTCAGATGGATCTTGTCCTGCAGCCCGCGCTCGTGGATGGATTCCGCCAGATACGCCGCGTAGGACGGCGTGCAGCAGAGGATTGTCGAGCCGAGATCCTCCATGAACTGCAGCTGCCGGTCGGTATTGCCGGAGGACATGGGGAGCGTCAGGCAGCCGAGCTTCTGGCTGCCGCCGTTGAGGCCGAAGCCGCCGGTGAACAGGCCGTAGCCGTAGGCGACCTGACAGACGTCTTCCGGTCCTGCGCCCGCGGCCGCCAGCGCTCTTGCGCAGCAGTCGTTCCAGAGGTCGATATCCTCCTTGGTGTAGAAGGCGACGACGCGCTTGCCGGTCGTGCCGGAGGTGGAGTGGATGCGGACGCATTTTTCCAGCGGCTCCGCAAGCAGACCGAAGGGGTATGCATCCCGCAGATCCGCCTTGCTCAGAAACGGGAGCTTATACAGATCATCGCGGCCGTGGATATCCTCCGGCGTGACGCCCTTTTCCTCCATCTTCGCGCGGTAGTAGGGGACCTTGTCCCAGACGTGCCGGACCTGACGGACCAGACGCTCATCCTGCCATGCCTTGATCTGCTCCTGGCTCGCACATTCGATTTCTTTCTGATAATACCGTTCCATGGGTTCTCCTTGTGATCAGACTTCCGCGCCGAGGGCGAAGGCCTTTCGGTTGAGTTCGAGGAATTTTGCCGGGACGCTCCTGCAGATGGCATCCTGCCACTGCGCGTCCGTGAAGTGGAAGTACTTGCTGAGCCTGCCGAGCAGGACTAGATTGACGGCCTTGGCGGAGCCTGCCTGCAGTGCGAGGCCCAGCGCGTCCATGGCGTCGAGCCGGATGGGGAGCGTCGCGAGCTTCTGCTCGAGCGACTTCGGGTATTCCGCCGCGCCGGTAATGACGGGCATGGGGTTGATCCGCTGCGTGTTGGTCAGCAGGATCCCGTCCTCCTTGAGGTATTCCACCCACCGGGCGGCCTCCAGCAGCTCGAAGGAGATGATGATGTCGGCCTCGCCCTTGTCGATGATGGGGGAATAGACCTTCTCGCCGTAACGCACATAGGTCACGACGCTGCCGCCGCGCTGGCTCATGCCGTGGACCTCGCTGACCTTGACGTCGTAGCCGTTTTCGAGCAGGATGCGGCCCAGCAGCTTGCTGGCGAGCAGCGTGCCCTGGCCGCCGACGCCGACGATCATGATGTTTCTGGATTCCATGACGATACCTCCTTCTCTTATTCGCCCAGCGCGCCCTTGCGGCACAGCTGGTGGCACAGGCCGCAGCCCGTGCAGAGGGTGTTGTCGATCTGCACCTTGCCGCCCATCACGCTGATGGCAGGACAGCCGAGCTTCATGCAGGCCTTGCAGCCCACGCACTTTTCGGGCTTGGCCTCGATGGGGCCGTGGTGCTTCACATATTTGAGCAGCGCGCACGGGCGGCGGGAGATGATGACCGACGGCTCGTTTGCCGCAAGCTCCTCCTTGATCGCCTTGTCGCAGGCGGCAAGGTCGTAGGGGTCGACGACCTGCACACGGCGGATGCCGACCGCATGACACAGCGCCTCCAGATCGATCTTCGTGCAGGGATCTCCCTTGAGGTTGAAGCCCGTGGTCGGGTTCTGCTGATGGCCGGTCATGCCGGTGATGGAGTTATCGAGGATAATGACGGTCGAGGTCGACGCGTTGTAGGCAATGTTGATGAGGCCTGTGACGCCGGAATGCATGAACGTCGAATCGCCGATGACGGCGACGGTATGGTTCGCATTTTCCTCGCCGGAGGCCTTGTTGAAGCCGTGCAGGCCGGAGACGGACGCGCCCATGCAGATCGTCGAGTCGATCGCGGCGAGCGGCGCAGCAGCGCCAAGCGTATAGCAGCCGATATCGCCGAGGACGGTCAGCTTGTTCTTCTTGAGCGTATAGAAAAGCCCTCTGTGCGGGCAGCCCGCGCACATGACCGGCGGCCGGGCCGGGATGGACTCGTCCAGCTTGTGACCGGTGTGGACAGCCATACCAAGCTTTTCGGCAATGTAGTTCTGGCTGAACTCGCCGATGCAGCCGAACAGCTCCTTGCCGGTGACGTTCGTGACGCCGATGGAGCGGCAGTGTGCCTCAATGATGCCGTCCAGCTCCTCCACGACGATGACCTTCTCCACGCTCTTTGCGAACGCGCGGATCTTTCCGACCGGCAGGGGATGGATCATGCCGAGCTTCAGCACGGGGTACTTGTCGCCGCAGACCTCCTTGACATACTGATAGCTGGTTGAAGACGAGATCAGGCCGATGGAATGGTCGGCGCCGTCCTCCACGCGGTTCACGTCCGCGGTCTCCGCCCAGGCCTGCAGCGCGAGCGTCCGCTGCTCGACGATGGGGTGCCGCGCCTTGGCGCAGGCGGGCATCATGACGAACTTGGCGATATCCTTTTCATAGGGGATCGGGGCGACCTCCTGCCGTTCGGACGTCTCCACTACGCTCTGCGCGTGCGCGACGCGCGTGCACATCTTGAGCAGGACCGGCGTATCGAACTTCTCGGAGAGCTCGTAGGCCAGCTTGGCGAACGCCAGCGACTCCGCGGCGTCGGACGGCTCGAGCATCGGCAGCTTTGCGGCGATGGCATAGTGACGGGAATCTTGCTCGTTCTGAGACGAGTGCATGCCCGCGTCGTCCGCCACGCCGATGACCATGCCGCCGCGCACGCCGGTGTAGGACAGCGTGAACAGGGGATCGGCTGCGACGTTCAGGCCGACATGCTTCATGCCGCAGAAGCTGCGGCGGCCGGACAGGCTCGCGCCGAAGGCCGCTTCCATGGCGACCTTCTCGTTGGGTGCCCATTCGGCGTAGATCTCGGGGTATTTTGCTGCGCACTCGGTGATCTCTGTGCTGGGCGTGCCGGGATAGCTGGAGACAAAGCTGCATCCGGCCTCGAACAGACCGCGGGCAGCGGCTTCATTGCCGAGCATCAGGGTTTTCATAGGGGATCCCTCCTGTTCGCGGCAAAGCCGCGTAAAATTTCTTTTTATTGTATTCTTTTTGACCCGATTCGTCAAGGTTCAGGCGCGGGTCTGTTCCTCGACCAACCGTCCGCCGCAGTAGATCTGCCGCAGGACCGGCTTCTCGATCTTTCCGGTCGGGTTGCGCGGGACCTTGGCGAAGATCACGCGGCGCGGGCGCTTGTAGCGCGGCAGCTCGCGGCAGAAGTCCTGAATTTCCGCCTCCGTGCAGCTGACGCCGTCCTTGAGCTCGATGATGGCTGCCGCGATCTCGCCGAGCCGCTGGTCGGGCAGGCCGATGACGGCCACGTCCTTGATCTTGCCGCAGCGGCGCAGGAAATCCTCAATCTGCACGGGGTAGAGGTTTTCGCCGCCGGAGATGATGACGTCCTTTTTGCGGTCGACCAGATAGATGAACCCGTCTTCGTCCTCGCGGGCCATATCGCCCGTCCAGAGCCAGTCACCGTGCAGGATCTCCGCGGTGGCCTCCGGGTTTTTATAATAGCATTTCATGACGCCGGGACCCTTGACGGCCAGCTCGCCGATCACGCCCGGGGCGACGTCCTGCCCCTGCTCGTCGATGATGCGCGTCTGCCAGAGATACCCGGCCTTGCCGATGGCGCCGATCTTTTCGATGTTGTCCACGCCCAGATGGACGCAGCCGGGGCCAATGGACTCGGACAGGCCGTAGTTCGTGTCGTATTTGTGGTGCGGGAAATATTTGAGCCAGCGCTTGATAAGGCTCGGCGGCACGGGCTGCGCGCCGATGTGCATGAGCCGCCACTGGTCGAGCAGGTAGTGGTCAAGATTGACGCGGCCGGACTCGATCGCGTCGAGAATGTCCTGCGCCCAGGGCACGAGCAGCCAGACGATCGTGCATTTTTCCTCCGTGATGGTCCGCAGGATCCATTCCGGCTTCACGCCCCGCAGCAAAACGGCCTTGCTGCCCGAGATCAGACTGCCGAACCAGTGCATCTTCGCGCCCGTATGGTAGAGCGGCGGGATGCAGAGGAAAACGTCGTCTTTGGTTTGGCCGTGGTGATGCTGCTCAGTCATGCAGGAACAGACGAGCGCCTTGTGCCGGTGCAGGATCGCCTTCGGGAAGCCGGTCGTGCCGGAGGAGAAGTAGATGGCGGCGTCATCGTCCTCACTGAGGGCGATGGGCGGGACGCTGGAGGAACAGAAGCCCATGAGCCTGCGGCAGTCCTCCGCGTAGCCCGGCACGTTCCGGCCGACAAACAGGCGGATCTTCACGCGGGTCAGGCTCTCCTGAATGGGATCGAGACGGCTGACGAATTCCGGCCCGAAGACCAGGACCTCCACGTCGGCCAGATCCAGACAGTAAGATATCTCGTCCGAAGCGTAGCGGAAGTTGAGCGGCACCGCGATGCACCCGGCCTTGAGGATGCCGAAATAAATGGGCAGCCACTCCAGACAGTTCATCAGCAGAATGCCGACCTTCGTGCCGCGTTCCACGCCGCGGCTGAGCAGGAAGTTTGCGAACCGGTTGGCCCGGCGGTCAAAATCACGCCAGGAGAGCTCCCGCCGGTACGGCGCGTCGGGCTGCGCCTCGGCGATGAGGCTCGCTTCGCGCCAGGTGACAGCGCTGTCACGCTCCTCCGAGGGGTTGACCTCAACGAGCGCGGTGTCGGAACCATAGAGTCTTGCGTTCCGCTCGAGAAAATCCGTAATGACCATTTTCATGCTCCTTTTCTGCAGCGGAATAAGAAAAACGCCCGCTGCACATCTCAAAGTGCAGAGGACGAGAAGTTCCCGTGGTACCACCTCTATTTACCGCTTGCGCGGCCTCACCGGGCGCTGACATGCCCACTGCGCGTTATCGGGCGCACCCGTCTCCGCCTACTTGCGCCGCGCGCGTTCGGGAAGCTGCTCGGAAAGGTATTCCGCCCGGACGTCTGTACTGCCTTGCACCGGCCGGCAGCTCTCTGGACAGGAGCATCGGGACGTACTTGATTTCGTCATAGCATTCAACAACCAGAACTTTAGCACATTTTGTCGGTAAAGTCAAGCGGCCGTGCACATTTTTGAGAGATGTTCCAAATGTAAGAAGCTGCCGCCCTGGAGGCCGGATTTCACTTGCATTGCAGAGCGGCAGAAGGTATAATAGAATTTAAATAGAGAAGCATTCTTTTTGTATGGATCCGGCGGACTTTGTCCTGCCGGACAGCGCCTACCAAAGAAGAAAGAGAGGACCCGGATGGAGCAGCTTGCATCTTTTTTGAAACGATTCCAAACAGAACCTGCTGCGGATGCATACCGGTATCTCGGCTGCCACAGGCTGGAAGACGGGAGCGGCTATGTGTTCCGCGTCTGGGCGCCGCACGCCGCGGCCGTCCATGTCGTCGGTGATTTTAATTTCTGGAACGCAGAGGATCTTCCCATGCGGAAGCTGGACGGCGGCGTGTGGGAAGCCGTCTCCGTCTACGCAAAAGAGGGACAGGCCTATAAATACTGTGTGCAGGGCCGCTCCGGCCGGACGGTCTACAAGACCGATCCCTACGGCAACCGCTGCTGCGCGCTGCCGGAGACCTCCAGCATCATCGACCCGCCGGACGGCTTCTGCTGGCATGACGGTGCCTACCGCGCCCGCATGGCAAAACAGTCGGCCATCCGCCGGCCGGTCAATATCTACGAGGTCCACACCGGATCCTGGAAGCGGCACGACGACGGCAGCTACCTGAGTTATGAAGAGCTGGCCGCGGAGCTCGTCCCCTACGTCAAGGACATGGGCTACACCCATATCGAGCTCCTGCCGATCATGGAATACCCCTACGACCCCTCCTGGGGCTATCAGGTTACCTGCTACTTTGCTCCCACCCACCGCTACGGGACGCCGAAGCAGCTCATGCAGCTCGTCGACGCTTGCCATCAGGCGGGGATCGGCGTGATCCTCGACTGGGTCCCGGCGCATTTCCCGAAGGACGAAAACGGCCTGTTTGAGTTCGACGGCGAATGCTGCTACGAGCTCTCCGACCCCATGATGAACGAGCACCCGGACTGGACGACCCGGATCTACGACTACGGCAAGCCTGAGGTGCAGTCCTTCCTCATCTCCAACGCCTGTTATTGGCTTTCCTATTTTCACGTCGACGGGATTCGAGTCGATGCAGTTGCTTCCATGCTGTACCTGGACTATAATCGGAAGCAATTCAAGCCCAACCGCTTCGGCGGCCGGGAAAACCTCGAGGCCATTGACTTCCTGCGCAGGCTCAACGCGGCGGCCTTCCAGGTGAGTCCCGCGGTCATGATGATCGCGGAGGAATCCACGGCCTTCCCGCTGATCACCAGACCCGACTATGACGGCGGTCTCGGCTTCCTCTTCAAGTGGAACATGGGTTGGATGAACGACATGCTCAAATATATGTCCCTCGACCCGCTGTGGCGCAAGGGCGACCATAACGCGCTGACGTTCTCCATGACCTACGCCTATTCCGAGAATTTCATCCTCCCGCTCAGCCACGACGAGGTCGTGCACGGCAAATGCTCGCTGATCGGCAAAATGCCGGGCAATTACGACGATAAATTCAACAACCTCCGCGCGTTTTTTGCCTACCAGATCGCGCATCCGGGCAAGAAGCTCAACTTTATGGGCAACGAATTCGCCCAGTTCATCGAGTGGAACTACACGCAGGGGCTTGACTGGCTGCTGCTGGACTACGAAAAGCACCGGAAGATGCAGCATTTCGTGCGCACGCTCAACCATTTCTATCTGGACCACCGCTGCCTCTGGGAAAACGACTCCGACTGGGACGGCTTCCGCTGGCTCTCGTGCGACGACCGCGACAATTCCATCGTCGCCTTCCGCCGCATCAGCCGCAAGGGCAAAGAGCTCATCGCCGTGTGCAATTTCTGCCCGGTCCTGCGGGAGGACTACAGCCTGCCGCTGCCGAAGGCCGGGTGGTACAAGCCCATCCTCAACACCGACGATGCCGCGTTCGGCGGCTTCGATTTCCAGCCCGCGCCGGTCCACGCCGTGCGCAGGGCGCAGGGCGAATACGCCTACAGCGGCACGTTCCGCGTCCCGCCGATGAGCGTCTGTTTCTATCAGCACGTAAGGAGCAATCCGGAAAAATAAAATAAAAAAACACAAATACAGAACAGAGGAACAAAGGAAGAATACAGGAGGAGATCCAGCTATGCAATTTCAGAAAAAACGTTGTGTCGCCATGCTCCTGGCAGGTGGTCAGGGCAGCCGTCTGATGGTCTTGACGGAGAACACGGCCAAACCTGCCGTTCCGTTCGGCGGCAAATACCGCATCATTGATTTCCCGCTTTCCAACTGCGTAAACTCCAAGATCGACACGGTCGGCATTCTGACCCAGTATCAGCCGCTGGAGCTCAACGAGTACATCGGCAACGGCCAGCCGTGGGGTCTCAACTCCTCGCACGGCGGCGTGCAGGTCCTGCCGCCCTACGCCAAGAGCAAAAACTCCGAGTGGTACAAGGGCACGGCCAACGCCATCTATCAGAATATCCCGTTCATCGAGCGCTATAACCCGGACAACGTGCTGATCCTCTCCGGCGACCACATCTACAAAATGGACTACGCCGCCATGCTCCGCTTCCACGAGCAGCGCGACTCCGACTGCACCATCGCCGTCCGTGAAGTCCCGCTCAAGGAGGCCTCCCGCTTCGGCATCATGAATACCCGCGAAGACGGCTCCATCTACGAATTTGAGGAGAAGCCCAAAAAGCCCAAGAGCACCAACGCGTCGATGGGCATCTACATCTTCAAGTGGAGCGTGCTGCGCGCCTTCCTGGAGGCCGACGAGGCCGACCGCACGAGCGAGAACGACTTCGGCAAAAATATCATCCCCGCCATCCTGAACGCGGGCCACAAGCTCTACGCCTACCGCTTTGAGGGCTACTGGAAGGACGTCGGCACGATCTCGAGCCTGTGGGAGGCCAATATGGATCTGCTTGGCAAGCATCCGGCCTTCGACATCTACGGGACCGTCGGTCACAAGATCTACGCCAGAAACCAGGCCATGCCGTCGAGCTTCATCTCCAGATCCGCGGAGATCCGGGAGAGCTTTGTCGCCGAGGGCTGCAACATCGAGGGTTCGATCAACCATTCCATCATCTCCACCGGCTGCTCCGTCGGCAAGGGCGCGGAGATCACCGACAGCGTCATCATGCCGGACGTCGTGATCGAAAACGGCGCCGTCATCCGCAGCGCGATCATCGCCGAGGGCTGCCACATCAAGGCCGGCGCCCGCGTCGGCGACTATGTGGAGGGCGAAGAACGGAAGATCAGCGTCATCGGCAAGGATAAGATCATCGCAGAGGGCACCGTAATCGATGCCGGCGCGATCGTATAAGAGAGGAGGATACCGACATGGAAGCAATGGGCATTATTTTCTCCAATATCTATGACAACAACATGGGCGAGCTCACCCGCGAGCGGACCTCGGCCTCCATCCCGTTCGGCAGCCGCTACCGCCAGATCGACTTTGCCCTGTCCAACATGGCAAACTCCAAGATCAGCAACATCGGCATCGTCACAAAATACAACTACCAGTCACTGATGGACCACCTCGGCAACTGCGAGGAGTGGGACCTGAAGCTCGGCGAAGGCGTGCGCTTCCTGCCGCCGTACGCGACCGGCCATACCGGCGCCTACCGCGGCAAGCTTGAGGCGCTGCAGACTGCTATGCCGGTCCTCGACCGCTGTGACGCGGAGTATGTCGTGCTGTCGGACACCACGGTCCTGTGCGCCATCAACTTTGCCGCCGTGCTCGACGAGCATATCGCCTCCGGCTGCGACATCACCGTGATCGCCAAGGCGGGCTATGCCGACGGCAAACGGCGGCAGCCGCTGGCCGTGAAGCTCGGCGAGGACGGCAAGATCGTCGATCTGGCGGTGGACTACTGCGCGCCGTCCGATTACCTCGTCGGCATGAGCATGTTCATCATGCGCCGTGACAAGCTCATCCAGATCATCCGCGAGATGGTCCCGCACGGCAAATACCACTTCGAACGGGATTTCATCCTGCCGGAGTATAACGCGGGCAATCTGAAGGTCAATGTCTACCCGTTCCACAACGTGGCGCTGTTCAACCAGAGCGTGGATGAGTATTTCGTCAATAACATGAAGCTGCTCGACGCCGACGTGCGCCGCAGCCTCTTCCGCAGCGAGATCCCCATCTACACCAAGGTCCGCGACGCCGTCCCGACGCTCTTCGGCTACAACGGCCAGGCGGCCAACTGCCTCATTGCCGACGGCTGCCATCTGTTCGGCAAGGCGGAAAACTCTGTCATCTTCCGCGAGGTCGACATTGAAGAGGGCGCGGAGGTCCGCGATTCGATCGTCATGCAGGGCAGCAGGATCGGCGCGGGCGCGTCCATCCGTTACTGCATTCTGGACAAAAATGTGACCATCCGCCCGGGCACCAAGCTGCTCGGCTCAAAAGACCATCCGCTGGTGGTCGACAAAGGAGATACCGTATGAAAATCGCAGTTGTTGCCTCTGAGGCCGCGCCGTTCGTCAAGACCGGCGGCCTCGGCGACGTGATGCAGGCGCTCCCGCTTGCACTTTCCAAGCAGAAAAATACCTATGTCAGCCTGTTTCTTCCGTATTACAGCCAGATCAAGTATTCCGAGAAATGGCCGGTGGAGTTTCTGGGTGCGTTCGATGTGCCGCTGGCCTGGCGGCGCGAGTATGTCGGCATTTTCCGGCTGAAGACCCGCCGGAAAAAGCTGCAGATCTATTTTATTGACAACGAGCACTACTTCAACCGCGGCGGCATCTACGGTTTTGCCGACGACGGCGAGCGCTACGCCTACTTCAGCAAGGCCGTGCTCGCGGCCATGAACTATCTCGAGCTCCGTCCCGACGTGGTCAGCTGCCATGACTGGCAGGCCGCCCTTATCCCGCTGCTGCTCAAAACCGAGTATCACGGCTGCTTCCCGGAGACGAAAAGCGTCTTCACCATCCATAACATCGAGTATCAGGGCAAGTGCAACCTGCAGTTCAACTATGACGTGCTGGGCCTCGGCGCAGGCTGCGACGAGATCCTGCGGTTTGACGACTGCACGAACTTCATGAAGTCTGCCATCGTCATGGCCGACCGCGTCACGACCGTCTCTGAGACCTATGCGCAGGAGCTGCGGTATCCGTATTACTCCCACGGGCTCGACGGCGTGCTGCAGAGCCGCGGCAGTGATTTTTCCGGCATCACCAACGGCATTGACATGCAGGTGATCGACCCGGAGCGCATGGAGCTGCTCGCCAAAAACTACACGGCAAAGACCCTGCGCGAGGGCAAGACCGCCAACAAGCTCGCCCTGCAGCAGCGCGTCGGTCTGCCGGAGGACAAGGACGTGGCGGTGCTCGCCATGGTGACGCGCCTCGTCGGCCACAAGGGCATCGACCTTCTGTGCTACATTGCCGAGCGGCTGCTGCAGCGGCGCGTGCAGCTCGTGATCATCGGCACGGGCGAGGAAAAATACGAGTGGTATCTGAATACCCTGCGTGACCGCTTCGGCGACAAGGTCTCCGTCAATCTGCTCTTTGACGGGGGACTGGCCAATCTGGTCTACGCAGCGTCGGATCTGTATCTCATGCCGTCGAAATCCGAGCCCTGCGGCCTGTCGCAGCTCATCGCGATGCGCATGGGCTCCGTCCCGGTCGTCAACGCCACGGGCGGGCTCAAGGATACGGTCTGGCCCTACAACGAAGCGGATGAGACCGGCCGCGGCTTTACCTTCCAGAGCTACAACGCCGACGATTTCCTCGCCGCGATCGACCGCGCGCTCGCCCTTTACTACAACGAGCCTGAAAAATGGCTGCGGCTGGCGCAGAACGACATGGCCGTCGATTCGAGCTGGGACGTCCCGGCCCAGAAATACATGGCGCTGTTCCAGAACGTCTGCGGCCAGTAACAAAACGATATCTTAGACAGAAAAAGGATAACAAAGATCAATGACAAAAGAGAACCTTCTGCAGCATCTGCAGGAATGCTGCGACCGTATGTTTGGCTGCTCGCTGGAAATGGCCACGGAAAAGCAGGTCTACCGCGCTGTCTGCGTGGCAGTCCGGGAGCTTCTGGAGGATGAGCGCCGCGCGTTCGTCGAGCAGACCCGCGCGCAAGAAAACAAGCAGGTCTACTACATGTCGATGGAATTTCTGGTCGGCACGAGCCTGCGCAACAACCTGTTCAACATGGGCCTTCTGGAGCCGGCAGGGGAGATCCTGAACGAGCTCGGCTTCAGCCTCGAGCGCCTGTGTGCGCTCGAGCCGGATGCCGGCCTCGGCAACGGCGGCCTCGGGCGGCTCGCCTCGTGCTATATGGACGCGGCGACGGGCCTGGGCTATCCGGTCACAGGCTTTTCCATCCGCTATGAGTTCGGCATCTTCCGCCAGAAGATCGTCGACGGCTGGCAGATGGAATTCCCGGACAACTGGCTCGAGATGGGCGATGTCTGGCTGCACCCGCGCAAGGATGATGCTGTGGAGGTCCGCTTCGGCGGCCAGGTCCACGAATGGATGGACGGCGGCAAGTTCAAGACGGCCCAGACCGGCTATCAGTCCGTCATCGCCGTGCCGCACGATCTGTACATCTCCGGCTATAACTCTACGGCCGTCAACAAGCTCACGCTCTGGAGCGCGAGTATGCCGCAGAGCTTCGACATGAACGCTTTCTCGCGCGGCGACTATGTCCGCGCACTCGAGCAGAACACCATGGCCGAGGCGATCTCCAAGGTCCTCTATCCGGCGGACAACCACATCAACGGCAAGCGTCTGCGCCTGCGCCAGCAGTATCTGCTGGTCTCAAGCTCGCTGCAGTCGATCCTGAACGAGCACCTGAAGAACTATCACACGCTCGACAACCTTGCTGACAAGGTCGCCGTCCACATCAACGACACCCATCCGGCCCTGTGCGTGCCGGAGCTGATGCGCCTGCTCGTCGATGAGTACGACTACGGCTGGGACCGCGCGTGGGAGATCACCTGCGCCACGCTCTCCTACACCAACCATACCGTCATGGCCGAAGCGCTCGAGCGCTGGCCGGTCAGCCTGTTCCAGGAGCAGCTGCCGCGGATCTACTCGATCTGCCAGGAGATCAACCGCCGTCTCATGGAAAAGCTGCAGCGCGTCTACCCGAACGACCCCGGCAAGTGGAACTATATGGCCGTCATCGCCAACGACGAGGTCCGCATGGCGAACCTCTGCCTGACCTGCTGCCATAAGATCAACGGCGTTTCGCAGCTGCATACGGACATTCTGGAAAAGACCATTTTCCGCGATTATTACAACCTCGACCACAGCCGCTTCCTCAACATCACCAACGGCATCGCCTACCGCCGCTGGCTGTGCCAGTCGAACCCGGCCCTCTCCGGCTATCTGCAGACGCTCATCGGCGACGGCTTCCTGAAAGACGCCAATGCGCTCGAGGCGCTCGAGCAGTACCGCGGCGATCTGGACGTGCTGGAAAATCTGCGGGCCATCAAGCGCAAGAACAAGGTCCGTCTGGCGGCCTACATCGCCGAGCACAACGGCGTCAACGTCGACCCGGACTCGATCTTCGACGTGCAGGTCAAGCGGCTGCATGAGTACAAGCGGCAGCTGCTGAACGTGCTCTACATCCTGACGCTCTACAACGAGATCAAGGATCATCCCGAAAAGCCGGTCTTCCCGCAGACATTCATCTTTGCGGCTAAGGCCTCGGCGGGCTATTATCTGGCCAAGCAGATCATCTCGCTGATCGTGGCCGTCTCAAATCTGGTCAACTCCGACCCGCAGGTGCAGGGCAAGCTCAAGGTCGTCTTCATTGAGGACTACAAGGTTTCGCTCGCGGAGATCATCATCCCCGCCGCAGACCTTTCCGAGCAGATCTCCGTCGCGGGCAAGGAGGCCTCCGGCACGAGCAACATGAAGCTCATGATCAATGGCGCGGTCACCCTCGGCACGCTCGACGGCGCGAACGTCGAGATCCGCGATCGGGTCGGTGACGAGAACATGTTCCTCTTCGGCATGACCGCTGACGAGGTGCAGGCGCTGTGGCAGCGGGGCTATGACCCGCACCAGTTCCTGACGCCCGAGCTTGACCGGGTGCTGCAGATGCTTACCTCCGGCGCGCTTGGCCAGCGGTTTGACGATGTGGCGGCATCCCTGCTCACGCCGCGCTTCGGCGCTGCCGACAGCTATATGACGGTCGCTGACTTTGAAAGCTACAAGGCCGCAAAGAAGCGCGCAGTCGAGGTCTATCAGGACCGGACGCGCTTCGCGCAAATGTCCCTCACCAATATCGCCAGAGCCGGCATCTTCTCCTCGGACCGCTCGGTCGAGCAGTACGCGAAGGAGATCTGGGACCTCTGATTTCTTCATACACCCCAGGCAAAGACCGGCGGCAGCGCCGGCCTTTGCTTTGACCGATCAAAACGGACGGAGACCCATATGAGAATTCTATTCGACAGCAAGCTTTCGCAGTTCAAAACGCCCTTCGGCACGCTGCAGGAGAACGAGACCTGCACGTTTCATATCCTGATCCCGTGCAGCTGCCGGACCACGGCGGCCGCGCTCGTCCTGCAGGCCGAAAATGGGCAGGAGCTGCGGCGTGTGCCGCTCATCAAGCAGTCGGACGACACGCTTTACGATACCTGGGGCGGGGAAATGGCCGTCTGCGAGGCCGGGCTCTACTTCTACTACTTCCATATCACCACGCAGGACGGCGCGTTCCGCCTCTTTAAGCAGGGACAGAGCGACACGAACATGGAGGCGGGCGGCCTCTGGCAGCTGAGCGTGCTGGCGGACAAATATCCCGTCCCGGCCGGCTGTGCGGGTGCCGTCATGTATCAGATCTTCCCGGACCGCTTCTGCCAGAGCGGCAGCTGCGATCTGACCGGGAAAATCACGCCCTACTGGGTGCACGAAAATAAGGACGACGTACCGGTCTATCTGCCGGATGCCAACGGCGAGGTCCTGAACAACGATTTTTACGGCGGCAATCTGAACGGCATCCGGGAAAAGCTGCCGTACCTGCAGGAGCTTGGTGTGGAGATCCTGTACCTGAACCCGATCTTCTACGCCTGGTCGACGCACCGGTACGACACCTGCGACTATAAGCGGATCGACCCCATGCTCGGCACGGAGGAGGATTTCCGCGCGCTCTGCGCCGAGGCGCACGCGCATGGGATGAAGGTCATTCTGGACGGCGTGTTCAGCCACGTCGGCAGCCGCAGTGCATATTTCCAGCAGGCCATCCATGATTCGTCCTCGCCCTACCGCGGCTGGTTCCGGTTCCAGCACTATCCGGACGTCTACGACAGCTGGTGGGGCATCACGACGCTCCCGTGCGTCGACAAGATGAATCCGGATTTCATCCGCTACATGATCGACGACGAAGACAGCGTCGCAGTGCACTGGCTGAAGCTCGGCGCCGACGGCTGGCGGCTGGACGTGGTCGATGAGCTGCCGGACGCATTCCTTGCGCGCCTACGCGCGCGCATCCGCGCGTATAAGCCGGACGCGCTGCTGATCGGCGAGGTCTGGGAGGATGCGTCCAACAAGATCGCCTACGACCAGCGCCGCCGGTACTTTACCGACCGGCAGCTCGATTCCGTCATGAACTACCCGTGGCAGAAAGCAATCCTGCGCTATGTCCGCAGCGAGGACGACGGCACGGCGCTCGGCGACGCCATCCGGACGCTTGCGGAGAATTATCCGCCGGACGTGCTGCAGACGGTCATGAACATCCTCTCCACGCACGACACGCCGCGCGCGATCAACGCCATTCTCGACCCGCGCGACGGCGATCGGACGGACCTTGCTCAGCGGCATTTCACGCAGGAGCAGCTGCGCGAGGGCAGGCAGCGCCTCAAGCTGGCAGCCTTCCTGCAGTTCATGCTGCCGGGCATGCCCTGCATCTACTACGGCGACGAAGCCGGGATGACCGGCTACCGGGACCCATTCAACCGGAAATTCTATCCCTGGGGCAGGGAAGACGGAAATTTAGTCTCGTTCTATCGCTCGCTGGCCCGCGTGAAAAAAAGTGCGCCCGCGCTTCGCAGCGGGACTGTCCTCGTGCTGGAGGCCGGCGGCGGCCGGCTCCTGCTGCTGCGGCAGTCGGCGGAGGGCAGCGTCGCAGTCTGCTGCAACCAGTCGCCGGAACCCTGGACGCTGCCGCACAGCGGCACGATCCTGCTTGGCGGCGGGATCATGGAATACACCGGTGAGACCGTCACGCTCGGCCAGGGCGGCTTCTGCGCGATGGAGCGCAAATAAAGATCAGACGAGAAAAGGGACGTACCAACTGGTACGTCCCTTTTCCTATCGTTTACTTTTTGAGCGTCAGGCGGTAATCTTCGCCGTCTTCGACGGCTGTGACCTGATAGCCGCTGTGTGCGGCAAAGCGCTTGATGTTTTCCACGGCGGTCTCATTGTCGACCAGGACCTCGAGCGTATCGGGGTGCTCCGCTTCGAGCGCCTTCTGGACCATGACCACGGGCATGGGGCAGAGATATCCTCTTGCATCAACCATTCGTTTTCGCCTCCTGCTTCTTCATGCTGTTTACATAAGATACGACCAGCACGATCACGATGCCGAGAATGACCGCGACCTTGCCCTTCGTGGAGATGCCGCCGACGACATACTCACCAGCCTCGCTGACGGAGTCGGCGTTGCCGGCCAGACCGAAGTTATGCGCGAACGCAGCGCCGACGATCATGCCGAACACCGTAACAGCGGAATCCGCGTTGCCGCTGCCGGCCAGAATGAGCTGACGCAGCGGGCAGCCGCCGAGCAGCACGGAGCCCCAACCGGCGAGCAGCATGCCGAGGAAGTTCCAGACATGGCTGGAGTGCGCAACGGGCTGCGAGGTGAAGCCGAGCTTGAAGCTGCCGCCGATGAGGTTGCCGATCAGGACCGTGACGAAGATGGCGATGAAGCCCCACAGCAGGTGCATGTCCTTGAACATCATCGTGTCACGCAGACCGCCGACCATACACATGCGGGACTTCTGCGCCAGCGCGCCGACGACGAGGGCGATGACAAGCGCGATGAAAAAAGGTGCATGCTTGGAGCCGGGGCCCTCCTCCGAGAGCTTGAAGAGGGTGGGGACAGCGATGAACAGGATCAGCAGGCCGGTCATCACAGCGGGGAGGACCGTGCCGTCGAGCGTCTTGGTGGTGTAGTTGCGCTGGAGCGTGAAGCCCTTGCGGATGAAGATCGTGCCAAGGAAGATACCGGCAGCAAAACCGGCAAGACCGACGACTGCGTTGAGGTCACCGCCGGCCAGACGCAGGACCATGCGCAGCGGGCAGCCCAAAAAGGCCAGCGCGCCGATCATGACGAAAGCGCCGAGCACGAACCGCAGGGCAGGCGAGGAACCGGCTTTGGCTTTCCATTCCTTCGTGGCGATGGCCATCAGGAAGCTGCCGAGGACCAGACCGATGATCTCCGGACGGACATACTGCACCTTGGCTGCCGAATGCAGACCGACAGCACCCGCGATATCACGCTCAAAGCAGGCGATGCAGAAGCCCATGTTGGCCGGGTTGCCGAGCGCCGTCAGCACAAGTGCCGCGATGCCGATGACAACGCCGGTCAGAATGACGAACAGATTCTCTTTTTTCATGTTCTCTTTCCTCCGATATTGTCGAATTGATTTCGATTGCTTTTGATATTCTGGAACGAGAATATCGAAAACGCAGCGAATACGGGCATTTCAGCCCGTATTCGTTATCTGTTATCAAGAATAACACGACTTTCCTCATCTGTCAATCCGTATTTCGTCCGATGATGTCGAAAAAATGAATATTCAAATGAGGGAATCGGGAAGGTCGGAGCCCTGTTCGAGATCGTCGGCCAGGAAGCGGCGGCGGATCTCGTTGATGACGCGCTTTTTATCGCCGCTCCAGCCGGGCGCGAGCAGGTCGCGTTTGGCCCCGTCGCCGGTCAGCCGGTGGATGACCATCTCCCGCGGCAGCACGCGCAGACATGCCTCCAGCAGCGTGATATACGCGTCCAGCGACAGCGTCTCAAAGGTGCCCGCTACGTAGTCCGCAGCCAGATCCGTCCCGGTCAGAACGTGCAGCAGGTGCAGCTTGATGCCCTCGGCGCCGCTGCGGCCGATATAGCGGGCCGTCTCCACCATCATCTCCGGCGTCTCGCCGGGCAGGCCCAGGATCTGATGCGTGATGACGCTGATGCCGCGCGCGTGCAGCGCCCGCACCGCCTCGTCATAGACGGAAAGGGGATAGCCGCGGCGGATATAGGCGGCCGTCGATGCATGGATGGTTTGCAGCCCGAGCTCGACCCAGACGGGCTTTTCCGCCCGGAGCTCAGCCAGCAGCGATAAGATCTCCGGCGGCAGACAGTCCGGCCGCGTGGCGATGGAGAGCGCGCAGACCTCCGGCTGGCGGATCGCGACCGCAAACAGCGGCCGCAGGACCTCCGCCGGGGCATAGGTATTGGTAAAGTCCTGAAAATAGGCGATATAGCGTGCGTCCGGCCCGGCCTTGGCGGCGACCAGACGCTTGGCCTGCGCCAGCTGCTCCGGGATAGAGAGGGAAGCGGACGCGGCAAATTCTCCGCTGCCGCTGCAGAAGATGCATCCGCGCGTGCCGATCGTCCCGTCTCGGTTCGGGCAGGTGCAGCCGGCGGAGAGCGCCAGCTTATAGACCTTGCAGCCAAAGGTCTCACGCAGATAGGCGTTCAGACTGCGATAATACATGGAGCCTCCTGTCAGTTCTCATAATTTATGCGCACCACAGAACGTGGTGCGCATAAAATTCAGGCTTTGGGTTGGTCAAGCGTTTCGTCCTGCATCACAGCTTCAAACTGTGCGCGGCTCATGTTCTCGTTCTCCATCAGGAAGCCGGCAATCTTATCGAGCCGTTCGGCATGATCGCGCAGGATCTGCTCGCAGCGCTGATAAGCCTCGCGCATGATCTTCTGGACCTGCGCGTCGATCTGCCCGGCGGTCTGCTCGGAATAGGGTCTGGTCTTCTCATAGTCGCGCCCGATAAAGACCTCCTGCCCGCCCGCGTAGCTGACGGGGCCGATGCTGTCGGACATGCCGTATTTTGCGACCATATCGCGGGCGATGCCGGTGGCGCGCTGCAGATCGTTCGACGCGCCGGTGGAAATATCGCAGAGCTTCTGCGCCTCTGCCACGCGGCCGCCGAGGAAGGAGACAATGGTCTCAAACATCTCGTTGCGCGAGGAATAGGAGCGGTCGTCCTGCGGCAGGCTGATGGTCATGCCGCCGGCCTGGGCGCGGGGGATGATGGTGATGAGGTGCACCGGATCCTGCGAGTCGAGGCAGTACATGCAGATCGCGTGTCCGGCCTCGTGGACGGCGGTGAGCATCTTTTCCGCGTGGCTGACCACGCGGCTCTTCTTTTCGGGGCCTGCAATGACCTTGATCATCGATGTCTCCAGATCATGCTGGCTGATCGCGGCCTTGCCGCGCCGCGCGGCGAGGAGCGCGCCCTCGTTCAGAAGGTTGGCCAGATCCGCGCCGGTGAAACCGGCGGTCGCCTTGGCGACGGCTGGGAGATCGACATTGTCCGCCAGCGGCTTTTTCCGTGCATGGACCTGCAGGATCGCAAGCCGTCCGCGCCAGTCAGGTGCGCCGACGTAGATCTGTCGGTCGAAGCGGCCCGGGCGGAGCAGGGCGGGATCGAGAATGTCCTTGCGGTTGGTCGCGGCGATGACGATGACGCCCTCGTTGGCCGAGAAACCGTCCATCTCGACGAGCAGCTGGTTGAGCGTCTGCTCGCGCTCGTCGTGGCCGCCGCCGAGGCCAGCGCCGCGCTGACGGCCGACCGCATCGATCTCATCGATGAAGACGATGGCCGGGGCCACCCGCTTGGCCTGCTCAAAGAGGTCGCGGACACGGCTCGCGCCGACGCCGACATAGAGTTCGACGAAGTCAGAGCCGGAAATGGATAAGAATGCGACATTCGCCTCTCCGGCGACTGCGCGGGCCAGCAGCGTCTTGCCGGTGCCCGGCGGGCCGACGAGCAGCACACCCTTCGGGATCTTCGCGCCGAGCTGCTTGAAGCGGTCCGGATCGCGGAGGAACTCCACAATCTCCGAGAGTTCTTCCTTTTCCTCGTCCGCACCGGCGACGTCCTGGAAGGTCACGGACTCGCCGGACGGGACGCCGAAGCGCGCGTTGGCGCGCGTGAACTGCGCCATGGCGTTCGGGCCGCTGCCGGAGCGGTTCATCAGAATGAACCACACGAACAGAAGCGCGATGCCGACGAGCAGATACGGCAGCGCCGTCTTCCAGATGGAATTGGCGGCGGGCAGATAGTTGTAGGACTTGAGAACACCTGCGGCGCTCTGCGCAGCAATGGTCTCGTCCAGGTCCTTGTGGAAGGTCTCGATGTCGCCGATCTTCGCTGTTGCGGTGCCGGCCTGCTCTGCGCCGCTTCCGTAGAGCGTCAGCGTCAGCGTATCGCCCTGCAGAACGAACGACTCGACCCGTTCGTTTTCAAACAGGTCGAGCACGTCAGAATATGCAAGCCTGCTGCCGTTTTGCGTAAGCAGGGACGAAGAGAGCACCACAAGCACCAGCGCCAGGACCGCAACGAGCAGAATGGTCTGCAGGGTTTTGGGCTGTTGGTTCACGGAGGTTCTCCTTTATGTGGAATAGACCGGTTTTCAGCGGTCCTGATAGACAGAGGGCTTCAGCACGCCGACGAACGGCAGGTTGCGGTAGTAATCCTCATAGTCCAGACCGAAGCCGACGACGAACGCGGGCGGAACGGTGAAGCAGGTGTAGTCCGGCTTCAGCTCGACCTTGCGGCCGGTTGGCTTGTCGAGCAGCGTGCAGATCTTGATGGACGCGGGCTTGCGCTCATGGAACATCTCGCAGATCATCTTGAGCGTGCTGCCGGAATCGATGATATCCTCCAGAATGAGCACATGGCGGCCCTCGATATCATGGTCGATATCCTTGCGGAACGTCAGCTTGCCGGTGGACTCCGTGCCGCCCTCAAAGGATGTGATGCACATGAAATCCTCCTGCACGGGAATGCTGATGGCATTCGCCATTTCCGCGAAAAACGGAACGACGCCCTTGAGAACGCCGACCAGGATCGGGCACTTGCCGCGATAGTCGTCTGCGATCTGTGCGCCGACTTCCTTGATCCGCGCGTGGATCTCTTCTTCGGAGACCAGTACGCGCTCGATGTCCTGCAGCATGTCAGACTTGTTAATCATACATCTAATCCTCTTTCTCTGTTTCTTCGATTGTGATGATGACCGCGCGATCGCCCGGAGCCGCGGCGCGGCCCAGATCGACGCCGATCCCATAAACGCCCAGAACACCGGATGCGTCAGCGGCCACCGGCATGAGCGCACGTCGTGCTGCGGGGACCTTGCGGTCGATCAGCAGCTTTTTGAGCGTTTTCGTGCCGCCTGCCGTGCGCATGACGTCATGCGCCTGACGCGGACGGATCGTGATCCGGGGAGTTTGCTCTATGGTATCATATTTGACTGCAAAAGTGGAGAGGGTTTTTGCTTTTTCCTGAAAATTTTCTTCGATCCGGCATTCGACGCGCAGCCCGAGCGCCGGGATCAGCGCTGTCTCGCCCGGCGAAAGCGTCACGGGTGAAAAGGAAGCGGCAGGGGAGCGGTCCGTCAGGTACAGCCTGTCATATTCCAGCCGCGCGGCAAAGCCGCCCGGCAGCGAGACAGAAGCGGAGGGGCACGAAGCGAACAGCAGCCGGTCGACCGCGTCGATATGCCGCTGCGTCAGCTTGGGCGCATGGATCGATCCGAGCAGTAGCCGGACCGCGCGGGTGCGCACAGCCTCCGGCCAAGCGGAAAGCGCGCTGCGGCTGACGCCATTTGGCAGTTGGGCGGCCTGCAGCGCCTCGCGCGCCTGCGCATCAAGAAACGCGTTGTCCGCGCGGAGCAGCGCGCAGGTCCGGAAGACGGTCTGTGCGACGGCGGGGTTTTCCTCCCGCAGAAGCGGGATCACGCGCTGGCGCAGCCGGTTGCGCCGGGCGTCCGGCAGGAGATTGGTGCTGTCGGTCACATAAGAAAAGCCGTGCTCGGCAAGACACGCCTCGATCTGCGCCCGCGTGCAGACCAGCATCGGCCGGATGAGCCGTCCGCGCTTCGGCGGGATGCCGGTCAGCCCGGCAAGGCCGGTCCCGCGCGTGAGGTTCAGGAGCACAGTCTCGAGATTGTCGTCCTGCGTGTGCGCCGTGGCGACAAGGCCGGGGAGTGTGTCAAAGAACGCGTAGCGGAGCTTGCGCGCAGCCTCTTCCAGAGATTCATGCGTCTGCGCCGCCCGCGCCTGCACGTCGCCGCCGCCCGTGTGCAGCGGCACGCCGAGCGAGGCGCACAGCTGCCGGACAAAGGCCTCGTCGCGGTCGGATTCCGCGCCGCGCAGGTGATGGTTGAAGTGCGCGGCCTCTACCCGGATGCCGAGCGTGTCCTGCAGTGACAGCAGCACGTGCAGCATGCACATAGAATCCGCGCCGCCCGACACTGCGCATACGACCGTATCGCCGGGCTCCGTCATCCGCTGCGCCTGCATCCAGGCGAGGACCTCAGCCCTCATGCTTCCACTCCAGATCGGAGAAGGTGAAGAACTGCGGCCGCCACTGCAGCTTGACCGTGCCGGTCTCGCCGTGGCGGTTTTTGGCGATGATGCACTCGGCAATATTCTTGTCCTGCGTGTTGGGGTTATAATATTCGTCACGGTAGAGGAACAGGACGGAGTCGGCGTCCTGCTCGATGGCGCCGGATTCACGAAGGTCCGAGAGCATCGGGCGCTTGTCGGTTCTCGATTCATTGGCACGCGAAAGCTGGCTCAGGCAGATGACCGGCACGTTCAGCTCCTTGGCCATGATCTTGAGCGCGCGAGAGATATCGCTGACGATCGTCACGCGGTTATCGCCGGATTTGCCGGGAGCCGCGGCGGTCATGAGCTGCAGATAGTCGATCAGGACCAGCCCGAGGTTATCGAGCCGGCGGCACTTGGCGTTGATCTCCGCGACGGTGATGGCGGGATTGTCGTCTACGCGGATGTCCGTCTGGCTGAGCGCGGAGGAGGCGATGGAGAGCTTGCTCCAGTCGTCATCTTCCAGATGGCCGGTGGTGAGCTTCTGGTTTTCCACGAAGCTTTCCGTGGACAAAAGACGCATGACCAGCTGCTCCCGCGACATTTCGAGCGAAAAGAAAGCGACGGTCTTCTCATACGTCTTCGCGACGTTGAGGCAGATGTTGAGTGCAATCGCTGTTTTGCCCATGCCGGGGCGGGCCGCGATCAGGATCAGGTCGGTCTTGTTGAGGCCGTTGATCTTGCGGTCAAGGTCGTGCAGGCCCGTGGACAGGCCCGGGATCTCGCTGCCGGAGGCAGCCAGCTCTTCCAGCCGGTCATAGACGTTGATCATGACCTTGCCGATGTGCTGCAGACTGTCGCCGGTGTTGCCGCGGCGCAGGGAATAGATCTTCTTTTCCGAGACCTCCAGCATCTCCTGCGCCGTGCCGACGCCCTCGTAGACCATATCCGTGATCTCCGACGAAGCGGCGGCCAGCGCGCGCAGCAGCGACTTGTCATGCACGATCGTGCAGTATTGCTTGACGTTGGCGGCGGTCGGCGTGATCTTCAGCAGCTGGGCGAGATAGTCGTAGCTGCGTTCCTCGTCGTACACGCCGCGCTCTTTCATTTTATTGAGGACGGTAACGGGGTCGATCTTCTCCGAGAAGTTGAACATCGTATAGATGGTCTCGTAGATCTCGCGGTTCTGCCGCAGGTAAAAATCCTCCGGCTGCAGCATACCGACGACGTCCGGTACGCAGCGCTCGTCGATGAGCATGGAGCCGAGCACAGACTGCTCCGCTTCCAGCGCCTGTGGCGTCTGCCGGGCAAGCAATTCCTCATCCATACGGTTCACATCCTTCCGGGAGCTTCAGAATATCAGGACCTGATCAGCCTTCCTTGACCTCGACCTTGAGGTCGGCATTGATCTCATAGCCGAGCTTGCACTTGACCGTGTACACGCCGACGGCCTTGATCGGCTCGTCGAGCACGATCTTGCGCTTGTCGAGCTTGATATCGGCCTGCTTTGCCAGCGCATCGGCAACTTCGGTGTTCGTGACAGAGCCGAACAGACGGCCCGCGCCGCCGCCCTTGGCGGTGACGACGACAGTCATGTCCTTCATCCGGTTGCGGATCTCGAGCGCTTCAGCGCGCTCCTTGGCCTGACGCTCCTGCGCGGCCTTGTCGTTCATTTTCATGGTGTTCACGTTATCGGCGGTCGCTTCCTGCGCGAGCTTGCGCGGCAGCAGGAAATTGCGGGCGTAGCCGTCGGAGACCTCAATCATCTGGCCGCGTTTGCCCTGGCCTCTTACATCCTGTGTCAAAATAACCTTCATGGTGGTGACTCCTTTCAGAGAGATATTTTTGAAAATCGCGTTTTATGCGTAAAATGCGTCGATCGCGCCGACAAGGTCCTGCAGGACCTGCCGCAGCGGTTTGCCCTTGATCTGCGCGCCGGCGGTCGCGCCGTTGCCGCCGCCGCCGAGCTTTTCGAGCACCACCTGCACGTTGCACGAGCCGATGGAGCGCGCGCTGATGATGACCTGTTCGCCGTCAGGGAAGAGGACGAACGAGGCGGTGATGCCGGAGATATTGATGAGCTCATCAGCCGCCTGCGCGGCGATGGTACGGGTGATGGCCTCATCCAGACAGGCGATGGCGAGCTCGCCGCGGTAGAGCCGGGCAGCCTGCACGACGCGGTAGCGGGTGAGCGTATCGTCCAGATCCGTCTGGAACAGCTTCTTGACCTCGACCGGGTCGGCGCCCGCCTTGCGCAGATAGGCCGCGGACTCAAACGTGCGTGAGCCGGTGCGGACGGAGAAATTTTTCGTATCCAGCACGATACCGGCCAGCAGCGCCTGCGCCTCGAGCGGACGGACGTCGCGCTGGCTGACGGCGTACTGCAGAAGCTCCGTTACAAGCTCCGACGCGGAGGACGCGTACGGCTCGTGCAGATTGAGGACCGGCTGCTCGATATAATCCGCCGCCCGGCGGTGGTGGTCGATGACCGCGACGCGGGAAATGGACTCGAGCAGCGGGCGGCACTCAACCTGCTCCGGCCGGTTGGTGTCGACGACGATGAGCAGGCTCCGGTTGTCCGCCTCGACCAGCGCATCCTGTCCGGAGATGAACAGATCCTCGTATCCGGGCGCAGCCTTGAGCTCAGCGATCAGGCTCTGGCAGGCGTTTTTCTGCAGGTCGATCACGATCCGGGCCGGGCGCTCCTTCACCCGGCACAGGCACAGAAGACCCACGGCCGAGCCGAGTGCATCCAGATCCGCCATCCGGTGTCCCATGATATAGACCGTGCTCGACTGCCCGATGAGCTCAGACAGCGAACCCGCCATCACGCGGGATTTGACGCGTGTATGCCGCTCCGCTTCCTTGGTGCGGCCGCCGTAGAAGGTGAAGTTGAACCGGTCCTTGATGACGGCCTGGTCGCCGCCGCGGGAAAGGGACATCTCGATGGCGAGGGACGCGAAGCGGTAATTCTCCGCGAAGCTCCCGCCGTCCTTGCCGATGCCGAGCGAGATCGTCGCGGACGTTGAACATCTCGGTCATGTCGGCAAAATAGATGGTCGCCAGCTGCACAGTCGTCGCGTCGTCTTCGGATTTGACGTAGTTGCCGTAGATGCGGTAGCGGCGGCCGCCGATGATCTGGTCGCCCGGCAGCTCGGAGCGGCCCTCGCGCAGCCAGCTGGTGGAGAAGCCGGGCACGACCGCGTCGAGCGTCTGATAGCACGCAGTATCGGAAAGGCCGGTGATGGTAAAGAAGCTGGGGTTGCCCCAGATGATCTCATTTTCCGGCAGCCGGATGACCGCCATCGGGAACGCAGAGCCCGCGTGGACGGAAATGCCGACGGAATCCGTCGCCGTCTGCACGTAGCTCATCAGCTGCCGCTTGCGCCGGGAAAGCCTTGCACGGCTGATGATGAACATGATGAGCGTAACGAACAGCGCGCCGCCCGCAAGGATATACTGCCCGACCGCGGCGGCCGCGGCGGTAAACAGCAGCATGGCCGCAAAGTACCAGCCCGTATTCGGATAAAGCAGACGTCCGACCGGCTTTTTCATAGACCGCCGCCTCCTGTCTTTGTATAATCAAGTTTACTATATCAAATTTTGCCGAAGGAATCAATTATAATCTATCATTCATTTGCTTAATTCATTTATGATATGGATAAAAGAACAAAAAAAGGTGTACTTTCCACGGAAAGTGTGTTATACTATGTATCAGCTATGACCTTCCATGGCTTTTTGATTGGGATCGTGCGCCGCGCAGGCGCATTAAATAGATCAACTGCATACGGTATGGAGCGCAGGCGGCATTGGCGATGGGCAGAGCGAGACGGGGCACTGTCCGGCCAGCTGCATGGGCATGCGTTCCTGCGTCCTTTTTGCATTTGTTCCGCGCGGAGGATCCTCCGCGCAGCCGCATCCATACTTATATTATTTTAGGAAAGAGTGAAATCATTTGGCAGAAAAATTAAAGATCATTCCCCTTGGCGGTCTCAACGAGATCGGCAAGAATATGACCGTACTCGAATACGGCAAGGATATCATCATCGTCGACTGCGGCCTTGGCTTCCCGGATGAGGAAATGTACGGCGTCGACCTGGTCATTGCCGACATGACGTACCTGGTCAAAAACAAAGACAAGATCCGCGGCATGTTCCTGACCCACGGGCATGAGGACCATATCGGCGGCATCCCGTACGCCATGGAGCAGTTCAACTGCCCCATCCACGCCACGCGCCTGACCGCCGGTATCGTCCAGCTGAAGCTCGAGGAGCATCAGCTGCAGAATACCGTCCACCTGTTTACCCATGAAGCAGGTGAGAAGGTCAAGGCCGGCTGCTTCACCGTGGAGTTCATCCACGTGAACCATTCCATCGCCGATGCCGTTGCGTTCGCCATCAAAACGCCGGTCGGCACCATCGTCATGACGGGCGACTTCAAGATCGACGCCACCGCGGAAGACGGCATGATCGACCTGGCCCGCTTCGGCGCGCTCGGCAAAGAAGGTGTGCTGGCGCTGCTGTGCGACTCGACGAACGTCGAGCGGCAGGGCTATACGCCGTCGGAAAAGACTGTCGCGGCCAATTTTGAGCGCCAGTTCTCCGGCTGCAACAAGCGCATCATCGTCACGACCTTCGCCTCGAACGCTTTCCGGCTACAGAGCCTGATCGCCACGGCGAAGAAATTCGGCCGCAAGGTCGCCGTGACCGGCCGCAGCATGGAAAACATCCTGAAGGTCTCCACGGAGCTCGGCTATCTGAAGATCCCGGCAGGCACGCTCGTCGACATCACGCAGATCAAGCAGATCCCCAACAACAAGCTCGTCATCGTCTCGACCGGCTCGCAGGGCGAAAATATGTCCGCCCTCTACCGCATGGCCTTCTCCGGCCACCGGCAGGTGGAGATCACGGCCTCTGACCGCGTCATCATCTCCGCCTCCGCGATTCCCGGCAACGAAAAATCCATCGGCAAGATCATCAATGAGCTCTACCGCAAGGGCGCGGAGGTCATCTATGACAAGCTCGAGGGCCTGCACGTCTCCGGCCACGCCTGCCAGGAGGAGCTGAAGATCATCCATGGGCTTCTGAAGCCCCGCTTCTTCATCCCCGTCCACGGCGAGCAACGCCATCTGCAGGCGCATTCCCGTCTGGCCCAGTCGATGGGCATGGATCCCAAGAACATCTTCATCTCCGACATCGGCAAGGTGCTCGAGCTCACCAAGACCACCTGCAAGTGGGGCGGCACCGTCCCGTCCGGCAAGATCCTGGTCGACGGCACCGGCGTCGGCGACGTCGGCAGCGTCGTGCTGCGTGACCGCAAGCATCTGGCGCAGGACGGCATGCTGGTCGTGGTCGTCAACATCTCGAGCGAGGACGGCAGCGTCATCAGCGGGCCGGATATCATCACGCGCGGCTTCGTCTATGTCAAGGAATCGGAAAATCTGATGGAAGAGCTGCGCGTCATCGCCGCGCACGCCATTGACCGCTGCAGCCAGAACGGCCGCAGCGACTGGAGCGTGCTGAAGGCCAACATCAAGAACGATCTGTCCGGCTACCTGTTCAAAACGACCAAGCGCAACCCGATGATCCTGCCTGTCATCATGGAGATCTGAGCCGAACGGCAGAAAGATACGGGCAAGTGTCAAGAAAAAACAGAAAAAATGTCAAATTGGCCTTGTCAAAACAGGCAGGATGGGGTTATAATAACACAGTTGCGCCGATGCGCAGCAATGTTACCAGATAAATGAGGATGAGCGATAGAATGGCTAATACGAAGAATCCGAAGCCATCGACCGAGGATGCAATGGCTGCAGTATCCGCATTGATCGCAAGAGCAAAGCGGGACGGGAGCATTCAGGCGACGGAACTGACCGCGGAGCTGGAAAAGCTGGATCTGCCGGTCGAGAAAATTGAGCATATTTATGATACCTTTGACGCCATGGGCATCCAGATCGTGAGCCCGGAGCTGGAGCTGGACGTGTCCGACGATCTCGGCATGGACATGGACGAGGTCCCCGACGGCGACGACGAGGAGCTCGTCGACCCGCTGGAGCTTGCCGCGGAATACAATCTGGATGATCCGGTGCGCATGTATCTCAAGGAGATCGGCCAGGTCAAGCTGCTGACTGCCGACGAGGAGATCGAGCTGGCCAAGCGCGTCTCCGAGGGCGATAAGGCAGCCAAGGACCGTCTGACGGAGGCCAACCTGCGTCTGGTCGTATCCATCGCCAAGAAATATTCCGGCCGCGGCCTGCACATTCTGGATCTTATTCAGGAGGGCAATACCGGCCTCATCCGCGCCGTCGACAAGTTCGACTATACAAAGGGAAACAAATTCTCTACATATGCAACCTGGTGGATCCGGCAGGCCATTACCCGCGCGATCGCCGATCAGGCGCGTACCATCCGCGTCCCGGTGCATATGGTCGAGGTCATCAACAAGGCGACCCGCTGCAACCGCAAGCTCGTGCAGGAGCTGGGCCGCGAGCCGACGCTCGAGGAGATCGCCGCTGAGCTGAATCTGCCCATCGAGAAGATCATCGAGGCCAATCGCACCGCCGCCGACACCCTGTCTCTGGACATGCCGGTCGGCGACGAGGAGGATACGACCATCGGCTCCTTCGTCGAGGACGACAATACCCCCGGCCCCGTCGACGCCACGTCCAACGCGATGCTCTCCGAAGCGCTGACCGAGATCCTCGGCACGCTGACCGAGCGTGAGGCAGACGTGCTGCGCATGCGCTTCGGCATGTATGACGGCCGGACGCATACGCTCGAGGAGGTCGGCCAGATCTTCGGCGTTACCCGTGAACGCATCCGCCAGATCGAAAACAAAGCCATCCGCAAGCTCCGTCACCCGTCCCGGGCGAAGAAGATCAAGGATTTCTATTGCTGATACCAGAACGCCCTTGCAGAGTCCCTGCAAGGGTGTTTTTTTGATCTGAATCTTCCAATTCATGCAACCAATGTTCCCGTAATCCGTCTTTTATCATATCAGAGAAAAACAGGAGGGAAAACGATGCGAAATATCCGAAAGATCCTGGCGCTGCTCCTTGCGCTCTTTTTGACTGCCGCGCTCTGCGGCTGCGCAGCTTCCAGGATGGACGACGGGCTTGCCGGTACGTCCGGCAGTGATTCTGTCAAACCGGCGGACGCGACAGATTTTATGTCCTACGCGGGCCCAATTTTTCCGCTGACGCTGGCGCAGGCTGCCCCGGCGCTTTCCGCCGACCGGGAGATCCTGCTGGACTGTGCGCCTTATGCAGAGGAGTACGGGGCCGCCGTTACCGTGACAGACCGTTATACGATCCAAAACAGCTCCGGGGAAGCCTGTACGGCGACGGTGCTCTATCCCTTCGTCTCCAGCCTCAGCAATCTGGAGGCACTCCGGCCGCAGCTGAGTGTGGATGGGGCTGGCACCGAAACTGCCATCTATCCCGGCGCGTTCCCCGGCTGGTTCGGCCCGGCCAGCCCGGAGCCGGAACAGGCGGAGCAGCGCTGGAACCTCCGCCACGCGGAAAGCTGGACCGAATATCAGACGCTGCTGTCCAGCAGTTATCAGACTGATGCGCTCGCACCGAAACCGCTGCCCGACCAGACCGTCTACGTCTATTCCTTTACCGCATCCGGCAATACAACGGCAAGCGCGGCGACGCTTGCGATCACAGTCGACGCAGATCCGGAACAGACGACAATCCTGACCTACGGGATCAACGGTTATGGCTTGGACGATGCGACCGGGCAGCCGCAGTACAGCTATTTTACAAACGAACACGGTCAGTCCCTGCATCTGCTTGCCGTACTCGGGCAGGATCTGTCCGGCTATGCCATGCAGGGCTATACCGACGGAAGCTGCGAGAAGGGGAAGGAGCTGGATACACTCGAAGGAACCGCAGCGCGCACGGAAATGACTCTTGCAGATTTTCTGCGGCAGACTGCCGCCGCCCAGCTCGACACAGACGACTCCAGCGCTGCTGTAGACCGGCTTGCGGCTGCTGCCGCGGAGCTTTTGACCGGATATGGCGTCTGCTCCGCCGAGCCCGCCGAGCGCTACAGCGTGGGAATGTTGGATTCTCTGCTTCAGGACGCGTACGTCATGCAGCGCATTTGCTATGCCGCGGCGGATGTGACCATTCCGACCGGCGGTACTGTCTGCATCGAAGTCATTTCCCGGAAACCGCACAGCTTTGATTTCTTTGGCTTCTATGACAATGCAGTTGACGGTTATGGAATTATGACAACTGAAAGCATACTGACACTGAAAAACCAGACCGCGCGTCTGGATACGCACGGTCTGGTCACGATCTACGGGCAGAATTTCGGGTTTGCGGAGCAGGGAAGCGCCGTCCCGCTGTCCGCGGAGACCGAATATTACTATCTCAATCTGACCGCTGCGGCAGAGGAGTCATAACCGCACGACGGGCTTGATGAGGTCCTGCGGCTTGTCCTTCATGAGCTGCAGCGCCTGCGGCAGCTTGTCCCAGCCGTCAAATACGTGGGTGATGAGTGGCTTCACGTCCAGCCGCCCGCTCGTCATGAGCGCGGCGAGCTTCTCCATCCGCAGCCGCCCGCCGGGCATGAGCCCGCCGTTGATCAGCTTGTGGCCCATGCCGACGCCCCAGTCCGCGCGCGGGATCTTCACATAGTCCCCGCTGCCGAGATAGTTGACGTTGCCGATCCGCCCGCCGGGCTTCAGGATCTTTACGACGGGGATGAACGTATCCACATCGCCGCCCGCGATGATCGCGCAGTCGACGCCCTTTCCACCGGTCAGCGCCAGCACCTGCTCGTCGATCGGGCCGTCCGTGTAATTGAGCACGTCCGTTGCGCCGTATTCCTTGGCGAGCTCGAGCGTGATCGGGCGGCGGCCGATGGCGATGATCCTGCCGGCGCCGCGCAGCGCACTGCCGGCGACGGACATCAGACCCACCGGGCCGATGCCCATAACGACGACCGTGTCGCCCCAGGTCACGTGCGCCATTTCCACGCCGTGGAAGCCGGTCGTGACCATGTCGGAGGCCATGAGCGCGTGCTCGTAGGTCAGACTCTTGGGAATGTAGGTCGCGTTGCAGTCCACCTGACGGATGCGGAAGCGCTCGGCAAAGGTGCCGTTTTCGGTCACGCACCAGTTCATACCCTGGGCCGCGCCGTTGGCGTCCTGATGGATGTTGTCCTGGCAGTTCGGCCAGGTCCAGTCGGGCGTGACCGCGCCGACGCAGACAATGTCGCCGACTTTGAAGTCTTTGACCATGGAGCCGACCTTTACGAGCCGGGCCACGACCTCATGGCCGAGGATCAGTCCGGCCGGCAGACCGGCGTGCACCTGATGCGGGTCCGAGGTGCAGGTCGCCCAGGCGACGGCTTCGGCAATGGCGTCCATGGGCTCGCAGATGGGCTCCGGAGCGCCGGTGATCTTGCCGAATGTATTGGGAGCAATGATTCCATAACCGTTCATTTCATTGTTCTCCTTTGCTGTTTCAGTTGGCTGCGGAAGCAGGCTTGTTCAGTTTCTTGAGCGGGGAGGTCGCGATCGAGAGCATGACCAGAACCATGCCGACGATGGACACCGCGCCAAAGACGATCCACAGGGTGTTGAAGCCGCCCGGCGTTGCGAGCACGGCGGAGGTCAGCAGCGAGGAGATGAGCTGGCCTGCGTAGACGGCGGTCATCAGGTTACCGATGATCAGAGCGATCTCCTTGGGCCCGAAGATGCCGTGTGCGACCATGCTCGGGAATGCGGCGTCGATCGGATAGCAGACGCCGGCGGTCACAACGATCAGGATCATAATGAAGCTGGAGCTGTTGGCGCCCCAGACGAGCATGAGGGCAAAGCAGGCGATCATGCAGATGTGCGTCAGCAGGGTATAACCGCTGCTCTTGAGTTTCTTGAACACGGCGCCGGCGATCAGGAGCGAGAGCGAGGAGATGAGCAGATACACAGCCGTCCAGTTGGAGGAGGCGGTCGCGCTCATACCGAGGCCCTGCCAGTAGGCGGCGGCGTAGGAGATGATCGCGGAGCAGGCGGTGACGGAGCAGAGCATGCCGATGACGAGCAGCCAGAAGGAGCCGGATTTCAGCGCGGCC
>OLVV01000113.1_pt1 | contig 54510 bp, 50 predicted proteins | sample 1673581 | NCBI WGS metagenome assembly OLVV01 (sample SAMEA103958116, study PRJEB25191) | human gut metagenome | biome: human-associated habitat [ENVO:00009003]; feature: intestine environment [ENVO:2100002]; material: feces | place: Germany | collected 2013/2015
GGATAGAATCCCTTATGCGCAAGCACAACCACGGCTTCTGTTCAAAGCCTCGCCATACATTTCCATAGCGGTCATGTAATTTGCAAGAATAGCCTTCAGGGCCTTCTTGATGTTCTTAAACATTGTTTTCATAATCGTTATCCTTTCTTTTTTTTTATTAATACTGTGGCATTGCTGCCAATCTTTCTTTTTACCTGAAGTGGTCTTATCTAAGACCCTTCTCAATCTTGTTGTTAACATGTACAGCCTGAGCAATCATGATTGCTACTACTGCGAGAATCATTACTGTTGTCATCATAATTTGTTTCCTTTCGTTCTTTAATGGAGCCTCGTTTCCGGGTCTCCTTTTTTACATTATCCTTATTACAATCTCTCTTTTGCTGGTGCAAAGGTAGTGCCTTTTTTTTGAATTCCTGCCACAAAGTCGTGACAAAATGATGAAAGAAGGGCATTTTTTGACGCATATCAAGCAGCATGGTCTGATGCCTTGATGTACGTCAAGGGGATTTGGCTTGTCATGCCAAATATGTCAGTCTTGTCCGTCTGATGTGGTATGCCGATAAACACTAGGGTTTCGAGGGGTGAAGGGTGGAACGTACCATTAACCCGTGTAAATGGCTATTATACAGAAGTATACGGCGTTTTGGTGAAGGGTGAAGGGGAAAAGACGTTTTGTCTTTCAAAAATAAGCTCCCTTATAAAAATTATGTCGGAATTTGCATCTCGTTATTTTTTCGGGATATTCCTTTGCTTGTATCATTATTTTTTGTATCTTTGCCCCCAAAAAAGGTGTTTTTAAACAATAGTGTCATGGAGCAGAATCAGTTAAAAGAAGTACCATATGGCGTATCGGATTTCGATGTAGTAAGAAGAGACAATCTATACTATGTCGATAAGACCATGTATTTGCCAAAATTGGAAAGTCAGGCTCGCAACCTCTTTTTCATTCGCCCTCGCCGTTTTGGTAAGAGCTTGTTCATCAGTATGCTTCGTGCTTACTATGATGTGAGACACAAGGATGAATTCCAGGAAAAGTTTGGTGGCTTATGGATAAGTCAGCATCCTACTTCCTTACAGGGAAAGTTTCAGGTGATGTATCTTGATTTCTCGCAGGTAGGAGGAAACATTGAAAAACTGGAAGAGCGATTCAATTTCTATCTGGGAGTTGAAATGGATGGTTTTGTGCGTGATTATCATGAATACTATCAGGAGGAAACCATCAGGAAGGTTCGGGAAACTGAAGATGCAGCAGGAAAGTTTTCCATTATCATCAATGAAGCTAAGTCAAAGTCATATCCTCTCTATCTTATTATAGATGAGTATGATAACTTTACGAATACCGTGCTTAACGAGCATGGAGAGGATGTATATAGGGCTATCACGCACGCTGCAGGATTCTATCGAGACATCTTTAAGAAGTTTAAAGGTTCTTTTGATCGTATATTCATTACGGGTGTCAGTCCTGTTACATTGGATGATGTAACCAGTGGCTTCAATATCGGCTGGCATATTTCTACCAATGAGGAATTCAATCAGATGTTGGGTTTCTCTACGGAGGATGTGCGAGAGATGTTCACCTATTATAAGGAAAAAGGGATGATGCGTCCTGATAGCAACATCGAGGAAATTATTGAAGAAATGAAGCCTTGGTATGATAACTATTGTTTTTCCAGGGGAGCCTTGGAAACTCAGAGTAGGATGTTCAACTGCGATATGGTGCTCTATTTCCTTCGCAATTTCATGAATCGGGGAGAAGGTCCCAAGGAAATGATAGATCCGAATACAAAGACGGATTACAACAAGATGCGCAAGTTGATTCAGCTTGACAGACTGGATGGTGACCGCAAGGGTATTATTCGGAAGATAGCAGAGACAGGACAGATTATCACTCGATTGGAAGAGACATTTCCTGCCAGAATGATAACCAATCCTCAGATATTCCCGAGTTTGCTATTCTATTATGGCATGCTTACCATCAAGGGCACCTTTGGCAGCCAGCTGGTTTTGGGAATTCCTAATAATAATGTTCGCAAGCAATATTATGGCTATTTGCTGGAAGAGTATCAGGATGATAGGTATGTTAATCTGTCTGACTTGGAATATAAGTTTACGTTGATGGCTTTCGAAGGAAAGTGGAAGGATACTTTGGAATATATGGCTTCGGCATACGCTGCCGTTTCATCCGTTCGGGATTCCATAGAGGGCGAGCGTAATCTGCAGGGCTTCTTCATGGCGTATCTGAGCCTTAATAGCTATTATTATACGGCTCCCGAGTTGGAATTGAATCATGGTTATTGTGATTTCTTCCTCTTGCCGGATTTGACGCATTATCCAACGAAGCATAGTTATATTTTGGAATTGAAATTAATTCCAAAGAAAGAAAAGGGAATGTCAGGAAAGGTGCATGAGGAGTTAATAGCCAAGCAATGGCAGGAAGCAGAACTTCAGATCAAGAAATATGCTGAAGCTCCGAGAGTTGAGGCTTTGCGACAGAAAACCCAGTTGCATAGAATCATTATGCAGTTTGATGGTTGGAAGTTGCATAGAATAGAAGAGGTGTAGATTGGGAAAGAATGAGCTGAGGCGTTATAAAGAATAAGTTTTCTTTACATTAGCTTGCCTGAGATTCTCGTATTTTCAGACGCTTATTATTTCTTTGAGAATATCGCAAATATGAAGATGAATAAGAATATGCTGATAATCAGGTGTTTGTGATTTCTTGACAAGATGATACCGTTGAGGAAAATCTATAGTTGTACGACTATAACCCCTATAGTTGTACAACCATAACTCTACAGTTGTACAACCATAGCATGTATAGTCGTACAACTGTAACTTTATAGTCGTACAACTATAGGTCTTGTTCTTAATATAGAGCAGAAAACAAGGAATCCCAGCCTCTCAATTCCCTTATTTTAAACGCTAGATTCAATATTTGTAGGTTTATAAATTTTGGTTATAAATATTGACGGGAGGTTGTTGGGTTGGACGGATGCTTGATGGGGTGATCTCCATTCTGCATCAGGAATAAGGAGGTGGAATAGGTTATCTCAAACGAATACTGCCTTTGCGTAATATTGCACTCTGAAAATATAAAAATAGATAAAGAAGGAGAAGGATTATGTCAAAAAAGAAGATTTTCAGATGCCTGGAATGTGGGTACGAGACCGTAATATATGAGGGACGTGGTTTCATGGGGCAGCATATTGAAGCCATGGCTTGTCCAGACTGCAGGAACATAGTACCTCTTGTGGTGGGTGGAGTGATAGGTGATGCTGCACCTAGCTTCAATTCTCTAGTGGGAAGACTCTGTCTAAGATGCGGTTCTGACAGGATTCACAAGTGGGATATGCACACATGCCCCAAATGCGGGGGCAGGATGCAACCCTCTGGCGAAGAAGAGTTCTGGACATAGTATTTTAAACCTGTTTTTTAACCCAAGCCATCATACGGAGTTGGTATGGAGCGGGTACGGAGTTGGTACGGAGCGGGTCTAGCTCATAAGTTAATGATTCACCCTTTTTTGTTTGTTGGAATGTTACTGATATGTTGTTTGAAAACATAGTATAAGTTGTTAGAAAAGATAGTATATGTTTTTGAGTTAGTTAGTATCTCCGGTCGCACAACAGGTGATGTGCATACGGTGTTCAACTGTTATGCGCCAACTATAATTTAGACTTATGGCGCCCCCTCTTTATCATTTGGTACATTTTGAATGGTATTTCATACAAGCTAAGTTTGGATATTTGGCGGATAGGTAAGTTAGAGGTTTATGGGCATTGGAACCGTCATGAAATAGGAATGTGGAAGTGCTATCTTTTTGGCAGTGGAGCCATCCGATGCCTTTTTCTTATCCTTTTCAGAAAAATGGAGTATTTCCGATAAAAAAGTGGCTAAAAGTTTGGCTGTATCAAGAATATTGCTTACTTTTGCGGTCAGAGTTGGAGTAGACGGAAAAGAACGGCTACGATGAAGACTCGAATGAATGAGCGTATTGAATGTAAGTCTTGAAATAGAAATGTGGAAATTTCAAAATTCAACTATGACGAACTGCAATACGGCTCACGCTATGGGATTATTGTATCCTTTTCTCTATAAGAGGAAGGTATCGATATACCTTTTGGCGTGGGCTATTGTATGTCGCTAGTTGAAAGGTCTTTCCACAACCTCTATTTCGGCGACAGTACAATAGTCCCACGCCATTTCATATAAATTTAGTTACTAATGCAACTTCTGGGAACAAGTTGAGGATAGAGGTATGCTTATGGTGTTGGAAAAAGATATTATGCCAAGATACAATCCAAACCATTTGGATGATCGTTATTGAATAATCTGATATTGTTGAATTAGTAAAATATTTATTTATGTTACATTTTACGTTTAAAAACGGACAGGCAGGCATAAGCCTATCAGCCCACAACTCTTTTAAGAGCTTTATTATCATGGTGGTTATGCTCGTCATGACCGCAAGCAGTGTATTTGCTGAAGTCATAGATGGATTTCGTTATAAACTGGATACGAAAACGAAGACGGCAACTCTTTTGCCAAGATCGAATGGATATTCAGGCGACATCGTTATACCGGAAAAGATTAAAGGCAATGATGGAGAGTTATATACGGTTGTCGCCTTAGGTGACTGTAGTTTTTCTGGTTGTACTGGTTTAACTTCCATTACTATCCCTTCTTCTGTAACAACATTGGAAGGAAATTCCTTCTCTGGCTGTACAGGCTTAACTTCCATTACTATCCCGTTTTCAGTTACATCGATTGGCGGAAGTTGTTTCGCCCATTGTACAGGCTTAACTTCCATTACTATCCCGTCTTCAGTTACATCAATTGGCGGGAGTTGTTTCTCTAGCTGTACAGGTTTAACTTCCATCACCATACCTTTAAATATCAAAACTTTAGGTAATGGCTGCTTCTCGTACTGCACAAGCTTAACTTCCATCACGATTCCTACATCTGTTACATCGTTTGGAAAAATGTGCTTCGAAGGTTGCAGTAGTTTAACGTCCATTTCCATTCCTTTAAATGTCACATCATTGGGGGATGAATGCTTTCGTAACTGCATAGGGTTGACTACTATCTCCATTCCTTCAAATGTCACATCATTGGGGGATAATTGCTTTTCTGGTTGCACAGGATTGACTACCATCTCTATTCCTTCAAATGTCACATCATTGGGGTTTGGTTGCTTTTCTCACTGCACAGGCTTAACTTCCATCGCGATTCCTTCTTCTGTAACTTCATTGGGGGATAATTGCTTCTCTGGCTGTATTGGCTTAATTTCCATCACCATACCTTCTAATGTCACTTCATTGGGGGATAATTGTTTCTCTGGCTGTACTGGCTTAACTTCTCTCACCATTCCATCTTCTGTAACATCGTTGGGGCGTGAATGCTTCTCTGGCTGTATAGGCTTAACTTCCCTCACCATTCCTTCATCTGTAATATCTTTAGGAGATGGCTGCTTCTTAGAATGTAGCCGTTTAACTTCCCTTATCCTCTCTTCTTCTGCTTCTTCATTGGGACGTGAATGCTTCTCTGGCTGTAGCTGTTTGACCTCTCTTATTATCCCATCTTCTGTAACATCATTGGGGGAACTTTGCTTCGCTAATTGTAAAGATTTGACTTCCCTCACCGTTCCTTCATCTGTCACTTCATTGGGATATGCATGTTTTAAAGATTGTTTAAATCTAGAAACAGTTTGTTTCAAAGGTAAACTGCCTTATTATCCTTCAGATGATTATACTACTATGGGGTTATCGAAGTTTTGTGAAATAAAAGTTCCAGCAGAGTATCTTCAAGAATATATGGAAGCTTTTGAATATGTGTTTAGGTATATATCAGCATGGAATTCAAACGAATCTGGTGATGACGATAAGCCTGTTACCCCATGTGCTACTCCATCTGTATCTTATGAGTCGGGGAAATTAAAGTTCTCTTGCGAAACTGTAGGGGCTGAGTATCATTATACGATTTCTGATACAGATATAGCATCTGATGCTTATAGCAAGGACGGTAATGTATCTCTTTCAGCAGCTTATGACATATCTGTATATGCAACAGCTGATGGCTATTCAGCATCCGAAAAGGCTAAGGCAACACTATATTGGGTCAATGCCAACCTGGAGAATACAACCAACATCAACCAGGCTAGAACCCGTGGCGTTGTGGCTTCAGCCCATGATGGCATCGTCTGCATTTCGGGTCTTGATAATGGCGAGGTGGTTAAGTTCTATGCAGCTGATGGCAAGCTTATCGGCTCATCTTCTGCCGTGGACGGTACCGCATCCTGCGCTGTATCAGAAACTATGGTTATTGCAAAATTTGGTGATAATGCAATCAAGGTTGCAGTAAAATAAACAATTGTAGATAAAAAAAGAGTTTGATGCACAGGAAACGGTGCGTCAAACTCTTTTTTAGAATATCCTTGTTTTTATAAGTAACATATAGCTAAACATAAGATAAGTATAGCTACAGCTACAGACGTAGCACATCCATTTCTTGGATTCTGAGGTCTCCCATTATCATCAAGATAGGTCGTTCCATTATCTCCAAATTTATATCGGCGTGTATCAAATGCCCAACTTAATAATACCGATATACCAGTCTTTTCTAAATATTCTTTCTTTTCTGTGAATTTCTTATAGTCTGCAATAGTTGATTTGGCAAGTCGTGTTCTTGTATCTTCAAATAATTTACGAGCATATTTTTCTTCATTTTCGAAGAATTTGATAAGTACAGCTTTTCCGTATATATTAATACAATCAGTTTGGCTGTCTATGTGAGGGACAAGCTTAAAAACACAGAATATTCGATGCCCTTCTGTGAATTCTCTGATATCATCATCAAAGTCAAAACTGTTAGGACATCCCACAAGTGAATCGTCTTCTCGATAAATGCCATATTTATTGACACTTTCCAAGTGAACAACATCAGCATAACCGCTAAACACCCCAGCTTGCCATTTCTTTCTGTCAAAGTACCAATCTGCATCCTCAATTCTTATAGTGAGGGTATCATAAGTTTTCTTCCCGGTTTTGTCGCTTTGTGGAAATTTATAGAATTCGTCATACCTGAAAACTGTATTGCCTTCTTCTTCATTGGCATTATTTTCATCTTTCGACTGGGATTCACTAAGTAAATGAGAATCTTTTTCGAAATGAGTAATTTCAATCAAAGCATCATGACCCACATCTTCAGTAATACTATTGATCATTTCTGTTGCATATTCTATATCATTCTCGAAAAACTTAAGGATAGTAGCATATGCCTGGTTTCGAACTTTACCATCCTTAGATGTGAATGGTGTTATAGCGATTACACAGTCCAACTCTTTCCCTTTGCAAAATTGGTTAACATAATCTTGCAACTCTTTTTGAACATATCCCAAAAGTTGTCCATCAGATTTATAGAAACCAATAGCATTAGAATCATATGGATTGCTTGGCTCTGGCTTAATACTACCAGTAAAAACTCCCCAACAGCTTGTTTCTGGTTTTGTGTGAAAATTTATGCCAGCCACTTTGATTCTTAAAGTGTCTTTTTCTATGCTTCCTTGTTTCTCACTCATTGGAAGCCAATGCTTTGCAATATCAAAATTTATATCATTCATATCCACTTTATTTCTATTCTATTTTTTATAAGTACTTGGGCAACAAATATAGTTTGGGATTTTGCCATATTTAAATCCTCCTATGATTAATGATTATGATTCTATTGCAAATGTACGATTAAAAAATGAAACATCAAAGCTTTTGAGTGTTTTTTTCAAAAAGGGATAATAAAAAACTATTATCCAACCTCCTATCGTGCATATAATATAATTCAAGGCACAATAGCCAGAAATTCCTGCCTTTACCATTCGAATTCGTTTTTGAAATCGGCCATCATTTCTAGAAAGTCAACGGCGTTGCCTGTTCTTGCATATTCTTCTTCACGAGCTAAGACATGATTCGCCAACTCGTCATTATTGCATGATGTCATAAAAGGATATTCTTCGGATTCGTTAGTCTCAGTTCCGTAGTCGAACGATTTTATTCTTGTATCTTTTGTTAATCTAATCAGTTCCATATCGCTTAAATACAAACTTTTACAGTTTTAAGAAATGCAGAACATCCCTCTTCTACTTTTTTTCTGTTAGCCATTCTTTCCTCTCTGGTCATGTTTTCTACACGTTGCATTTCTTCTTCAAATTTACGTGCAGCTTCGCCATATAGAATAGGCGTTTCTTTGATTGGTCTTGCCATATTTTTATCCTCCTATGATTAATGATTATGAGTCTTCTGCAAAGGTACGAGTTTTTTATCAAATCACCAAAGTTTTGTGCAGGTTTCTTCCTCCTTTGAATCTTTCATGCAAAATAACGACAGGTAAACCAAGGATATATGAAAATAAAATTGTATCTTTGCACCATAATTTATTAAAAAGGCTGCAATATGAAATATCCTATAGGAATACAAGACTTCGAAAAAATCATAGAGGGTGGATATGTATATCTTGATAAGACGGCATTGGTCTATGACTTAGTGACTAATGGTAAAATATACTTACTGTATCGTCCTAGACGATTCGGAAAGTCGTTGCTCGTATCTACCTTGAAATACTATTTCGAGGGCAAGAAGGAGTTGTTCAAGGGCCTTGCCATCGACAAGTTGGAGAAGGAATGGAAGCAATATCCTGTGTTGCATCTCTCTTTTGGTGGACAAAACTTTGTAGAGCCTTATGCGTTAGACAAAGTTTTGGAGGAGTTTGTTGCCATGGCAGAACGTATCTATGGACGTGAGGAGTTGGCCGAGACTTTAGGCAGCCGCTTTAAGGCAGTGTTGGGGAAAGCTCATCAGAAGACAGGAATGAGGGCTGTCGTATTGATTGATGAATACGATAAGCCATTGTTGGATGTCATGGATATGGATATTCCTGTAGGAAAAACTCAGAATAAAATAAGTTTGGAAGAGTATAACCGTAATCTTCTCAATGGTTTTTATTCCGTTTTTAAGGCTGCCGATGCTAATCTGCAATTTGTCTTGCTCACGGGTGTCACTAAGTTCTCGCAGGTAAGCGTGTTCAGTGGCTTCAATCAGCCTAACGACATCAGTATGGACGAGCATTATGAGGCACTTTGTGGTATTACGGAAGAGGAATTGTATTCTACCTTTGATGAGCAAATCAAAGCGATGGCTGTGAGATACAAGACGACGGAGGAAGGAATGAAATACAAACTGAAGAGGAAGTTTGATGGTTATCACTTCAGTCCTAATATGCTTGATATCTATAATCCTTTCAGTATCTTGAATGCGCTGAGCAAGAAGATTCTGGCAGATTATTGGTTCCGCACCGGTTCGCCAACCTATCTTGTTCGCTTGTTGTCTCATTTTGATGAGAATATCAACGAGATGGTGAACAGGTTTTATCCTACGAGTAGTTTTATCGACTACAAGGCAGATGTGGATGCACCATTGCCTATGATTTATCAGAGCGGTTATCTCACCATTAAAGATTGGAATATGGATACCGATTCCTATCTCCTGGATTTCCCGAATGATGAAGTGAGGAGCGGTTTCCTGACGCTGGTCAAAGCAGCAAAGCGAAGGTAGGGTAGATTGTGTGGTTGAAACCCAGAACTATATCTACATCTTCGAATTCAAGCGTGATGGTTCGGCTGAGGAAGCCCTGAAGCAGATAGAGGATATGGGCTATGCCAGGGAATATGCTGCAGATGGCAGAAAGATTTATCAGATAGGCTGCAACTTCTCATCGAAGACGGGAACCATCGATGGATGGAAGGTGAAATAGGTTATCGCAAACGAATACATCCTTTGTGTAAGCATGTGTATGCTTTTTATCCGCACTAGCTCAAAGGCTCATGTATTAAGCATAAACTATTTGGACTCATAAAATGAAACAGAATGATATAATTTCAATTATTCAAGATAATAATATTTCCGAATATTATTCCTTGATGGATTTAGGTATTGAAGGCTATGCTTTTCCATATCAAGAAGCACTAAAAATAGTGCAGACATGTAAACTCTTAGCGATTCCAATCTTAGGAGGTGATGTATATAGTATGAATGATTCTACTATAGAGAGCACTAGTGATAATTGGTATTATAATAGAACTCCAAATGAGTCATATTACGATTACGTGCAAAATAGTTGTAATAAATCCGAATCTTACATCAGGACTTTTATAAATCATTTTTGTGATAAGCCTTTATTTTCTTTTGTCCTAGAAGCTTAATTGGAATAATCAAATACTGGCAGAATAGGCTGTGATTAATGACGCTGATGGAACAACTATCGTACAACATATTTATACCAACAAAAAGAGGGTGCGTCATAAATTTATGACGCACCCTCTTTCTGATATTTCTTAAGATGATGCTGGGCATCATTTATTAATCTTAGCCTAGCATTAGAAATTCCTGCAGATTATAGGAATTCCAGAATCTTATCGATAAGCTTTTCTACTTTAGAAGAATCGGTAGCCTCATCTAACTTCTGGTTTATCTTTTCTTCTATTTTCTTGCCTACCTTGTCTGCTGCTTTATCCATGGCCTGGTTTGCCTTGTCTTCCAGTCTTTTCTGAACCTTGGCACCAAAACCTTCATCGTCAGAAGTATCATCGGAAGAACTGGTGGCTTCATCAATGGAAGAGGTGTCGTCGGATGAGGAAGAGTTCATTTCTTCCAGCTGCAGATTGTCGGCACCTTCCAGCGCCTTTACCATATCATCGGCATTCATGGTGTAAACAGTGCCAAGGATACCGAAGCTGACGGTGTGCTGCTTGCCATTAAACTCTACGGTACCTTTAGAACATACAATGTAGTTGTGGTATTCGAAGAGCTGGTTCATGGCTTCATCCATGACGCTGCCCGCCATCATCTTGGCTACCGAGCGGAGGGCTTGAGTGAAGAAATTGTTGTCAGAAGTGCTGGTTGCCTTTTCGATGGCTTTGCCTACTTCCGTGCGAACCTTCTCCTTGTGGGCATCAGCTCCTGGATTGGAAACAGCGAAAACGGCTATGATGAAGACAATCAAGCCGATAATCAGCTTCATTGCCATATGGCTCTTTCGTTTCTTTGGTTGCTGCTGGAAATTGGCATTCATGGCTGCACCCTGTTGGAAACCTTGCTGGTAAGCCTGTTGCTGAGCCTGCTGATATGCCTGTTGCTGAGCCTGCTCAGAAGTTTGCTGCTGAGGCTCTTGGTTTTCCTGCTGGTTCGTGGCGTTTGTCTTGTTGGCTTCAACAGCCTCCAGTACAGTTCTCAATTCTTCAACTTTCCAAGCCGGTGTCCAATCTGCCATTCCCTGCTTCCAGACTAATGTTTCAGGGCTGATGGCTTTCTGGACAAGCTGGTCCTGACTGAAAGGACCTGCTTGCTGACCGTTATTGTCTATGATAAAATATTCCATCTTTGTTTTTTGATTTTTGTACATTGAACTTAATGAAGCGGTCTAACCTGTGGTCAAACCGTTTCATGTTAATGTGTAGCTTTCCACCAACCAGTCTTCTCTCTTCCCTTGATAGCTACGCTGTTCTGGCTAGGGTCGGAGATGGAAAGACCGCAATAGTTCTTCACCTTGAAGGTCTTGCCATAAAAACTCATTAAGGCAGTATAGGCTTCATCCGTATGTTCCGCTGCCTTGATGGTGAGCTTTAATTGTGATGTGAACTCATCTTTCAGATAGCCGCTAGGGTAGAGGCTGTCTACATAAACTGAGAGATCGTAGAAGAGATTTGGCGAGAAACCATCCAGAGGCTGGATAGAGTCGAGTGGCACTGTCGAAGCCAATGTATACTTGCTGTTGATCTCCTTCATGATGCTTGCCAGTTTGTCTATCTGTCGGCAGTCTATTGCAGCCATGTTGCAGTAAGGGACATTGGAGTTCTTGTAGAAGTTGACGACGCCTGATACTGCGCTTGAATAGTTGGGTACAGATGAGCAGAGATAACTCCATATAGTCTTGTATGGGATGCCTTCGCCCATTACTTCGCTGCTGGAACTGATCAGGAAGTTGGTTACATCCTTCAGTTCGTAAGCAGTCTCCACATTGCCCATGTAGCAGGCATCGAAGAGGATGAATTGCATCTTGAGTCCGCTGAGTTTGATGCCTTCTGCTAAGGTGGTGACATCGATGGCATTGTCTGCCTGACTTACGCTTCCAAAGAAGCGGGTGACAGGTTTGTTGGGATCATTGCCAAACTGGATGCCGCTAAAACTGTTGGAAGTAGCATTGAATACAGCATTTTCATCATTTCCATTTCTGATGGAACCGCCTTTTGGTCGTGCCTTATATGGATAATTCACCCAGTCGTTGGCGTAAGTCCATCCGCAACCATGTGCTCCGATAATCAAGGAGTAGTTGAGGGCTTCTGCGTTTTGTCTTACATCGTTCAGCAAGTCAGCGAATCCTTCAGCTGTGCAATGACGGTTGCCTTCGTATTTCTTGATAGGAATACGGTTCACGGTCTTGGTTGTTGCGTCATACTGAAGATCGTAGAGTGTGCTCTGATTGTATTTTTCGGTGAAGAAAACCAAAACTCTTGTATTGGTAAGGCCCTTCTTGTCTACGATACCAGCGCACATGCTGTCTACATTGTTTTCCAGGTAATCTTTCAGACCGGAAGTGTTGGTTCCACCCGTCCAAGGATAGAAGACGAAAATAGTCTGCTTGTTGACGTTTTCTACATCAACAGCTTCATCGCTACAACTGGTAAAAGTCATAGCAAGCGAAAGCAAACTTATAAATAAGGTGAAAAGCTTCTTGATCATGTTTCTCTTGAAAATATGAAATGTTAAGTGTGAAATGCTAAGTTCTTACACTTAACATTCCGCACTTAACATGATAAATATTAAACTATTATTTCTTCTTGAGTTCCTCGATGGTTGCCTTGAGGGCAGCAATCTTCTCAACAGAGTCGCTTTCCTTCTTGCGCTCCAGGGCTACTACCTTCTCAGGTGCGTGAGCTACGAAGTTCTCGTTGCTGAGCTTCTTGCGTACGCCCATCAGGAAGCCTTCCAGGTGCTTGAGCTGAGCCTCTGCCTTCTCAATCTCGGCAGCTACGTCGATCAGGTCGCCCAATGGAACGGCAAACTCGTCGGTACCTACCATGAAGCTGGATGCATCGGCACTCTTCTCAGCGATGACCTCAATCTTGTCGAGGTTGGCCATCTTCAGAGTTACGTCGTTGTAAGCCTCGAAATCGTTCTTGCCTACTACCTGCAGAGACAACTGCTCCTTCTGGGCAATGTTCTTCTGGTTGCGAACGGTACGAACGCCGGCAATAATCTGCTTCACAGCCTCGATATCTGCTGCCAACTTCTGCTCCTCAGCTGTAGGTGCAGGAATTTCCAGCTTCTCGCGCATGATGCTCTCGCCATCCTTGCGGTCGTAGATGTGCTGCCACAACTCCTCGGTGATGAATGGCATGAATGGATGCAACATCTTCAGCAGGGCATCGAAGAAACGGAGGGTAGCGTCGTAGCTCTTCTGGTCGATAGGCTGACCGTAAGCTGGCTTCACCATCTCCAGGTACCAAGATGAGAACTCATCCCAGAACAGCTTATATACAGTCATCAATGCCTCAGAGATACGGTAGTCCTTAAACTGCTTCTGCATCTCCTCGTTCACCTCCTTGAGCTTGGCATCAAACCACTTCACGGCGATTTCTGCACTCTTAGGCTGCTCGATATCTGCAGTCTCCCAACCCTTGACGAGGCGGAAGGCATTCCAGATCTTATTGTTGAAGTTACGTCCCTGCTCGCAAAGGCTCTCGTCGAAGAGGATGTCGTTGCCCGCTGGAGCGCTGAGCATCATACCCATACGAACACCATCGGCACCAAACTTGTCAATCAGATCCAATGGGTCTGGTGAGTTACCGAGACTCTTGCTCATCTTGCGGCCGAGCTTATCGCGAACGATACCTGTGAAATATACGTGCTTGAATGGCATCTTGCCACGATACTCGTAGCCAGCCATGATCATACGTGCTACCCAGAAGAAGATGATATCCGGACCAGTTACGAGGTCGGAAGTAGGGTAGTAGTAGTTAATCTCCTCGTTGTCTGGATGCTCGATACCATCAAACAGAGAGATAGGCCACAACCATGAAGAGAACCAGGTGTCGAGGCAGTCGCTCTCCTGCTCAAGATCCTCAGCCTTGATGCTGGCGTTCTTCTCCTGAGCGAGCTTCAGAGCCTCCTCTGCAGTCTCTGCTACCACGAAATCCTTCTTGCCGGCATTGTCGAAGTAGTAAGCTGGGATACGGTGACCCCACCAGAGCTGACGGCTGATACACCAGTCCTTGATGTTCTCCAACCAGTGGCGATAGGTGTTCTTATACTTCTTAGGGTAGAACTCGATGTCATCGTCCATTACTGGAGGGAGGGCGATGTCAGCAAAGTGCTGCATCTTGAGGAACCACTGTGTAGAGAGCTTTGGCTCGATAGGCACATTGGTACGCTCAGAGAAGCCCACCTTATTATTATAGTCCTCAATCTTCTCCATCAGACCAGCGTTCTGAAGGTCGATGGAAATCTGCTTGCGCACGTCCATGCGGTCCATGCCAACATAGAGACCTGCTGCCTCGCTGATGGTACCGTTGTCGTTGAAGATATCGATGGTTTCCAAACCGTGCTTCAAACCGAGGGCGTGGTCGTTGATATCGTGAGCTGGAGTTACCTTCAAGCAACCGGTACCGAACTCGATATCTACGTATGTATCCTCGATGACAGGAATCTCGCGGTTTACGAGAGGCACGATAACGTGCTTACCCTTCAGCCAGGTATTCTTCTTATCCTCTGGGTTGATACACATGGCAGAGTCGCCCATGATGGTCTCAGGACGGGTGGTTGCTACTACTGCATAGTATCCCTTCTCATCCTTGTGCATCACGTTCTCCTCATCCACCTGCTGGCAGTCCTGTTCTACCACGTAATACTTCAAATGGTAGAGCTTAGAGTGCTCATCCTTGTAGATAACCTCCTCGTCAGAGAGTGCAGTCTGAGCCTTAGGGTCCCAGTTAACCATGCGCACGCCACGATAGATGAGACCCTTCTTGTAAAGATCGCAGAATACGTGGATGACGGCACGAGAGCGGGTCTCGTCCATGGTGAATGCTGTGCGGTCCCAGTCGCAGCTGGCACCGAGCTTGCGGAGCTGCTTGAGGATGATGCCACCGTGCTCGTGAGTCCAGTCCCAAGCGTGCTTGAGGAACTCTTCGCGGGTAAGGTCTGTCTTCTTGATGCCCTGCTGAGCGAGGCGGTTAACCACCTTTGCCTCAGTAGCGATACTGGCGTGGTCGGTTCCAGGTACCCAACAAGCGTTCTTGCCCTCCATGCGAGCACGGCGAACGAGAATATCCTGAATTGTATTGTTGAGCATGTGTCCCATGTGGAGCACACCCGTTACGTTTGGTGGAGGGATCACCACTGTATAAGGTTCACGACCATCTGGCTTAGAGCTGAAAAGCTTGTTGTCGAGCCAGTACTGATACCATTTACTTTCCACTGCTTGTGGATCGTACTTACTTGCTAATTCCATTCTTAATATGTCTTTTTAATTTTCTAATCTTTTTATCTTCGAAAACTGCCCCAAAAGTTACCGCAAACAATCAATTATACGATAAAATATGCAAGTTTCCTTAAAAATACGGTGCAAAGATACTACTTTTTGAGCGAAAATCATTATCTTTGCATGAAAAAAATGCAGAATGGCTAGTCAGATACCATATTTAGACGTACAAAACCTCACCAAACGATTTGGTGCGCAGGTTCTTTTTGATAAGATTTCCTTCTCTATCGCCGAAGGACAGAAGGTGGGACTCGTGGCACGTAATGGCACGGGAAAGTCCACCCTGATGTCTGTTCTGATGGATAAGGAAGGACATGAAAGCGGTGATATCATCTATCGTCGCGATTTGAAGATAGGATATTTGGAGCAGTCTCCTCAATTCGATCCGGAGGAGAGTGTGCTCGATGCATGTTTCAATCATGAGGGAGACCCGGAGAAGGTGCTCCGTGCCAAGCAGATCCTGACCCAGCTACATATTACCAATATGGAGCAGCCGATGGGGCAGCTTAGCGGAGGACAGCAGAAACGTGTTGCCCTGGCTAATGTGCTGATAGAGGAGCCCGATTTCCTGATGCTCGATGAGCCTACCAACCACCTTGACCTGGAAATGATAGAATGGCTGGAGGGATACTTGAACAGAGGAAACAAGACCATCTTCATGGTTACTCACGACCGTTTCTTCCTGGACAAGGTGTGCAATACCATCCTGGAACTTGACGATAAGACCATCTATACCTATAGAGGCAATTATGCCTACTATCTGGAGAAACGTCAGGAGCGCATGGATAATCTCCGGGCAGAAATTCAGCATTCCAAGAATCTCTATCGCAGAGAGTTAGACTGGATGCGCCGCCAGCCTCAGGCACGTGGTCATAAGGCAAAGTATCGTGAAGATGCCTTTTATGAACTGGAGAAGGTGGCTAAGCAGCGTATCGAAGACCGACAGGTGCGTCTGAAGGCTTCTACCGTATATATCGGTTCCAAGATATTTGAATGTCAGTATGTAAGCAAGGCTTTCGATGACCGTGGTAAGAAGAAGGTGATACTCGATAACTTCTATTACAACTTTGCCCGATTCGAGAAGATGGGTATCGTGGGTAATAACGGAACGGGTAAGTCTACCTTCATCAAGATGCTCTTGGGTGAAGTTCAGCCGGACAGCGGTAAGTTTGACATCGGTGAGACGGTTCGCTTCGGTTATTTCTCGCAGGAGGGATTGAAGTTCAAGGAAGACCAGAAGGTGATTGATGTCATTACTGAGATTGCCGATTATATCGACTTGGGTAATGGCAAGCACATGACGGCTTCGCAGTTCCTGCAGTTCTTCCTCTTTACTCCAGAGGAACAGCACAACTACGTATATAAGTTGAGTGGAGGCGAGAAGCGCAAACTCTATCTCTGTACGGTGCTGATGAGGAATCCTAACTTCCTGGTTCTCGATGAGCCTACCAACGACCTTGATATCCAGACACTCCAGGTGTTGGAGGAATACTTGCAGGATTTCGCCGGTTGCGTTATCGTAGTAAGTCACGACCGCTATTTCATGGACAAGGTAGTGGATCATCTTCTGGTGTTCAAGGGCGAGGGCGAGATACAGGATTTCCCTGGCAACTATACCCAATACCGTGACTGGAGCCGATTGCAGGAGAAGGATGAGGCAGAGAAAGCTGCGGCTGCGGCTAAAACTGCCAGCAATAATGCAGCTGTCAATGATGGCGCCGGCACTGCCAAGCGTGACGCCAACTTTGAGAACAAGCGCAAGATGAGTTACAAGGAGAAGCGTGAATATGAACAGCTGACCCAGGAAATTGATAAGCTCACCGAAGAACAGAAGAAGTTGGAGGAAGCTCTGTGCAGTGGAACGCTTTCGGTAGACGAACTGACGGAAAAGAGCAAGCGACTGCCGGAAATCAAGGATGAACTTGACGAGAAGGAAATGAGATGGCTGGAATTGTCAGAGATGCTATAGACTTTGAACTTTGAACATTGAACTTTGAGGTTTGAGCATTGAACTTTTGATTAGTTCGTTTGCTGACATTTAGTGATTAACATAATAATAGAAAACATAACGATGGAAATTAAGAAATCTGAATTTACAATATCTGCTCCACGAGTGAGCATGTGTCCTAAGGATAATAAGGCTGAGTACGCCTTTATCGGTCGAAGCAATGTGGGTAAGTCTAGTCTTATCAATATGCTTTGCAATCATAAAGGTTTAGCTAAAACTTCAGCCACACCGGGTAAGACGTTGCTGATCAATCACTTCATTATCAATAATGAATGGTATCTGGTTGACCTTCCCGGCTATGGATTTGCCAAGCGCTCCAAGACTGTCCAGAAGCAGTTGGAGCAGATGATCAGCAGTTATATCCTTCAGCGTCCTCAGTTGGCAAACGTCTTTGTTCTTATCGACGTACGCCATGACCAGCAGAAGATTGACCGTGAATTCGTAGACTGGTTGGGCGAAAGCAATGTGCCATTCTGTATTGTTTTCACCAAGGCAGATAAGTTGGGACCGGTAAAGGCTCGTATGAATGCCGAGAAATGGATGCATGCATTGGAAGATCGCTGGGAAGAGCTTCCTCCTTACTTCATTACAAGTAGTGAGAAAAAGATGGGACGCGACGAAGTACTCGATTATATTGACGAGATCAATAAGTCGCTTGCTGGAGAATAAAAATCATCGAAACGTATGAAACAGATCAATTGGGGATTTATCGGCTGCGGAGAAGTAACCGAAAAGAAGAGCGGACCAGCCTTCAATGAGGTGGAAGGTTCGCAGGTTGTGGCAGTGATGAGCCGTAGCGAGAACAAGGCTCGTAGTTATGCTGAGCGTCATCATATCCGTAAATGGTATACGGATGCCCAGGAATTGATAGATGACCCTGATGTAAATGCCATCTATATCGCTACGCCGCCATCGTCTCATGCCACCTTTGCCATCATGGCAATGCGTGCAGGCAAGCCTGTTTATATAGAAAAGCCATTGGCAGCAAGCTATAACGACTGTATCCGTATCAATCGTATCAGTGAGCAGACCGGTGTTCCTTGCTTTGTGGCTTATTACCGTCGTTATCTTCCATATTTCCAGAAAGTGAAGGAGATCATTGAAAACGGTACCATCGGTAAGGTAATCAATGTTCAGATAAGGTTCTCTGTGCCTCCTCGTGACCTTGACTATAAAAACGAAAAGGAATTGCCTTGGAGGTTGCAGCCGGATATTGCGGGTGGAGGTTATTTCTATGATTTGGCCCCACACCAGATTGATTTGTTGCAGAATATTTTCGGTGTTATCACCCGTGCACATGGTTATCCTGCCAATCGTGCTCATCTCTACAAGGCAGAGGATACCGTTTCAGCTTGTTTCTTCTTCGAAAATGGGGTTACGGGCAGTGGAAGCTGGTGCTTTGTGGGACATGAGAGTGCAAAGGAAGACCGTATAGAGGTTATCGGTGATAAGGGTTCCTTGTCTTTTTCGGTATTTACATATGAACCTATTGTTCTCATCACCAGTGAAGGAAAACAGAGTATTACCGTACCAAATCCTTCCTATGTGCAATTGCCGATGATCAAGCATGTCATAGAGCATTTGCAGGGCATCGGGCATTGCGACTGTACGAGTATCTCGGCTACACCGGTTAACTGGGTGCTAGACCGTGTTTTGTGGAAGAATTAGACTTGAAATAAAAAAGTCTCTGTATGAGAAAAATTTGTTTTTTGTGGATGATGTTAACCTTTTTTCTGCTGCCTGTAGGGGCAGCAGAAGAGGAATCTTTGTCTGCAAAAGACAATGAAAAGAGGGTGGAGGTGACGGACACCCTTTTTGTACGCCATCTTTTCAATTCTACCATGTTTAAGCACAACTCCACGGATAGCCTGATAAGAGCCCGTCATAAGCGGACTTTCTTTCATCAGGTGGGCAACGTCTTTACCCGCTTTTTCCGGGAATTCAATACCACCGATTCTTCCTATATCGAAGACCAGCATTACAACTATACTGTAATGCTGCAGAATACGAATACCTACGAGATTTATACCTTGCGCAACAAGGAGGGACAGAGCATTACCTTTGCCCCTGACCCTTCCTGGCGATTAGGTCCGTATCTGGGATGGCGATGGGTATTCCTGGGTTATACTTTCGACTTGAAGCATATCAATGCCACTAACAGTCATACGAATAAAAAGGAGTTTGACTTGAGTCTCTACAGCAGTCTGCTGGGTGTTGATCTCTTCTGGCGTCAGACAGGTAATGATTATCATGTCAAGCACATGAATCTGGGAGAACATATCAACTGTAATGCGATGAGAAAGGCGCCTTTCGGGGGATTTAAATCGAGTATCAAGGGGCTCAACCTTTACTATATCTTTAATCATCGAAGATTCTCTTATCCAGCTGCTTATGCACAGAGTACCGTACAGCGCAGAAGTGCCGGTTCCATGCTCCTGGGCATCGGATATACCCAACACAAACTGGAAGTGGATTGGGACAAGCTCACCCAGCTTGTTGATGATTGCTTGAACCAGGGTGTTCCTCCTGGAGAGCAGGCTAAGATAGACAGTAGCCTGATGTTTTCGCAGGTGAAGTATAGTGATATCAATGTAAGTTGTGGCTATGCTTATAACTGGGTGTTCGCCAAGAATTGGCTTTTCAATGCCTCGCTCTCGGTGGGGCTTGCCTACAACCAGTCTACCTCGGATACCGAAAGTGAACATTTCGACATCATGAACTTCCGTTTCAGGAATGTCAACTTGGATGGTATAGGAAGATTTGGAGTAGTATGGAACAATACCCGATGGTATGCGGGCATGAGTACTATCATCCATTCTTATAATTATAGAAAATCTCAGTTTTCTACCAATAATTCCTTTGGTTCGGTCAATCTGTATTTCGGAGTTAATTTTGGAAGAAAACGTAATCATTAAAACTGTAGGAAAATGAAAATTCTAAAGAGAATATCTGTATTAGTTTTGGCTGTCTTGTCGTTGATGCCATCTATGGCAAAGAGTGGTGTTGTGTATCAGCGCCAGGACAGTATTCGTATCGTCAACTTGTTGAAGCAGGCAAAAGCCTTGAAGACGAAACCTGCCAACTGGATGCTGTGGTTTGGCAAGCAGTTTGTGGGGATTCCATACGTTGGAGGTACCTTGGATAGGACAAAGGAAGAGGTTCTCATCGTGAATACACGTGAACTCGACTGTACCACCTATGTAGAGATGGTGACAGCCCTGACGATGTGCGCCCAGAAGCATGAAACCTCCTTTGCTTCCTTCTGCGAACATTTGAAGCACGTGAGATATGTTGGTGGGGAAGTATCTTATGTGAAGCGCCAGCATTATTTTACCATTTGGATGGACGATAATGAAAAGGAGGGTATTGTCAGAAACATCGCTCCTAATCCGCCATTTACTGCCGTCCAGACCGTCAATGTCAACTGGATGTCTACTCATACATCGAGCTATAAGATGCTTTCTGCTCATCCTGAGTGGAAAGCAGGCATTCGCCAGTTGGAGCAGAGCGTAAACGGGAAAAAATACCGTTATGTTCCCAAATCGACCATTGCCAATAACCAGATATTCAGAAAGGCTATTCATGACGGTGACATCATCGTGATTGTTACCAACAAGAAAGGATTGGACACCACGCATATCGGTCTGGCTTCCTGGCACAAGGACGGACTCCACCTGCTCAATGCGAGCAGTATACATAAAAAAGTAATAGACGAACCGATGACACTGTATACCTATATGCAGAAACATCCGGTGCAGATTGGCATCAGGGTATGTAGGGTGCTGTAATTTGGCACGCTATTTGTATAAGCCATAGCAAACATAAAAAATAAAATAATAACATTAAAAGATATAATAACTATGGCACAGAAAGGTAATATCGGTGTAACGACAGAGAACATTTTCCCTGTCATCAAGAAATTCTTATATTCAGATCATGACATCTTCCTCCGTGAGATGGTTTCCAACGCTGTGGATGCTACACAGAAGTTGAAGACTCTTGCTGCCCAGGGTGACTTCAAGGGTGAGATAGGTGACACTACCGTTCGCATTTCTCTTGACGAGAAGGCTGGTACCCTCACTATCAGCGACCGTGGTATCGGTATGACTGAGGAGGAAATCGATAAATATATCAACCAGATTGCATTCTCTGGTGTAACAGACTTCCTCGACAAGTATAAGGAGAATGCCAATGCCATCATCGGTCACTTCGGTCTCGGTTTCTATTCTTCTTTCATGGTAGCCAGCAAGGTGGAAATCATCACCAAGAGCTACAAAGAGGGTAGCAAGGCTGTAAAGTGGAGCTGCGACGGTTCACCAGCTTTCGAAATCGAGGACGCTGACAAGGCTGACCGCGGTTCAGATATCGTTCTCCATATCGCTGACGACTGCAAGGAATTCCTCCAGAAGAGCAAGATTGAGGAACTCCTGAACAAGTACTGCAAGTTTATGGCAGTGCCTGTAGCCTTCGGCAAGAAGACTGAGTGGAAGGACGGCAAGAACGTGGAGACAGACGAGGATAACATTATTAATAATGTGGAGCCACTCTGGACCAAGACTCCTAGCACCTTGAAGGATGAGGACTACAAGAAGTTCTATCATACTCTCTATCCAATGCAGGACGATCCATTGTTCTGGATTCACCTGAACGTAGATTTCCCATTCAACCTGACGGGTATTCTCTACTTCCCACGCATCAAGAACAGCATCGACATGCAGCGCAACAAGATTCAGCTGTATTGCAACCAGGTATTCGTAACAGACCAGGTAGAGGGCATCGTTCCTGAGTTCCTGACCCTGTTGCATGGTGTTATCGACTCACCAGATATCCCATTGAACGTGAGCCGCAGCTACTTGCAGAGCGACAGTAACGTGAAGAAGATTTCTACCTACATCACCAAGAAGGTGGCAGACCGCTTGAACTCTATCTTTAAGGAAAACCGTAAGGAATTCGAGGAGAAGTGGGATGACCTCAAACTCTTCATCAACTACGGTATGCTTTCACAGGATGACTTCTACGACCGCGCCAAGGACTTCGCTCTCCTGAAGGATGTGGAGGGTAAGTACTTCACTTACGAGGAGTACAAGACACTCATCAAGGACAACCAGACCGATAAGGATGGAAACCTGGTATATCTCTATGCCAACAACAAGGAGGAGCAGTACTCTTACATCGAGGCTGCCAAGCAGAAGGGTTACTCAGTGCTTCTGATGGAAGGTCAGCTGGATACCCCAATGGTGAATATGCTGGAGCAGAAGTTGGAGAAGAGCCGCTTCACCCGTGTGGATGCGGATATCATCGACCGACTCATCGTAAAGGAAGATGCCAAGAAGACAGATTTGACAAAAGACCAGTCTGACAACTTGACAGAAGTATTCCGTTCTCAGATGCCTAAGCTCGACAAGGCAGAGTTCTTTGTTGAGATTCAGGCTTTGGGCGAGCAGAACCAGCCAGTGCTCATCACCCAGAATGAGTACATGCGCCGTATGAAGGCGATGAGCCAGTTCCAGGCAGGCATGAACTTCTACGGTCAGATGCCAGACAGCTACAACATCGTGTTGAACTCCGACCATGCTTTGGTGAAGAAGGTATTGGAGGATGCTGAGGCTAATACAGCAGATGCATTGAAGCCAATCCTTGCTGAAATCAAGGGTCAGGAGGCTCGTCTTGCAGTACTTCATCAGGAGCAGGGCAAGAAGAAGCCAGAGGAGATTACCCAGGAAGAGAAGGATGATGTTCACAATACTGAGAAGGCTATCAGCGATGAGAAGGCAAAGCGCAATGATATCATCTCGGGTTATGCCAAGAACAACAACATTGTTCATCAGCTCATCGACCTCGCCTTGTTGCAGAACGGTATGCTGAAGGGTGCTTCTCTTGATGCTTTCCTGAAGAGAAGTGTGGATATGATCAAGTAATTGGGGCTTTATTAAAGTGTATATTACTTTACGAAATGTAACATTGAAGGTTACAAATTGTTTCTAGATATGTGCTAAATGTTTCAAAGCAGACATTTAGCACATTTTTTTATCTCATTTTTTTGGTGATGCTATCTGTTTTTCGTACCTTTGCAATACAATTATTAATGTAAAAACATAATGATCAAAACCACCATCATGGAACAGAACATTGAATCTAAGCACAGCATCATTGCTGAATACTATACAGAGTGCTACGCCGAATTGAAAGGGTTTGTAGCTTCTCGCTTGCTGGGGGATGAAAAAGCCGAGCAGGCAGAAGATATCGTGCAGAATGTTTTCGTGCGCTTGTTGAAGATGGATTGTATGATTACACGTATTACTTTACCTTGTCTGGTATATACTATAGCACGCAATCTTATTCTGGATTATTGGCGTCACAGGCACTGTCTGGAAAAATATGAGTATGTGGTCCGGAATACTGATTGGCAGAACAGGTATGTAGATGATGTTGCTACCATCTATTCTGCCCATGAGATTCAGGCGAAACTGGAAAATGGTATTGCACAACTTTCAGAGAAGCAAAGTAGTGTCTATAGGTTAAACCTGGAAGGAATGACTGTGAAGGACATTGCTCTCCACCTGAACATCAAATATAAGTGTGCAGAGCATTATTTAGGTAATGCGCGCAAGAGTGTGCGAAGATACGTAAAAGAGGAAATGGCTTCTTAGTTTTTATATGTGTGTAAGAAAGAAATATGTGTATAAGATAGGAAATATGTGTGTAAAATAGAAAAAGGTGTCAGCAATCTCGTCAGAGAATGGCTGGCACCTTTTTGGTTAGTTTTGCTTGAAGGCGACAACATGAGTCAGCGCCTTGTCCATATAGAATGTCTGTGTGAGCTCTTGCTGTTTGCCATCCTTGTCGGTCAGCTTATAAGTGGCCCTTATATATAATAAGGTGTCGGTAATGGCATTGTCATTATAGCTGATGTCTTTCTTGATGTATGGCAAAGTGCTCATTTCCTTGCGCATTGATTTTACTTTATCTATGTCAATCATGGCAGTAGGAGTGAGATTGCTGAATCGCTCATAGCTGCAGTCGTTGTCCGTGGCAAGGTTCTCATCCAGGAAATCCTTGACCAGTGACTTGGCCTTGTACTGGTCTCCACAGGAGGTGAGAGCCAATACGAAGCCCAATGTCAATACATATAATATCTTTTTCATATCCTGAGAATGTGGGAAATGAAACAATATCTGTTGTTATTTATCGCTGCGCAGAATGTCCAGCAAGTGATCCCATACCATCTGGACGGTAGGAATCAGAAGAGCCTCGTCTGGAGTGTGGACATTGCGAAGAGTAGGACCGAAGCTTACCATGTCGAGGTCTGGGTAACGCTCAGAGAAGAGACCGCACTCCAGACCGGCATGGATGCCCTTTACCAATGGCTTCTTGCCGAAGAGCTTTTCGTAACTCTTCACGGTGATGTCGGTCAGCTTGCTGTTGGCACGCATCTTCCATGCAGGGTATTTTCCGCCAACGTTTACCTCGGCTCCAGCCAGGAGGAATGCTGCCTTTACAGTGTTGGTCATATTATCCAGGTTGCTCATCACGTTACTGCGCTGAGAAGCCACGATGTGGATGCTGTTCCCGTCGGTAGCAACGCTTGCCACATTGCTGGAAGTCTCTACCATCTCGGCGAGTGCCTCGTCCTGACAGTTGGTAAGAGGACCATTGTCTACAGCCTGCAAAGCCATGATGAACTTGTCTGCAACGGTCTTCTCGATGACAGGAGCAGCATCGGCAGAACCCATGTTGAACTGCATAGACTGTTCTGTAACATGGAATTCATCCTCTACTTCAGAAGCGAAGATGTTCCAATCAGCACGTACCTGCTCTTTAGCTTCATTCTTGACAGCGAAGACAATCTTGCCGTCACGAGGGATGGCATTGTGCATCTTTCCGCTGTTGAAGCTAACCAGACGGAGTTCACCACCCAGCTTCTCATTCTCCAGGAAGAGGAAACGTGCAAGCAACTTGATGGCATTGGCGCGCTTCTTGTTGATGTCATCGCCTGAGTGACCACCGTTGAGACCCTTCAGGGAAGCCTCCATGAAGAAATAACCTGCAGGAGCCTCCTCACGGTTGAAGTGGAAGGTAGCCTTGGTAGTCTGACCGCCTGCACATGATACGAAAATCTGTCCCTCATCCTCTGAATCGAGGTTGATGAGCATCTTGCCGGTCATGAAACCAGCCTTCATGCCAACGGCACCTGTCAATCCTGTTTCCTCATCACGGGTGAAGACGCACTCGATAGGACCATGCTCGATATCGTCGGCAGCGAGGATGGCAAGTTCGATAGCACAGCCGATACCGTCGTCAGCACCGAGGGTAGTACCCTTTGCCTTCAGCCATTCACCGTCTACGTAGGTCTGGATGGCATCCTTATGGAAGTCGAACTCTACGTCTACCAATTTATCGCAAACCATATCCATGTGGCTCTGGAGGATGATGGTATCAGCGTTCTCATATCCAGGAGTTGCAGCCTTGCGAATGAGAACGTTTCCTGTTTCATCGACCAGAGTCTCGAGCTGATGACTTTTGCCGAATTCCTTCAAGTACTCAATCATGTTTTCCTCATGCTTGGAAGGGCGAGGTATTTCGTTGATTTTAGCGAACTGCTCAAACACGAGAGCAGGTTTTAATTCTTTTTTTTCCATTTATTTATATATTTATGTTATTTTGTTTTGAATTTTCTATTATTTCTTTATTTTATTTTGAGTTTTCCTCGAAAAATCGTACCTTTGCAACGCGAAGTGCACTAAGGCACTGCAAAGGTAATAAAAATGGTAAAATTAATGTTATTAAGTCTGTTAATAATTGCTATAGCAATGGCATTATTTAGCGTGAAATTGATTTTCAAGAAGAATGGTAAGTTCTCTTCCCAGCATGTTCACGATAATCCGGGCTTGCGCAAGATGGGCATCCACTGTGTGGTAGATCAGGATCGCGAGGCGCGTGAAGCCAATAAGGCTTATTAGAAATATGAATGAATTGAATTTACCGGGAGTAAGAAATTAATAAGTAGAAATATAAATTATAAAATACTAGAAAATGAAAAAGAACATTTTGAGTTCAGTGGCTATTGCTGCTGTTGCTGCTTTGTCATTGGCATCTTGCAACAAGTCACAGCCTCAGGTTGAGGCTAAGTCAGAGACTAAGGCTTCTACGGGGTTGAAGGTTGCATACGTTGAGGTTGACTCAATCATGACTCAGTATACCTTTGCTAAGGAGTATTCTTCTATCTTGGAGAAGAAGAGTCAGAATATTCAGGCTACTATCGCACAGAAGGGTCAGCAGTTGCAGGCTGCTGCTGCTAATTTCCAGCAGAAGATTCAGCAGAACGCATATACTCGTGAGCAGGCTGAGGCTATTCAGGCTGGTCTTCAGAAGCAGAACAATGACCTTCAGGGATTGCAGCAGCGTTTGAGCAATGAGTTTGCTGCTGAGCAGGACAAGTATAACAAGGCTCTCCACGACAGCATTGCCAACTATCTCAATAGATATAACAAGGAAAAGAAGTATAGCATCATCTTCTCTAAGAGTGGTGATAACCTGCTCTATGCTGATAAGGTTTTGGATATTACCAAAGAGGTGATTGCTGGTTTGAACAAGGCTTACAAGGGTAAGTTGAAGGGTGCAGAAAAAACTCCTGCTAAAAAATAAACAATATGCTTCGTAACGAAAGATACGATTTTATATTGAATCACTTCAGAGATGCGCTGCCGAATGTGACTACCGAGTTGCAATTCGGTAGCGCATTTCAGCTTCTGGTGGCTACCTTGCTTTCGGCCCAATGCACCGATAAGCGTATCAATATGGTTACTCCGGCTCTCTTTGCCCGTTATCCCGATGCTCTGCACATGGCGCAGGCGAGCGAGGAGGATATTTATGAACTGATCAGTTCCGTCAGCTATCCCAATGCCAAGGCAAAGCATCTTGCCCAGATGTCCCGTCAATTGGTGGAGATGTTTGGGGGCGAAGTGCCTGAGGCGACTGATGATCTGGTGAAGTTGGCTGGAGTGGGGCGCAAGACTGCGAACGTGATTCGTGCCGTATGGTTCGGCCATGCTACGATGGCGGTGGATACGCATGTCTATCGTGTGAGCCATCGCATGGGATTGGTGCCCCGCACGGCAGATACGCCTCGCAAGGTAGAGGATTATCTGATGAAGCATATTCCTGCAGAGGATATTCCGAATGCTCATCATTGGATTCTGCTGCATGGCAGATATATCTGCAAGAGTGCCAAGCCGCTTTGTGATAAATGCTTTTTCAATGAGCATTGCCCTAAATTATTAAAGGACAGTAAACTTTAGATAGTGATTAGTTGTTAGTGATTAATTAGTAGTGATTAGTTTGTTAATCACTAATCACTACTCACTAATCACTACTCACTACTCACTAATCACTACTCACTAATCACTACTAACTAATCACTAATTAAAGTTTTATGGTTTTATTCATCAGATAGTTATCCAGGATAACCATGGCAGCCATTGCCTCTACTACTGGTACGGCTCTTGGCAATACGCATGGATCATGTCGGCCGCGGGCTGTAAGCTTGGTCGGATTTCCTTCCAGATCCACAGTGTCCTGTTCCATCAATAGGGTGGCTACAGGCTTGAATGCTACCCGGAAATAGATATCCTGACCATTGCTCAAACCGCCCTGGATACCTCCGCTATGATTGCTTCTGGTCGTGATGCGGGCTGCAACATCCTGGTTGATGGATTTATCTGCAGCCTGATTTGTATTTTCATCCTTCGGAACAAACACGTCATTCTGTTCGCTTCCACGGGCGGTAACGCCAGCAAATCCCTCTCCATATTCAAAACCCTTCACGGCATTGATGCCGAGCATGGCTGCACCCAGTTGTGCATGGAGCTTGTCGAATTCCGGTTCACCCAGTCCCGCAGGGCATCCCTTGATTACGCATGTGATGATGCCTCCAATGGTATCACCGTCGGCTTTAACCTGGGCAATGAGGTCTTCCATCTCCTTGGCTTTAGCCTGGTCCGGACAACGTACCGGATTGTCTTCGATGGTGTTGAGGTCATACTGATGGTAATCTTTCTCCAAAGCGATGTTTCCCACCTGCGATGTGTAGGCAGTGATGCTGATGCCCAGCTGGCGGAGTGCCAACTTGGCAAGGGCGCCACCCACGCAGCGTGAGATGGTGATGCGGGCAGATGAGCGTCCGCCTCCACGATGGTCTCTGATGCCATACTTCTCGTTGTAGGTGAAGTCAGCATGTGATGGGCGAAACAGACAGCGCATGTTCTCATAGTCTTGAGAATGCTGGTTCTGGTTTCGTACTTCAAAGCCGATAGGTGTTCCCGTTGACTTTCCCTCGAAGACACCACTTAGAAATTCCACCTTGTCTGCTTCCTTTCGGGCAGTAGTAATGTGACTTTGTCCAGGGCGTCGACGATTCAGTTCGCTCTGGATAAAGTCCATGTCTATGTCAATGCCAGCAGGGAAACCGTCGATGACGCCTCCTACAGCTATGCCGTGACTCTCTCCGAAAGTGGTGAGAGTGAAAAGATTGCCAAATGTATTCCTCATTGTCCTATGTATGATATAGAGGCTCGTTCTTCCCATGATGATAGGGTGGGCAAGCCTCATGAGTTGATATGAAGAGCGGCTATCCCAATTTTGCTTGAGACAGCCGCTATAGTTTATTCTCAAATATTACTTGTTGCAATCGCAGCCGCCTTCGCAGTTGCCGTCCTTGCAGTCGCCACCACAGTTGTCGCAACCGCCACCGCAACCACCAGCTTCACCGCTGATCATCTGAGCCATCTTAGCGATTTCCTCAGCTGTTGCTTCACGGCTTTCCAATACCTGACCGCAGAAGTTGAGCTTCAAACCTGCCAATGGATGGTTGAGGTCGCATGTAACCTTCTCGTCGGTGATATTCTTAACGACAGCATTGAAGTGGTTGCCGTCTTCGTTCTGCAATGGGATGATGGCACCAACCTGTACGTGCTGAGCATCAAACTGGCCATTGACTGTAAAGATCTGCTTGTCGAGATCGAGTACGCGCTCGTCATAGTGGAGACCATAAGCCTGCTCTGGCTCCAGCTCAAAGTCGAACTCCTCGCCCTTTTCAAGATTTACCATCTTCTCTTCGAATGCTGGCAATGTTACGCCCATGCCGCTGATGAAGATGAAAGGACGCTCGTCTGTTGTACGCTCGATGAGCATTTCTTCACCGTTATCACCTTTAGTTACATCGTAGAGTGCATAAGACACTACGATAAATTTGTTCTTGTTGTTTGATTCCATTATTATTTATGTTTTTATTTTATCTTGTTTTGATACTATTACCTATTTTATATATATAGGCAATATGATTTTATTTTTTCTTATTCATGCGTTGGCGTCTTTGAATGCTGACGCTTTTCACCATTTCCATGCGCTCCAGATAGATAGGACGCCATTTGTCTATGATGTCTTGCAGGCTCTTGCTCTTTTGGGATAGTTCTGCATATTCGTCGCTTTCTGTCTGATTTGCCTTTTTCAGTTCAAGCATGCGGGCGATGAAATGCTTCTGCTGTTCTTCGGCTGCCTTCAGTTGGCTGCCGAGTTTTTCCAAGCTTTCCATAAATGCCAGTGCCTTGTCTATATGTGTCTGTTGTTCCATTTATTCTTTAATTGTTGCTTAACTTCTGCAAAGGTACAAATAAATATTGGGATATGGAAGAGAAATCAAGGAAATTTTCCTCTCCACCTTAATTATTTTGAGCCATCTTACAATTTGTTAGCTAAAATCTGTAAAAAATTACTTTCTGCTCCTGGTTTTAGACAGCTCTTGTTGATTTATGTCAAATAATAAACGGATTTTTGAAAAAAAACAAATAAATGTTTGCGCACACAGCAGAAAGTTCGTATCTTTGCAGCGTCTTAAAGAAATAAGACTAAAGGATAATGTTTAACAAGAGTTCTCTGGAAACGGAGCAATTAGGATATCTGCTCCATGAGACTCGTAAAGTAAAGAAAGGTAAAAAGATTATGAAGAAGATTATGATTTTAGCAGTAGCATTGTTGAGTATGACAACTACTTTTGCAGCAGAAGAGGCTACAAACGCAACAGCAGCTTACAACATGAACATCAAGATGGGTAGCTTGGCTGATGCATTGTCACTTAATATCGATCAGGTTGATGCTGTTTCTGACGTTCACAAGAACTTCACAGCAGACATGATGAATGCTGCTTCAGCATCTAAGGAGGATCGTGCAGCTATGATTGACAAGGCTGTCATCAAGGATTTGAAGTACATGCACAGCATCCTCAACAATACACAGTATCGCAAGTACGTGATGCTTTTGAATGCTACACTCATCAACCGTGGTTTGAAGTAATCACGCAGGTGTAGATTCAAGAATCAAAATAGATTGAGAGAGAGATTTTAATAGAAACTGCAGGTTGGATTTCATATCTGACTTGCAGTTTTTTTTATTGTCTGCGCTTGAAAACTCTGGGTTTTTCCGGGATATCTCTGTGAAATAAATCCGTATCTCTGTGTTTTTCACTCCGTATCTCTGTGATATAAATTCATATCTCTGTGTATTCTATTCAGAAATACGCAGTTTTCTTGTCCTGATTCTGTATGTTCAGGAAACTATCGTATGTTTATCTTTTTTCAGATACCTACTATTAGGTAATAGTGAAAACCCCCATTTTTAGGTATTGCACATTCAGAGAAAAAGTAGTACCTTTGCAAACGAAAACAAGAAGATGTTTGAAACTTAAGATATATTCGGTTTATTGTGACTTTTAGATAGAATAGTTACTTATCAGAAAAATAAGAATCTTGTTCGCTAATAGAAATAATTCATAATGTTTTTGTATAATATGTAGAAAGGGCTGCCTGTGAAGGTAGCCCTTTTCTGCTTTTGTCCTATTTTACATATCTCAGTATCTCCTTGCTTTTTCTGCTCTTTTTTGCCGGAAGGGGCATGAAGCCCTCGGTAAGTCCGGTTTTCTCTGTCATCGCCTGGAATACTGCTGCCGCATAGCCGGAAAGCTTCAGCGTCTGCAATTCCTCATTGATGGCATCTTCATCATAATTATCGGCATATAATAAGGTATGCAGGCTGTCCAGATAGTTCTGTGGAATGTTCTGGTGAGGCATACGACTCTTTATCTGCAGGATTTGAGCGATGATAGGTTCCTTGGTCTGTGCAGCAATCATTTCTGCCTTGTGCTGTTCAAAACCGGAAAGGGTAGAGGTGTTGGTGTCTGCCCAGTTGTCCAGCATGGCGCCTTCTGATGTGAGATGACTGTAACCGAAATATCTGATCAGGGCGATGTTCTTGTTCCAACCCAGCTGGGCGAGATAGTTCTTCTCCATCGGTGTTGTGGCGATGACGAGATCAGCTTTTTGATACATCGTCTTCTGATACACGAGCGTCTGGAGGCTGCGCTTGAGGTGAGGATTCTTCCGGTTTCGTTCAGAGATGTCTCCGAGTGGACACACCATGTATGGAATGCCCATCTTGCGTGATTTTCCGGCAAGCTGTGCTCCCTGCATGGTCCATGCTCCCAATATCATAACGATGTCGGCATCTGCCAGATTGTGGGTGATGTCGAGCTTTTTGCCAAGCGCTTCAATGTATGGGAGGTACATTTTCAGCGTCTTCTTCTGTTTAGCTATATACAAATATACTTTCATGGTTGTGTCTTTTTAAAATCCTTTAATCCAGATTTTTCCTCTTGTAATCTATTTCCCGAAATCTATTTCTCCGGTATCTTACAGCTTATGGCTGGTGAAGTCATTCTTGTCTGCACGCCAATATCTTATCTTGTTGGCGAGGTTTCTCCAGATGATTCCATATTCATAGAACGGCAGCTTGATGATGTTCATCTCATCGTCGAAGTGCCTGATGGCCTTGATGGCAATGATCATGCGGAGCAGGAAGAGCAACAGGAGAGCGAAGCCGGCTATTCCCGTTAAGAGCCAATCCTGCGTGATGATGGCGAAAGCTAATACTGCAATAGAAGCAATGAGGCTGAGATGAGGGAAGAGATGATCGAAGAACATCAGAGTTCGCATCGATTTCGCCCTATCTAAACTCTTTTGTGATGACAGGTGATAGAGGTGGGCGTTGTGCCATGACTTGTTGGTTGGTTCGTCACGGACCAGCCAGGCATCGCTATCCAATACTACAGCTGTTTCTCCCAGTTGTCCATACTTGTTGACAAGGAAATCATATTCTCCACGTACATACTCCAGGTTGCCCTGATAGCCTTGTTCCTGCATGAACTGGCTCTTGCGGAAAGCTACGTTTGGCATGTGGCTGCGATAGCCATAAGAGTGCTGGGCACGTCTTAACAGATAGAATGCCTTGCGTATGCTGTCGAAGCGGCGGACTCCTTTGGTTTCTTCATCCAGTTCTACATAGCCCAGGACCAGATTGCATGATTGACAGAAGTGTTGAGACATGGCTGTCAGCCAATTGTCGTTCTTTGGCTTGCAGTTTGGCTCGGTGAGGATGATCCATTCATACTTGGCTGCTTTTACACCGAGCGTAATCTGCAATTTCTTGCGGCTCATATAGCGGGAACTCTCAGGAATGTATGTATAATACAGATGAGGATTCTCTGCAGACAAGCGCTTGAGATAGTCCTGGGTTTCTGCATCTGTGCTTTGGCAGACTACGATGACCTGATAATCGGCAGCGTATTGCTGCTTGAGGAACAGCGGGAGGTTGCGTTCCAGTTCGGGCAGATTATCATGAGCGGTAATAATTACTGTTATCGGTTCTTTGGATACCGGAGTATCTTCCTCGTTTTCCTCTGTTTTAGGAAAACGCAGCGAGCGCAGGAATGGGTTTATCAGCGATCCGAGAATCGCCAATAAAACCACTGCTGCGCCAGCTATAATAGTTGTTAAACTAATTGTCATCATTTCTTTTTCTCGTATTTCTTATGCTTTTGCCCTTTTGGGGGCATACGGCATTTGACTTTAAAAGTCTTCAGTGATGTAACCCTTTGGCAACTGACGGCAATTGTACTGACTCGCCATAATCTCACCGTAAGCGCCGGCAGAGCGGAGAGCGATGAGGTCGCCGCGATGGGTCTTGTTCAAGTCGGTTGCCTTAGCGAATACATCGCTTGATTCACAGATAGGGCCTACCACATCGTATGTCTCCATAGGTTCATCGCTGGAGATATTCTCGATTTTGTGATATGCCTGATAGAGGGCAGGGCGAATCAAATCGGTCATTCCGGCATCAACGATGGCGAACTGCTTGGCTGTACCCTGTTTGATGTAGAGGGTCTTGGTGATGAGACTTCCCATCTGACCTACTACGGCACGACCTAACTCGAAGTGGAGTTTCTGACCATCACGCAACTTCAACTTCTTGGCGTATGTATCAAAGTAATCCTTGAAGTCAGGGATTGGTACACGGTTAGGGTGGTTATAATCGATGCCCAGGCCACCACCTACGTTGATGTTCTTAACCACGATATGATGAGCTTCCAGCTGGTTCTGCAACTCGTTGATTCGGTTGCAGAGAGCCTCGAAGTCACCCATGTCAAGTATCTGACTACCAATGTGGAAGTGAAGTCCCAGGAACTTGATGTTCTTCCTTTTTGCAGCTTCCTCGATGACGCTCTCCATATCGCGCATGGCGATACCGAACTTGTTCTCTGCCAGACCGGTTGTGATGTTGGCATGAGTATGAGCGCCCACATCAGGGTTGATGCGGAAGCAAACCTGAGCTATCTTATTCTGTTTTTCTGCAAGTTCGTTGATAATCTCAAGTTCCGGAATGCTCTCTACATTGAAGCAGAAGATGCCCTTCTCCAGACCGAGATTGATTTCCCAATCACTCTTACCTACACCTGCATATACAATCTTGCTGGCAGGGAAACCTGCCTTGATGGCTGCCTGAATCTCTCCTCCGCTCACGCAGTCGGCTCCTAATCCTGCCTGACAGATGATGTTGAGCACCTTAGGATTGGCGTTTGCCTTCACGGCATAGTGAACCTCAAATCCCGGATGTTTGCCAGCCTCTTCGTTGATGGTCTTCAAGGTTTGGCGCAACACATTGGTGTCGTAATAGTAAAATGGAGTCTGTATCTCCTGAAATTTGTCAATCGGAAATGTTCCTTTCATTTCGCTTAGTCTTAAATTAATATCTTATTATAGTCAAATTAGAAATCAAACGAAGAGTGGACAGGAATCATTACATACGAATTCTCCACTCTTCACTCTTCGTTCTTCACTGGTATATTACTTCTCGAACAATACCTTGCTCAAGTTCTGTAATGCCTGCTTCTTGTCTCTCTCCTTGATGAGGAATGAGATGTTGTAGTTGCTGCCACCGTATGAAACCATGCGGATAGGGATGTTCTTCAATGCATCGGTTGCGATGGTCTCGAAGCCTACATTGCTCCAATCCAGGTCACCAACAACGCAGATGATACACATGTCTGCATCTACGGTAACAGTACCATACTTCTTCAGCTCATTGACGATGTCGTTGAGGTGAGTGTCGTTGTCGATACTCATGCTCACGCCTACCTCTGAGGTAGCAATCATGTCGATTGGAGTCTGGTAGCTCTCGAAGATTTCAAATACCTTGCGCAGGAAACCTGTGGCGAGCAACATGCGGCTACTCTTGATCTTGATAGCTGTGATGTTGTCTTTGGCAGCAACAGCCTTGATCTTGCCACGAACGATGACGTTGTCGATGATGGTACCGTCAGCCTTTGGATCCATGGTGTTCTTCAAGCGTACAGGAATGCCGGCATACTTAGCTGGCTGTACGCAGGTAGGGTGGAGAATCTTTGCACCGAAGTAAGCCAACTCGGCAGCCTCTTCAAAGTTAAGCTGTCGAACAGCTTCTGTGTGCTCAACGATACGAGGGTCGTTGTTGTGCATACCGTCGATATCTGTCCAGATCTGAATCTCCTCAGCTGGGAGAGCTGCACCGATGAGTGATGCAGTGTAGTCGCTACCACCACGCTGGAGGTTGTCTATCTCACCGTAAGCATTGCGGCAGATGAAGCCCTGGGTGATGTAAATCTGATAGCCCTGGTTCTCCTCCATGAGAGCGGCAAGCTTTTCCTTGATGTACTGTGGATCTGGCTCAGCATTCTTGTCTGTTCGCATGAAATCCAATGCGTTGAGCAATACTGCCTTTACGCCCTGTTCCTTCAAGTAGTTTACAACCATGTTGGTGCTCATCATCTCACCTTGAGCTACGATGCTCTTCTCCTCGAAAGAAGTGAAGAGATCCTTGGTAAATGAGCGGAGATAGTTGAACTCTCCCTGCAGGAACTCACGTGTGGTCTGTTTCATCTCATCTGTAGAGTAGAGCTCTTCCACGTGCTGCATGTATTTCTTCTCCAAGTTGTTGATTACCTCGTTTGCACCCTCTGGGTTCTTCTTGTAAAGATAGTCAGAGATCTCAACGAGAGAGTTTGTTGTACCGCTCATCGCAGACAATACGATGAAAGTTGGTTCACCTGATTCTGTAACCAAAGAGGCTACTCCCTTCATGCGCTCTGGTGAGCCTACAGAAGTACCTCCGAATTTCATTACCTTCATAGTCGTAATATTTTAATAATTTATAATTTACATTTCATTTAATTCTCCTCGCCATCTTCGGTGAGGTCGATGTGATTGTATTCTTTTGTTACGTCGCGTAAAATTCCGTCTTTGCAGCGATATACGATACCTGGGAATTTGTCAAGCATCGGGATGTTGTGGGTTGTCATCACTACGGCGGTGCCTTGTTTGGTGATGTCTTTCAGCAGACTCACAATGTTGGTGGCAGTCTCCGGGTCGAGATTGCCCGTAGGCTCATCTGCGATGATAATCTTAGGATTGTTGAGCAGAGCTCTTGCTATAGCCACACGCTGCTGCTCACCGCCAGAGAGTTCATGAGGCATCTTGTCGATTTTATCTATCATGCCAACCTCGTTGAGAACTTCCTCAATGCGCTGGGTGATTTCTTTCTTTCCCTTCCATTTAGTTGCCTTGAGCACGAACTCAAAGTTCTTGCGGACTGTGCGGTCGTGGAGCAACTGGAAGTCCTGGAAGATAATGCCCAGTTCTTTGCGTAATGCTGGTATTTCCTTGCGCTTGATGGTCTTGAGGTCTCTACCGAGGATTTCTGCTTTCTCGGTTTCGCCTTCTACTAGATCAAGCTCGCAATAAAGAGTCTTTAAAAGAGAACTCTTACCAGATCCCACTTTACCGATAAGGTAAGCAAACTCGCCTTCATCAATATGGAAATTGATGTCCTTGAGGATGCATTTGTCGGCTTGGTATATGCTTACATTTTGATAATCTATTAACATCTCCTAATTTTTTCTCTTTGTTATTGGTTTATTTCATCTCGCCCTTGCTTTTGGCTATGCGGCGTTTCTTATCCCATTCCGGGTCGTGGCGCATCTGTAATTCCTTCACTACATCTTCTATTCTCAAGCCCTTGCTGGTGAGCAATACGATGAGATGGTAGAGGAGGTCTGAACTTTCGTAGATGAGCTTTTCGTCATTGCCGTTTGTGGCTTCGATGATTGTCTCAACTGCTTCTTCTCCAACCTTTTGTGCCATTTTGTTAATGCCTTTCTTGAAAAGACTTGTTGTATAGCTGCCTTCTGGCATCTCTTCATGGCGCTTATCAATGAAGTCTTGAAGTTCTGACAGGAAGAGAATCGGATTCAGAGTGTTCTCTTCTGCCCAGCAAGTATCTGTACCCTTGTGGCAGGTAGGTCCGTCTGGATGTACCTTTACCAATAAGGTGTCGTTATCGCAATCGTTCTGGATGCTGACGAGGTTGAGGAAATTTCCTGATGTCTCGCCTTTTGTCCAAAGGCAGTTTCTGGAGCGGCTCCAGAAGGTTACCTTCTTTGTTTCTATGGTTTTATCGTATGCTTCCTTGTTCATGAAGCCAAGCATCAAGACGTTTTTGGTTACTGCGTCCTGGATGATTGCCGGAACAAGTCCACCCATTTTTTCAAAATCTATTTCCATTGTATCTTGTTTAAACTGTTTATTTTCTTTTTATATTCTCACGTTGATACCTTCTTCTCTCAAGTAGTGCTTGAGGTCAGGAATGGCGATTTCGCCAAAGTGGAAGACGCTGGCTGCCAAGGCTGCATCAGCTTTTCCTAATGTGAATGCATCACGGAAATGCTCCATCTTGCCTGCGCCACCTGATGCGATGATTGGGATACTTACCTCTTCGGCCAGTCGGGCAAGAGCTTCGTTGGCAAAACCTTGCTTTACGCCGTCATGATCCATACTGGTGAAGAGAATCTCGCCAGCACCGCGGTCGGCTACTTCCTTTGCCCAGTCGAACAAGCCAAGTTCTACCCGTTCTCGGCCTCCCTTCACGTAGCAATGCCATCCATCTGCATCCAGGCGGGCATCAATGGCGCATACGCAAACCTGAGAACCGTAATGATTGGCTATCTCATTGATGAGTTCAGGATGTCGGATGGCTGCACTGTTGATGCTCACCTTGTCGGCTCCTGCATTCAATAGACGATCAACGTCTTTAAGCTCGTTGATGCCACCGCCCACAGTAAATGGAATGTTGATTTCGGCAGCCACACGAGTCACCATATCGGTAAAGGTCTTGCGCTCTTCGAAGCTGGCAGTAATGTCGAGAAAAACGAGTTCGTCGGCTCCGGCATCGCTATAGGCTTTACCCAGTTCTACTGGATCGCCTGCACTACGGAGGTTGACGAAGTTGGTACCCTTTACAGTCTCTCCGTTCTTGACATCGAGGCAAGGGACGATTCTTTTTGCCAAGCCTTTTTTACTTTGAACTTTGAACATTGAACTTTGAACTTTATGATTACTTAACTCCTAGCTAATCACTAATCACTAACAACTAATCACTAACAACCAGCTTTTCAATATTGATTTTACCCTCGTAGAATGCTTTTCCAAAGACTACGGCAGGAATGCCAGCGGCTTCCAAAGCCAGTATGTCTTCATTGCAGCTTACACCGCCAGAAGCGATGAGATGCAACTGAGGGTAGGTTTCCATAACCTTTTTATATAGGTCGATGGCTGGACCCTGTAAGGTTCCGTCCTTGCTGATTTCCGTGCAGAGTACGTAGCGCACTCCTTTATCAATGTACTTCTTGAGGAATGGAAGAAGATCTTCTGAAGAATCTTCTTTCCAGCCATTGATGGAAATCTTGCCGTTTCTTACATCGGCTCCCAGAATGAGTTTATCTGCTCCATACTTGTCCAGCCATTCCATAAAAAGGTCGGGATTGGTCACGGCGATACTACCCACTGTTACCATCGTTGCCCCAGCGGCAAAAGCCTTCTCTATATCTTCCTCGGTCTTGATGCCACCGCCAAAATCAACCACAAGATTTGTCTCTGCAGAGATGGCTTTCAGTACGGCATCATTCACGATGTGCTTTGATTTGGCACCGTCCAGGTCTACTACATGAAGTCTCTTAAATCCCAGACTTTCAAATTGTTTAGCCACTTCGGCAGGATTATCATTGTAGACTTTTTTCTGGTTGTAGTCGCCCTTGGTAAGTCTGACACACTGACCATTAATCAAGTCGATGGCTGGAATTAATTCTATCATATTTTTTTTATCTCTAAGAAGTTCTTTATAATCTGTTCTCCCACCTTGCCGCTTTTTTCCGGATGAAATTGGCAAGTGAAGAAATTGTCTTTGTGGAGCGATGCGCTGTAGGGAAGAATATAATCAGCCTTGGCGATTGTCTCCTCGCAGAGAGGTACATAATAACTATGTACGAAATAAGAGTAGGGATGTGATAAGGCATCTGAGATGACTTCGTCTGTTTCGTCAATTCTGTTGCCGAATCCCCTATAAAGGTCTGTTTTCAAATCGTAAATCTCATTCCATCCCATAGCTGGCACTTTGTCTTCATGCTTCTGCGGTTGAAAACGCTTTACATCTACATCAAAGATGCCGATGCAGTCTACATTGCCTTCCTCCGAGTGACGGCACAACAGTTGCTGCCCTACGCAGATGCCCAGGACGGGTTGTTTCAAGTTTTTTATCACTTGATCCAGTTTGTGTGCCTTTAGATAATCCATGGCTTCTCGAGCTTGACCTTGTCCCGGGAAGAGTACACGGTCTGCTTTCTGAAGTATTTCGGCATCATCGGTGAGCATAGGCTCAATCCCTAAACGCTTCATGGCGTTGACTACCGAATAGATGTTTCCGGCATTGTATTTTACGATTGCTACATCCATAACCTAACGTATTTCTAATTTTCAGTTGCAAAGGTACATATTTTCTTTCAATTTAAAGAAAATATTAGCAAAAAGATTACGGAAACAAGGAAATTTCTTGCAGATAGTTAGTAAAAGGGACAGAAAAACCGTCTTTATTATCCCGAATGGTGATAATAAAGACGGTTTTTTCTTTCATTTTATCTTGTCTCTATTTTTTTCTTTTATTTTTCTTCGCTATCAGCCGTTCTGAGAATGATACTCGTTGCTCCGATGGTGAAGAGGGTACCGTCTTCGATGACACGTCGTTCACGGTCGCCCAATATCTCATTGTCTACGAAGGTTCCTGTATAGCTTGGACCATCGCGGAGAACGTACTTTAAACGTCCTTTTTTGTCGCGGCTGACATTGATGACGCAGTGGTTCATGTCTACGCTAGGGTCTACAGTCTCAATAGGACAGTTGATGCCACTGTTTTTCATGTATCTGCCAATTACATTATCACCCATTTGAAGTGGAATGACCTGCTTGTATGCGAATACGTTCTCGATAACTACGATAGAACCCACGCCGTTTTCATTGGCATTTTCGTCTATGGTCTCTTCCTTGCGGGTTTCGCGAAGTTTGGATATACCCATGCGGATTCCAAACTGTTTGTTGCAGTTTGGGCAAACGAAGACGAGGCTTTGACCTGCTTCATACTTGGTTTCATCGAATGTGATGAAATTATCGCATTTCGGGCAGCGTACTCTTTTCATATGTTTTTTCTTTATTTCTTTTGTTTCTTGATTATTCCTTTACTTTTGTAATCCAGCCATCCGTGAACTCCTCATAGCTGTGTAAGCGATTGAGAGCTGTATATGCCTCATTTTCTGTGCTGTACGAACCGTAGATTACTTTTACATTGGTATCGGTGATAAGTACTCGAGCTTCCTTGAACCCCTTGTTCTGTAAATATTCTGCGTATGTGGCAGCATTGCGCTTGGTAATGCGGCTAGCCAGTACAATGCTGTAATAGGCAGAAGATGTGGTGGTTATTTCGCTGTCCTGGGTCATCTTGCCAGTATTGACGGCAGGGGGTTCTGCAGCCTGAACATTGTTGGCTAATACCAACTCGTGGGCAGGCTGTGTCAATTCCTTAGGCATTACCTTGGTAAGCATACCTGTGTCGATTTGACTCTTCTGGACATTAGAAGTGCCTAATGGGGTAGAAAGTGTGAAAAACGCAATGATGGCGATGCAGGCTGCAGCTATATTGCGAAGCCAACTCTTTCGGATACTGATAAATTCTGTACTTGAGTTCTCTTCTTCCTCTTCTTCGTTGATGAATACGGAGTTGTTGGCAGAGACAATGTTTGCTTCTTCCTTAATGTCGGAACTCTCTTTCTGCTGAGCAGGCTTGTATTCGTCTGCAGTCATCTCAACGACTGTAGAATGTTCGGCTGCTTCCGTATTCGAAATCTGTGCGAGTGGAAGCATGTCGAAACCGCCTAAACCATACAGCTCAGGTGTTAAGATGCCAGCTTCACAAGGTTCGAAAGTATAATTGCCGGTTTCATTCAATATGATGGTGCCGATATCGTTGAGTTCGAATCTGCCTGTATTCTCCAATGTCTGTTTGATTTCTGCAACTTCATCTGCAATACGGTTCAGCGCTTCTGGGTAGCTGATGTCATATGCTTCTACGTATGAAAGTGCGAGCAGAGAATCGTTCATTGTGAGCTGTGGATTAAAGCCAATGGTTCTCAGCGGTGGCAAAAACATGTTGTCTCTGCCATCGTAACGTGCATCTACATGATGAGCCATGAAGCCACCAAACTCTGGGACAATCACGCAATCGTTGCTCAAAAGTAGGATCTCTATATGTCTTTTTAGTTCATTCACGTTTGCAAAGGTAGCTATTTTTTCGGAAAAGACCAACGGTTTTTGAAGAAAATTTTATCCGGAATGATAAAAAGTTCTAATTGTTTTGTCATTCCGAGAAAAAACATTATCTTTGTACCTAAAAAATAAATAAGGTATATAATGGAATATACAGAAACAGAAATCGAAGGCGTTTGGATTATCCAACCTAAGGTTTTCAATGATGCCCGAGGTTATTTCTTCGAGGCATGGAAACAGGCAGAGTTTGATGAGCATATAGGTCATCATGTGGAATTTATACAAGACAACGAGTCTAAGTCTAGTTTCGGTGTGTTGCGCGGACTTCATTATCAGAAAGGTGAATTCTCACAAGCTAAGCTGGTACGTGTTATCAAAGGCAAGGTTCTGGATGTTGCCGTTGATTTGCGCCGGAGCAGCAAGACTTTCGGTAAATATATAATGGTGGAATTGAGCGAGGATAATAAGCGCCAGTTCTTTATTCCTCGTGGCTTTGCCCATGGATTCCTTGTGCTCAGTGAAGAGGCTGTTTTTACTTATAAGGTTGATAACGTCTATGCACCGCAGCATGAGGCTAGTATCAGGTGGAATGATGAAACCGTAGGTATATCTTGGCCTATAGAGGGCGAAAACGTTGTACTCTCAGATAAAGACCTCAATAAGGCAAAGGCTTTTGAGGAGGCTGATTATTTTGAGTAATATTAAATTTAATATGAAACAAGCATTTAACATTTTGTTGTTGGTATGCTTCCTGATGGGGGTGGCTGCATGTGGACAGAAGTCTGAAAAAGAACAGCCTGAGCAAAAGGAGGATACTACTGCCAAGAAGCTGTTGCAGGGTATTTGGCTTGATGGAGATGACGAGGATAATGTTGTCTTCCGGGTTAAAGGTGATACAATCTATTATCCTGATTCTACCAGCCAGCCTGTGTACTTTTACATCGTGGGTGATACGCTCGTGATGAAGGGGGCTAATCTGAGCAAGTATCCTATCATGAAGCAGGCTGCACATATTTTCCAGTTTAAGGTTCAGAATGGTGATATTGTCAAGCTTGTCAAGACTGATGATCTGTCTTATCTGCAGCAATTCTCTCATGAACAGCCTGTGACACTTAATCAGAACAAGCTTGTAAAGCGTGATACGGTTGTGAATGCTGGAGATGAGAAATTGCATCTGTATGTACAGGTGAATCCTACAACTTTCAAGGTCTATAAGAGCAACTACAACGATGATGGGGTAGAGGTTGATAATGTTTACCATGATAATATCGTAAATGTAAATATCTATCAAGGCTCCCGCAAGATTTTTGGTCGAGATTTCCGCAAGGAGGATTTCAAGGAGCAGGTTCCTCATGAGTTCTTGAAGCAATCGATATTGAGTGATATCGTGTTCAGAAAGGTTGATGCTGATGGCGTTCATTATAGAGTGGTGCTGGCGATGCCGGATAGCAGTATGAGTTATCAGGTGGAAATCATCATTTCGCGTGAAGGTAAAATGACAATCCGGAAAAGCTAAGCTGTTTTTCGGGAAAGATAGAAAGAAGTAATAAACCTATATATGATAAAAGGGAATTTGCAAATGAGCAAATTCCCTTTTATCGTTTAATTGAAGAAGCCAAGCAGGGCGCCTGCTGCAACGGCAGAACCGATAACTCCTGCAACATTAGGGCCCATGGCGTGCATGAGCAGGAAGTTGTGGCGGTCGTATTCCAAACCGAGGTTGTTACTGATGCGGGCGCTCATTGGCACGGCACTCACGCCGGCGTTTCCGATGAGCGGGTTCAGCTTCTTGCCCTTTGGCAGGAAGAGGTTCATCAGTTTCACGAAGAGGATACCGCTGGCTGAAGCGATGATGAATGCCAGGGCACCGAGGGCGAAAATCTTGATGGTATTCAGGGTCAGGAACTCCGATGCCTGAGTGGAGCATCCCACGGTAAGTCCGAGCAGCATCACCACGATGTCATTCAGGCTGCTACCTGCCGTCTTGGCAAGTCGAGTAGTCTTTCCGCTTTCCTTCAGAAGATTTCCAAAGAAGAGCATGCCGAGCAATGGAAGTCCCGATGGTACGATGAAGGTTGTGAGCAGCAAACCTACGATTGGGAAGAGAATCTTCTCGGTCTGCGATACCTGGCGGGCTGGCTTCATCTTGATGACACGCTCTTCCTTGGTAGTGAGCAGTCGCATCAAAGGTGGCTGAATTACTGGCACCAATGCCATGTAGGAGTAGGCGCAAACGGCGATGGCTCCCATCAGGTTTGGGCTCAACTTGCTGCTCAGGAAGATGGCGGTAGGTCCGTCGGCACCACCAATGATGGCGATACCGGCTGCCTGGTTGGGTTCGAAACCTAGCGCTAAGGCTATCATGTAAGCACCGAAGATGCCAAATTGGGCGGCGGCTCCAATCAGAATCAGCTTCGGGTTGGATATCAATGCAGAGAAGTCTGTCATCGCTCCGATACCCAGGAAGACGAGTGGGGGATACCAACCCTGCTTTACTCCTTGGTAGAAAATGTTTAATACAGAGTTGTCTTCGTACAGGCCAATCTCTAGTCCGGCATCTGCACGGAAGGGGATGTTGCCAAGAATGATACCTAGTCCGATAGGAACCAGAAGAAGCGGCTCGAAATCCTTCTTAATGGCAAGCCAGATAAAGAGGGCTCCCACTACAATCATGGCGAGATTTCCTGCCGTGGCATTTGCAAAGCCAGTATAGGTCAGGAACTCATTGAAGTTTTGTATGATGAAATCCATAATTTACTTTGAACTTTGAAAGTTGAACAATAATTTACTTTGAACTTTGAATGTTGAACATTGAACTTTATGATTAGTTTTCTTGTTTGAAAGAGTAATCATAGTTGTTCCTGCTTTATCGCATGTTAGGCGATAGTCACCAGTGCATCTCCTTCCATCACGGCATCGCCCTTGTTCACGTTGATGCTGGTGATGGTTCCGGAAGTCTCAGCCTCGATGTTGTTCTGCATCTTCATGGCTTCGAGGATTACGACGGTATCGCCTGCGTTCACCTTGTCGCCCACCTTCACCTTGATTTCATTGATGGTTCCTGGCAGAGGGGCTACTACTGGCTTGCCGGAGGCTGTTTTTCCTGCGTCTCCTGCATTTACTGTTTGCCCGCTGCTTGCTGCGGATTGCAAATCCGCAGATGCCTTCGCGCTCTGAGGGGCTGAAGAACTGTTGAATTCTTCACTCTTCACTCTTCGTTCTTCACTTAATTTCACTTTCTGCTTGCCAGCCTTCACAGGCTGTTTCATTTCCACTTCGAATGGGATGCCATTTACGGTTACGTTGGCGATATTGCCTTCTATATCTTGGATTTCGACCTCATAGTCGATACCTTTCACTGTATATTGATACTTCATATCCTTTGAATTTTGAACATTGAACTCTATGAAGTGTAAAGCTGTAGAATTGGCTTACCCTTCGGTCGCCGAACGTTGTTTCTTCACTCTTCACTTTTCGTTCTTTACTTAATATTATTAAATTTCGGAGCATTCCATCTTGTCTGTTTAGGTTTGATGGTGATGATGCCGGATTCCACATCGTGTACATCCTCTAGATATTCTTTGAGGGCGAGTGAAATCACAGCCATGTAAATCTCCTTGTCGATTCCCTTGGTTTTCAGACCATCTTTCAGAATCACGTTGGTCTTATGACTCAGGTCTTGCGTTACCTCGATGGTCTTCTTACCCGTCTTATATAATAAGGTGGCATGCTTCTCTGTGGCGCGGGCAATGCGCTGTTTGTGTTTCATGTAGGCTCCGAATGCCCAGAATACGACGAAGAGCAGGGCGAGACAAGAGAATACAATTCCCATTGAAAGTACGGCTATGCCGATGCCGTAGGGGTCCTGCTTCTTTAGAAGCTGCGCCTTGCTCAAGCCTACGTGCTGTGGCAGATAGCCTGGAGTTATGGCACCTGCAATGGCTTTATCCCATGTCTTGAAATCCTGGCTCAACTTGTAGCTCTCGTCGGCTGCCAATATTGGCACACTTACGGAGTCTATCAGGTCGACGGCATTTCCATCATAAAGCGCTATCCAGTTGGTCTTCTTTTCCTGTAGAATAAGGTTGAGATGAAAAGGTCCCGTGTTGGCAGAATCCTTTGCCTTCCATTGATGTCCGTTCCGGCCATCTTTGTACCAGGAACTGCTGTCAAAGATGATGATACTCTTCTTGCCCCCCAGTGTGGTTCGGGGTTCATTGTTCGGTAATGGACACATCAGTTGGCGGCGTAGTTCTGGCGACATTTTCTTGTCGAGAACCCTTCGGTCGGTGGTTAGGAACATACCACGCACATTATACGTGGTAAAGGAGGAATTGCTTAATTCCACCCATGATTTGTGCAGGCCGTACTCATCTACAAGATTTGTACGGTTGTTGGTCATCACCTCCGTAATACGGATGCTCTTGGCTCCTTGACTCCAAGTGGGCAAGGAAGTGAAGACTAGCATGGTTATCAAAAATCCCAATTTCTTCATACGCTTCTAACGTTTTATAGGGTTATTGTTTCTTGTTTCGAAATACTCTTTTATCATGTAGAAACTTCAGATGTTTCTATAGATTCATTAGGCTTATTTCTTGTGCTCAAAGGTACGAATAATTTCTGAAAAGACAACAAAAAAGGTGCACAAATTTTTATCTTTGTGCACCTCTTTTATAATTTATAACTATTGCTAGTTGTTTTGTTAACTTTTGTAAGCCTTTATCCTCCGCAGAAGAACAGCACAACAATCTGAGCTGTAAAGATACGGAGGAACATACTCAATGGATATACAGTAGAGTAACCTACGGCTGGAGCCTCCTTAGAGCATGAGGCGTTGGCATAAGCCAATGCTGGAGGGTCGGTATAAGTACCGGCAAGCATACCCATGATAGTAAAGTAATTAAACTTAAACTTCAATCGAGCGATAGTACCGATGATGAGGATAGGAATGATGGTGATGAGGAAACCGCATCCCACATATTTCAATCCATCGCCCTGTACTACTGTATCCCAGAATCCGGCACCAGCCTTGATTCCCACACTTGCCAGGAAGAGTACCAAACCTATTTCTCGCAGCATCATATTAGCCGAAGTTGTGGTATAGGTTACCAGCTTCATGCGATAGCCGAAACGGCCGATGAGAATGGCGATAATCAGCGGACCACCTGCGATACCCAATTTCAGAGGAACAGGCATGCCTGGAATAGCAAATGGGAGAGAACCGAAGATGATACCGACCATGATACCGATAAAGATGGTAGCGATGTTTGGTGCATCAAGGCGCTTCACAGAGTTACCCATAATTTCTGCTACACGGTTTACGTTCTCTTCTGGACCTACAACCAAGATTTTATCACCCACGTGGAAGTGGTGGTTTCTGCCAGCAAAGATGTCCATACCCTGGCGTGAGATACGGGTAACGTTTACACCGTATACACTGGAGAAGTGCATCTTACCGAGGGTCTTACCATTCATTTCTGGACGGGTAACGATGATACGGCGAGATACGAAATGTTGAACTTCATCCTTCTCGCGATCCCATTCTGCTTCTACTTCCGGACCGATGAAAGCCTTGATTGCTTCAGCATCTGCCTCTGCACAAACAACGAGCAACTCATCGCCAACTTCGAAATGTGTCTTACTGTTAGGAATACTTACTACTCCGTCGTGGAGAATGCGAGAGCAGACAATGTCTCGATTCAAGAACTCAGAAACCTCTCTCAAGGTTCTTCCAGTAATGTAAGAGTTCTCAACGCGCAAGTGCATATTATGAGCCTTGGCATGAGGGTTAGCCGCGTCCTCATCGTTCAACTGCTGTTCCTCCTCATCTGTATCAATCTTACAGATGTACTTGATAAGGATGGTTGCACCGATGATACCAACTACACCGAGAGGGTAAGCGCAGGCATAACCGTTGGCGATACTAGGAGCGCCATTAGGGAAAACGCTGAGCAAAGCCTCGTTGGCGGCACCAAGACCAGGGGTGTTGGTAACGGCACCATAGAGCGTACCTACCATCATTGGCAGGTTGTTAGGATTGCTGGTGTCAAAAAAGAGGTAATAACATCCGAACATCACCAGGATGTTGAGCAAGATGGCAGAAGCCGACAACATATTGAGGGTTACACCACCTTTCTTAAAACTCTCGAAGAAACCTGGACCTACCTGCAAACCAATCATGAAGACGAAGAGAATCAATCCAAAGTCTTGTACGAAGGTGAGGATTTCTTTTGGGCCTGTAAAGCCGACATGTCCAGCCAAGATACCAGCAAAGAGCACGAAGGTTACACCCAACGAGATGCCGAAAATCTTGATCTTGCCTAGATAGACACCAATGGCAATCACTATTGCATAGAGTAGGGCGATGTGTGCCACTGACTCCGTATTGGTGAAAAGATTAATAATCCAATCCATGAATTTGATTTAAAATTTTAATTTTATAATGATTAAAGGGAATTTTGAAAGATCGATTGTGTCTGTTTGGTATCTTTTCTTATTAAGGTGTGTACCGGATATGGCTACCTTCGTTAGGATACCTATATCTGATAACTGAAAAATCGAGGACATCCGCAATGGGATGCCCCCGAACTTATGTATATAGATACCTATTGATTACTTCTCAATAGCTGCTACACCTGGCAATACCTTACCCTCGATAGCCTCGAGGAGAGCACCACCACCTGTAGAGATGTAAGATACCTGATCAGCCAAACCGAACTTGTTGATACAAGCTACAGAGTCGCCACCACCGATGAGTGAGAATGCACCTTCCTTAGTAGCCTCAGCGATTGCGTCAGCGATAGCCTTAGAACCACCAGCGAAGTTGTCGAACTCGAATACACCTGCAGGACCGTTCCAGAGGATAGTCTTTGCACCCTTGATGGCTGCTGCGAATGCCTTGCGAGTCTCAGGACCTGCGTCCATACCTTCCCAACCCTCTGGGATGTCGTTAGATGGGCAAACCTGAGTGTTAGCGTCGTTCTTGAAGTCGTCAGCGCAAACAGAGTCTGTACCGAGTACGAGGTTTACGTTGTTCTCCTTAGCCTTCTTGATGACGTCGAGAGCTACATCGAGCTTGTCATCCTCGCAGATAGACTTACCGATCTTGCCACCCAATGCCTTAGCGAATGTATAGGTCATACCACCGCAGAGAATCAAGTTGTCAACCTTAGTCAAGAGGTTCTCGATGATACCAATCTTGGTAGAAACCTTAGAGCCACCCATGATAGCTGTGAATGGGCGCTTGATGTTGCCGAGGACAGCGTCAACAGCCTTTACCTCTTTCTCCATCAAGAAGCCGAGCATCTTGTGATCCTTGTCGAATGAATCAGCGATGACAGCTGTAGAAGCGTGCTTGCGGTGAGCTGTACCGAATGCGTCCATTACATATACATCTGCGTAAGAAGCCAACTTTGCTGCGAACTTCTTCTGGCGTTCCTTCATCTCAGCCTTAGCTGCGTCGTACTCTGGAGTACCCTTCTCTACACCTACTGGCTTGCCTTCCTCTTCTGGATAGAAACGGAGGTTTTCGAGCAAGAGAGCCTCACCAGCCTTCAAGGCAGCAGCCTCTGCATCAGCATTACCGCAATCCTTAGCGAACTTAACCTCTACGCCGAGAGCGTCAGAAACGTTCTTTACAATCTGAGAAAGAGAAAGCTCTGGTTTAACCTTGCCTTTTGGCTTACCCATGTGGCTCATCATGATAAGAGCACCACCGTCAGCGAGTACCTTCTTCAAAGTAGGGAGGGCACCACGGATACGAGTGTCGTCAGTTACATTACCATTCTCATCCAATGGCACGTTGAAATCAACGCGTACGATTGCCTTGTGACCGGCAAAGTTAAAATTTTCAATCTTCATTTTTCCTAAATTTTATATTAGTTATTACTTAATTGTTTATTTTTCTTTTCTGAATTCCCGAGTAGATAGCTGCTTTTATTTGGAAACTTATCTGTATACAGACTGGTCTTTTCAGCACTGTTAATCTCGAGTCTTCCTTGAATTAAATATTTTTCAACTCAATGCGTAGGCAAAAGTAAGAAAAATAATTGGTATAGCCAAATGTTTGCCGACGTTTTAATCATTTTTTGTTCTAGATGGCAATGAATTGCAATATCTAGGTAGCAAAAAGCGTAACTGTGACGGTGCCAGTTACGCTTTTTACCTTTTTTCTTTTTGTATCGTTACTTCTTTTCGCTTTTCTTTTTCTTCTTCTTCAATCTGTTGATTCCAAAGAAGTCACGCCAACCGTTGAAGTCTTTCTTCATGATGAGACCGAGGCCTTGTGTGTTAAGACTGTTACGGGTAAAGTAACGGTCGTTTGTCTGGTTGTACATTCGGATTGCCAAATTTCCATTCGGGAAAATGAGGTATCTCATGTCAAAATCACCGATGAAACTCTGTGTGGCATTCGCATTGTCGCGATAGCCAAACTGACCATTGAACAACAGGCGGTTATTGAGCAGCTTGCCACTCAGAATACCCTCATACTCGGCATTATTGAAGCCTTCGTCACCCGTAGAAATATTTGCACCGAAATTCCAGTTGTTACTCTTTACGACATTGGAAAGTACAGTGTTTATCTGTTGTGAGATGGTGCCGCTCAGAAGACTCTGCATGGCTAATGATGTCTGACTCTGTTGGGCAGCATCTTCGCTTGCCTGATTGTTGTTTGTCTGTGAATAGAAGCGGCCGATTCCTAAGAGGTAGAGTACCTGCTGGTTCATCTCTTCCTGTGAATTGATGATAGAGTAAATCATCTGTTTAGCATCGCTGTTTACTGTTGGCAAATCCATGGAGAAGTCTACTTTCGGAGATTCCGGTGTGCCTGTGATATTCATCAGGCAGTCTACACGGATGTTGTTGCTACTGAAAGATTTTCCTATGCTGAGGTCGCTCAGTGGTACACCGTTTACCGTGTATTTTGCCTGCAGATTGAGAGGCGCATTGTATGGATTTCCACCGAAGGCAATGGTTCCGCCATGCATGAATTCAAACTCCTTCTTGATAAGATTCTGGATTGTGAGTTTATACATGCCATGATCTACCACATAGTTGCCAAACATGTCGAATGCTCCTTTGTTATAGTAATTGGCTCTAATCACACCGTTTCCGTTCAGAGAGATATAGTCACCTGATTGCTCGTCCATAATGAGCTTCAGGGTGAGGTTCTGGTTGGTATTGATGAGGAAGTTGATGCGCATATCCGATGAGAAGTCGATGTCGTCATTATCTTCTTGATCCTTGAGTGTCATCTGCCTGTTGATACTGTCAGCAAGTTCCGGTACAATCTCATGCCAGTGTATAAAGCTCTTATCGCTGATGGCGTCAGGGCTGGCTACATTGTATACGAAGATACTTCCTTTTTCTGGTTCTGCATTGATGTCTATAATGGTTTCTCCGCTCTTGCCGTGAATGCCTACATCGCCTGTTGCATAAACCGTGCCATAGAAGGTGTTGTCTCCAAACTCATGGGTGTCATATCCCAGAAAATTACGAGCCTTCAGGTCAAGGTCGTAACTCAATTTGGTGAGGTGTTTATGGTGGATGCCGCCATTGACGATGGCAAAGTTGTTGTTGCGGTCGTAGATGGTATCTCCTTTTAACTGGATATCATCAGGAATGGCATGGGCACGCAGTCTGTTGAAAGTGTAGTCGGTATTCAGCTGCTTCATGTGCATCTTGCCATGTGCCACGATGTCGCCAACGAGGTTGATGTTGCTCAGATCGCCTACGACATTCAACTTTCCGTTGCCCCAAGCTTCTACGTTGTCCATAAAGCTGCCGCAGAAGTTCTCTAGGAACTTCATGCTGGTGCCTCTTGCCTCGATGCCGAGATCGATATAGTTGCGCTTTGGGGATACGTAGCCGTCAATGAGGGTCTGGTGTTCAGGGCCATCATCTGCTACAGCGTTGATATCTATCTGTTCCAGTTCCTTATTGTAGCCAACGTTGGCATGCAATATGCCCAACGGACCGTTTTCAAAGGTAAACTCCTTGACGTCCAGGTGAGCCTGTGCGTCAGGATCGTTGAAAATGCTTTTTACGAGAGCCTTGCCCGAAGCTCTTCCGGTGAAGTCTACCGAATGGAAGTTGACCAGATTCAGAATATACGCCACGTCTACATCCTTCAGGTCTGCCACAATAGAGTCTTCCTTGTTTGGAGTGGCGAGGCCATCGATGATGATGTGCTGCTGGTTGTGACTTACGGCAAAGTGATCTATCTCCAGATGATTCTTGCTGTATGTTATTTCTGAAGGATGTACTTCCCAAGGTTTGTCGCCAAGTTTAAACTGTGATGGCAATACGCTGATATGGGCTGTTGATACATCATTCTGATTCTTATAGAACTGAGCCAGCGATTGGAGAGTAGCATCTACTGGCAGTTTCTTGGAACGGTTGTCGTAATGTAACTGAGTGGCGAGGGTGTTGTTGGCTGCTGCCGCCTTGATGTTGACGATAGGACCAACTGTGCCCTGTGCTCCTTGCTGGATACTAGCCTTCAGTTTCAGTGTGTCGCCCTGAGTGTGAACATTAACCAAGCCGTTGCTGAATGCCTTTCCGTTATATACGAATCCTGGGATATTTGCATAGAGGTTGGCTGCTTTTTCCTTATCGGAAATCATGCCATCAGCATAGATTGGACTGTTGATGTCGAGAGGAATGCCGAGCATTCTTCTGAGTATCTCGGTAGAGCGAACCTCCAGGTTGATGGCAAAGTTGTTTCTAGCTTGATTCGATATTTTGCCGATTCCTGGTAGGGTAGGCAGTTTGCTGGCCACTAAGTTCTTGCAGCTCTGATAGAGAGTTGCATAGTCGTACTGTCCCTTTACGTGGATATCTGCAAATGGAGCTTCCAGGTCGAAGTAGCTGTCGCTGCCTTCGTTCTTGGCACTCACACTGATATTGTCGAGTGTGTAGCTAGGGTCAGCCATCTTTATGCCTAAGATGCTAGGCAGAAGGTGGTTGATGTTGGCTGTAGCTGCATATTGTTTTTTCTTGATATGGTATTGTCCGCTTACCTGCAGGTCGATATTAGGGTCGGCAATGGCTGCCAATCCTTCCAGGAGTCCCTGGTTGTAGCTTCCGTCAATTTTGATGTTGCGATAGTTGTACTTGTTGAAGTTCAGTCTAGGAATGCTTCCTTTTGCAAAGAGGTGCTTCTTGGTGCCATGTATGTCGAGAGTGGCAGCCAGGGTACCTAGCTGCTTGCTGTTGATTATTTTCCCAAGTAGAATACCCTTGGTGTCTATGTGCGCCAAGAGATTTTCACCTTTCTTTTCGGCTTTTAGACTGGCATTGCCCACATCGGTTCGCAGGTTGCCTTGTGTACCGATACTTGGTCCTTTACCATAAACGATACCTTTAAAATATATATCACCAAGGCGCAGTACTTCTTGTGGAATGTTGATTTTCTTGCCGAAGTTCTTGGCTATTTGTCTGATACCATCGCCCGATAGCTTAAGTGTGTTGATGTTTACATTCCAGTGGAGGTCGTTCCTGCTTCTTGCGCTTGAGCCATTCGTTGTCGTCTTGTCCTTTTCTTTCTTTGAGGCAAAGTCGAAGTTGGCTACTTTTCCGTTTGCGTTGAAAAAGATGCTTCCACTACGTGTTTTGAAGTTGAGGTTCGGACATCTGAGCGATGTGCTGGTGCCAGAGAAATTGCACTCAAGTGTTAACTCATCATCGAAGTTTCTAAGTGCAGGAACAAGGCAGGCAATGTCGGAAAGGGTTACCTGAGATGGTTTGATGCCTCCTTTGAATTGTAGGCTTGGCATCACAATCTTGCCTTCCTGCATGCGATAGGTGGCATGCAGATCCATCAACTCTACCTGTGAGTGGGGCAGTGCCAGATGGAAGTTTCTGAGGATGGCTTCCTGCTGGTTAATATCTACTTTAAAACGTAAATTCTTTAGTTGAAGTCCTGATTTATCCGAAAAAGATAATTTTTTGATAACCAGGTGTATATCTGTATCTGTAAGATGGTCGAGAATGACGTGTGTTGACAATTCCCGGATGCCGATGTGCTTAGGCGAAAAAATACCATTTATGGCTGCTACGTCTCGCTGGTTATAGGCAATTGCGCCATGACGGATGATAATGCTTCCGATGTGTAAATCGAGAGGAGTATGCTTGGTAGTATCTTTAGATGCCAGTGAATCGAGCAGGAACTGGAAGTTGGTCTTGCTTCTTGCATTCTGCTTGTAGAGGTTGGCATTCAATCCAAACAGTTGTGCTGAAGAAATGGAAATCTTTCCTTCCTTCAGCGGCAGAAGATCTATTTTTGCAGAAATGCGCGAAGCGTAGATCATGCTGTCTCCCTGCTGATCTTTCATCATCACGTCATCGATGATAATGCGGTTCAGAAAACCCAGGTTTACCTTCCCTATATTTACTTCTGTTCCAAACTTGTCCTTTAAAGCACTGGCTGCTTGAGAGCCAATGAAGGCTTGTACTGGTGGCAACTGCACCAGTACGATGAGCATGAAATAGATCGCAGCAAGCGTCCAGACAATGCCTATGATAATATGTTTAATGCGTTTCAGAGCTGATAAATTTTCTAGTTTATAAATCTTAATTAATGTTGAGCTACTGACTCATTTTTGTAAACTGCAAGTGTCAATTTCTCTTTTGCTTATTGCATAATCATTAAATTTTAGTGCAAAAGTACTCTATTTTTAGCGAATATTCGAATAATTCGCAGATTTTTCTTCCATATCTCACAAATTTTCACTATTTTTGCACCAATATTTGAATGTTTTGACTAATTTATAGAAGAAAAATAACGGCAACTTTAGAATGAAGTTTCTGAAATAATATGTAGAAAACGGTTTAGAATTAGAATATAAAGTATTTTTA
>OLVV01000134.1_pt1 | contig 49157 bp, 47 predicted proteins | sample 1673581 | NCBI WGS metagenome assembly OLVV01 (sample SAMEA103958116, study PRJEB25191) | human gut metagenome | biome: human-associated habitat [ENVO:00009003]; feature: intestine environment [ENVO:2100002]; material: feces | place: Germany | collected 2013/2015
GGACAATTAGAAAAAATAAAGAATGATGATATAATAATTCTTTATCATGCAATGTACTTATCCGCCTTAGACGAGCATGAAAAAAACATTAAATTTTGCAACAACATATTGAAACATTCCAATATAAGCAAATATTTGTTTTATAATATTAAATTAATCTCCCTTTCTAGCTATAGATCGCTTAATTTAATTCACGAATGTAATTCCATACATAAGGAATTACTTAGAGATAAAAATTTTCGCAAAACAGCGGAATACCCATTCTTCCTGCGATTATGTGAAATGTATCTTGATAGAGATAAGAGCTTGAAATACTTATCCCAAAGTGTAACTTTATTTACTAAGGAAGAAAATTATATACAAGCAGGGAAATCATTGATTTCATATTCTTATATATTAGCATCTCAAGGGAAATTAAAAAAAGCACGGCAAAAAATAGAAAAAGCTGAACTGTATTTGTCAAACAAACGGATGGGATCTCATATGTTCTTGGTAAATAAAGCTGCAATCAGTTTGTATAGTGGTGATTTTTCTGAAAGAGTCTGGGATATGTTAAATAATAGTGAGATAACTGCAGTTGTTCCTTTCGATAAATTAGCAATTATCGTAAATAAATTAGTATGGTGTATAGAAAATAAAAATTCAAATAGACACGAAATGTTGATTAAACAGGCTAAAGATTTGTTGAAACAGGAACCTGATAGACATATACATGGATTAATATATTATAATATATATTATCTTTTGAAAAGCCGAAATATCGATAATTGTAATATATATTTGCAAAAGGCAAAAGAAATGGCTCCGTATTGTAAACCAGTCAATGCAAGATTAAACGGAACTCCAACACGGGAAACTCGGTTTGCTCTTAAATATAATTGGCATGTTTGTTTTTTGGCATTCTGGACGTATGATCTATAAGTATTTATCAAGTTCCTCTTTTGATTATTCATATGTCAAAAGAGGAACTATAATATTATGGCAAATATACAAATTCGTTGTAATCTCTGGTTATTACCGAGTTCCAGGCAAATAAATGTTGATAATTTGGAAATACATTTATCTCTTCATGTTTAATATAATGTTTTAAAAATAATTCAACGATATTAAATCCGCCAATGACGCTAGCAATCGTGGTACCGCCAATACGAGGATTTAATTCTATAAAGTAAATACCTGTATCATTTTTTATAAATTGTACATTAGAAATACCTGGTATTTTAAATGAATTGTAAATTTTCATACATGCATTAATTATATCTGGATCATTGACCAGCTGGCTCCTAAAAGAAATACCTTGTTTTATCTCAATACGTTTCCTTGGAACTATTACAACTGGATATCCATCTATATTCGTTAATATATCAACCGTATATTCATCACCGTATATGTATTGTTGCATGAATCTGGATTTCTGAAACCTATTCTGTATAAATTCTTCTTTATCTAAATCAACAATATAAATGCCTCTACTTCCTATACCTATCTTATCTCTAAATATAACTTTCTTTTGACCGAATGGGTTGTTGATAATTGGTGGGATATTAATGCCAATATTGTTGATTTCTTTAGATGCAATATATTTATCATGAAATATGTTAAAAATATTATAATCTGGAGTGTACATAATTTTTTCAAAGCGTTTACTTTGTATAAAAAAAGATAGCTCATCGTCCATAACAGAGAGTAATAAGTCAATTTTCTTGGTATTGCAAATGTTTTCAATATAATCAATGTATTTTTCGCCATTAATATTACTTGGTATTTCATAGTAATTAACCATCTGACTTCCAACGCAATAGCCCTTAGGATATATATCACATCCATATAATGTAATATCCATACTGGAAATTCTTTTTAAACACTTTATCCAACTCATAGCCCCGAATTTAGATACTTGCGTAATAAGTATATTCATTTTATCCTCCGATTGTTTATAGTTAATAATCCTTTATACAACATACGGATAATCACCTATTATCCGTTACTTTTATTACAATTTTTAAATCGAAGCAACCTGCAATTTCACTTACAGGTTGCTTCTTCCTTTTTTAGCCTAATAACCGGCGAAGCCACTCCCAAAAGTCAATACTTAATGGCATTTTTGTCTCCTCCTTTGTTTTTTGTTTTCAGTTTAAATAACTTTCTCAGATTTTTCGACAATAATTCCGCCAAACGAAAATTTTTTCCGCCAAACAAAGATTTTAACAAAAATTTAGCCTAGACAACCATCATTACGCGCTATTTTCTTTAGATCGTCAATCATCCATCCACCAGTCAATGTTAAACACCCGGATTTCCAGAATGTACAAATAAATCCACAGCCTATTCACATTCATGCCTTCTGGATATTCTACCCCATCCAAACTTCAGATACACTCGCCTTTAATAGATAGCGCATCTTGATACATGCTATTTGTCACGTCTATTTGATATACTTTTAGTTGCTCCTCTCTCTCCTGCTGCCTTTTTGCCGCTCTTTCTTTTTTCTCCATAAACTCCTTCCCCTCTTCTCTTTATTTTTTTCAGACTCAAACCATTCCTCCAAAATGTCATCTGCCATCTTATTTTTATGATTGCTATATATTATATCATAGCTATAATCCACATTTAATGAATTCGCTGCAACATCATATATTAATTTAATCTGCGTTGGCATTTCTCTTTGATGTTCTTCACACAACTTCCGAAGATCCACCATATCTTCATTAAGAATCGCCATAACGTCTCGTTGTCTGGGTATTGAAACATCATATTCTTCCTGCCCATCTACAATAACGTCATTTAGTCTGCTTTTTTTCACAACTTTGCCATTTACCTTATAAAAGAAATTACAGGACTGCACCCCTCCTTCAAAAGAACAGTAAATATAAATCTTCTCTGCTCTGTCTTCCACATATTCCAGACAAATATCCACCATATCCGTTTGTATTTCTGAAAAATGATTTTCAAATATTTTTCCCATTTTCTTTCCTCTCTTTAACGAACATTTTTTGTTCTAATATCATTGAATTAATCCCCTTAAATATGGCATCCTTTGACATCCCTTCTGCAAAATGAGACTTTTAAGTATTACTCGGATACTATTTTTCATTATGTATCAGAAAATATACTTCATCCTTAAGCCAATGTTTGTTCTTTTCATAAAGATAGTTATAATTCGCATCTGTATAATATTCCACTGGAGATATGCTATTATCTTTACCTTGAATAATATGTGGCGAATCAGCAGTACATCCTAATTCAAGCCATAGTTCCGTTAGTCCCATTAAGCCATCAATACAATTTGTATTTTTATCTTTTAGGAATTTATTAACTCGAGCAGCTCTTAACTTTCTATCCTCTAAATCATCTGGATTTTTTTCTTCTTTAGCCAGCTCATAAAGAGTATCCATAACATCCTCTAGATCATAGTCACTAGAACCTGCCAACTCACATATTTCAATTCTATCATCTCCTTTTTCCAGTTGTTCTTTCGCATATTCTATTATTTCATTTATAGAAATTTGCTTTTCTAATAATCCTCTATATAACAATTTCCAGGTTATATTTAACTTAAGTTCTTTAATATCTGCTATTTTTATCATGGTTTTATTGGCACTCCATTCATCGCTCCATTTTGAATAAACATTCTGTGTGTTACTTTTCCATCTTGAATAATCCACTCAAATCTTCCTTCTACTCCATTTAATGAACCCTCTAGCTGATACAATGTTGCATCATTCAATGTAGTTTTTGTTGCATATCCAGCATAATTATCAACTAAATCATTAAAGCCGTGCGCTTGAGCTGTCGCAGGAAATTCTTTTATAATTTGAGGTTTACCCGTTTTTTCATTTATCTCGTAAATTGGTTTTACATCATCTACTTTCAAAGCACTTCCTGTTCTTGGACTATCTAAAATATCATTATGTATAGTCTTACTACCACTCTCCCCGCCTATTTCCGGCGCTTTACCCGGTCTCCCTGAAGGTAAATTATCCAATGAACCGGGAACCGCATTAAGTTCAGAAACAAGCCCAGCTAAACATACAAAATCTGATGCAATCGTACTTCCATATAGGATTTTATAATATGCGTCTTCTCCTAAACATTTTTTTATTATATTCTTTGCGTCCTTATCAAGATCATCTGCACTTTTGTATATATCTTGCAAACCTTCCGCTGCTTCTGCTCCCCCAAATATCGCAGCTGTCGGACCAGTTACAAACCCAAGCACTTTGAGAAGTACCCCTGCTTTGCCGAGTGCCACGCCCAACGCACCAGCTCCACTCATCATCGCAAAAGCACCCGTAGATAATTTCTTCCACCCCTCTTCCCATCTTTTATCTATATTGTATCTTTCGCAGTTTGCCCTGCTAATTTCAGATAGATCATTAATTACATTCGTATTTTCCGTCGTATAGACAACTACGCTAAGAATACTGTTATACAGCTCCGGATTATCCGTGAACTGCAGGCTGGCTGTGTTGTTCGCTCCTGCCACAAAACCATGCGCCCATGTAGCTGCATTATACCCCTGCGGCATCAGTCCGGTCAAATATGTCAGCGAACTTTCTGTAAGATTCTGCAATAGCACCAGTTCATTTGCATCAAAGCACGCCTCCGTATCAAGAAGCTTTTGTCGGTATTTCTTTTCTTTGGCTTCAAATTCTTCGATACGGGTAAATGCATTTTCGAAACAAGGCATGGTCACATCTGTGAATCCGCACACCCGATAATACATTTCTTTGACAATATCAAGCTCATCATCCATCCACAAATACGAGTTTCGATAAGCATTCAATACCTCACTGATCGTATCTTCATTGATTACGGCATATGCATCCGAATCTATCTTGGCATACGCCCCCTGATACACCATCAGTATCTGCATAAAAGCCATATTAACGGCATCTGCGATTGCCTGTATACTGCTTGCAAATCCGGTTATGTAATTCCGCATAGACACGACAGTTGCCCCAGACTGATTATCAAGCAATGCTGCAAAATGATTCACTGCCGTTGTCACATCCGTTATACTCGCCTGCAGCGCAGCAGCCTCACTTATCACATGGTTTGTAAAACCAAATATATCATAAATATCTGCTGTAAGTCCCATAGTTCCCCCTATTTATTCATATCCTCCGCCGCTTGCGCATCTACGCCCAAAAGTGCTGTATATGCATTCGTTACGCTCTGTGTCACCAACATCATGATGTCTTTCATACTATCAGATAGTTTATCCAACATTTCTAATTGTTCCTGTAATGCTTGATAGGATGGAAGACTGGTAACACCTTCCTGTTTATACTCTGTATTGACTTTATGTATATCTCCGATTGCATCTGTAACCTCCTTCATTCCCAACTGCAACGTATCTAAATCAACATGTAAACTTCCCATGATAGCTCCTCCTACAGTTTTTTTCGTAAATCTTTGTTCGCACTTACGAGCGTGTCTATCTCGTTTTGATATGTTCTTATTTGTTGATTCAAGGTTTCTATCTCTCCTTCTAACCATGTTCTTTTTTCCCGCATCTGCGTCTGCATATCTTCTACCTGTGTCTGACAGTTTTCTACGTCGGTATCTATATGTCCAAACTCAAGATCCGCATAATTATATTCACTGCCCCACCATTGATGTATTTCTCCCGTATATGTGCAGATTACATGATTATAATAGGTTTGAATTCCTTCTATATTTTGTATAACGGTACTCAGATTTCCAATTGCAGAACGCAGATCATCATACTCATCCTCATACCTTGCGATTAAAGTTCTGACTCCGCTCATTTGAACCTCACAGCGCTGAATTGCTCTGCGATTATCCAATATTTCCTGTTTAATCTGCTGCTTTTCTTTAGATTTTTGCGCCATATTCCATCTCTATCCTTTCTGCACAACCCGAATTCTCTCGATTTTATCGCCTTGTATCACATACGCATCATTTACATCCAGTTCTTTCTTGAATGTACGGGCAACTCCCATTGATATATCTGTCACTTTAATGTTCTTGATATTCTCAAATACAATAAACGGTTTTGTATCACGCACCTGCTTCAAAAGCTCGCCTGCCGAGAAGGAAATCATAGCATTTTCAACATCCGTCAACAGGAAACAGCCTTTCCCTGACTTAAATGCCATACTTATCTGCCTGTATAGATCTACCATCGATTTGTCCGTTCCGATCTGCTTCATTATCTCTGACGAATTGACTACGATTATCTGCAGACTCGCTGGTGTTTCCTGTGCCTGAAGCTTCTGCCCTGCTATATTCAACAGCTCCGCTGCACCCTCTGTTGTCTGCGTATATCCACACACATCTGACTCAAACCTCTTATACTCACCTGCTGTATCATCCATGAGATACACATCCACAGGTGCTTTGTCCTGATTCCTGAGAACCCTGTCAAGCAAATACTCTACATATTGGTGTTTGCTGCTGTCTTTTGCTCCAACAAAAGCCTGAAGTGGTGTCTGCCCCAAATCTAATGTCCGTCTGCCTATCGTCTCAAACTCCATGCCGAGCGGAATTTCATATGGCTTGTAGCTTGTTCCAAACTGCTTCGCCATATAAGCTTCCGTTACCTTCTGTGGTATCTCCGGAATTCCCGGTACATACATATCACCATACTGATCATGAATCTGATCAATAAACGCTTTCATAAGCGTAATCTTCTCAAACTCTTTTTCTGCTGCAAAAGCCAGATAATACTGTATCTCATAATACATTTTATCTGCCTCAATAAGTCCTCTTCCCGCGATATCATGCAGCTTCTTGCGGCATGCCTCAAAGACCACGCCATAATCGCTGGAATCATTGCAATACAAAGCAGTTCTCTTCGAAAAGTTTGATAACAGCTTGAATCCGGCTCCTCCTGCCTGACCGGCGGTCACGACAAAAGAGATACCTGCTGCCACGCTCTCTCTGCTGATACTTATAATCTGATCCTCATAGTCCGGATAATACCCCCGAAATGCAACCCAGTTATCCAGAAAGATCACTATCTGTGGCAGCTCCGTCTGTCCGGATTCCCGATATGCACTATACGAACTTAACCCAAGCTGGGAAAAATACTTTTTTCGCACCTGCACAGTTTCCTGCATCATCTTCAGGAATCCTTTGAGACGTTGTTCATCTGTAGACGTAATAACTCCTCCAACATGATTCAATGTCTCAAAATTACGAAGAATCATAGATGCAAAATCTAGAATATACATCTGGACATCCTTTGGAGAATAACGCATTGCCAGCCCACAGATCATTGTCTGTAACAGATTCGTCTTTCCAGACTGCGCAGATCCCAATATATAGAAATTATTCTGCGAGATGTTCCACGTTTCCACATACTGCCGCTGTCTTGACGGATCATCCACCACGCCCACAGGAACAACAATATCGGTTCCCGTGTAAGAAAAACCATCCAACGTAAATGGCAATTTCTCTGGTAAAGCAGGAAGGCAGATGTTCGGTAATCTGGATATTCCCTTTTTCTCACAAAATTCATTCACATAATTAACGATTGCCTTCAACTGCGTCTCTCCTGCATCGTCCTCGTTTGGCTTTTGCTCATATATCACAGATCTTTTTCCCGACAATGCAACACTTGTCAACGCAAACTTCTTCTGTGCAGATATTCCATCTGTTTTTGCAGTAGCTCCGCTATATGCTGACTGGAACAACTGAAAAATCTCATTATTTCCCACCTGCAGATATGCCCTGCCCGGTTCCTTGATTTCTGCCGCCAATGGTGATTTCAATACTTCATTACTGTCATTCTTATTCTGCACTTTGAGACACAGTTTGAATTTCGAATTACTCCATATCTGATCACTTACTACGCCCGAAGGCTTCTGTGTTGCAAGAATCAGATGTACACCCAGACTTCGTCCGATTCGTGCAGCTGATATCAGTTCTTTCATAAATTCCGGCTGTTCACTCTTCAACTCGGCAAACTCATCTACAATCAAAATCAGATGTGGAAGAGGGATTTTGGCCTTTCCATCTTTATATGCCTTAATATAATCATCAATATGATTTACCTCTAATTTCGCAAAAAGCTCCTGCCGCTTGACAAGCTCTGCCTTGATTGATAACAGCGACCGCTCAATTTCATTACCATCTATATTGGTGATTGCACCATTCAGATGTGGCAGATCCTTAAACTGATTTACCATTCCTCCTCCCTTAAAATCGATGATGATAAACCCAACCTCATATGGATGAAACAAGGTCGCCATGGACAAAATATATGTCTGCAGGATCTCAGATTTTCCCGATCCGGTAGTTCCTGCTACCAACCCATGCGGTCCATGGTACTTCTCATGCAGATCCAAATATACGATTTCATCCCCGCTCTTAACTCCAATCGGAGCCGCCATTGTCTTGTATATTTTCGAGTTTGACCAGCGGCTTTCCAGATCCAGATCATACGGACTCATAATATGTAACAGCTGAAATAATGTTATGTTTTTTGTGAGTGTATTCTCCAGATTCACGTCATCGACATACACACATGCCAGTTTCTTTGCCGCGATCTCCGCGCGTTCACGTGACACATATTCATATTCAAACGTCTGTATCTGATCCCCATTGTCCGTATCCTGAATATATCCTTTGTAGAAGTCTTCCTCCAGAAAGATCCTGCTTGTACACGCAGAATTCAGGAACTCCTCATACTCCTCAAAAAACACAAAATGAAAGCCGAGATCTTTTGCTTTCTCTATGTAACCGGACACCGGATGATTGCGAAGCATAGCTGACCGGAATACCAGCACAACATACTCCTGCATCTGTTCCGTCACTCCACCCATTGATTCTCGACGGGAAAGTTCAGAATACAGAAATTCCAACGTGCTTTTTGCACTTTCGCCATCATACATAAAATTGCGCAATTTATTTTGCTCATTGTAGGTGATTGGCAGCCATCTCGCCCATGAGAACAAGGGAACATCTACTTTATCCATAATCAAAAACAGCTTGATATCCTTATAAAAATGCGAAGCTGCAAATCCTATGATCAGATTTTTCTCCATCTGATACAACTTTGTCCGGCTTCCAATGAAACCAACCGCATTCGCGGTCTTCAGGTCGAGGCATACCGGCATCGCATCAATAAACTCATATTTATCATGCATGGTTTTCGGAAAATCCTTCAGCGTATCTTCCGTGTCCACATACTCTTCTTTTTTATAATCAACCGGACAGCACGACCGCACAACACCCTTTCCGAGACAGACCTTGAGAAAGTCTTCATCCTCGCGTTTTCTTTCAAAAAGCCGATTGTCAAAATTCTCAATAAACGTCATATAATTGTTCAGCGATGGATTCATATACTCTGCGACCGTTTTCTCCCGCTCCCGCAAATGTATAATCTCATCCTCCCGATTCGTCAGATATTCCAGATATATCTTTTTTCTTCGTTCTTCTTTTTCCTGTCTTTTATTTCGTTCCTTTACAAAATTCAAGACTGTAACAGTTGTACTCACTGACATTGTTGCCGCAAAATAGATGACATACATGCCTCCACCGCCCATCATTCCGCGGAGTCCAACCATCATCAACATATTTACCAGCATCGGCATAACAGACATCAAAAAGTTCTGCTGTTCCGACTCGTCCTTGTTGTTCGGCTCCAGCACTTCAATCGTCTGATCCGGCATCGAGAACTGCTGTCGGACATTTTTTATAAACTTCGGATATTCATAATGATTTTTCTGATACTGAACAATCTCCACTTTTCTCTTCGTTATAAGCTTTGCTTTTCTCGTTGTATATATCATTCCGTCACAGATACAGAACGAATATCCCTTGATCGACAAAAACTCTCCATCCCGCACATGACAGGTATTGGCGCGTGGCATAAATCCATTTACCTCAATACCAATTGTGTTCGAGACAAATTCCGCATCGTATCCATCGATTACTTTATACAGTTTTACACAATCTTCATGTGTGTAGGGATCATCGATTCGAATTGTGCACTCTACTTGTCCACCAATAGAAAATTCAGAAATATTTTTGCAGTCAATCTGAAGATCGTAATCATCACCGACTGCATCGAAACATGCGAGAAAATCAATGCTGAATACCTCCGTTCCGGTATAATCATAGCACAGAGATAAATGATCGCCTGTCTCCAGCTTTCTCACATATTCTTTCAGATTGAAATCTTTGGTCAGATATATGGTATCATTACAACTGATAATATATTCCCCATCTGCCTGCCGATCAATTCGAAAAATAAAGCCTGTCATAAAGCGATCTTTTCGAAACGCAATCTGACATGCTTTATCTGTTCCTATCGTAATACTTCCGGCAAATGAATCATCAAAATCCACTTCCTTATACATGTTATTTCCATATATCACTAATTTATGTTTCATTTGTACCCCCTGCTTTTATCTGTCAAAATGTATAATCGTACCATTGCGCAATCCGAACGATTCCAGCAACCGGTCTCCACGCAACAGCGTTCTTGGATCTTCCGTACACATATAACATTCCGCCACATTCGACATATCAATCCCAAGATTTAATCCTTTATTTAACCCATAGATCAATTCGTTGGCTGATATATCAAGCGGAATCTCCATATCCAGCCATGTATTTCTTTTTTTATGATGAAATTCCACAATCACTGTATTTTCCATATTCAACACTCCCCTTATTTGGAACATCTATTCCATGCACAATATAGTTCTGTCAAACAACTGTGAATTTTTCGTCATTTCCAGATCAAGCGGCGCATTATACTCTTCGATAAATTCACTGAACTCATATTTCTGCAGAAGCTGTGCGCCAGAGAGAAAATCCGGTTGATTATATTTGTAACGGTTACACAAAATCAAAATATTCCTGTCAAAATCCAGCATATTGGAAAGCAACGCTTCCAGCTTTCCTACCGCGATCTTATCCTGCGTTGTCAAGAGTACTTTCCAATCACAATTCTTCAGGAAAACCAGTTTGTCTGCCTCCAGCTCGGAAGATAACTCCACTACAATATAGTCATAGATATTTTTGTCTCGCAGATAATCTACAATCTGGGAATATACGGAAAACTTCATCTGATAAGAAACCGGAAGATTCTTGAATGGCGGCAAAAAATCAAATCCCTCATTTTTGATTTCTTCCTGTATAATTTTTAATGCATTTTTTATATTGATTGAACATTGATAACAAAATGCGGTTCCAAGCACGCTTGTATCATTTATATAATATGTAAAATCCTGATATGGAACGGTACTGATATAGATTACACGTTTTCCTTTTTTCATCAGTTTATGCGCCAGCGTCAATGCAGTAATCGTCTTTCCCGTTCCCCCAGATGCCGAGAACACGCCAACTACCTTTGTCCCCTTTTCCGACTCTGCCTCTATGATCAGCCCAGAATCGATCTTCTCCAGCATACGTTTTACACTGTAATACTTATATATGTAGGCAGGATTCTCTGCATCCATCTCTTCTTCTGTCAAATAGTAAATGCTTGTCTTCGAAAAAGCCTCTGGATGCGGTAACATAATCCCATAAGGAAGTATCAGAACGTCAATCTTCTTCGGTCGCTCCAGAAACGCTTCCAGACAGCCTGCATCTGTTATAAATTCAATGCTTGCCCGTTCCTCTGTAAGCTTTGCAAGCTTAAACTCAATCGTTGCCACGTATTCCTCGTCAAATGCCGCGAATACAATACTTTTCTTTATCATATCTGCCCCCTGTTATGACACTGTGACCTTAAATTCTACATCCGCCAAAACCAGACTGTCTCCATCTTTCAGGTAATATTTCTGATCTGGTTCCAGTGTATAGCCGTTGACGCTCGTTCCATTTGTACTCTCCAAATCCTGAATCATATAACTGCCATTTTCCCGGACAATCCTACAATGATTTCGACTGACTTTCGTGGAATTTGCAATCGTTCCGTCTGCTTCCTTTGATTTTCCTATGAGGAATTCCGGCTTATCAACAATAAATATCAGATTCCCTTCAGGTCCGTTATGTTCTAATAGTAACGTTTTTTCTGAATCTGTATTCTCCATCGCATGTTCAACTGCCTGAATTCCGAAGTCATAAGAGATAAGTGCATGCAATACCTCTGCATCTGTCTTCGTCTGATCCATTACCACATAATACAGTTCCGTCTGTCTGTCAGGCATATTTACAAAAATCTGATTGAAGATCATGAGCATTGTATTCCGAAATGAATAACTCCATGTGCATGCATCATGCAAATCACATTCATAATTAATAGGGAGAATGACTGCCTTGATTTCTTTATTTTTTCCGTCGTAATATAGCCGTTCAAACTTTATGTCTACAGCCTTCATCTCCAGGAAATCATTGTCATCCATTCTCTTTAACATCTGCAAAAAATGAATGCATGCTGTCACAAGTTCTGCGCTGCTGATTTCTCCCATCGCTTCCGTGAACCGACGGTATCCCTCTACACCATACAGCAACTGTACTTTCTGATTATGTAGTACCTGTACCATCGGAATGTGATGTTCTTCCAATTTATTTACAACCTTCATCCCGAGCATAAATAACGCATCCTGCGCTTCAAATGTATACGCGAGATGATCTGCATAACAACTGACTATCATCTTTTTACTGTTTACCCCTTGTACTCAAATTCTTCTTCCGCCAGACGAATGATATTACCAGGATCCAGCTTCATATAACGCCCCGGCATAACTCGTATGTCATTCACATATGTTCCATTTGTCGTATCCAGATCCTGAATATAATATCCATCTTCGAACTTCATAATACACGCATGTTTTCGACTGATACTATGGCTACGCGTAATACAGTAATCGACAGAATCTGCTGCGGATCCGATAATGTAACTGTTCTGGTTCACCACAAACGTCTCGCCTGTTTTATACCGGACGATCGTTGGATATCGAACCGCTGTATCGTTGAGCGGCTGACCATGCTCATCCATATCTATACCTAACACGCTTGTTTCTCCTATCTCCTCCGGTGAGGACTGACCTGCCTCCTGCAGGCTTCTGTTCAAAGGAAGATTCTCGTGATTTGTTACAAATCCCGGCGTAATCCTTCCACTGATTTTCAACGCTTCCTTGGCCAATACCGCCTGATTTCCCTGTTCCTCTGATAATTTCTTACATCTTTTACTCAGCACAGCCAACAAAATCGCCAACGTGACAACGGCGATAAAAAGTACGCCACATGCGATGGCTGCTATAATGATCACCGTCTTTACCGGCAATTCCGCTTTCTTCAGATTATCTATGCTGTCCTGCAACGTGGCAGTCGCCGCATCTACCGCATCCTGTGTATAGTTATCAACCTCCTGCGCCTGTACCTTCTGGTACAACTCTGTCGCCTGATTATAAGCGTCTTCACATACCTTCCATGATTCAGGTGCATATTTATCTGCATCTAATTCCTCGTATGCCGCGATCACCTCTTCCAGTTTGGATGTGTCTACAACTATCTCCGGATTATACTGAATCCCAAGGACAGTCAGCACATCGATTACCTCGTCGATCTGAAGTGCATATGTCTCCTCCGGATTTCCTTTGTTTATCGTGCTTACAATACCAATTGCTTCCCCTTCTTCGTTTAACAGCGGAAATCCTCTTGTTATCGGCTGACTTGCGGTGTATCTGTAATAATGCGCATCATTGATCTCCGACCAGTCCTCAATCGTACAGTCTATCTGCTGCATATCCGCATCATATGCATGTACAACCTGTCCTTTCTTCGTACTATCCTCGCACAATCGAATCCCCATGCAGGATGCAATCTTTGTCGACGGCTGCAATATTGCAAAATTAAGTCCTTCACTGCTATTTACTATGGATAATTCCACAATCACATCATTTTTCAGCACAAGTTCGATCACAGTATTCACCTTGTCAGGTGTCACCCCATGTGCCGCAGCCACCGCATTTTTCTCTTCTTCATTCAATATCACAGTATCGCAACAGGATATAAGATATGTACTTTCATCATCCCCTATAAAAAATGCATACCCGGTTTTAATCACATCCTTCGCGCCGCTATCCGCACAATACATCAGCCGAATTGATGCAATCCCCTTCTTCTCATCATACTTACCTGGTGCTTCTACATTCACTGCATCCGTGGCAGTTGCCTCTGCTCCTACAGGCTCTCCTTCCAGCATCTCCGCCGCCCGCACATTCCCCTGAAGCAACATGCAGACCAGAATTATACTAATAAATGCGAAAATCGCCCTTCTTCCTTTATATATGCTATGCTTTTTGTAATGTGTCATTTATGTTCTCCTTTTCATATCATTATCAGTCGAACCCTATTCCATCCTTATTGATACTCGATCACCTGCTGTGTCTCTCCAGTATGCCGGTTCCAGATCACTCGCTTATCGACAGCTTCTTTCTCCTTTTTTGGTCCCAGATCATAGATAATATAATCATCACTGACAACGAGCGATTTTATCACCGTATCTGCCCCCGCATCGATCGTAATCAGTTCGCCTTCCTGCTTGTCATCCAGCGAATAATATTTTATGCAGATAGAATCATCCTCTTTCTGTGCGTAGAACATGACTCTTTTGTAAACATTCAAGCAATACACACTTCCTGCAATACATACTTTTTCCTCCGCATCTTCATCATAGACACGTAAATCATGTAGATATACAAAATCACTACCATATAACATATTGCTTTCAAAATAGACACCGACCGGTTCTTCCTTCTCCGTTCCGTAGATAACATTCTCAAAAAAGCAGATCAACTGATTTCTTCTGACCGCTTCATAAGAACATCGCACATTCACCAGATGCCGCATACGTCCAACCTCTATCGGCTGGCTCCAGTCCCATGTATCCATATCAAGATAATAGTATTCTGTCTGTTTTTGAAGCACCAGATAATGATCCCGGATACCAAATATCACGTAACTGCCATATCCACCCACATTCTCATAGATCACCTGTGCCTCAGTGCCTTCTTTATTGATGCGGTAAATCCGGTTTTCAATCTGGATATAGAAATATCCCTCATAATAGTACAGTTTGGAACCGATACTATAATAGATCGCATCGCCTTCCTCAAATGTATAAAATTCCTCATATATACCATCCGGAGACAACCGGTAAATCACATTGTTTCCGCATTTCTCCAGCTCATCTACCTTGTCATAGTTTCCAAGCTTCACCCGGCTTTTGTAGAAATACACATAACCATCTACAACCAGCGCGTCATTGGCATAATTACCGCTCTGCTGATCAATGCCTGGATCAACCTCAGAAAATGGATTCTCAAAAAAACGGTTCTTCGCCTTTGGTTCCGATTGTTTTATCTCATATACCCTGCTTCCGGCTACAATTACACAGGCAAAGAGCATTACCACAAATATAACGACCTTTTCTTTCCTACTTAGAGACATTTTTTCTCCCTTCGCCATTAGCAACATCCGCTCATTTTTAATCACCCACGTTTACCCACATTGCAGGTCTCACGCCGTTATAAGAATCTGGATAGTCCTGATCCCATTTTCCCTCGTATCCAATCACAAAAATCGTGTAATTCTTCATACCCGTTGACCGCAGCATCCACGATAACCGCTCCGTACCATCAGGCAGATGCCGGGAATATGGATACATCGCTGGAAGCTCCTCGATTATAAGATCTGTAAATATCGCTTTCCGCTTCTGCAAAACTGCCCTCGATGGTCTTCGTCCAAGAACAGATGCATCCGTTAAACGATTTCCATAATATTGCTCCGCTTCCTTCCAGCTCAGCAGGAATATCTTATCCTTTGTATCCGGTCTGCTCTCCCGTACCTGTACATCCCCGGATGGGTCCACATGCGCAGCAAATCCCACTGTAGATAGATTCTCCAATGTTGTCTCGCGGATACTTGCCTGTTCTTCCTCGTCAAATGCCTCTTCATAGAACGCCTGATTCAGCCACGACCGTATCTGCGAATCCTCCCATATTACACATTTATGATTATCCGAGAATCTCTGATATGTAATCACATCATGGGATATAAGCAGCATGGCATCCCCATCCTTATCCAGCACATCCCAGCAGATCGGATCTTCTGTCTCCGGATCTCCATCCTGTTCGTAGGTTCCCATCTGCACGATGTCACCGATTTCTGCATCTTTGAGTGCTACCGTCTCCAATGCTTCTGTTGTGGCAGATACCTCTGTCGTATCCGTTTCTGTGTCTTCCCCCGTGCTTTTTGTACAGCCACAAAATATTAGCAGGCAAAGACATAACAATAAAAAATATATATTTCTCGAACTAACCCTTCTCATTTTTCTCCATTTCTTTCAGCTTTCCTTTTTCCATCATGTAATCTATTATTACATCACTGTTATTTTCAAACGCCCTGCAAAGCTCCATCAACTCTTCATCACTAAAATCGGATAAATAGATTCCTTCCCCAGCCTCTTTATCTTCTATCATTTCTCCATTCTCAATTTTTAATTTACCCTTTCCAAGCCATGCCATCATATTAACGATATCATCAAACTGTATTCCTTTCTCAGATACCTGTGCAGCTGCCAGCTCGCAGTCCTTATGAAATTCATCAAGTATTTTAGAATTCCGCCCCGTATTACAAAACGAATCGTATTCTTCTAGCAACGAATCGACGCCCGTGTAATCAATCGCATATTCCGGCACAAATAACCGAATCTCCAGAATTCTCGCATAAATTAAATACCGATCCACAGGCATGCTCCTCCAATCTATGCCATCCAGATCGAAATCGAAAGAAAATAAATCCAGAGTTCCTTCAATTGACAGATCGTGTTGATAATTCCAGTTTGCATCCAGCATTTCCGATATTTGCTCACGATACATCTGCCGCCTTTTATCTACAGTTTTTGTGATTATCATACCTATCACAAAAACTGCTGCTACAATGGTAAGCACTTTTATACATATTCTTTTCTTTCCCATAAAATCTCCTCGTCTGTTGGAACACCCCGCCATTTAATCACGCATCCAGTCTAATAGAATTTCACTATTCTCCTCAAATTTTTTGCACAATTCCAGCCATTCATCATCACCAATATCCATGTCGTAAATTTCATCTCCCAAATCTTTAATTTCAACAACATTTCCGTTCTCAATTTTCAGGGCACCTATTCCCATCCGCCTCACATAAAAAGGTATATCGCTGGGATTAATTCCCGGCGCACCACTTGATGCATACTCACAAGCCATGTTAAATTCATCCAGCATTTCCGATTTCTGCCCCGTCTCACAAAACGCTTCGTATTCCTGTAGCAGTTGATCCACGTCCGAATACTCCATTTCTTTATATTTGGTTGTAAATAACCGAATCTCCAGAATTTGCGTATAGATTGACTTTTTATCTATATACATCCCCTTTGGATATTCTATTCCATCCCAACTGTATTTAGCTTCTCCTGTAATCGACAGTGCTTTTCGATACCACCCATTTAGATTGACCATTTCCATTACCCGATCCAAGTACTCTTCTTCCACTTGTTCTCGTATCCTTCTATCAACCGCTACTGCGGTCACACCGCCGATCAGGGCAACGATTACGATCGCTACCAGCCATCTTATAGCTTTTCGTCTTTTACCCATGAATACCCTCCCATTTTCACATGCTGAAATATAGTTTTTGCACAAAAAAGTTTTTTCTCACAACTTAATACAGAATTGTAATTGCTTCTTGCAATTGTCCCTTGCTAGCATCTTCTATACTTATATCGTATTCATCCCGCAAATAATCTGATATTTCTAATTCAAACTTATCTCTTGCTACAACTCTTCCATTAATAGTTTGATTTTTTCCAGATGCTATTGAGTTACATAAACGATCTATGTTGTCCGTTCCTTCTGTTTCTTCTTTTCCACTCGTAAAATTATTGTAATCTTGAAGGATGCTTTCTTTGTCTATCGAATCCTTACCCTCATGCGTCAAATTATAATATGCTATACTAATTTCTAACTTTGGTTCATTGATTTTTTCATTTATCGAAATTATCATGTTACTTCCACAGCAAGCTGTCTGCCCCCCAGCATTCATTTTTTCTAAATAATCTCGATGTCTTTTATAGATACTCTCTGCTTCCTTTTCCATATTTTTCTTTTTAGTATCTCCATATATATTAGTGTAAGGGCTCAGATTTTTATATGCTGTAACAGCCACCATTCCACTCGGTCCACTACTTTTTATTACGGCTAACAGTCTATTTTCTATTCTTTTTTGTGTATTAGAAGTTAATTTATCTACAAGTGCATTTTCTACTCTTGTAATTTCATTTTCTGTCTTTTGCTGCTCACTCACGTAATATTGTATATTATCATTAGCTTGTGTGATATAAATATTGTGTCTGGTATCATCATATGTCCCTCCTGTATAAAGAGGTTTCAAATGATAATCAAACTCCTCTGCATCATTCTGTATCGTATCTACCACTATTCTGTTTGGTTCTTCCAGTTCTTCATACACTTGCAATCCAAAATTCACTGGATGAAATTCTCCATTCTCATCTATATCTTCTGTATTAGTTAAATATAAAGTTCGATAATAAAAATTTGTCGATGTTAAGATTGCATTTAAATTTGCATAACCTTTTAATGAATCATCAAAATATCTGAATTCTGCCGCCTTTGATTGATAATGCCTGTCATATTCCGCAACAATATAATCAAATATATCATTTGAATTATATGTCATATACGAATAGAACATTGAAGAAGTGTCTGCCTCTTCCTTTGTATAGCATCCTGATAAAATCATACTTACTCTGTCATAATTGACTGTGGAGTATCCTTTACTCTCATCTACAGTCACGCATGAATCCAAATACATTAAAATAGCATCCATCTCCCAGTCTTTTACTTCACTTGGATCCTTTTTTAAAAACTCATATAGATTATTAATTTGTGTCGAATGCTCATCAAATGGCTCCACTGCATTAATACTATCAAAAAATTCCTTTAATAACCCTCCACCAATAGAATCCATTTTTCCAGCAAATGCATCACTAGATCCAAAAATAGAATCTTCAAAACTCGAATGAAATCTACTATAGTTATACCGTACAGAAGTTGCTCCTTTCCCAAGTGAGGAAACACTGATGCTTTCCGCCAAATCTCGAAGCGTATTGATATACACATCAGCAGTTATTGTCTTCTCATCATTTACGTTTATTGCTTTTTCATCGTCATGGTTTCTGACATCAGTGAAAATAGCATCTAATTTTGATATCATGCTACTTTGTTCTGAAACAGAATTTCTAGTTTGTATTTTCATATTTTCTGCATATGCTTCAAGATCTGAAAAATTCACCACACAATCTTGTCCCAAAATTTCAACGGTTGCTGTTAGTTCTGATTCAAATGTATAATTATGTGACGAATATATTACCTGATCACTCAGACTATCTTTTATTGCATCATGCATTTCTTCTTGTACTATTTCTGTAAAATCTCTTATCATTTTTTTACCTTTACTAATTCATCTGTTCTGACATAGAGTCATCCATATCTGAATATAAATATTTTGCGACTTGTAACATATCTGCAGCATTATTACAGATACCCAATATCAATCCATATATTTCTTTATATGTATCCATTGCATTTATCAATTCTTTTGCACATGCACTATTGCTTATTGAAAAGTTTGATTTTAGTCTTCCTATTGCCACATATATTTCCTCCGGCTTAGAAGATATATTATGTAATTGCATTATTGCCTCATTAATAACACTGTAACTTACCTTTAAACTTGCCATAAAATTCTTCCCCCTTAATCAATAAATACTTTGGTCAATCTCGTCAATCTCTGCTATAAACTCCTCCGCCATTCTTTGCATTGCATTTGTAATATATTGCATTTGTCCCTGCATCATTTCCAACGAACTTATATATGCAGACAAATTATCATGAAAATTACCTTCTGTAACACCAGTTTCACACACTATTCTTAATTGATTAATAATAGATGAATATGCATTTTCCATAGATTGTGTTAAATATCCAATTGCTTCTGAATAACTCTTAAATTCTTCATCACTGATTATTAGATCCTGCATGTTTTCCTTCCTTTGCTTCAATCGTTGCAATTTCCTTTTTACTTGCATAAATAGCTGATTTATAATGAACATTTTCCATTTGTAATTCCTGAAGTTCTTCCGTAAGTCTCTGAATATTTACATTTATTAGATAATTTATATTCTCAAATTGATTGGTATAATAATCTCGGTTTGCCTTGCCACATATATCCAAAGATTTTGTTATTATACTTTTAGCTGCCCGCCCCTGAACTAGTTCATAAATATTTTCATTTTTTGTCTTTTTTCTTATAAAGAAATCCTCTGTTTGTCTCTGCATGCTATCTATTTTGTTCATTTGAGCCTGTAGAGATTCTATCTTTCTATTTATACGGTTTATTTCTTGCATATTCTGTATGATTTTTGTTTCATAATTATTTATCTTTCTATTTAGACCTTGTTTATCCACTACATCCTCCAAAGATACACCAATTTTTTTAATAAAAACAAGCCCTGCAATTCAAAACAGCCCTTAAACCTCATCTTTATCAGACACCTTTTAAGGGCTGTTTTGCACTAACTAAAATAACATATCTGCAATATTTGCATCTGCTTCTGCAAAGTTTTGACATATCTGTGAAAGCTGCGTATAGAACTGATTAATCAGATCTGACAAGCTCTCAATATCTGGTCCAAGCATATTTTTGAATTCCTCTACATACGCAGTCGCAGACTCTGCCTCCATATAACCATTGCTGACAAGAGAACCTACTGTTGTTGTCATATCTGAATACAAGTCCTCAATATTTCCTTCGTAACCCTTCATATCACCAATTAATCCTTCAACGGCTGCATAGTCTACTCTTAATCTATCACCCATTTATTTATCCTCCCTATACTAACTTAATTGTGTTTTCATATCATCATCCAAATTCTCAAACTGCTGGCATACACTTTCTAACTGCTGTGAAAAATCTCCCAAATTTACGTTCAGTTTCGAATAAATTGTTTTAACAATTTTCTCATATTCATCCATATATGCCTGCAATGCCTGTCCTTCCATTACTGATGGGAGAGTCTCTACCGTATTACTCAATTTACCAAGTAAATTCTCCATCTCACCTTTCTGTGTTTCAAGCTTTGCAATTACTTCGGATCGGATTTCCCCATAACGCACGTCTAAAGCCATCTTAAATACCTCCTAAATTTAATTTTCATTTTTCTCTTTACTTTCAAAAATCGAAACAACCTGCAATTACACTTGCAGGTTGCTTCTTCCTTTTTTAGCCTAATAACCGGCGAAGCCACTCCCAAAAGTCAATACTTAATGGCATTTTCTCTCCTCCTTTGCTTTTTGTTGTTTTCAGTTTAAATAACTTTCTCAGATTTTTCGACAGTAATTCCGCCAAACGGAAGTTTTTTCCGCCAAACAAAGATTTTAACAAAAATTTAGCCTGGACAACCCAAATACCGTTCTCTACTATTATGTCGATTTTTGCACAATGAAATGCAATTTTTGCATTTCTCCGTATTCTCTCAGATTTTATTTATGTTAAAATAAAAGTATCTTAACACACAAAAGGAGACCCCAAGCTATGTATCATATTGTTATCTGTGATGATGATACTTTATTTATAGATCATATGAAATGTTTATTGCTACGCGCAGGACTTCCCTTAGAAGCCTGCAAATTCTACAGCTATCTTTCAGCAAGTGAATTCGAAGCAGATTTCGAGAATTTCTATACTGTTGACCTGCTGATCTTGGATATTCAGCTCCCGGATGTAAATGGAACGATATTTGCCAAATCTTTTCGTGAGAAATTCCCAAGCTCCACGCTGGTTTTCTGTTCCGGGAAGCAGTCGCCAACACCAGAGTCTTTTGAGTCTGAACCATACCGCTATCTACTCAAAGCATGGACAGATGCACATATGGTAGAGAAGCTCACGCCTGTCATCGCGCATATCCAGACGGAAAAAGCGGAGCCTTTTATCCATGCCGGATGGTACAGCACACAACTGAAGCTTCCTGCCTCCGAGATTATGTATATCGCACGCGGACGTGGCTGTTCCAAGATTTATGTATCTAAGAAAAGCCCCTATTATACTTACAATGACAAGATCTTATGCAAAAATTCTCTGAGTGATTTGCATGCATTACTGCATGATTTTTATTTTGCATATGCGCATAACAGTTACTTAGTAAATCTCCAGCATGTAACATACCTGAATAAAACCGAACTGACACTTTCGGATAATAGCATGCTGACGATCTCTCGTTCCAGACAAAAAGAGTTTCAAGCAATGTTCTTCCGTTATATGAAATCACAGGATTAGGAGGCAGTATGGATTATATTATCTTGTTGTTTAGTTGCATTGCAGAATACCTCATATTTTCGGACTTTTTTGATGCCTTTTTAAGCATTCGTCCAAACTTTCAACCAATTTGGAACCGTATTTTGATAGCGATTCCTTTCATCGGCATTTATTTTGGTATCAACACATTGCAGATTTCGTATCTGAATATGATTTCCTTCATCTGTCTGTTACTTCTTTACTCTTTTCTTTATGAAGCAAACTTTAAAGAACGACTGCTGTATATCGTATTTTTGTGTGCGATTTTCTTCGGCTGTGAATTTTTATTTGTAGTCTTATTGAATCTGCCTGCATATCTTTTTCATTCCAGCAGTGTTGCGAATCTGTCCACGATTCCTTGGCAGATATTTACATTGAAACTTCTGACCTATCTGATCTGCTGCCTGTATAAGCAGACCTCTGTCAAATCCGCTGCCCGCATGGATCGGAAGATTTTCGCATGCTATTTGTGTATTCCAATCGCATGCATTGCAATGATGCTACTCACATATTATTCTGGTCTGGACTTCGCATCGTCTCCACGCATGCGGATATTGCTCTGCGTATTTTTTGCTATCATGCAGTTTGGAAATATTTTGATCTTCCGCGCATTCCAGAAATATACAGAACAGCTCAATCACAACCTGCAGAACAGCCTGATTATCTCCGATCAGTCGCTTCGACTGAACTACTATCAGAAGCTGCTCACAATGGATGAACATTTACAGGAGCTGGTGCACGATACGACACATTACATGAAAGCCATCCGCATACTGCTTGACGATGGGCATGCTGATAAAGCACTTGCACTCATTTCCGAATTAGATACAAAGTTAGATACAACCATCCTTACGCGCTATTCCAAAAATGATATTCTGAATGCGATTTTAACTGAGAAAAGTGAACTTGCCCAATCGAAGGATATCCAAATGTCGATAGATGTACTCCCGGATATTACGTTTGCCGAATTACCGTCCGCGGACATAATATCCATTCTGTCAAATCTGCTTGATAACGCCATTGAAGCTTGTCTGGCGCGCGATAATTCTCGTGTTGTACAACTGACTATTACAAAGAAAAATGAAAATAACTTCTATGTGATTATCGTGAAAAATACCTATGACAAAGCACCAGTTTTACGTGATGGACAATTCGTCTCTACCAAGACGGACACGAAGCTGCACGGCATCGGCACCAAAAGTATCCGGCATGCCGTGGAGAACAATCATGGTTTTGTCAATTACTCTATCGAAGAAGGATTCTTCGTGGCGACTGTGGTATTACCAATAGCATTAAACGTGTAGGTTCCTTAAATGCTACAATTAGTTGCATTTCTAAAAATCTCTTTACAATCTGCTGTAATTCATGATACAGTTTCTTTGTTGTCGAGAAGCGCTCGTTCATAGCGTAGTTCGGTAACAGTCTATTAATTTATATTTTTATCTTCGAATACTAATCATTACCCTTTTTGCGCGCAAATTTTAATTATTACTCATTAACAACTTTAATTTCATGCACACATCTATTTTTTAGGAGGAACAGCTTATGACGAATGAAACAATAACCACAGACACACAGAATACATTCTATCAGACCGTAAACGAACTCGAAGAAGCTATGAAAACACAAAACCTATATTCAGAATATATCACACTTGACGAAACATGGAAAAAACGCTTCGCTGATTACATGACGGGAAAGAAAACAATGCCTCTTACTTACGATCCATTCTTCAAATGTATGTTTCACCCGGACAGACATCCTGATTGGTTGTCAAATCTGCTCAGTGCCATTTTGGGTGAATCCGTCGTTGTGGAACGGCTTTTGCCATCGGAAAATACAGCCATCTCCATTGATTCCCTGCTAATCATGGATATCGTTGTCCGATTAAGTAATGGCTCACTTGCAAATGTCGAAATTCAGAAGATTCCATATATGTTCACTGCTGAACGCATTTCCTGTTACTCTTCTGACTTGTTGCTTCGTGAATACACACGCCTAAAAGAGAACAAAAAATTTATGTATTCTGACATGAAAAAAGTATACACCATTATTCTATATGAAAAAACAGGTGCTGATTTTAAAAATCCGCTATTGCATGGTGCTTATATCCATCACGGTAAAACACGATTTAACACCGAACTCACGTTGGAACTCCTACAGGAATATTTTCTGATTGCACTTGATGTATTCTGTCAAAACGGATATACTGATGATAAGAATCTAGATACACGGGAAACCATTGATTCAAATATGAATGATTGGGAAGGCTGGCTTTCTATCCTGACCGCAGAGACAATCGCGGATGTGGAGCGCGTGATCAGACGCTATCCGTGGAGCGAAACGATATTCCGTGAAATGAGTACATATGTTAATAAACCTGAGGAGGTGATTCACATGTTTTCAGAAGCGTTAAAAATTGCAGATAAAAATACAGTGAAATACATGATTGAAGAACTGCAGGATGAATTACAACTGGCTGAAAAAAAGCAAAAACAGGAAGCGGAATTGCGAAAGCAAGAGGAAGAAAAACGAAAGCAGGCTGAAGATGAATTACAGCGATCAAAAGAAGAAATTGCGCAGTTGAAAGCATTGTTAGCTAAAAAGCAATAATCCAGAATGGCACCGTTTTATGACGGTGCCATTTTATATCAAATAATTATTTCGTATTCTCAGCTTCACCGATACACAATCGTCTCCTGTGTCTCCCCGGTATTCCGGTTCCAGATTACCCGCATATCCACACCATCTTCATAATTGCCCGGTCCCAGATCATAGATAATGAAATCATCACTCACCACCAACGATTTTATGCTCTTATTCTCATCCGGGTTAATCGTAAACAGTTCGACTTCCGACTCACCATCGAACGATCTGTATTTTATGCAGACGCCATCATCCACGCTCTGTGCATAAAAGGCATCTCCTTTATAAACATTCAGGCAATACACGTCAGACGCAATCTTCTCCAATTCCTTTTCCTCTTCATTCCAAACCTTTAATTGATGATCCAATAAAACTACCGCATTGTCTGATAGTTCATATCTGCTTCCATAAATAACGCCCTCATATAAATCAAAAAGTTCCGTATCTACATTGAGCAAGTGCCGCATACGTCCAACCTCTATCGGCTGACTCCAATCCCATTTATCCAGATTCAGACAGTAGTATTGGCGCGCTTTTTGAAGCACCAGATGATGATCCCGGATTCCAAATGCCAGCGAACCTTCACCCATATTCTCATAAATAATCTCCGCACGGGTTCCTTCTTTGTTGATACGATAGATTCGATTTCCTATCTGAATATAGAAATACTCATTATAATAATAGAGCTTTGAACGGACAGAATAATAGATTGCATCCCCATAATCAAATGTATAAAATTCCTCATATGTACCTTCCGGAGAGAGACGATAAATTACATTGTTCCCGCATTTTTTCAACTCATCTACATGGTCATAGTTTCCAAGCTCCACCCGGCTTTTATAGAAATACACATAGCCATTCACAACCAATGCCTCATTTGCGTAATTTCCACTTTGCAAATTGATCTCCTGATTGACTCCGGAAAACGGATTTTCAAACAACCGGTTCTTTGCCTTTTGTTCAGAATGATGCTTGTAAAACACTCTGCTGCCAATTGTACAGACAACAAGAATAACTGCAAATATAATTATCTTTTGTTTCCGGCTTAGAGACATCCCATTCTCCCTTCACCCCTGTATCATATACTTCATCTTTTTGTTTTTCCATCAAATAATTCCTTTTCAATCTCTCGTCAGCCGAATCCGATCACAGGTTTTACCCTCCATTCCGGTATAGGTACCGCGGAATGAAAAGATAATTGTACAGGTTCCAATATTCGTCTTATACTCGTAATAAAGATCCTTCATAGAACTAATCTCTTTTTCTTCATCCGGTTTTCCCATCGCTGCAAGTATCTCTTCATACGTGCTTGCCTGACTGAGTCCATTGCACAACATAAATTGTTCGTCGGACCATATCGTCTGAATCGGACAATTCACCGCAGCTGTCTCCTTCGTACCTGTATTGATTACCGATACATCAAACTCCCCCTTAAAATCACGTGCCTCCATCTTGCAGATTGCTGTCTCATATGCCTTATATCCATCTATCATCAGAGAGGCTGGTTTTCCCAGCATGATCTTCGCATCACTTTCATTCATGCTATACCCTGCGTCATACAGATCTGTGGTTGTGCACGGAAATGTCATAACCTTTCCGGCAATCGCAAATTCCATACTGGATACATCCTTCGTCGTAAATGGAATGTCCGCATAAGCAACTGGTTCTTTCTCTTTTCGAAGGCTTACCTTCTCCGATGCCTCCGGATCTGTCAGAAACCAAACGACAAAGCCAATTACTCCAAGTACGATCACAACCATGATTACTTCTTTGATCGTACTCTTTACCCGTCTTTTCTTTTTTGCCTGCAAGTCCTGCATAAACTGCTCATAGACTTCGTCTCTTTCGGTATTCTCTTCCATTGTTATTTCCTCCCATGTTAAGACAGAAACTACATCCCTGCTTAATACTCGATTGTCTGCTGTATCTCCCCCGTCTGCCGGTTCCAGATCACCCGCGTATCGACAGCTTCTTTCTCCTTTTTGGGTCCCAGATCATAGATAATATAATCATCACTGACAACGAGCGATTTTAGCGCCTTATCCGCTCCCGCATCGATCGTAATCAGTTCGCCTTCCTGCTTGTCCTCCAGCGAATAATATTTTATGCAGATAGAATCATCCACCTTCTGTGCGTAGAACATGACTCTTTTGTAAACATTCAGGCAATACACACTTCCTGCAATACTTACTTTTTCCTCCTCATCTTCATCATAGACACGTAAATCATGTAGATATGCAAAATCACTACCATATAACATATTGCTTTCAAAATAGACACCGATCGGTTCTTCCTTCTCTGTTCCGTAGATAACATTCTCAAAAAAACAAATCAACTGATTTCTTCTGACCGCATCATAAGAACATCGCACATTCATCAGATGCCACATACGTCCAACTTCAATCGGCTGACTCCAGTCCCATGTATCCATATCAAGATAATAGTATTCTGTCTGTTTTTGAAGCACCAGATAATGATCCCGGATACCAAATATCACGTAACTGCCATATCCACCCACATTCTCATAGATCACCTGTGCCTCAGTGCCTTCTTTATTGATGCGGTAAATCCGGTTTTCAATCTGGATATAGAAATATCCCTCATAATAGTACAGTTTGGAACCGATACTATAATAGATCGCATCTCCTTCATCAAATGTATAAAATTCCTCATATGTACCATCTGGAGACAACCGGTAAATCACATTGTTTCCGCATTTCTCCAGCTCATCTATCTTATCATAGTTTCCAAGCTTCACCCGGCTTTTATAGAAATACACATATCCATCTACAACCAGCGCGTCGTTTGCATAATTACCGCTTTGCTGGTCAATCCCTGGATCAACCTCTGAAAATGGATTCTCGAAAAACCGGTTCTTCGCCTTTGGTTCCGATTGTTTTTTTTCAAATATCCCGCTTCCGACTACAATTACACAGGCGAAGAGTATCACCGCAAATATAACGATCTTTTCTTTCCGACTTAGAGACATTTCGTCCTCCCTTCGACACTAATCACCCACATTCACCCACATTGCAGGCCTCACGCCGTTATAAGAATCCGGATAGTCCTGATCCCATTTTCCCTCGTATCCAATCACCAAAATGTTGTAATCCTTCATACCCGTTGACCGCAGCATCCACGGTAACCGCTCCGTACCATCAGCCAGATGCCGGGAATATGGATACATCGCCGGAAGCTCCTCGATTATAATATCTGTAAATATCGTCTCCCGCTTCTGCAATACTGCTCTCGATGGTCTTCGCCCAAGGATATATGCATCCGTTAAGCGATTCCCATAATATTGCTCCGCTTCCTTCCAGCTCAGCAGGAATATCTTATCCTTTGTATCCGGTCTGCTCTCCCGTACCTGTACATCCCCGGATGGATCCACATGCGCAGCAAACCCCACCGTAGACGGATTCTCCAACGTTGTCTCCCGGATATCTACCTGTTCTGTCTCGTCAAATGCCTCTGCATAGAACTCCTGATTCAGCCACGACCGTATCTGCGAATCCTCCCATATTACACATTTTAGGTTATCCGAGAATCTCTGATAGGCGATCACATCATGCGATATCAGCAACACTGCATTTCCATCTTTATCCAGCACATCCCAGCAGATCGGATCCTCTGTCTCTGCATCTCCGTCCTGTTCGTAGGTTCCCATCTGCACAATATCTCCAATTTCTGCATCTTTCAGTGTCACTGTTTCCAATGCTTCTGTCGTAGCAGGTTCCGGTTCCTCTGTATTGGATTCCTCCGTAGCCACTTCGGTTGACTCCGCCTGTTTTCCACATCCACTTAGTAAAAGCATTGCAAACGCAAGCATAATACACCATTTTTTCATTCCTTCTACCCCCTCATACCGAATCTGTCTACGCCTGTTCATTCTCCGATTTCTTCATTCCACAGTTGCAGATAAATATATGATCTGAGTCCTCTTATTTGTAACTAATAGATTTCCATTTCCCTGTATGCCGGTTCCATATTATGCGTACATCCACATTCTCTCCATATTCATAATTTTGACCATACTCTGACGATCCAAGATCATAGATGATAAAATCCTCGCTAACGACCAACGATAATATCCTCAATTTCCCATCCGGATTCACCGTGAGCAAATCTTCTTCCTCATCTGACGTCAAAGATTTGTATTTTATCGTGTACGCATGATTCTCAGCATTTTCCTGCACATAATAGACGGCATCCTGATAGATATTTATGCATTCAATATCTGTCTCTTCTTCTATTGCTGCATTCGCATCCTGCAGCCGCTTCGGAGAATGCTTGGTAACACCACTGATCATCCAATTATAAAAAGTATCTGCGTCCAGCGCATACACATATTTCAAAACACGCATCTGATCAAAGTCGATAGGCGTGCTCCAGTCCCATTTACGCATATCCAGATAACGCACTTCATTATGATTTGCCAGCAGCAGATAATGCTCCCGGATTCCAAACATCCGAAAAATACCATTGCCACCGGTATTTTCATAGATAACCTGCGCACTGCTTCCATCCTTTGTTATACGATACACCCGCTGACCAATCATGATATAGAAATGCTCATCATAATAATAAAGCTTGGAATTCACGTCATAATAGAGGGCATCTTCATCTTCAAATTCGTAAAACTCCTCATACGTTCCATCCGGGGAAAGACGATATATGACGTTATTTCCACATTTCTCTAATTTTTCTTTTTTATCATAATTTCCCAGCTCCACAACACTTCTGTACAGATATACATATCCATCCACGACCAGTGCATCCGCTTTATAGTTTCCATATTGATATTCAATGTCTTTGTTATTGTCGAAGAAAAAGATATCCGCATGGTTTTTCTGAAATACGATAACCACCACCAGTAACCATGCGAGTAAAACGATACTTACGACTGTAATCAGAATATATAATTTTATTTTTTTCATTCCTGTAACGCTTGCCCCTCTCCGTTTTCATCACCTACATAGATCCACATAGCCGGACGAACACCCTGATAGTAATCTGCCAGACATTGTGAATAATACCCGTCCCCTCGAATAATGGAGATTTGATTCTGTGACTTTCCGGTTGACCGCAGCATCCACGAAATCCCTTCCGATACATCTGGAACACTTGTCACGAATGGTACTTTTTCACGCACGCGCTGTTGCTCTATCTCTTCGTAGCGCTGTAAAACAGCCTTGCTTGGTTTGCATAAAAGTGCTTCTGCTTTTGGTAATTTGTGCCCATAATACTTCTCGATTTCCTTCTGGCTCAGCAGGAATATCCGATCCGTCGCATCACCCCTCGACTCCTGATTTGCCTCATCTACTCCTGATGTGACGTATCCTTTGATACGCGCCTGTGTTTCCTTATCAAATGCGTCCGTATAAAACTCCTCATTCAGCCATGTCCGTATCTGGGAATCCTCCCATATCACACAATTGGGGCTGTCAGAAAACCGCTGATAGCCAATCACGTCATGTGAGATAATCAATATTGAATCCCCGTCCTTGTCCAATACATCCCAATAGATCGGGTCCTCTGTCTCCGTATCCCCGTCCTGCTCATAGGTTCCCATCTGCACGATATCACCAGCTTCTGCACGTTTAAGCTCGACCGTCTCCAATGCTTCTGCTTCCACTGCAGCGACCGTTGTCGCCTCTGTGGATTCTGCGCTTTGCTGTGCACACCCGCTGAGCAGGCACAGGATCACGAATCCCAATACACTTGTTTTTTTCATACCTTTATTTTTCTGTCTCATACCGCTCCTTGAAATATGCAAGCAGCTCCTTATAATCCTGCATAGAATGATAGAAGCGGACCGTGTCTGTATATTCACTGCCATTCCATTTATATGCATACGTAACTACGAAACAGGCACCCGGATTCTTGAACTTCAGAATCTTCTCAACCGGCAAAGCCACCTGCTCAAAGGTACCGTTCTCGATCATCTCCTGAAAAACCGGCTTCTCCTGAATACGCTTCAACAGGAAATCCTTATGCTGAATCATCTTGATTGCTTTCTGCTCCATGTCTCGGCTATCCATTGCCTGTCCGACATGTGTTACACTTACCCCCTGCGCCTGGACAGTCTGAACTCTATATGCACCCAGTCCGGTTGCTCCCAGAAAAGCATCCTCATTCAAATGTACAACATACGCATGTTTGGCATTATCAATCAGCACCGCATGTAACACATCGGTATATGTAATAAGCTTTCTCTTATAATTTGTCTTGTAGATCAGACAGCAAAGCAGCACGACAAAGCTTACGACTCCCAGTATCGTGTTTACCTTTCCATCCTCATAGTCTCCAGTCACTGTCATCCATGCGGTATACAGAAGTCCGCCAATTGATGCCAGCAACAGCACCAGCCATGTCAGAAATCCCGGAACTGACATATTCCGTATCGTTCTCGGTGGATAGCTGTACAGCTTCATATCCTGTGCGCTCGCAGGTGTCTCCCATTTTCTCTGATCCCAATTCACATCAAATAGTTTTTCTTCGCTCATTTTGTTACCTCTTTCAAATGTAATTTTTTTCATTCTACCATCTGCATAACAGTTTTTCGATTCATTTTCCGCGAATCGAAGATTTTTTCCGTTAACCCCAAGTTTTGCATGATTCCCTGTTCATTACAATTCATCTGTCCGTTTTTGCATAATCAGATGCAATTTTTGCATGAATCAGGCCAAATTTTTCAACAGCAGATTAAAATGATTATCTACTATACTTTGTCGCTATACAACAACATAACTGTGTTTTGTGGAAATATATTTGTGGGCACACAAAAAAAGAGGTGCTCTGCACCTCTCTCTTGTTTTCCTGTTTACTTATGCTTCCTTCTGCAAATTCCGTATCACGATCTGCTCCTGATTATAGATATGTTCCTTCATAATCTTCTGTGCTGTCTCTACGTCGCCCTTCAAAATCGCCTCTGTAATCTGATCATGCTCCCGGATCAGATTCTCATGATACGAAAAATCCTTAACATATTCAAACCGGTATCGATACACCTGTTCCCGCAGATTCATCGCAATCGTAATCAGCTTCTGGTTCTTCGATGCCCGGTAGATTGTGTTGTGGAAACGTTCATCCCCCTCCACAATTGCCTGCACATTTCCTGATTTGACCGCTTCACGAAATGCCACGCATGCCTGTTTTATCTCTGTTTTATCATTCTCATCCAACCGCTCGCAGGCAAGCTTGACCGACAATGAATCAATTGCCATTCGAACCTCCAAGGCATCTTTTAAGTCACGCACTGTAATCTTCGCAACCTCCGCACCTTTCCGCGGAATCATAACAACCAGACCTTCCAGCTCCAGCATCCGGATTGCCTCACGTACCGGTGTCCGGCTGACGCCAAGCTTGTTCGCCAGCGTCACTTCCATCAGACGCTCTCCCGGCTGCAGTTCTCCCTGTATGATTGCCTTGCGTAATGTATGAAATACAACCTCCCGAAGTGGAAGATACTCATCGATATTCATATCCAACTTCATATCTGCTACCTCCTTACCTTCCTGTCAAAACTTTTATCCATTCCGATTTTCATTACCTTCTTCGTTCCCCATATACATCAAAATAAATTCAACGTGTATACAATATACATTACTATGCATAGACAAATATTTCAAGCATATTTTTTATTTCTACCAGAGTATTTTTCTCAAAAGGTATGATTATTTCTCACGATTCTGCAAAAATCTCAGCCAACTCTAACACGGCTGTGTCACATATACCTCGGAAAGTCCGTACTGCTGCCGGATTTTCTCTGCCGCCTGCTCTGCAGTCGCTTTCTCTGTATATAAACCAAACACCGTCGGTCCGCTGCCGCTCATGATCGCATTTTCGGCACCAGACTCTTTCATTGTCTGTTTGATCTCCTCGATCTGCGGATAAAGCTTCGTTGTGACTGTCTCCAAGACATTTTCCATGCGGCTTGCCACACCGGACAGATCTCCCTGCTTCAGCGCGTCCACCATACCCGCAACATCCGGGTGGTGCTGCAGCTCGTTCGCATGCAGGTTCTCATATATCATCTTCGTGCTGACCGATATCGTCGGTTTCGCCACAACGACAAAACAATCAGGCAGCGGTGCCACCTCTGTCAGCACCTCGCCGATGCCCTCGGAAAGCGCGGTTTTTGCCATGATACAATATGGCACATCCGCCCCCAGCTTCACACCAAGCTTCATCAATTCCTGATCACTGACGTCCAGTCCATACAACTCCCGCATCGCGTGAAATGCCGCGGCGCAATCCGTACTGCCACCTGCCATACCGGCTTCGACCGGGATTCGTTTCACCAGCTCCACATGGACATGCCCGGTCAGATGATACGTTTCCCCCATCAGTGCGATTGCTTTGTAGATAAGATTACGCGCATCACACGGCACGAATGCCTTATCACACGCCAGTGTGATTGTCAGCGTATCCGCTTCCTCCACCGTAAATGTCAATGTATCATATAAGCTTAGATTCTGCATGATCATGCAGACATCATGATAACCATCCTCGCGTCTGCGCAAAACATCCAATGCCAGATTCACCTTTGCATATGCATTTCTCGTTAACGTTTTCATCCTTGAAAGCCTCCCGTTACAAACAATCTGTTTTTATTATACCAACGCAAGCGTTACTTCACAATCTATTTATTTTCTCATAACGGCAGAAATCCATGCCGCATCTGCAACATGGATTTCCGTGATTTTCTATTTACTTTATATTATAGGAAGATCTAAGATTTCACAATCAACAGCCGGTCACCTTCCGATACATAATCAGACTCCAGATTGTTCAACTGCTTGATGGCATCAATCGATGCATAGTATTTTTTCGCGATACTCCACATGCTGTCGCCCTTCTGCACGACATACCCGACGATACCCGGCTGTGCCGCCTTCTTCGCCTCATCAATCGGCAGGATCTGCAGATCCGTCATCGCCTGACTCTCACCCTTTGCAAAGACGGAGATGTTCAGGTTGATCTGTGCCTTAATCTCGATTTCTTCACTATTTAATAACGACGCAGTAAGCTGGTCGATGCACGGATGGATACGCACCGAGTCCTCCTGCGCGAGCGGTACCGTATCCGCCGTATACGAAAATGGAATCTCCACCTCGACACTGCTCATCGGATCATCTCCGGTCGCAATATACAGCACACAGCATTTTACAACGCCTGTGATCTCTGCCCCATTTTCCCCGACAACAACATCATCAATATCGACATCGCCATACACATGACAGATCTGCAGCAGCTTCGCCTTATCTCCACCGATCTGTTTTCTGGCAGACACTTTTGCCTTCGCTGCATTGCGCAGCAGCAGGTTCTCATAATCCATCACCTCAAACTGCGGTACAAGCTCCGCGCTCGGCGAATACACATCGGACAGCATCCGGCATGAACAGTCCTCATACAACTTGATATTCATATCAATATTATAGTCACAGCCAAACACGCGATCCTCACCATCCGCATCCTGCCGGATTGTGATCTCCCCCTTGCCAAGCACATAATCGACATCCAGCACCATGCCCTCTGCTGCACCACTGCAAGGCACCTCACGATAGAGCGACCGCACCGAGAAAATGGACTGTACCGGGAGCCGTTCCTCGCCCCCTTTATATAAGATGAAGATTTCGATTTCTCCACGCACCAGAAGCTTCTCATCCCCCGCCTTCGTCTCCATGTTCCGAAGTGCGACACATTGCCACAAAATCTCCTGGATATTCGGTTTGTTCTGCGGGATTTCCAGCTCCTCCCGCACCTTCAGGACATCGCGCTTGGCGAGCACAACCTGACTATATGTAACGTCGCGATACTGACAGGCAACGCCTTCCCCCTGCTCGATCCCTGTCGCCGCATCGATGCACATCTCTTCATACACATTAACACTTGTTCCGATCAGTCCGCGAACCTCCAGCTTGCGCGAATTGATCATGTTCACCGTCAGATCCTCCAACTGACTGTGGCAATCCACCTGACTGGAGGAAGACACGCCATCGCAGTTGACAACATCCTCAAATGGAATCTCACTCTGGAACTGGCACAGCCGCGGGATATCGCCCCCGGTACGATACAGCACACGCACGCAGACCGATCCGGTGATCCGCACTTTTCCATCCTCCGGAATCATGGACTCCAACAGAATATGACCTTCCTTGGCAACGATTTTTTCCATATCGCCTTTACTATCCGGAATCGTAAAATCATCATCGACTGTTATCTGTGAATATTTGGACTGCGTCAACACGCTTGTATGTATTTCCTTCTTCGAAAATTCCATAGCTCCCTCCACCAAACTAGATTCTTACCCTCTGCTTTATATGTATTCCAATGCTCTCTGAATTATGATAATTTACCGTAAATATTTTTGCGCGCATATAGAAGCCGTACTTACGATACATTCAATACCGGCAGCTCCAGCCGCGGCAACCGGATTACAATATACGGATACATCGACGATGTTCCTGTCTGCCCGTCAGGCGTGTTGGAATCTGTCCCTGATGCAACACCGGAAATGTCCCCCTCCATCTCAGCCTCGGTCTTCAGATCGGTCTTTATATAGATTGCCCGGTCAGTCTTATACAGCTCCTCCACAACCACACACAGATTGGTACGGTCGTGTTCCCCATATCCAACCACAATATACAGATGATCCTTCGTCGTATAACTCATCTGGAATGCATGCAGCTTCTTCTCCTCTATGATCTGCCGCAGATCATCCGGCAGTTCTGTCTCTGCGCACACCGTAAAATCCAGATCCTGTCGTTCTCTCGCCTCCTGCTTGCGACACCCGGATGACACACACGCCAGCGCAACCAGAACCAAAATCATAAACTGCCTCCCGCTTCGCCCTTTATTCAACATTTTCTCATTACAATCCCCCATGATCCCCCATTTCTTCATCCGCGTTCTATCTCAAATCCTTGCAGATGATAAAACGTTTCATCTACGCAGGTTGCGCAAACGAAACTATTTTGCTAAAATATATGTGGTTTTTTCCGCCCTATGCGTAAAACCACAAATATAAATATAAGAGGCGTAATCATGTCAAAGAAAATTAACCGAAACGATCCTTGCTGGTGTGGCAGCGGCAGAAAATACAAAGTCTGTCATGAAATGTTCGACGATAAGATTGCAAAAATTGCACATCAGGGGCACATCGTTCCTACTCATAACCTAATCAAAAATGCAGAGCAGATTGAGAAGATCAAGGAAAGTGCAAAAATCAACATCGCTGTACTGGATGAGATTCAGAAGACAATCCATGAGGGTATGTCTACCGCAGAGATCGATAAGATCGTCTACGATATGACAACCGATATGGGCGGTATTCCAGCACCATTAAACTACGAAGGATTCCCATACAGTGTATGTACTTCCGTCAACGATCAGGTCTGCCACGGATTCCCATCACCAGATGTTATCTTAAAATCCGGTGATATCATCAACGTAGACTGCTCTACAATCCTGAACGGCTATTTCTCCGACTCCTCCCGTATGTTCTGTATCGGTGATGTCAGCCCGGAGAAGAAGAAACTCGTTGATGTCACAAAGGAAGCAATGCTCAAAGGTCTCGAACAGGTAAAACCTTGGGGCTTCCTCGGCGACATGGGGCAGGCAGTGCATGATTATGTCTATGCAAATGGATATTCTGTTGTCCGCGAAATCGGTGGACACGGTGTCGGCATCGAGTTCCACGAAGAACCTTGGGTAAGCTACAACTCTAAAGCAGGTACAGAAATGCTTATGGTTCCTGGCTTCATGTTCACGATCGAGCCGATGGTAAACATGGGCAAGCCGGACATCTTCGTCGACGAAGAAAATGACTGGGAAGTTTACACCGAAGATGGACTTCCATCTGCACAGTGGGAGATTCAGGTACTTGTCACCGAGGATGGATACGAGATTATTTCCTACTAAAAATACGCGTAGTCGGGCTACAGATTTACACGACTACGCTTACTCTTTGGTTAAAATGATTTATCTATGAATGGCAGTCCGCGGTGTATATACGTGATGTCTTCTGCTTCATCGTACGTGAAAGCAATATTCACATTTACCTTGTGATCATTTTGATACACATATTCCGGGACATTATCACTGTAGCCGTAGATGCATAAGGTATCCTGCAGTTCAATCTCGTTTCGTTTCTTCGCATGCATCGTCTCCAAGAAATCCGCTGTCACTTTCTGCATCTCATCTTCGGTCATCCGCCCTTTTTCCTGACTGCACAGATAGAGATTGCTGCTGCCGGAGAGCCCCAGATCTGCGTAGATCTGATCGAGCTGTTCCTTACACCGGTAGATATTTTCTGTCGACTGATTTTTCAATGCAATCTCTGTCATCAGATAATTCTCCTGTATGGTCGAACCATCGGCGTTTGTCTGTTCCATCGAAATCAACCGGATTGTCGTATCTCCATTTTCACCCTTTTTCACAAACGTTGTCGAAGTATTTTCACCTTCAGTACTTGTAATTATGTCATAGCCAGATATGATTCCCAGCTTTTCTCCAACCCGTTGCAGGATTTTCTCTCGTGCGGCTTCGGTCATCGTCTCATCGCCATAATGCGCATACAGTTTTACCTCTGCCGCCGTCACATTTTCCACGCCATCACTCATGACCTGTGTCACCATCTGGCTCTCCCGGTCAATCCGCTTCGTAATAAAGATTTGCAGCGCAACTGCTGCCCAGATAAGTACAACAATATATAACTTCTTTTTCGTGCTCATAGTCCTTCCCCTTTTCAAGGTATTCCGCAACTTTGCTTCTGCGCCTGTTGTGTACTAGGAGTGTTGCCACGTTTTACCAGTCTTATACATTTAAATTTTTGCTTTACTTTATCGCGTTAAAGCGTTATACTGTTGTCGATGATTGAAGCTGTGCCAATCTTACCATATTTATTTGAATTACAGTCACAGCATGGAGGTATATTATGACAATCGGAATTGTTGGACTTGGACTGATCGGTGGTTCTTTTGCAAAAGCATACAGTGACAACGACGAACACAAGGTTCTTGCTTATAACCGCAGCAAAGAAGTGATTCAGGCTGCGTATAACGATAAAGCCATTGACGGCGAATTAAACGAAGGGAATATCAAAGACTGCGATCTGATTTTGCTTTGTCTGTATCCGCAGCTTTGCATTGACTATTTGACAAAGATGGCACCTTATATCTGCAAAGATGCGATGGTGATCGACTGCTGTGGTACAAAAGAGCTGATCTGCCAATCCTGCTACCCTATCGCCAAACAATATGGCTTTACTTTTATCGGCGGACACCCAATGGCTGGCCGTCATTTCTCCGGCTACGCATACAGCACAAAGACAATGTACAACGGAGCTTCTATGGTACTTGTGCCAGAAGATCTGAATGATACGAAATCCATCGAGCGCGCGAAGAAACTGCTGTCTCCGATTCATTTCGGTAAATTCACAATCTGCGATTACGACCGTCACGACGCGATGATTGCATTCACATCCCAGATGGCACACGTTGTATCCAATGCTTACGTGAAAAGCCCGACAGCAAAAAATCACGATGGTTTTTCTGCCGGAAGCTACAAGGATCTGACACGTGTTGCATGGTTGAACGAAACGATGTGGACAGAGCTTTTTCTGGAAAATAAGAAACATCTGATCAAAGAACTTGACTATTTTATCACGGCTTTGCAGGAATACAAAACTGCAATGGAGAACGACGATGCAGAAACATTAAAAAAACTCCTTGCAGATGGTAAACACTGCAAGGAGGAAATCGATGGAATCACTGGCGAATAATTTACGCCTGATGATTGGATACAAAGCAGCTGGCGATACCACTCACCAGCCCCGCTGCAAGCAGGTAGATGCCTGCCTGAAAACTCTTCCAGATCGTCGCCCCGGACACAGAAGAACCGGAGGATACCTGAGAAGAGATGAAACGAGCAAGCATCTTAGAGATCCATGCCGTTACATTTCCCATATCTACAAGCGCTATGATAATCATACACACAACAATCATACAGGGTATCGCCTTGAGGGGCTGTATCCTGACAAAGGATAACATGAGCATCCCCACCGCGGCAATCAGGATTCCAATCGGAATTCCACGCCACATATCAGAGATTAACCCCACATTTTCACAGATCTTCATAATGCTGTACCGGATCTGTACCTGTGCATGATATGCGGACAGATCAATAGCAGGTACAAATAGGCTCACTGTCAACAAAACTGCAGACAAGATGCCTAGCAGCATACTCGCTGTCACAAATTTACTTTTTCCATATTGATTCTGATTATCCATTTTTACGCTTCCGTTCCAAAAAATCTCCAACCGTTCCAAGTGTATAAATCACAAGTCCCGCTACATAAAAGACCGGTCCAAGTCCTCTTCCGGCATCATAATTCGATGAGGTTCCAAGCTCTTTTGCAAGTCGGACATTGTCCTCTAACACACGCAGCGACTGTGTGTAATGCTTATTGTTGATCACGATAATAAAGATGACAAGCATCACAAGAATTGGTGCAAACCGCATAATCGGATTTGCCGCATATTTCCGCAACCACTTGATATAATCGCAGGCAGACAACAACAGCATCCAGACTCCGACTAAGATTGCAATGATACCAAGCACCAGCACAATGGTTTCTCCCATCGCCAGGATGCTTCCATCTTCTTCTACCATGGAGCTCTTCATACCGATCTCAAACAGATTCGCCTTACGCTTCACATCAAAAAGCTTCTCCCATATCCAGTTCATAAACGGCGCCAGATATAACAAAATCGAACCGACAAACGCCAGCAACAGGTTCATATCTCCACCGATGGACTGGAAATATCCAACGATGTCGATTGCTTTGCTCGTATCGGCAGCTTTACGATGATGCTTTTTCTCTGGCACCTGCTTTACCGTATTTTTTGCAGCAAGCTTTGCCCGCTCCTTCGCCTTTACTTTCTCTTCCTTTTCTGCCCGCTTGATATCCTCTTTCGATACCTTCAGAACAATCGGTTCTTCCAATGGTGCACCGCAAGACTCACAGTAAAGCGCACCCTCTGGAATCTCTTTTCCACATTCCTTACATACCATGTTCTATCACCCTCCAGACCATCATATACAACGATGGCTGCCGAACCATACCGGCTCGACAGCCATTTTCTTACTTATGTATTATTTGTTTCCGATCTTGATTCCAAGCTTGTCTAACACTCTTGGAGCTGCGGCAGCAATCACACCAAGGTATGCAAAAATCACACCGGCTGAAATACCTACCTTAATACCATACTCCCTGAAGTTAACCGTCGTACCATCTGAATGTGCATAACCGTGACGAATTGTTGCGATCAATACAAATACAAAGATGACACCAAGAAGAATAAACTCAAAGTATGGAATCGCCTGTAACTTTGCTTTCACATTTGCAATCTGTGGAACAGGAATAAAATCTGCAACCTCCCATGCAATCAGTACCAATGAAAGCAGTAACACAATGATTGCAATGAAGCGGTTAAATCCACCTGCCTTAAACAGATTCCAATGCTCTGTAACACCCCAGTAAGTTGCATGTGCCCATGGGATTAAAGTTGCAAGGAACACAAAAAATGCTCCAACGATCTTCAGGATATTCATAGGATTTTCCTTCACATATCCAAGATATCCATTGATTCCTGCACCAAATGCCGCTGCGTTATTGCTTCTAGGCTGATAATAACCGCCCATCGGCTGCTGTGGCTGCTGGTATCCCATCTGTGGCTGTACCGGCTGTCCCATTGGCTGCTGGTATCCCATCTGTGGCTGCACCGGCTGTCCTGCTGGCTGCTGGTATCCCATCTGTGGCTGCACCGGCTGTCCTGCTGGCTGCTGATATCCCATCTGTGGCTGCACCGGCTGTCCCATTGGCTGCTGGTATCCCATCTGTGGCTGTACCGGCTGTCCCATTGGCTGTTGGTATCCCATCTGTGGCTGCACTGGCTGTGCATTATCTGCAGGTTGCTCTGCCTGAACTGGAGCTCCACACATTGGACAATTTGTCTGTCCGGTTGGTATAATCGCTCCACACATCGTACAATTCATAAATCTTCCCTCCTAAATAACCCTCTTAATTCTAATAAGAAGTGATAAAAAAATAATAGCATAAACCCCTCATTCATTCAAGGAATTTATGCTAGATTGTGACTATTTTATTACATATTTTACATAATCTTCTTTTTTAGAGATCATATTGAAGAACTTTACAATTTCCCAGATTAAACTTGAAAAAGTCTTCATTATCCAGACTCTCAAAATATGAGTTGATCACCCGGCACACACCGCCATGACTGATCACCATGACCTTTTTATCCGCATAGCGCTGCTTGATATCATCTAGAAAATTATACACACGCTGTACAACTTTAAGCAGCGACTCACCCTCTGGATACTGGTAACCAAACTGTACCCACTGCTCCATGAATCCCGGCGTTCCCTCATAGGTTCCGTCGATCACGCCATAATCACGCTCTGCAAGGCGATCATCCACTTCTACCGGCACACCGATCGCTGCACCGACAATATCTGCAGTCTCCTTTGCACGCACAAGCGGTGATGAAATGATGAGATCCACATCCGTATCCTGCATGCTCCGTGCCAGCTCATGTGCCTGTGAGATTCCTTTTTCCGTCAGTCGCACATTTGCTCTTCCACAGATTCGAACCTCTATATTATACTGTGTCTGTCCATGTCTTGTTACATATAATTTCATAGATACCCTCTTCGGAATAATGCTATTTATATCCAATCTCCGTTATGATACCATAGGAACTTTCTTTTTTCAACAAAACAGCCACTCAAAAAGGCTTTCCTAACTTATGAAAGTTATTTTTTTATTTTATTTCTTTATTTATGAAATATGCCGTCAAAACATCCATAAAATAATATTTTTCTTCTGAAAATGGCCAGACGCACCCACTCCGATGCCGGAAAACAAGCTTTCCCGCCTTCTGTGCCTGCATCAGATGCAGTTCAAATTCCCGGCTGCCTGCAACCTGACAAGTAATGCCTTCTACATCCTCTGGCAGAATCTGTGTTTCTGTCTTTGCTGTCAGAAGCTGTTCCCATTCCTCCGTCCAGATCTGAGCATATTCTGCCAGCCGTTCTTCGCGCGCAGGCAACGCTGCATATATCTCATTTGCCGCGAAAACAGCGCCGCTTGTTGTCACCATAATGGCATCCATCAACCGCCCTGCTGCCTGCACATTCATTTCCTTCATCATGGCAGCCGTCCTTGGCAGTCTGCGCAGATCTTTTCCATATAATTGCAGCAGCCCAGCAAACCGCGCATTTAACTGACTGGCAAGTCCACACACGACACTGAAATCAAATGCCTTTTCATATCCCGCAAATGTTGGCTGTTGCTCCGCCACTGACTCCATGACCTGACGCAGATATTCTGACAAATGCAGATCGTCCCCATTCGCAAGCAATGTCTCAAAAAACCGTTCCTCTTCCTCATAGATTTCCCAGAATCGCAAATCCACACAGACACACTGTGCCTCTGATAATCCATATCGCGCCCGTGCCGCCTGTATATCCTCCATCGTCCGGTCAATCAGTACAAACCGCACATAGGGTGCCAGCATTTCCAGATCCAGATCATTGCATCGACCGGCACCCCAGATAGCAACTACCGGTTTCGCTTCCAAAGGTACATCCGCCTCCAAAGTAAACGCCTGATCCCGCAATTTTCCCTGTCTTGCCAGATGTGCCCGCCGGTAATAGCTCTCAATCCCCTCTAAGACATAACTGGTCAATGTCTGCCGGTAATCTGTCCATGCGGTTCGCATCGGATCTGAATTTTCAGTTTCAATCATCTTTTCATAAATCATCTTCTACACGCTTTCTGCACTTACATTGTAAATTCTGCATGATTCTCTGCATTTCATCTGTGTAAAACCGAAAATACAAAAAAAACACCGACTCCGCAGCTTCTTCTGCAAAACCGATGCTTTTACAAGTGGGCCGCCGGGGGCTCGAACCCCGCACACCCTGATTAAGAGTCAGGTGCTCTACCAAATGAGCTAGCGGCCCGTAGTGAATTTTCACTTACCATGTGTTCTTCATCAGAACAATATGGAGTATACAACATTCATTTACAAAATGCAAGCTTTTTTCACATTTTTTTCAGATTTTTTTCAAAAAGCCCGCAAACCCTTTATTTCCTTAACTTCTTGCATGCACTAATTGTCTCCAGCCGGTTCAGAATACAACATACTGTGTGTATATTGCGTCCAAGATTCATCAGTTTTCGATTCAGACAGGGATTCGAGTACACTGCATTTGTAAGTTTAAAACCACATTTTTTTCTTCCCATAAGAGACTCCGGCATGTATCTTACTACCATAGTATGCACCGGAATCTCTTTTTTTACACGTTTTTGTTATTTCTTTTTTGGTGGTTTGATGACCATGCGGCAGATTGGATTTCCCATCGCAGAAAACTTCTCTTCATACTCCGTCATGACATTACCCTCCGCATACTCGCTATGATGCAGGTCAAACGTATAGTTGACCATCTCCCAACCGGCAAGTTCTACCTGTTCCAGTGAGAAATCAAACAACGGGCGGTTGTCTGTCTTAAATGTAAGCCCTCCATCTGCTGCGAGGAAATTCACATACCGGTTCAAAAACTGCACCGATGTCAGGCGCCGTCTCGCATGACGATCCTTCGGCCACGGATCAGAAAAGTTCAGATAGATATAGGCAACCTCATCTTTTTCAAATACATTTTCGATTGCCTCCGCATCCATTCGGATAAACACCAGATTCGGAAGCTGCTCGATTGTCTGCTTCTCGATTGCCCGGACAAGCACACTCGAATATTTCTCAATACCGATATAATTGATCTCCGGATGCAGCTTTGCCATATCTATAATAAATCTGCCTTTTCCCATTCCCACTTCGATATGAATCGGATTTTCATTTTCAAAAAAATCATGCCACTTTCCCTTCATTGTCTCTTCTTCATGCACGACAAAATCATTTGTGGCAATCATTTCTCTGGAGCCTTTTACGTTTCGTAATCTCATCTTTTTTACCTCGTCCATCTATAATGTTTCTATATTAGCATTTATTTTAAATTTTCACAAGAATGTTGCATTTTATCTCTTGTTTTTTTCCCTGTTTTATATGATAATTAAGAAGATAATGTCAATCTTTACAGAAAAGGATTTTATAGCATGATCAAAACAGTGAAAAAAATTATTTCCTATATAATGGTGTGCGTGCTATTCCTCAGCATGTGTATTCCATGCGAGGCTGCACAGACAAGCACCGCAACTGCATCCGATGCAAATGCAACGACGGGATTTCCACAGATTACGTCCACATCTGCCATCATCATGGATGCACAATCCGGACAGATCATATATGAAAAGAATTCCCACACCCGGCAATATCCGGCAAGTATCACAAAGATCATGACTGCGTATCTCGCCATCAAAAACGGAGATTTAAACTCTACGATCACAATGAGCGACGCTGCCGTCTGGGGCATCGACCGCAACAGTTCCCATATCGCGCTCGATGTCGGCGAAGAGATCAGTATGTCGGATGCACTCTACGCCGTCATGCTCATGTCTGCAAATGAAGCAGCCTGGGCGATTGCAGAACAGGTGTCTGGCTCTCTGGAGAATTTCGTGCAGTTGATGAATGATACTGCACAAAGTCTCGGCTGCAAGGATACACATTTTACGAATGCAAATGGATTGCATGATCCGGATCATTATACAACTGCCTACGACATGGCGCTGATCACAAAAGAGGCGCTTACAAGCAAGACCTTTCGTGAGTATGCTTCAGAAACCTATCATGAGATTCCGCCAACGAACATGAACAATGAGACGCGTTATCTCACACAGGGCAACCGGATGATGCTCAGCAATTCCGAATATTATTACCCGGCATGTCAAGGTGGAAAAACTGGTTATACTGATGATGCGGGTGGTACACTTGTCGTCTGGGCTGAAAAAAATGATATGCAGTTGATCTGTGTGACAATGGGTGCCCCTGACAACGCAACGAATTACACCGACAGCATTGCGCTGTTCAACTATGTATTCAACAACTACTCAAACACCACGTTGTTGTCAGACTATGAATTCGATGCAGAGGCTGCCACGACCGCGCAGAACTTCTTAAACGATTATTATGGTTGTGAAAATCTCGGAACCATGCATCTGTCCGTTGACAATAACCAGCCATTTATATTTGCGAACAATGCCGACAGAACCAAGCTGCAAATGAACTTTGTTCCATCCGCAGACCGGCTGGATGAAGGTTATATCGGTACTTTGGAAGTTTCCTATGAAGGTACGACCTGCCTGACACTTCCGGTCAGCTATTCCGGCTATGTCAATTCCAACGATGACGTTGCCGTAGCCGAAGCATACAAAAATGGCAGTATCCGCCCGGCGTTGATCAAAGAAAAGAAAAGCTATTGGAAATATATAATTGCGGCGGTCGTCGTTGCATGTATTCTTGGACTTTTTATTTATGCAAATGTGATCGAACCACGGAAACGGAAGCAAAACTCCCGTTCCCGCAGACGATAACAGGAAACCTTGCACCACGAAAAGAGGTACTTCAACTATGGAAGAATCAAAAGAGAATTTTAAGAAAATCAAATCTGCCAATCAGATGATGCTGGATTATTTCAACAAATCCTTCCTGTCACAATTGGAGGATATCCAGAATCTCAAAACACAGATTTTTGAAATTGACATCAAGATTGATGAGCTGGACAAGACGAAGGACATTTACGCCTTCAAGACCAACTCCAGAAAAAGCGTCTTTTCTCCTGTCACAAATGATGGCGTGGATACCGAGCGCAACAAGATCATTCAGGAGCAGATCAAAGACCTGCAATCCGTGAAGGAGACCTTGACGTTAAAGCTGCGCGGCATGGAATTACAGTTGAACAAGCTGCGTCAATACCTGGAAGCATTGAACAATGCAGAAGATGCACTTACCTCTTTTGAGCCTCGCTACACGACAGACGACCCTGATCATACCGATCACTACGGCTTTACATTTCTTCAGGAGGACGCCAAGGAAGACATCTCCTCGCATGGATATAATATCTTAATGCTGGATGCATACGACCGGGCACTCACACAGACGATTCTGGATAAGCAGATCAAAACCGGGCTGGAAGCTATGCAGAACAAACTGGATATGATCAACTATCTGATTGGAACAGATGTCGGACGTGCGAAATTAACCTTGCAGGAAATCCTGCACAACGTAAAGCAGATGTCCCACTCGGTCGATGAAATCGCTGAGAACATGAACAGCTTTTCTTCTTCCGACAAACCGTTGAAGGAACAGCTCGAAGCTTACTTAAATGAGTTTAAGCAGAAAAATACAAAGATCAAAATTACCGCATCTGTCGAAACACCAGATCCGAACATCAGCTATCATCCGGTGTTCAACATTAACTTCATGCGGCTGATTGCAATATTTTTCGATAACATCGCCTTACATGCAAATGCATCCAATGTATCCGTACAGGCAAGCCTGACGCCAAATATGGCAGAGGTCATTCTGACAGATGATGGTGTCGGCATCAAGGACACCTATATGGAGGACAGTCCTTGGTACAGCAGCCTGCACAAAGCAAAGGAAATCCTGTATATGCTCTGTGGCAAGCTGGATATCTCCGGGGATGTCATGTCGGGAACCACAGTAAAATTCAGCTTCCCGATCCAACAATAAAAGCAAACAACAATAAAGGAGTTTATATATTATGAAAAACAAGATTGTAGAACTGATTGCTGCAAACGTCGAAGGGTTAACCGCAGCAGAAATTGCAGACCTGATTGAGATTCCGCCAAAACCGGAGCTTGGTGATTTTGCATTCCCCTGCTTCCGCCTTGCGAAGACGATGCGCAAAGCCCCACAGATGATTGCCAACGATATCAAAGAAGCAATCGGCGATGTGGATTTCCTGCAGGAGATTCAGGTACAGGGTGCTTACTTAAACTTCTTCGTAAAGAAGGAATTATTTATCGAAACAATGGTAACAGCTTCTATGGCTGATGATTTCGGAAGTTCTACCGAAGGAAATGGACAGACAATCTGTATCGATTATTCTTCTCCAAACGTAGCAAAGAATTTCCATGTTGGACATCTTCGTACGACGATCATTGGAAACTCTCTGTATAAGATTTATTCCAAGCTGGGCTACAAGGTTGTCCGCATCAACCACCTCGGCGACTGGGGTACACAGTTTGGTAAACTGATCGTTGCATACAAGGCATGGGGAAGTGAAGAAGCGGTCAAGAAGGACGGCGTTGCCGAACTGATGAAGCTCTACGTGAAGTTCCACGAAGAGGCTGAGAAGAATCCAGAGTTAAACGACGAAGCGCGTGCATGGTTCGCGAAGATGGAACATGGTGACGAGGAAGCTTTAAAAATCTGGCAGTGGTTCAAGGATATCAGTCTGATTGAGTACAAGCGTACTTACGATCTGCTTGGTATGGACTTCGACTACTACCTCGGCGAGAGCTTCTACCGTGATAAAACCGACGATGTTGTAAAACGACTGACAGACGCAAATCTCCTGACAGAGAGCGAGGGTGCAAAGATCGTAAACTTAGACGCTTATGATATGGCTCCATGTCTGATCCTGAAGAACGACGGCAGCTCCATCTATGCAACACGTGATATTGCAGCGATCTTCTATCGGAAAGAAACTTACAACTTCGTAAAATGTCTGTATGTAACCGGACAGGAACAGAAGCTTCACTTCAAGCAGGTATTCAAGGTTGTTGAATTGCTTGGAAATGAATGGGCAAAGGATCAGTTAGTGCATATTCCTTATGGACTTGTCAGCTTGGAAGGTGCCAAGCTTTCTACACGTAGCGGAAATATTATTTATGCCGAGGATATTCTCCTCGAAGCGATTGCGAAGATCAAAGAGATCATCAATGAGAAGAACCCGGATCTTCCAGATAAGGATGAGACAGCAAAGAAAATTGGTGTTGGTGCCGTATTGTTCAATGATCTTTATAACCAGCGTATCAAAGACGTATCTTTCAAATGGGAGAAGCTTTTGAACTTCGATGGTGAAACCGGTCCATACGTACAGTACACACATGCAAGATGCTGCAGTATCTTAAAGAAGCTGGATGGATTTACACCATCAGCAGATATTGATTACAGTGTATTGACAGATGTAGAAGCAATGGAGTTACTGAAAGAGATTAACCGCTTCCCGAAGGTTGTCAAGGATGCTTCCGAGCGTTACGAGCCTTCTGCCGTTGCCAGATTTGCAGTGGATGTTGCACAGGCATTCAACAAGTTCTACAATGCATGTCGTATCCATGTAGAGGAAGAGAATGTGCGTAACGCGCGTGCTACACTGGTATACATCACAAAGAAGACAATCAAAGATGCAATGGAACTGCTTGGTATTGATTGCCCAGAGCAGATGTAATTTCATTGTACACTCCATGTGATAGAAACTGATATATAATTACAAGGAAATTAAGTAAGTCGGATGATTTGATCATCCGGCTTATTTTTATGAAATCATCATATATTCATATACTTATGTTTTAATCTCCTCTAGCCTCACTATATTGTATCTCTAATTTTACAAATACAATATATATGATTTCGTCCGAAGTTATCAACAATTTTTATTTTTAGAATCATTTTTATCCACAATTATGTGTATAAGTTGGTGGATATTATATACTTTTCCACAATTATTGATGTTTATATATGTGGATAATCAGTGTTTCACGTGAAACATATTGATAATCGTGAATTAAAATTCTATTCTATATTCAATATAGATAACACATGCTCAATATAAATAGATAACAGTTATAATTCATTTTTATGTACATTAAAATTATACAGATGCATATTGCACTATAATTTATCAATTAAGTTTATTGTTGTTTTATAATTTAACATATTACACGTTACAGTTATTTATAAAACCAAAAACAGCCAGAAATAAATTTTACCAGTTATCTGTCGGTTCATCAGTTATTCATTTTTAGATACTTGTAGATATTTTAAATCATATATTTCAGATTTTATTTTCATTTTATGTAATGTATATGTTGCAAACAATGTTTCACGTGAAACATATATATTCAGATATTTTAAAACTAATGTGTCTATACCAAATTC
>OLVV01000147.1_pt1 | contig 47346 bp, 46 predicted proteins | sample 1673581 | NCBI WGS metagenome assembly OLVV01 (sample SAMEA103958116, study PRJEB25191) | human gut metagenome | biome: human-associated habitat [ENVO:00009003]; feature: intestine environment [ENVO:2100002]; material: feces | place: Germany | collected 2013/2015
TTTTTATTATTTTATATTTTCAAAATGCCTTAATTACGAAATTTATTCGTAAATTTGCAGAAATAATCTGCACTCGACAATTTGAAAGCAAGCTTTCATTGTTCTCGTTTGCTTAATTTTTGCACCAATGAATACATTAGATACAAACAACATAAAATGGAGCGAGAATGTAATCATCGCTGACGCCGACTATATCGACCGAGTGGCTTTCGACCTGATAGTCAACTTCGAACGAATGATTAACCGTCGCATCCAACCAGCCGATATGGCACAATGGGCAGTCTGCATTGCCCTTGACGGAGGTCTGAGAGAGGGCGAGCACGAGACACAAGTTGTGCTTATCCACGACAAACAGTCGATGGCGATGAAGAACTTCCGCCCTGCCAACTATGAGAAGGATCTGAACGCTCAGGCTTTCAAGGATGACAAACTTGGAGAATTCATCATCTCTTCTTATCCTACAGAGGAAAAGATGGTAGGCAAGGATGACTTCCTCGTAGATGTGGCACGCACCGTATGCAACGCCAAGGAGGTGAAGCGAGTGATGGTAATCCCAAATTCTGAGGATGGAGATGCTTACGACCGACTCCGCGAGATACTCCGCAAGGTAGATGACGACGACAAGCGCATCACCCTCTTTGCCATGCAGCCCATGCCAGGCGGCAACTTCAGACAGGAGATTCTCGGTTATTCGCTCATGAATGCCCTGGGAATTTCGGCAAATGAGATAAAGTAAACATTAAACACTTAACATTAAAGATAAAAAATGAGTAGAGTACTTATGATTGGCGCAGGTGGCGTAGCTACCGTGGCTGCCTTCAAGATCGTCCAGAACCAGGACGTTTTCACCGAGTTTATGATTGCTAGCCGTCGCAAGGAAAAGTGCGATAAGCTGGTTAAGGATATCCACGCAAAAGGTTACAAGATGGATATTCAGACAGCTGAGGTGGATGCCGACGACGTTGAGCAGTTGAAGGCTCTCTTCAATAGCTACAAGCCTGAACTTGTCATCAACCTCGCTTTGCCTTACCAGGATCTCACCATCATGGATGCTTGTCTGGCTTGCGGTTGCAACTATATGGATACCGCTAACTATGAGCCTAAGGACGAGGCTCACTTCGAGTACTCTTGGCAGTGGGCTTACAAGGATAAGTTCGAACAGGCAGGTCTGTGCGCTATCCTCGGTTGCGGCTTCGACCCAGGTGTATCCGGCATCTTCACCGCATACGCTGCCAAGCATCACTTCGATGAGATTGAGGTGCTCGATATCGTGGATTGCAACGCCGGAAACCATCACAAGGCTTTCGCAACCAACTTCAACCCAGAAATCAATATCCGCGAGATTACCCAGAAGGGACTCTGGTATAAGGATGGCGAATGGATCGAAACCGACCCATTGTCTATCCACAAGCCTCTCACCTACCCTAACATCGGCCCTCGCGAGAGCTATCTGATGCACCACGAAGAGTTGGAGAGCCTGGTAAAGAACTACCCTACCATCAAGGAGGCACGCTTCTGGATGACCTTCGGTCAGCAGTATCTCACCTACCTCGACTGCATTCAGAACCTCGGCATGAGCCGTATCGACGAAATCGAGTACGAGGCTCCATTGGCAGACGGTTCCGGCAAGACAGCCAAGGTGAAGATTGTTCCATTGCAGTTCCTCAAGGCCGTATTGCCTAACCCACAGGATCTCGGTGAGAACTATGATGGCGAAACATCTATCGGTTGCCGCATCCGTGGTAAGAAGGATGGCAAGGAGCGTACCTATTACGTATATAACAACTGCAAGCACCAGGAGGCTTACAACGAAACCGGTATGCAGGGCGTAAGCTACACCACCGGTGTGCCAGCCATGATTGGTGCCATGATGTTCCTCAAGGGCATCTGGAAGAAGCCAGGCGTTTGGAACGTAGAGGAGTTCAATCCAGATCCATTCATGGAGCAGCTCAACAAGCAGGGATTGCCATGGCACGAGGTGTTTGATGGCGATTTGGAAATTGACTAAACTTTAAACTAAATAAGATATGGCAAAAGAAATGCAAGAGGGAAAATTGAATCCCAATGAAGGCAAGCTGAAAGCCCTTCAGGCAGCCATGGCAAAGATAGAAAAGGACTTCGGTAAGGGCTCTATCATGAAACTCGGCGATGAGCACGTTGAGAATATCGAAGTTATCCCTACAGGCAGTATCGCTCTCGACAATGCACTGGGCGTAGGCGGTTATCCTAAGGGACGTATCATCGAAATTTATGGTCCGGAATCTTCCGGTAAAACAACATTGGCTATCCATGCCATCGCAGAGGCTCAGAAGGCTGGCGGTATCGCTGCTTTCATTGATGCTGAGCACGCTTTCGACCGCTTCTATGCAGCCAAGCTGGGCGTTGATGTTGATAACTTGTGGATTTCACAACCAGATAACGGTGAGCAGGCGTTGCAGATTGCAGACCAGCTGATCAGCTCTGCAGCAGTAGACATCGTGGTTGTTGACTCTGTTGCCGCCTTGACCCCTAAGAAGGAAATCGAAGGCGATATGGGTGACAATGTGGTTGGTCTCCAGGCTCGATTGATGAGTCAGGCTCTCCGCAAGCTCACTTCTACTATCAGCAAGACCAACACTACCTGCATCTTCATCAACCAGTTGCGCGAGAAGATTGGTGTTATGTTCGGCAACCCAGAGACAACCACCGGTGGTAATGCATTGAAGTTCTATGCATCAGTGCGTTTGGATATCCGCAAGGCAACAGCCATCAAGGACGGCGATGAGGTAGTAGGTAATCTGGTTCGCGTAAAGGTTGTGAAGAACAAGGTGGCTCCTCCTTTCCGCAAGGCTGAGTTCGACATCATGTTTGGCGAAGGCATCAGCCGTGCCGGTGAGGTATTCGGTCTGGCAGTAGCCAACGACATCATCGAAAAGAGCGGCAGCTGGTATAGCTATGGCGGTTCTAAACTCGGACAGGGTGCCGATGCCTGCAAGGCATTGCTCAAGGATAACCCTGAACTTCTCGACGAACTGGAGGCTAAGGTTCGCGAAGCACTTGCTGCCAAGGAGCAGAAATAAAGTAAGATAAGGTTTTACACCTTATTATATATAGAGGAATCAAGATTGGGAATGCGACATTTTATCGCCTCCTATATCTTGATTCCTTTTATTTTGTCAGCATCATCTGACACCTTGTCAGCCACCTTGAACTAAAATTCCCTTGGCACATGCTTTGTTATTAAGGAAAGCGTGAACGCTGAGTTCAGGAGGTTCCCGACAGATGCATATCTTCGGCAGACTTCCCCGAAGGCAGCGATTCATGAGATAAATAACATATTAATAACGAAAAAATAAAAAAAAGATATAATCATGGGAAAAGTAATTGGAATTGACTTGGGTACCACAAACAGTTGTGTTGCCGTTTTCGAAGGTAGCGAACCAGTTGTAATCGCTAACAGTGAAGGTAAGCGTACTACTCCATCAGTAGTAGGTTTCGTTAAGGATGGTGACCGCAAGGTAGGTGATCCTGCTAAGCGTCAGGCCATCACAAACCCTAAGAACACAGTATATTCTATCAAGCGTTTCATGGGTGAGACATACGCTCAGAGCCAGAAAGAGGCTGAGGCAATGCCTTATACAGTAGTAAACGAGGGTGGTTATCCACGTGTTGAAATCGAGGGTCGCAAATATACTCCACAGGAGATTTCTGCAATGGTTCTCCAGAAGATGAAGAAGACTGCAGAGGATTATCTCGGACAGGAGGTTACAGATGCTGTTATCACAGTTCCTGCTTACTTCTCTGACTCACAGCGTCAGGCTACTAAGGAGGCTGGTCAGATTGCAGGTTTGAACGTTCAGCGTATCGTAAATGAGCCTACAGCCGCAGCTTTGGCTTACGGTGTTGACAAGGCCAACAAGGATATGAAGATTGCCGTATTCGACCTGGGTGGTGGTACATTCGATATCTCTATCCTTGAGTTCGGTGGCGGCGTATTCGAGGTACTTTCTACCAATGGTGATACTCACCTGGGTGGTGATGACTTCGACCAGGTAATCATCAACTGGTTGGCTGATGGCTTCAAGGCAGAGGAAGGCGTAGATCTCCGCAAGGACCCTATGGCTATGCAGCGCTTGAAGGAGGCAGCTGAGAAGGCTAAGATTGAGTTGTCTAGCTCTACATCTACCGAAATCAACTTGCCATACATCACAGCCGTTGACGGTATGCCAAAGCACTTGGTTAAGACTTTGACCCGTGCACAGTTCGAGCAGTTGGCTCACAACCTGATTCAGGCTTGTCTCGTACCTTGCCAGAATGCCGTTCGTGATGCTAAGCTCTCTACATCAGATATCGACGAGGTTATCCTGGTTGGTGGTTCAAGCCGTATCCCAGCCGTTCAGACACTCGTTAAGAACTACTTCGGCAAGGAGCCTTCTAAGGGTGTTAACCCAGACGAGGTAGTAGCAGTAGGTGCAGCTATCCAGGGTGCCATCCTGAACAAGGAAGAGGGTGTTGGCGACATCGTATTGCTCGACGTTACTCCATTGACTCTCGGTATCGAGACCATGGGTGGTGTAATGACCAAGCTCATCGATGCTAACTCTACCATCCCTTGCAAGAAGAGCGAGGTATTCTCTACAGCAGCTGATAACCAGACAGAGGTTACCATCCACGTATTGCAGGGTGAGCGCCCAATGGCAGCTCAGAACAAGAGCATCGGCCAGTTCAACCTGACAGGTATCGCTCCAGCTCGCCGTGGTGTTCCTCAGATTGAGGTTACCTTCGATATCGATGCCAACGGTATCTTGAACGTATCAGCTAAGGATAAGGCTACAGGTAAGGAGCAGAGCATCCGCATCGAGGCTTCATCTGGCTTGAGCGAGGACGAGATCAACCGCATGAAGGCTGAGGCAGAGCAGAACGCTGCTGCTGATAAGGCTGAGCGCGAGAAGATCGACAAGATGAACCAGGCAGACAGCATGATCTTCACTACCGAGAACTTCCTGAAGGATAACGGTGATAAGATTCCTGCAGACAAGAAGCCAGGCATCGAGCAGGCATTGCAGCAGTTGAAGGATGCTCACAAGGCTGGTGATGTTGCAGCCATCGATTCTGCTATCAACAACTTGAACACCGTCATGCAGGCTGCTTCTCAGCAGATGTATCAGGGCGGCCAGCAGGCAGGTCCTCAGGGTGCACAGGGTGGCCAGCAGGCACAGGGTGCTAACGATGGTGCTCAGGATGTTCAGGACGCTGACTTCGAAGAAGTCAAGTAAAGTCAATAAAAATGACGTAAAAATAAAATTAATATTATCGGGAAAGCCGTGTAACTCAATGAGTTGCACGGCTTTTTCTGTTTCTTAACAATTCTAAACTTATTTGGTTGTCTCAGAAAAATTACCAATAGTTGCCACTATGCGAAGTTCATAAAAAAAATACATGATTCAAAAATAAGAAAGTTAGTATTATGGCAACAGTAAAAGTAAAATTCAGAGCATCCTCAGTGCCAGGAAAGGAAGGCACATTGTATTATCACCTCATCCACCAGCGCAGTCTGCGCTGGATTAGTACCGACTATCATGTCTTTCCAGACGAGTGGAACGACAAGAAGTCGGCTTTCATTGTTTCTAACCGCAACAGCAGACAGGCACATCTACAGCTCATCCAGTCACAGATAGATTGGGAGATGAAGCAGATGCAACGTATCATCCGTGATAAGGATGCAGAGGGCATCCCTTATTCCATTGACGACATAGCCAAGGAGATACAGCAGTTGCCACCCAGCCAGAGCGTCTTTACCTTCTTCCGCCAACAGATAGCCAAGAAGGAGCAGATGCAGTGCATTGGCACCAGGAACAACTATACCAATGCAGCCAACCGATTTATGGAATTTCGTGGCAATGAAGACCTGACCTTCTCTCAGATGACCAGCGAGATGATGGAAATGTACCAGGCATGGCTATGGAACAGAGGTGTTGGACAAAACACCGTATCCTTCTATCTGCGAACCCTGCGCACCATTTACAATAAAGCAGTGGAAGTAGGCCATGCGCCAGCCAAGGACATTTTTTTCCATGTTCAAACAAGTAACGTGCGAACCGCCAAACGAGCCATTACTGTAAAGGATATTCGCAAGATAGAAAAGTTGGACTTGCCAAGAGGATCATCCCTTGACAAGGCACGAGATCTATTCCTGCTCAGCTTCTATCTGCGAGGCATGGCATTCGTAGATATGGCGTTCTTGAAGAAGACAGACCTGAAATGTGGTTTGGTGAGTTATAACCGTCGCAAGACCCACCAGAATATCAACATCGAGTGGATGAAACCGATGCAAGCCATCATCGACAAATATGCCGAGCAAACCAAGGATTCACCCTATATGCTACCTATCCTGACAGGAAAAGAAGATACACCCTACTCTGCATACAGAAAAGTTGAGCATAACACCAACTACAACCTGAAGAATATCGGAAAGATGATAGGCTTGAAGATACCGTTGACCACCTACGTGGCACGCCACACTTGGGCAAGCGTAGCCTTGCACATGAACATACCGGTAGCCACCATCAGCGAGGGAATGGGACATAATTCATATAAGACAACACAAATCTATCTGGAGTCAATAGACGTAGCAACCATCAATGAGGCCAACAAGAAAATCATCCAACAGGTGATTACTGCCCGTTTTTAGAGCAAAAAACGGTGAATACGCTAGCATGGAAAAGAGTTATCAGAACAGGTTATTGCTTTTAGACCTATTCTGATAACTCTTTTTTATATATAAGAGTGTACACCTTTGTAAAGGAACTATCATAAATTCACCCGCAAAACCACTTTGTGGAAATGTTTAGCAAACTTCGCCCATTCTTATTAGGAATGATATAACTAATTGCAAAAATACTAATTTTCCCTGAATTATCTGTCAAATTTTATCATTTTTTGTATATAGCTCCCCAAATATACTACAAATGTTTAGCTAATCGGCATTATATGCTTCCTCTAAATTGCGGATTTTCGTTTGTTTCCGAATGCTTTGCCCATTCCTAATAAGAATGAGCAACGAATGTAAAAAAATAAGCATGTGCAAGATGATATCGACTAATGCTCATAAGATATTAAGATTATGCATAATTACATAAAAGTAGCTAGGCTTCCTCAATCATCATGTATGGTTGTAGCCAAGAACATAAAGTAGAACGAGAATATGACGCAGGACTGCTTAAATTCACCTTCTACAGCCGACGTAAGCAAGCGCTTACCAAAGGGCATCAACATTACTGGGGCTGATAAAAAATCGGATCCAGGTATAGAAGGAATGCCTTGGGGTTATCTGTTTATCCATAACAAGACAGCACAGGTTTTTGAGAAAGAAATGGAAACCTATAATAAGAAAAATCCCAATTCTTCCCATGCTTGTTTTATCCATCGTTCTTTCACATACAGACAAAAGAACGAGAACGGAGGAGTAAAGAAAGAACTGAAGCCAACCATTAGCGGACTTGTATTCTTGCAGGGCGAAACTGGCGACTTGCAAGATTTTCTAAGAGCATATTACCCACAATACCATTTAGTAAATGACAGATGCAAGGGTGTACCTGCATCTATTAGCAATAAGGTGATGCAACCTTTCATGACTGTCCTGAAAGACAATCCTGAGAGAGTGACCTTTCTTAGAGACCCATTCGAGAAATTTGCCAAAGACCATGTAAAACTACGTGTGAAAACAGGCATTTTCAAAGGATGCGAGGGATACATCGTCCGTATCGACCGTGACCGTCAGCTCGTCTTTGACTTCGGAGGCTACGCTGTAGCCATTCGTGGATTATACAAAGAGGACTTTGCAGTGGTGGAAGAATAAGGCATGGACTTGATGATAACGTATATCACCAAGTCCACGAACACTAATCACAACTGTTCTATCCACCCGAATACGGCATGGGTATCGAGACAAGGACATTCCTTAGGTGTAGTACCCGGCAAGTCACGATGCCCCACAATCTTCGCTTTCGGAAACAGCTTGTGCAGATTGATGAGCAAATCAGCGATTCGCTCCTCCTGCTCTTTGGTGAGCGTATTGGCAGGTTTGCCATGCTCATCAAGACCTCCCTCATAGCAGATGCCGATACTGCATCTATTATAAGGTATACAATGAGCACCCACTTCCAGCAACATTCTGTGCTGCGTCTTCTTCCCATCCTTACGGATATAGAAGTGATAGCCAATGCCACGGAAGTGACGAGCCAGATGGTCACGGAGCAACATTTCCTCCGTATAGTCTCGGTCACATCTCGTAGCCGAGCAGTGAATAACGAGGTATTTCACCTCCTCTTCCGTCATCATTTGAAGTCTTCTCATGATATTTATACATTATAAATTATACATTGTACATTATAAATTATCCATTATAAAATGTTTGCGCACGAGCTTACTCCCAGTGCCGTCAGGGCAGCGATGATAGCTTGAACGATAGCGTTAGCGATTTGAATCCAAGAAATCTTCTTGGTTCCCGAATTTTGATTTTCATTGAGATTGATCATAATAGTAAATGAAATTAAAGATGAAACATCAGTTAGATAGCAAAGAGGTGGCTGCACCCTGCCCTAAGCTGGGCACAGCCGATGGATTACTCCTACATTCCCACGTCTTCTCCTCCAGGGTTGCTGCCGCCACCAGAAGTGTTGTCGCCACCAGATGGGGTCGTACCATCATCGCCAGATGGCTTGTTGCCACCGTCACCCTCGTCCTTGGTAGGCTTCTTCTTCGCAGCCTCCAGGTCAACGGTAGTCTCGTTCGCCTTTTCAGCCTTGAGCAAGGCAGCTTGACCAGCACGGCTTGCCACGAGCTTGAACTCAGCTTGTCCAACAAGATTCTCAAAGTCCACACCAGGGTTGAACTTGATGTTCACCGACTTGATGTTTTCCTCGGTAAACTTTTCCAGCGACTCCGCACCCTCACAGTTGATGGAGATGCTAAAGACACCAAACTCACCGAGTTTAATCTTGTTGCCGTTGAGCAGTTGCTCTACAATGCAGTCGCACATGTCCGACAGGATGGCTTTCACCATACCTCGGCTGTAGCCAGCGTTATGTGATGCAATGTGCTTGCAAAACTTGTTCAAGTCCCAGATTTCACGAACTTGGTTCTTGGCATAAGCCTTTTGAGGCTCCTCTGGTTTGATAGGATTACCCATCATGTAAATAGAATACTCAATCATAATCGATTCCTTTCTTTTAAATTGTTAATACTAAGTGAAGATAGACTTTGCGCATCATCTATGTGTATCAAGGGATTTGTAATCCCGTCTGATTTACGGTTGCAAAGATACAACATCCGTGGACCGAAAACAATTCCGTTGAAAGGCATTGAAAAACGTTGAATATCTATTGAATAAGGTTAAGAAAATCATTAAGAAATCATAGCCAGCAAGTCATTTTTTACTTTTTTACCCTTTTACTTTTTTACCTTTATACGATGGCAGATGTAACTTTCAACATATACGGAGGCAATAACCAAATCCTCCCCAACGCTACAAAGGCAGAGCAAAACTTCTATGGCGACCAGTTCGCAGAGAAGACGCTTGCCAAGGATGGCGAAGCACCTCAACCTCTCACCGAGGAAGAACAGGCTTTGTCTATATATATAAATAAGGTGGAATCCTTGCGAGGCTACATCACCCTCCTTCGTTCCTGCAAGACAGCGAGAGACCTGGGCGAGGTGGTGGCAACCATGCGACAGAAAGAGCCTACCCTCACCGACGAACTGATAGTGAAGCAGAGTTTCATTTCCCTTCTCCTTCCCTTCGTTCCGAAATGGGAGAAAGGACAGACCATCGACAACATCCGGGTGGCAATCAATACTGCCTGGACAGCTCGTAAAAAGACTATCCGCCAAGCAGGTCGCTAAAACACCCCCAAAAAGTATCTTAAGATACATGAGCAAGTATCCTAAGATACTTCGCCAAGTATCCTAAGATACTTTGGAAAGTATCCTAACCCTCTTTCTAACATTAAAATTTTGAAAATGGCAGATACATCATTTGATATCAACAACGGAGCCAATCAAATTGCTCCCAATGCAATGACTCAGAACCAATATTTCTATGGTGAGGAATTCGCTCGCAAAATATTGGGAAGCAAGGATAAGCCACTTAGTCTGGTAGTGCTCGGTGCTGGAGTGGATGCCACAATTGGCTTGCCGACATCAGCCGACCTTATACCTCGCATTGTCGATTTCTTGGAAACCGATGAAGGCAAGACGCTTGATGCCATTTTGCGCAAGGCAATAGGCAGAGTACATTTCCATTTCGACAAGTTTGTGAGTACAGCCATCGACCGTTTGGCAAAGGACTTGGACAGGGAGATTGTTTCCATTTGCCATAATATCAACGACGAACTTGCCAACAACGCAAACCTTGATGAGTCACAACGCAAGTTGGGTATGCTTATCGTTCGCCTTTTCAAAAAGGTGTTGGACTTCAAGAAAGGAGCTGAGATAGATGCTGAGACGATGAACTTGATAGAAGAGGTGTTTAATACGGTTGTAAAAGATGACAGCATCATAGATTTAAGCCATCTCAACTATACCGACACATTTAAGAACATCATCGTGGAGATACTTCAGAAAAGCATCCATGAGTCGAACAATCCCATCTTGCGCCATATCTATAAGAATATGCTCGATATAGAGCAATTGCTCGCAGGGTATTTCTATGGATTTTATACGGGTCAAAACAGTTATATCCGCGATTATCTATACATATCCTGGATTCTATGGGCATACTTGGTAAGCGAGGAGCAGCAAAAGGCACAAGAGAATGTGGCTGTAGAGAACAAAGACAACCACACTATTTACGACCAATTGGAAGGAAAAGACTGCCAAGTCATCACGTTCAACTATACATCGTATGCTTCCCAAGCCTCTCCGACTGCTCTCTATTTCCATGGCTCACTCAAAGAGTATGTAGATGTAGAGAACAAGAACGATTTTCTGCATGATGATTTAACGACCATTGATTTAGAAGATTTTTTCAAGAATCAACTTACAGCCGAGATAAGTTTTGATCCAGACCACAAGTCTATACCCATCCCATCATTCTTGCCACCATTAAAGTTGCGCCCTGTTATATCCAAGCATTACATTGATACATGGTATCATGCTTCTCAGATGGTACTGCGTGCAAGTAAGATCATCATTCTTGGCTATTCATTCTCTTCTGCCGACAACTATTTCTGTGATATGTTGCGAGAGAACCACGATGCACAAATCATCATTATCGACAAAAACATGGAAACAGCAAGTCGCAATGTGTGTCGTTGCCTCCAGTTGGATGCCAATCGCTACACCAAGCAAATAAAGGATGGGCATGAGATACGTAAATACAACAATCGAGTGACGATTATTGGAGCAGACTTGTCGGATGTGAATTTGGATGATGTGGAACTTTAGAATAACCTCCTCATTCGAGTGACGACTAGTGCAGAGCGATACTGCAATGAGGAACAAAGAGATTGTTAAAATAAAAATGGTTACGTAATGAAGATTTTCTCTTGATTTCTTGGTGATTACGAAATAAAATCGTACTTTTGTCGCTATATTAGCAATAAAAATGTATGATTATGGCAAACGACAATAATATACAGCCTATGGCTGATGATTCTCAGATAGTGCTCTATCAACCAGATGAAAGCATTTCTCTTCAAGTAAAAATAGAAGAAGATACGGTATGGCTTACGCAAGCTCAAATGGTTGAACTTTTTGGTTCTAGTAAAGCTAATATTAGTGAGCACATTACTAATATTTATCAGCAAGGAGAATTGATGCAGTCAGCAACTGTTCGGTAATTCCGAACAGTTAGAAAAGAAGGCAATCGTATGGTTACACGTAATATGGATTACTATAATCTTGATATGATTATATCCGTCGGCTTTCGTGTAAATAGTCATCAAGGTATTCGCTTTCGTCAATGGGCTAACAACGTCTTGAAGGAATATCTTCTTCGTGGATATGCTGTACATCAGCAGATGCTTCAAATGGAGCAACGTATTGACAGCAAACTTATGTTGCAGCATGATGAGATGCAACGAATAAAGGATACCCAGGCCAAGCAGCAACAGCAGCTTGATTTCTTTATTCGGACTTCGACCCCTCCTGCAGAGATGGTCTTCTTCGAAGGTGATTTCTATACTGCAAGAGTTGCTTTGGAGAACCTTGTTCGTTCTGCTAATCATCGAGTAATCATCATAGATGGCTATGTTTCATCGCTAACCCTAAGTGTGTTAGACGTTCGTAAACCAGAGGTTACAGCGACAGTTTATACTGCTGGTGTAGGGCAAGGAATGCAACGACTCATGGATGAGCATGACCGCCTATTCCCCGATAATCATATAGATATTAGAAAATGGTGTAATGAGTCTCATGACCGCTGGCTTATCATAGATGCCAGCCTCTATCATTGTGGTCATTCCTTAAACGCCAATGGCGGTCATAAGATTTCCGCTATAACCCTGATGGGTACCTCTCCAGAGGTAATCCTCTCAAAAGTAGAATAAAAATAATATTCCTCATTCGAGCGACGACCAGTGCAGAGCGATACTGCAATGAGGAACAAAATATATTTTTTTTCAAAAAGGTGTAACTACTAGTAATATATTGGTGACGCTGTATTGGTGATATACGAATCGTTGCTTGCATCGAAAAAAATCCGTGAGATCCGTGTGAACCCTTCAATGATAAAGCGATTCTTAGAGGAATGCGACAACTAGAATCCGTGAGATCTGTGTTAATCTGTGCAATCTGTGGGACTTAAAAAGAATAAACTCCTCATTTGAGTGACGACCAGTGCAGAGCGATACTGAAATGAGGAAAAATAAAACAGCAATATACCAATGAATAAAGAAGATAGAAATTCCTTTAGAAAGGAAATAATCGGTAAGTTAGAAGAACAATGGGCTAAGAGTAATAGCCCAGAAGACGACCTCTTCTATTACCACCCTTCAGAAGATAAAATCGTCCTCTCCCATGCCCTGTTCTGGGTGATGACCCAAAACATAAAAGGTAAGGTAGGCAAGGAAATGTACTTGTTGCTTCTCCGCCAATATCAGGAAGAGATGCTCGTAAGCTAGCCGCCATAACGATTGTCGCTGGCGGTTATGGTGGTGATATGCCCGAAGATCAGGCTTACGACCTCCTCGATGATATAGACTTCTATTATAATAAGGTGAAGTGCCGCAAGATAGAAAAGCTCTTGCCGGTATTGAACAAACTGGTGATAGAAGAGCAGAAGTTCCTTTAGCTTGTATGGAGGAATGCATCGAACATATAGGAGCGTAATGAAAGCTGTCTATCAAATAGCCGAGTGCAGCTTATCTTTTGCAATACGATACAAAATAACTATTTTCAAAAAACTGAAAGGTGTTACTACTTGTAATGTAGTGGTGATGCTGTATTGGTGGTATGTGAAGATTGTTCACAATATTTTATGATGTTAAGGATACTTGTTAAATTGAGGCGAATACTTTACGCAGAGACCTTCTCTGTTTTTATAGTAGGTGCTGCATTTATTGCTTTGTTGTTGGCTGTTCTATTTTTCCTTATATTTGGAGATTGGCATTTTTCAACAACAATGAGCGAAGAAAAGGTTGGGCAGTTTGGAGACTTTGTTGGCGGCTTTATTGGAACCGTCTTGGCATTTGCAGCATCTTTACTTTATCTTTTAGCTTTGAAGGAGCAACGTAAGGATGTAAGAATAAACCAGCAGTCTTTACAAAAGCAAACAGAAGAATTTCAAAATCAAGTGTCTGAATTGCAGCAATCAAGACAAGCATTTCAAAAACAACTTGAAATGATGCAAAGACAACAGTTTGAAAGTAATTTTTACTCGTATTTCAATATCTATTTAGATGTGAAATCAAACATTACTGGTGTAGATACGAATGGGGAATCTAGATTGCGTAAATTTTTAAGGAATTTATCTGAAAGATTATCGTCTGTAAACCTATGTGGAAAAAATGAATATGATGCTTATGTTTTTGCTTCTCAAGAATATTGTAAAGAGATAATATCAAGCAACTTTTCTTTATCACATTATTTCAGAACATTTTATCGTTTGATGTCTATCGCAGTATCAGCTCCAGGAGACAGTCAAGTAGATAAAATGAAATATGTGAAGATTATACGTTCTCAATTGAGTGAAGAAGAACTTCTTGTTTTGTATTATAATAGCCATTCACGATATGCTGGACAAGCTAAAAAACTATTGTATGAATACAATATATTGAAACACCTTTCGCCCCTTCATAAATATGAGATAGCAAATCGCTTTTCCCGTCATGGCTCAATATTTCTAATGCAAATAGAGCGTTTTTATGATTTTATATCGCCTCAAATAAAATCATTTATCAATTTGGTGTGTGATAGTGTAGATGAGCAATGTTATGAGTATATGTATGAACCGCTCAAAGTTGCGGTCAAGCTAGAATATAACGATGATATTTGCATATCAATAATTAATTGTGCTCGTTATCAACATTTTAATGATATGAGAATAATATTCAAATTTTTATTGTTTGATTTGTTATTTAATTCTCAAATGATTGGTAATGTTGGCAAAATTAAAGAAGAAGATGGCTTGTTTCCCTATACTGATTTTGAACAACGACTATATATAATAGATAGTTCTATAATTCGTAAAATAGTAATAGATAAAGACGATGAATAGTAAAGATATAGAAAATATTTTTAAGTATCAATTAAAGAAGGATGCTCGTACTGTATCGGTAGCAACTCTTTTGAGTAGTAGATATTTAAAGAGAATTATTTATAATCCTTATTACCAGCGAAATTATGTGTGGGAAAAGGATAAACAGAGTTTTTTTATAGAAAGTATCTTTTTAGGAACAGAGATTCCGCCTATAGTGTTCTTTAAAAAAGGAACACTTATAGAAGTTATTGATGGTCGCCAACGATTTGAAACATTAAAGCGCTTTCGTGAAGATAATTTTGCTTTACATCCTTCAGGGTTAATGGATTTGAAGGCTTTAGGAGGAGAAAGATTCAGTACGCTTAAGCCCGACTTTCAACAGTTATTTGATGATACTAAAATTAGAATATTTGAGTTCGAAATAGTTGGTCTGCCTGATGTACCTACACATGTTGAGGATAAGGTGAAGAAAGAAATTTTCAGAAGGTATAATTCTGGCATAACTCCGTTAACACAGTCTGAGGTAGATAATGCCAAATATGATAAAGACGATTTTACTGATTATTTCAAAAAAAGATTACAAGAAGATAATACGTTTAATTTAATAAAAAACTGCTTTTTTCCAAATAGTAATAAGCAAAGAAAAGATTTGGTTATAGAAATGGCTTCAATGTTAAGAAAACTCTTGATACTTAGTGATATGCCGATTTCTAGATATGCTAATACTGGTAAGGGACTCTTGATAGAAATGTTGTACGACAACTTTATTCAAACTTGTCGTGAAGACTCTATCGACATAAAAATAATTGAAGAGCGATTGTTGGCAGACATTGTTTTAATATATAATATTCTCCCTAATGCATGTTCTAATTTTTATGAATGTTTCATTTGGGTTCTGTCTGTAATGAGAAAAGAAAAAATATCATTTGATTTGGCAACGCATAAGAGTGAAATTATCAACCATTATATTTCTAATAAAGATATTTATCAGACCGAGTCAGATCATTACTATGGTAATGTTATGCAGCGTTTTACGAGCATGGCAAAACTGATGAAAGAATTATATGGTTTAAACTATGAACTATATTTAAGGAATTCTTTTTTTTCACAGAAGCATCAAAAAATGCAGCAAACCGAGGAACAGGCAGAACTTTCAATGGAAAAACTTTCTCAGTTAAGAATTTCCAAACCGAATCCTGTTTCCAAACCTATTGATCAAATTTTACGTGAAGTGATGGGTCAGAAATACCTAATCCGTCCGTCTTATCAACGACAAGAGAAGATAAATGTAGCAAAAGCTTCTTCTATTATAGAAAGTATACTGCTTGGAATCAAACTGCCTCCTCTTTTTATATACGTACGCCAAGATGGAGTTAAGGAAGTTGTAGATGGTCAACAGAGATTGTTGACTATTTTGGGGTTCTTAGGGGAAAAATATAAGAATGAAGACGGTAACATGGTATGTTCAAACAACAATAACTTTGTGTTGAAAGGTTTGCGAATTCTTACTGATTATAATGGGAAGAATTTTCATGATATAATGAGTAAGGAAGAGGATACGATTTTAGATTTTGATATTGATGAAATAGAAATTCAGGAAGAACTAAATCCAAACTTTGAGCCAACAGATTTGTTTATACGATTAAATAACAAACCCTATCCAATAAAGTTAAACAGTTTTGAAATGTGGAATTCGACTTGCGACAGGGATGTTATAAAGAAAATAAAAGATATTACTAAGAAATATTCTACTTGGTTCTATTCTGTTAAACCAAAGTTTGATGAGAATGGTGAGTCTTTAGATCGTATGCAGAATGAAGAATTAATTACGATATTATCATTTTTATGTTATAATGCAATTAAAACTCAGGATTTTAAAAAAGTTCTTGGATTCTACCCTCGTTTGGAAAAGTTTACATGTCGTATCAAGACTAAATATGCTATAACAAAAGTTTTGGATAGCTTGGAGGACAAAGACATAGAGAAACAAATGTTTTTGTCTGCCATAGATAAAACTGATAGCATAATATGTATAATACAAGATGTCTTGTTGGGAGGAAAACCTACAAAAGAATCTTTCAATGAGATGTTGAATAAGAAACAAATTACTACATTTAGTCGTTCTAATCAAGAATTTTACATTTTGTGGGAGATTCTGATGAATGTTAGCTATTCTGATGCGACTCAAATGAAAGACATGTTAATGTCTGATATCGATTCAATGCTACGTCTATTAAAAAATATTGATGACAAAGAAGTTAATGATGACTATGTGAATGATTTTATGAAGTCTCTTTCAGATATTCAAAACAAATATAAGCCCTAATAAATTTTATGTGTTCAAGTAATAAACTTTATCTTTGGGGTTAGTTTGTATGTACATAAGGCGGTCCCATCCCGCACAATATGGCGAAGACCTTTGATGGTCCGCCAACCTTAGAGCGCAGCGGTTCCGAGCACCGGAGGGCGGTTACATCCTTCCTTTCAGAGAAGGGAAGGCTTGGTTAGGATGTGGAGCTCCCTTTGGCTAAAGGGAGACGGAGGGATTCGAAAGACTCCTTCTTTAACGGTAAGGAAGGACGGGTAGGTTTTCGAAATAAATAACAAGATTAATGCATAATTTCACCAACATACATATTATAATCATGGCCGGCGGCGTAGGCAGCCGCTTCTGGCCTATGTCAACCCCCGATAACCCAAAGCAGTTCATTGATGTGATGGGAGTCGGCCGTTCCCTCATTCAATTGACAGTAGATAGATTAAAGCCAATCTGTCCTGTCAAAAATATGTGGGTAGTGACAAACGAGAAATACATTCGCATTGTCAAGGAGCAAATCCCTGACATGCCAGTAGATAACATATTATCAGAGCCGGAGGCTCGCAATACCGCTCCATGTATTGCTTATGCCTGCTGGAAGATTCAGAAGAAGCATCCTGATGCCAACATCGTGGTGACACCATCCGATGCCCTGGTCATCAATACCTCGGAGTATCAGCGAGTGCTCAGCAAGGCATTGAGCTATACATCTGATAAGAACGCCATCGTAACCATCGGTATTAAGCCAAGCCGCCCAGAAACAGGCTATGGCTATATCGCCGCAGCAGAGCCAACATCCGTAGATGAAATCTACAAGGTAGAGGCTTTCAAGGAAAAGCCAAACCTGGAGAAAGCCGAGCAATACCTTGCCGCTGGCAATTACTATTGGAATGCCGGAATCTTCGTATGGAACATCGATACCATCAGCAAGGCAATCCGAACCTTCCAGCCAAACCTTGCTAGCATCATGGACGAGATGGCACCTTCTTTCTATACCGAACAGGAGAAAGAGGTAGTCGGCAGACTCTTCCCAACCTGTGAGAAGATAAGCATCGACTATGCCGTGATGGAGAAGTCGAAGGAAATCTATACCTTTCCAGCCGAGTTCGGTTGGAGCGACTTAGGCAGCTGGGGAAGCCTCCGTACCTTGCTCCCACAGGATAAGGATGGCAATGCCAAGGTGGGCAAGGATATCCGTCTGTATGAATGCAAGAACTGTGTGGTTCATGCAGCCGATGAAAGCAAGGTTGTGGTCCAAGGCTTGGATGGCTATATTGTAGCCGAGAAGAATGGACAACTGCTTGTTTGCTCATTGCAAGAGGAGCAGAGAATTAAAGAATTTGGAAAATAATGGCACAATCAGTAAAAGTTAATTATATACTCAACCTTATTAATACGGGAACACAGATGCTGTTCCCATTGATAACCTTTCCTTATGTTTGCCGAGTTATAGAGGCAGATGGTATCGGACAGATCAACTTCTTCCAGTCCATTATCAGTTATATCTCCTTGTTTACTTGCTTAGGCATACCGATGTATGCCATCCGAGAGATAGCAAGAGATAGAAGTGATGTGGTACAGATGAATCGAACGGCGATGGAGATCCTGTTGCTGCATTCGATGCTGACATTGGTGGGATACGCTATAGTCGCCATCCTTTGTTTGACTGTTCCGCAGATTCAAGTCAACATACCATTGTTCTTGATTCTGAGCCTTACCATCTTTTTTACGGCTATCGGCTGTGAATGGTTTTATCAGGGAATAGAGGATTTTAAATATATCACCATACGAGGACTTATCATCAAGACGGTTTCTGTCGTTCTCTTATTCATCTTTGTGAAGAGTAAGACAGATTTGCTCTACTATGGTTGTTATACCGTCTTTGGAGTCTTAGGTGGTAATATCTTCAACTTCTTCCGTCTTCGTAAGTACATCCATCGTGAGAACATCATCTTCTCAGAACTTCATATCAAGCGACATATCAAGCCAGTCTTGAAGGTATTCTCGTTCTCTGTGGTAACTAGTATTTATCTCCAACTGAATACGGTATTATTGGGATTCTTGAAGAATGCTTTGGCGGTAGGATATTTTGCTGCAGCCACCAAGGTGATGCAAATGTTGTTGACGATGTCTGCCTGTCTTGGTTCTGTTATGATGCCTAGAGCATCCCACCTCATTGCAGAGAACAAGGAAGATGAATTAAATCGTTTGATTCAAAAGTCTTACGATTTCACTTTGGCGATAGCACTTCCAATGACGATTGGTCTCATCTTCTGTGCGCCAAGTCTTATCACGGCTTTATGTGGAGTTAAGTTCGAACATTCTATATTGCCATCACAGATTATAGCACCTATTATATTAATGGTCGCAATCTCTAATGTCTTTGGCATTCAGGTATTGTTTCCTAAAGGGAAAATCAATATCGTAACTTTGTGTTGCGGTATAGGAGCGGTTGCAGATTTGATTCTCAACCTGTGTTTGATTCCGATCTTCTCTTATATAGGTACATCAATTGCATATCTAGGGGCTGAGGTCGCAACCACAGTTTCAATGTATTTCATTGGTCGCAAGTATATACCTATTATATATTTTAAGAAATCTCATCTCACTTATGCGTTGGGTTGCATTGTGATGGCTTTCGCCTTATATGGTTTAAGCCTCTTGCAACTGCCTACGCTCACCATCTTGCTTCTGCAAGGTTGCTGTGGAGTCTTAGCTTACTTCATTATCCTATGTATCTGCAAGGACGAAATGCTAGTTCAAATATTGTCAAAAATAAAACGATAATTATTATATGGAAAATCATTATGATTACTTAATAGTAGGCTCTGGTCTTTTCGGAGCCACTTTCGCGCATTTTGCCCACAAGCAAGGCAAGAAGTGCTTAGTGATAGACAAACGTTCTCACTTAGGTGGTAATATCTATTGTGAGAATGTTGAAGGTATTAATGTACATAAGTATGGTGCACATATTTTTCATACCTCCAACAAGAAGGTGTGGGACTTCGTGAACTCTATCGTTGAGTTTAACCGCTATACCAATTCGCCGGTGGCTAACTATAAAGGCAAACTTTATAATTTGCCTTTCAATATGAATACCTTCTATCAGATGTGGGGGGTAACTACACCAGAGGAAGCCCAGGCTAAGATTGATGAGCAGAAAGCGGAAGCTGTGGCTTGCATGAAAGCTGATGGCGTAACAGAACCTCGTAACCTGGAGGAACAGGCTCAGGTATTGATAGGAAAAGACATTTACGAAAAACTTATCAAGGGTTATACTGAGAAGCAGTGGGGAAGAATGTGTACAGAGCTACCTGCCTTCATTATCAAGCGTCTGCCTGTTCGCCTTATCTTCGATAATAACTACTTCAATGATAAATATCAAGGAATCCCTGTTGGTGGCTACAACAAACTTATTGATGGCTTGCTTAGAGGTATTGAGACAAAGACGAATGTTGATTTCTTTGAAAAACGCTCTTATTGGGAGAGAATAGCCGACAAAACAGTGTTCACTGGTAAGATTGATGAATTCTATAATTACCAGTTTGGCAAGTTAAATTATCGCACTGTACGCTTTGAGACAGAGGTCATAGATAAGCCAAATTATCAAGGTAATGCGGTTGTGAACTATACCGAGCGTGAGGTTCCTTACACACGTGTTATTGAGCACAAGCATTTTGAGATGTTTGGTCAGGAAGTATACGATACCCCAACGACTGTTATTTCTAAGGAATACTCTACGGAGTGGAAAGATGGCATGGAACCATATTATCCTGTGAATGACAAGCATAATTCTGAGCTATATGCTAAATATAAGGCTTTGGCTGATAAGGAAGATGATGTAATCTTTGGTGGTCGCTTGGCTGAATATAAGTATTATGATATGGCTCCTATTATAGAGAAAGTTTTAAATTTAAACAATTTAGATAAATAGTTATGTTTAAGAATTATAAAGTTATAGTTAATACAGCTGCTGGTCGCAGAAGATACTTGAAGTTATTGATTCCGCAAGTCCTCCAAAGCGATATTGTTGACCAATATGATTTGTGGGTCAACACAACAGATAAACTTGATATCGCTTTTCTAGAGCAGGTTGCTAAAAAATATCCTAAGGTGAATTTAATTTGGCAACCGGATAATGTCATCAATGGAGTGGTAAGTATAGATGCATTTTATAAATACTGTCAGGATGATAATACTATTTATATTAAACTTGATGATGATGTTGTATGGCTTGCACCGAACTTTTTTGAGGAGATTGTTTCATTTAGAATAGCTAATCCTCAATATTTTTTGGTTTCACCTCTTGTTATAAACAATGACATATCTACTTATATTCTTCAAAATGAAGGATTATTGAAGTTGACAGAGTATTATCCATGCATGTGCTATAATATAAGAAATTATAATGGCTATTTCGCAATGCAACTACATGATTGGTTCTTGAATAATTACCTTAAAACTAATAATTACTCAGAATTGTACTGTGGTAAGTTTGAAATAGGTCTTAATCGTTTTGCTATCAATGCAGTTGTTTGGTTTGGAGAGGATTTTAAGAAGTTTAATGCTATTGTGCCTGGAGATGATGAAGAATTCTTAACTGTCAAGTATCCTGCTCATATTCATAAATTAAATTGTTTTGATTGTGCTACTGTCATATCCCATTTTTCATTTTCACAACAAAGAATGATCTTGGATAAGTCTGATGTACTTGATCAATATGAGGATATTATAAAGCGAGAAAACTGTAGCGAATTAGTTGGTTTTATGCATGGGGTCTACGAAATCTTAGATAATATAGAGAAAGAGAAAGAGTTAATTTTGTCTAGACCATTGCCTCGTCCTTATGTACAAGTTAAGGTAAATCAAAACAAGAAATACGATAAGATACTCGGTTTTTTGGGGATACATCCATCATTGAGAAAATCTTTAATGGATATTGTATCCAAAGTCAAACATGCTAATCGATTGTACATTGCTAATTCATAATGTAAATCACTAAACTTTCCAAATGAATATCAACTTGTGAAAGTTTAGTGGATAAGGATTTTATAAATGAGTCTAAAGCAGGGTAAGTATTCTTTGAAATTTTCACAAAAGAATGCTGAAATGTGTGTTAATTACCAAACACTTAACATTAATTTAGTAAGCACTAATTGTAAAAAAACAGAACAGAAGATGAGGCCTTTACACATTATAATGCCAATGGCAGGAGAAGGTAGCCGTTTCTCAAAAGAGGGCTGGACTACACCTAAGCCATTGATAAAGTTGCACGACAAGGAATTGTTCCTTCGTGCTATCGGGAGTGTCAAAGTAGAAGATGCTCCGATGAAGTATTCGTTTATTGTTCGACAGGAACATATAGACAAGTATCAAATAGATGAGAAGATTAAGCAGATACTTCCAGACGCAAATATCTTCTCTGTTCTGAAAACAACAAGAGGTGCTGTGGAGACTTGTTTGATGGCTCGTTCTGCTATTGCACCAGGAGATTCCATTGTCGTGATGGATTGTGATTTGGAGTTTAAGAGCAAGGATTATGTAGAAAATATCGAATCTATTCTGTCTAAGTCAATAGAAGATGTAGATGGTGGAATGCTGGTATCTTTCGACTCAGACCTTCCAAAGTATAGCTATGCTGAGGTAGATGCTGATATGAATGTTATCAGAACCGCAGAGAAAGAGGTTATCTCTCATCATGCTCTTTGTGGAGCTTATTTCTTCTCAAAAGCCCAGAGTTTCTTGAATGCTGCAGATGCAATGTTGGCTGATACTCATTTCTCAAAGCCTGAGTTCTATGTATCTTTGCTTTTTAATACACTTTTGCAGAATGGTGAGCATGTAAAGTTAGCTAAAATGGAGGAGTATTACTCATACGGCACTCCTGAAGAACTAAAACGCTATATGTAATGTCACAGATAAAACTACTGGTAACAGACTTTGATGGGACTTTGGTAGATACCTTCGAGGCTAATTACTTGGCTTACCAAAAGGCTTTCTCCCAGTTTGGCTTGAATTTAACTGAGCAGCAATACCAAGATTGTTTCGGTTTCCGATTCGATGACTTTATGGAGCATATGGGAATCTCTGATATAGTCATCAAGCAAGGTATCAGAAAGGCAAAAGGTGATTGTTATCCTCTCTTCTTTGACAAGTTGAAAGTTAACCATTCTCTCCTTTCTATGTTGAAGTCCTTCAAGCAAGCAGGTGGATTTACCGCTGTGGCATCTACGGCACGAAAGAAAAACTTAATGAATGCCTTGGAGCATATAGGAGCTTTGGAAGCTTTTACGCTGATTATAGCTGGCGAGGATGTTGAGCATGGAAAACCCAATCCTGAGATATACAATAAAGTTTTGGAGAAGTTGAATATACAGCCTAGCGAAGCTTTGGTCTTTGAAGATTCGCCTGTAGGCATAGGTGCAGCTGTTGCTGCTAATCTTTCTTATGTTCAAATAACAAAAGACTATTTTTATGGAAATACAAGTAAAAGGTCATAGTGGCTGCCAGATAGATATTGTCAATGACGGCAATAATCTGTATATCTATAAGAGTACACATGACCCTAAATATATCAATCGCCTCTACTTGCAAGCTAAAAAACAGCAAGAGGCATGTAGAAGAGCTTATCAGCATATACGTATTCCTGAAATCTTTGAGATAGACAAAACGGATGAACATCTCATCATCAAGATGGAGTATGTGTATAGCAAGAACTATATCGATTATTTTGAGGATGCAGGGTTCGACAATATCAGTTATTTTGTCAAGGCCTTGAAAATCTTCATGAATGCCGAGATAGAAGATTCTCCTCTTCGAAAGGTCAATACCCAGATTGTTAAAGATAAATTCTTGGATGTTTGCAATAAATGCCATGTGAATGAATTCTTGAAAGGTGATAAAGAGGTAGAGGCTTTGCTGGAGAAATGTAGCAAGGTGTTTGAGCAACTACCGATTGAGATTGAAATCCCGATAGGAAAGTGTCATGGTGATTTGACTTTCTCAAATATCCTCTTCAATGGCAACAACTATTATCTCATCGACTTCCTGGATTCTTTTATCGAGTCTCCTTTGCTCGACCTTGTAAAGATTCGCCAGGATTCTCAGTATGAATGGTCCCGCTTGATGTATGAAGGAGATGTAGACTTGGTAAGATTGAGCATCATATCTCAGAAGATAGACCATGAGATTGATTCTTACTATTCGCAGTATGCTTGGTATCGCGAATATTATCATGTCTTCCAACTGATGAACTTCCTGCGTATCTTGCAGTATGCCAAGGAGGAGAAAGTAACCAATTATCTTAAGAATGTAATCAATTCAATGTTATGAGTTTGAGTTTAATAGTGCCCATAGCGGCAGACCGCCCAGAATATGAGCATACGATGCCTTATGTTTTCAATTTTGCAGAAGATGGTGTTTTGCTTTGTATCAAGTCTATTCAAGGCTTGGATTTTGCAAAGTTTGAGCATATCTATTTTGTGATTTTAGATAAACTTGACCAGAAATATCATCTGTCAGAATTGCTAAATATGCAGTTGCGGAATTTAGGGCTATCAGAAAAGGCGAAAGTCTTATCCTTGAAAGTTCCTACAAATTCGCAAGCAGAAACCATTTACGAGTGTATAAAGCAAGAACAGATAGAGGGTGGTATCTTCGTAAAGGATGCAGATGGTTATTTCACCTGTGACTTTACCGAAACCAATGGTATTGCCATTTATCCTCTGGACAAGTTGGATATGGTAAATCCTCACAATAAGAGTTATGTGGATTTGGATGACCAGTTTTACATTACCAATATTATTGAGAAAAAGATTATCAGCAGATACTTCAATGCAGGTGGATATCTGTTCGAGAATGCCAGCCAGTTCTGTTCATATTATGAACGATTGTGCCATTTTGAAAAACTTTATATGTCTCATATCGTATATGCCATGTTGCTTGACAATAAGTCTTTCAGACCATTTGAGGTGGAGAATTATCAAGATTGGGGAAACAAAAGTATGTATTACTATTCATTGAAAAAGGTTTATGAGACAAAGAAATAATGTACCTCAGGTAGTTGTAACGGATTTGTCTAATAGAATCCACTACTATCAATGGTTTGTTTATGGCTTGTATTTATTAGCAAGTGAAGGAAAAATAACCTTAAGGTTTGCTATTCCTCTTTCTCAGCGTTTATTGATATTAAATCATTCTGCTTTTCTTGTTCGTTGTCAAAATAAGATTATGGGAATTATGGGGGGGCATGCAGAACAAAAGACTAAAGCTTATTTTCGAGGTTATGTAAGGTTTGGTTCACAAACACATTCTTTTTGTATCGACTCTGCTGATAGTCCCAACATGTTTAGTGGTAAATTGCTTAAGAATGTTGATACTTATTTTAAGTTGCAATGTCCTAACGAGATTTCAGAAAAAGGTTTCTTAATAGGAAATCAATATATACCTTTTTTTGATTCCGAATTTGAAAATCCTGCAGATGAAGGTAAAATCAAGGCAAAGCGTAAACTATGTTCAGAAGTTTATACTTATGGGAAAAAGATAAAACCTTTAATGATTGGGCCTCGTTCTATGGGACGAACTTGTTCGTTCAAAGAATTGGATGCAGCTTATAAAAATTTACTTTCTGCACGTTCCGTAAAGCAAACAGGTAAGGCAATGTGCTATTTTGGTAATGCTGCAGGTCCTGTGCCAACAGAACATGTAACAGAACCTGATTGGGACTGGGAATCTGATATCTTGGGATACTTTGGTAATAAGATGAATCATCCTAATGAGAAACGTGCGAAGTTAGCCGACATTATGGATGGTCTTGGTGAAGGTTATGATGCTAGAGTTATTAATAGAGGTAACTCTGACACTGGTGTCAATACTAATGAGGAATTAGTTATACCGCTGAAAGATTTCTCTAAGCATGTGGCTAAGTTTCAGTACAATGTCAATGTTTCTGGTTATCGAATGAGTATTCCTGCTCGATTCATTGATAGCTTTGTATGCGGTACAGCCATAGCTACAGATAATCTTCATGTGAAATGGTATCATCCATTTGGTGATGAAGTGACGGAAATCGGAGAAATGGGTTATCTACCTGATAATGAAGTTGATTATTCGGAAGTTACTGATAAACTCAAACATTTAAAGCCTATTAGTAAGGAATACGTTATAGAACAATACGAAAAATATTGGGCACCAGCTAAAGTTGCTCAGTATATATTAAATACAATATTTAATAAAAGTGCAAATGGAATGGTATGAAGTGGTTCCTGAATGGATGAGTGCAATAGGTACCATAGGTGCAGTGTTAGTTGCGCTCTTTCATCGAGGATTAGTGGATAGGATTAATAGGCCTAAAATTAAGATTTCTTGTCCTAATAATAATAAATGTAGGGTAGAATGTAGTTCAAATACAGAAAACCAAACAACAGGTAGGGAACTGAAAGTAAGGGTGAAAATTACGAACAAAGGTAATAATGTCGCAAGTCATGCTGCTATGTATGTTGATTCTTTTCATAAAAAACGTACATCTAATGAAGAGTTTATAACAGAAGAATTCCCACCTATTGTAATAAAGGATTTCCGAAACACAAAAACTATGTATGTTGTACCTAATTTGGATTATTATTATGATATACTTTCAATTCATCAATATGATGAGAAAAGAGAAGAAGGTGAAAATGGAGATTCTAAGCAATTTTATAAACTGTACCTTGTAGGAGAAGGTAATATGATAGAATTGGGAAAAGGTACATTTATTATACCGCTAAAGTTCTATGCTTCCCAAAATACTGTTGAAATGGCTTATTTAAAAGTCTATTGGAACTGTGATGATTTTGATATATCAAAAGAGTTTTTTGGAGTGGAGATACTTTCTCAAAACGAATTTAATAAACTTAAAATTGTGGAATAATTATGCTTTTACTTATTACATATGATCTGAAACCTTCAGATAAGGATTACAAGCCATTATACGAAGCAATTAAAAATGTAGGTAATAAATGGTGGCATTATATGGAATCTGTGTGGTTGGTGCATACGGATTTATCTCCAAATGATTGCTTTGAACGCTTAAAGGAGTATTTTACGCAAGATGATAATTGCTTGATTGTGGATATAACAGGACAGAGCAGGCAAGGATGGTTGCCATCTAAGGCTTGGGATTGGATAAAGGCTAATAACAATTGAATATGATACCAAAAGTAATTCATTATTGCTGGTTTGGGGGTAATCCTCTGCCAAAGAGTGCACAGAAGTGCATTGCGTCATGGAGAAAGTATCTCCCTGATTATGAGATAAAGGAGTGGAATGAGAGTAACTTTGACGTGAATATCATTCCTTATACAGCAGAGGCATACAAGGCAAAGAAGTATGCCTTTGTGAGTGATTATGCCCGTTTCTGGATTCTCTATAAACATGGTGGCCTTTATTTTGATACCGATGTAGAGGTTATCAAGAGTATGGATGACATCATTGCCAAAGGTCCGTTTATGGGATGTGAGAATGAGGCTAAGGCTGGTGCGACGCCTGCGCAGCTAGGCGTCGCACCAGGCCTAGGGCTTGGGGTGAACCCAGGCCTAGGCCTGTATGGGGAAATTCTAGATATTTATATGGATAAGCATTACATTCTTCATGATGGAACGTATAGCCGAGAGACAGTAGTGACAATTACAACTGATTTGCTTTGCAAGTATGGCTTGAAAAATATAAACGATATTCAAGAGGTAGCAGGTGTGTTGATATATCCTAAGGAGTACTTTTGCCCAAAGGATTATAGAACTGGAATTATGAAAACAACCAAACAGACTCGTTCTATACATCATTATGATGCTAGTTGGCATTCTAAACGTGAAGTATTAGAAGAAAAATTTTGGAAGGCATTAGGTATGGAAAATAAGTACATTACAAACATGGTTATAAATTCGGTTAAAAGATTATTTTTTACAATTAGCAGTAAGAACAAATGGTAATATTTTTAGCGACTACATTAAACCTCGATTTCATTTATCTTTTCTTTAATATATCTTTACTTATATTTTTTATTATTGGAGGATATAATGTATCACGAGGAGCATCATATTGGAAGAATGCTTTCTTTTGTACATTCTTCTTTGTTTTAATAATGGGGTCAAGATATAATCGGGGAAATGATTATGCTCACTATGTTGATGTTTATGTTCATGGTGAGCAACAAAATCAATTATTATTTTGGTCTTTAAACTATTTGTTGCGGGATATATTTGGTGTAGGAAAGTCTTTGATTTTTTATATATATGCTATACCGTTCATATTATCTGCATTTAAATTTCTGGAGCATTTTAAGAAGAATGCTAAATATACATTTCCTTTGTTTTTGATAGCAATGACCTATTTCGAGGAGTATGAAATAAGGCAGGCATTAGGGTTTACTTTTGTTTTTCTATTTTTATCTGAGTTTATTTCTAAAAAACATATTCTTAAGCGTAAATTTGCCTATTGTTCATTCTTCGCGATATGCACACTGATGGTGCACTCTGCAAATATCTTATTTTTAATAGTTTTTTTATGCTTTTACTATACACTTAATAAGGTAATTTCATACAAAGTTTCGATTGCTTTGCTGTTATTTTCAACATACGCATTTGTTAAATTGTATGATATCTCTTATCTTATGCCAGTTTTACAACTGCTAGGTAGTACTAATGAGAAATTTGCTCAATATACAGCGGGTAATGCGGCTGAAGCATGGTTTGGTGAAAGTGCTTACCAATTAGATAATGCTCGTAATCCAGTTATTCAACTAATGGAAATTATTGGAAATGCTTCATTGTTCTATTTCTCGTCAAAATTATCTTATTTCAATTTGAACTCTACCAAAAGAAATATTGGTGTATTTACAAATATATACATTGTTGGTGAGTGTGGTAAACAAGCTTTTGTTTATTTAGAAATAATGAGCCGTATGTCAGGAATGCTACAAAGAATGTGGTTTATTCCAATGACATTTGTTTTGACAGAAATAAAGTTTATGAAATTAAAATGGTATGAGAAATTTATGTATATATCCATGTTTTTCATATTCTATGACTATGCTAAATATCTTTTATTTCCAGAAGCTAGAATGACTATGTTTTTGTGGGATAAGGTCTAATTTTAATATTTGAGTTATGAATAATTTAATTTTAAGTGTAATAATTCCTGTATATAATGTCCAAGAGTTTTTAGATGATTGTATTCATTCTTTTATTTCACAATTATCTCCTTTTGTAGAGTTAATTCTTGTAGATGACGGAAGCCCAGACAAATGTCCACAAATATGTGATAAATGGGCTAATTCTTATAGAAATATAAAAGTAATTCACAAAAAAAATGGTGGTCTCAGTGATGCGAGAAATACTGGAATTTTAGCAGCAAATGGTACTTATATATGGTTTGTTGATAGTGATGATTGGATATCTAGCACGGCTATTTTTGATATATTGTCACTTATAGATAAATTTGGAGATGCTGATATGGTTGCAACCCAACTAGTTGAAGTAAAAGACGGGAAAAAACAAATATATGGAGTTTATCCTGCTTTTCCTAATCAGCCGATAATTGTGACAAACAAAGAATATGTTAGGGGCGGTTATCCTGTGTTGCCTTCTGTTCGTTATATAGTCAAAAGAAAATTGCTCATAGATAATGACTTGATGTTTATTAAAGGTGTTCTACATGAGGATATTCCTTTTTGTCATATGCTTATTTATAAAGCAAAAAAAATAATTCTTTTAAAAAAGCCAACTTATTATTATAGAATTCGTAGTGGTTCTATTACTACTGCTCCCAAAATAGAATCTCCATACTCCTTAGTCAAGACTCATAAAATTATTAAACAATTTTATGAGTCTCAGGTTGACGAATTTGACAGAAAATGGTTTTTGAATTTAACTTACGACTATTTTCATGAGATGTTTTTACGCTTGTATCCTTTTATAAATACAGATAAATATTCTGTTTTTATGAAAGAAAATAAGACGTATATAACAGATGAATTCAATAAACTTTGGAAGTACGTTTCTTTTAAACGTCGTTTGTTAATATTGTGTTTTAATATTTCACCGATTTTATTTAGCTATTTACTATACTCAAAAAAGAAATAGTATATGAAAATTGCAATAGATTTAACACCTCTCTATGGTCGTAAACGGACTGGTGTAGAGATGTATGCTATAGACCTATATCGGGCTTTATTGACGAGTGGGAATCAGATAATTCCAATATTCCATGTGCAGAATGAACTGGATGATAATCCGAATGCGGTAATTATACCAGAAAGCAATCGTCTGTTGTTAGAAAATATAAAATTATCTAAGTGCATAAGAAAGATTGCACCTGATATTGTGCTATTTCCGATTTTTCCTCCTCCGGTTGATTTGAAGTGGGGCTTTAAAGGAAAGGTTTATCCTACTTTTCATGATTGCGCGTTCTTGAAGTATCGTAAAACTTTGAATTTTGCGGCTAAATATTATCTTACTCCCAAGGCATTATGGGCGCTCAAATGGATAGATGGTATTATTACGATATCAGAATCAGAAAAGAGACAGTTTGCAGAATATACTAATACACCTATATATAATATTGGTGAGAATATTGCTATTAGCTTTAAGGGTGCTTCAGAAAAAGTTAATAATAAGCTTATTGATAAGTGGAATTTGCAACCAAATTCTTACTTTATATCGGTTTCTACAATTGAACCCCGTAAGAATTTCAAGTATCTTCTCAGGGTATTAGCTCCAATTCTAAAAGAAAAAAAAATGAGACTGGTTTTAGTTGGAAGAAAAGGATGGGGGCAAGATGAGGAGTTAAAACTCCTTATAGATCAAATGAAGGATTATCTGATATTTACAGAATATGTTACAGAGGAAACTCTGATTACATTATATCATTATGCTCACGCTTTCGCATTGCTTTCTCTAGACGAAGGCTTTGGTAGAACTCCTTTTGAAGCTGTAGCATGTGGATGTAAGCGAATTATTTTAAGCGATATTGAAATCTTTCACGAAACTTTCGATGGCAATGCTACATTCCTGCCATTAGAAAATGAGGAAGAGGCAAGGGAAATTATGTTAAAAAATAACTACAAAGAAGTGAGCAATAGTTTCCAGATTCCATTTCATGTGATGGAGGATAGAATAAAGATACTATTTAATTGACAATATACGACTAGTAGGGAAAGCTTGAGACTATTTATTAAGCTACTTTTCATCTTGAGTGAGTACCTATTAGTTGTTTAAAAATTATCTTCTGTGATAAATCAAATTCATTCAGATATTCAAATCATAATCATGGCCGGCGGTGTAGGTAGCCGCTTCTGGCCTATGTCTACCCCCGATTACCCAAAGCAGTTCATTGATGTGATGGGTATCGGCCGTTCCCTCATTCAATTGACGGTAGATAGATTGAAGCCAATCTGTCCTGTCGAGAACATGTGGGTAGTGACAAACGAGAAATACATTCGCATTGTCGAGGAGCAAATCCCTGACATGCCAGTAGATAACATATTATCAGAGCCGGAGGCTCGCAATACCGCTCCATGTATTGCTTATGCCTGCTGGAAGATTCAGAAGAAGCATCCTGATGCCAACATCGTGGTGACACCATCCGATGCCCTGGTCATCAATACCTCGGAGTATCAGCGAGTGCTCAGCAAGGCATTGAGCTATACATCTGATAAGAACGCCATCGTAACCATCGGTATTAAGCCAAGCCGCCCAGAAACAGGCTATGGCTATATCGCCGCAGCAGAGCCAACATCCGTAGATGAAATCTACAAGGTAGAGGCTTTCAAGGAAAAGCCAAACCTGGAGAAAGCCGAGCAATACCTTGCCGCTGGCAATTACTATTGGAATGCCGGAATCTTCGTATGGAACATCGATACCATCAGCAAGGCAATCCGAACCTTCCAGCCAAACCTTGCTAGCATCATGGACGAGATGGCACCTTCTTTCTATACCGAACAGGAGAAAGAGGTAGTCGGCAAACTCTTCCCAACCTGTGAGAAGATAAGCATTGACTATGCCGTGATGGAGAAGTCGAAGGAAATCTATACCCTGCCAGCCGAGTTCGGATGGAGCGACTTAGGTAGCTGGGGCAGCCTCCGTACCTTGCTTCCACAGGATGAGGCTGGCAATGCCAAGGTAGGTAAGGATATCCGCTTGTATGAATGCAAGAACTGCGTGGTTCATGCAGCCGATGAAAGCAAGGTAGTAGTTCAAGGCTTGGATAGCTATATCGTAGCCGAGAAGCACGGACAACTGCTTGTTTGCTCTTTGAAAGAGGAGCAGAGAATTAAAGAATTTGGGAAATAGCACTAGCGAATATTTCATTCAGATTATAGCTATGGATAAAAAAGAATATAACATAGAATTACCCCTTATACCAAAAGATTATGCGTATGAGGATTACGTATCTTCGGTTCTAAATGCAGGTGGATATTATTTAGAACGTGGAATACATAAACGTGAGAAAAGTGATATTCTCGAACTTGATATAGTTACGAATAAGTTTACAGATACTGGTGTAGAGAAGACTATTTCTGAGATAAAATCTGGAGGATGGGGATTCCCTGAAATATTTAAAGTCAGAGGCTGGCTTGACTATTTAGGTTTTAAGAAAGCCTCTTTTGTTGTCCAAAAGCCTGATCCAAATCAAGATTTATATAACAAGGTATCATCTCAGCTGGAGATTTCAATGATTGTAACAGAAGAAAATAATGGAAAGTTGAGCTACAATCAAATAAAAGATGTTTATGCTATAAATCGTACAGCGCACGAAGAAGCTTTCGTTGAAAATTTTCGCTTTAGTTATGCCTTGGAGCGTAAGTTAATAGAAAATATCTATGCTACAGCGAAATCTAACAAAAGACTTGACGGATTCCAAGTGCTGAAAAAATACCTATTTGAATTATGTGACAACATCTTTTTTGAACCACTTCCAAGCGGGCGTGTGTCCAAAACATTCAACCTGTTTTTGGAACATAGGCATATTACTGCACGTCTTGATCATGAGAGTGAAGATACTCCTTATTCTTCTATGTTAGATGAAAATATGACAATATCTACTGCATCTTTTCAAAAGCTTTTCTATGATCACAAAGATAAGCATAAGTTATATGGTGCTCTATATGTGGAGATGCTAAATAGGCTTCATGTTTTGAAACATTGCGTGGAAGATTTGTTACAACCTGAGCCTGAACGTAGTGTTGTACGTTTCTTGACAAATTTGAACCATTCTGTTCTTCCATCCAATATAAAGGATGCGATGGATAAATTTAGAGAACAAACCTATTTTTATCTTTACCCATATTTTTGGCAAGTCTTCATCTTTTTGTTTGGTGGATTCTTATTGGAAGATAAAAAAGAGGACGAGTATAATTTGCTTGCTGAAATATCTGGGATTCCTATCGGCGAAATAGACAATGCCTTGTCTGCATTTGATGTACTTTTTCCGATAGAAGGAGGATGGATGAGAAAAATAGATCATACATCTATCAAACTGTTGAAATTCATGCCTTCTCCTTTTTGTGGTATTGGTGTTAATCTTAGAAAGGAAGTATATTGTAAGAACAAAACATTGGGAGAGTTAAAGTCAATATTTACAATTGGGTATACTTATAATGATATGATAAGGTATAATAACTTGACCTATGAGTATCTTAAAAGTTCTGATGGTGTTATATTAGTAGAAAAGTAAGTTAAGAGTGGATGTCTGTTGAAGTTTGAAGAATAATTACGTATGAATAATAAATATTCTAAGTTAGAAATTTTAGCTTATATAATCACTGCTCTAGGGCTTTTAGTGATGGCTGTGTTTGTAATATGTCTTTCGTCAAGTTATAAAATTGGTGGAAATCTTTCAAACGATGAGATGGCAATAACTGGGCAAGTAGGCGATTTTATGGGTGGTGTCATAGGCTCTTTGTGGGCTCTTGCTGGTGTGTTTTTGTATTTTTCTGCAATTAAAATGCAAAATAAAGAACTTGAAAACCAATCTAAGTTCAGAAGGGAAGATCGTATACTGGATTCCATAAAGGAATTTGAAAACACGTTCTTTGCTTTATTAGCATCACAACAAAGGATAAAAGATGAGCTAAGTGCTGACTTTTTTGATGCCAAATTTGATGATAATCACAAATTGTGTGAAGATAAAATTCATGCTTCGGGTAATAACTTTTTCTATGAGGCATATTTAGTCTTAAAAAAATTATATTCCTTCTGTGAAAGGGATTCTTTCAAAATTAATCTTAAGCCTAATAATGAGTTGCCGTATGCTACTCAAAAGGAAGATCGAAAACGAATTTTGAAAAACTACTCTGAAGATCTTGCAGTCGCTAATATAGGATTTAATGAAATCCATTTTGAAAGAGTAAAAATAAAGGTTGATGAGTTGAACAAATGTAAGGCAATTTATATCTTATACTTTATTCATTACTCTTCTACTATAGGTCATTATTGTAGACACTTGTATAATATCCTAAAATATATGGATCAAGTAAAAATAGATATTCTTGTAATGGTTCGTAATAATTTTGAAGGTAATGAACGAATTGTGAAAATGGTGGATGTGAATAAACGCTTTAAACGTTATGCTGCTTTTTTACAATCGGGGCTATCTATGTCTGAGATGGGTATATTGTTTTACAACTCATTGATATATCCTAAAGCAAAAAAGTTATATTTGAGATATAATTTATTGGAAAATCTTCAAGATGTTTATCTTATAAAATCTGAACATAAAGATTTGATAAAAGATTTTAAGTGTAAATCTTCAGATGAAATGATTGAGTTTCTTTTGGCATAATAATATAATTTTTGTGAATAGTAATAAATCAATTATGGAAACAGTAAAAGTATTAAATATAGATATTCAGAACATTACTCGTCAGGGTCTCTTGGAGAACTTGAAGGAGGGTGTTCTTGTGACTCCTAATCTTGACCATCTGATTAAGCTTCAGAAGGACAGGGAGTTTTATGACGTGTATCAGAAGTCGGAATGGGTGGTGTGTGACAGTAAGATCCTCTACCTATTCGGTAAGTTGTTGAAGACTCCAATCAAGGAAGCGATTCCGGGTTCCAGCTTCTTCACCTCTTACTATATGTATCATAAGGATGATGCAGACTGCAAAATCTTCTTGCTTGGTGCCAAGGAGGGTATTGCTGCCAAGGCTATGGAACGTATCAATGGGAAGGTAGGGCACAAGATGGTGGTTGGTGCTCATTCTCCTTCCTTTGGCTTCGAGAAGCATGAGGATGAATGCGAGGAGTTGGTTCGCATCGTGAACGAGAGTGGTGCTAATGTGCTGCTTGTCGGTGTGGGTGCGCCTAAGCAGGAGAAGTGGATTATGAAGTATCGTGATAAGATGCCTGGAGTAAAGGTATTCATGGCTCTAGGTGCTACCATCGACTTCGAGGCAGGAACTTTGAAACGTGCGCCTAAGATTTGGCAGAAAATCGGTATGGAGTGGCTGTATCGTTGCATGAAGGAACCAAAGCGCCTCTTCAAGCGTTATTTCGTGGATGATATGCAGTTCTTCTATTACTTCGGTAAGCAGCTCTTGGGAATATACAAGGATCCTTTCCGAAAAGAGTAGGATTACTTTCTTCGGAAGAACTTACATAGTAAGGCTATCGGAAGAAGGATGATAGCTGCCATGTAGGATAATATGAGGCGTATGGCTTGTTTCATACGTGCAAAAGTACAGCTTTATGTTGAAACAACAAAAGATTTTCTTTGATTTCTTGCGATTCTGCATTGGTTCTGCCAAGGATATTCCTGGTTCTTTGAAGGAGGTGGATTGGAAGGAGCTATACCGTATCGCCCAAAAGCAATGTCTGGTGGGTGTTCTCTTTGATGGTATCAAGAAGTTGCCAAAGTAGTTGGCACCAGAGCAGAAGCTGCTGATGCAATGGATGGTGATGGCGGAACAGATACGAAAACAGAATATCAAACTGTTTCAGGATTCCGTGAAGGTTTGCCAGAACTTCGAAAACGAGGGCTTTGCTAACTGCATCTTGAAGGGGCAGGGGTATGCGTTGCTTTATCCTGACCCTTATATGCGAACGCCTGGAGATATAGACATCTATCTCGCTGGTGGCAGGAAACGAGTGATGCAATATATAAATAAAGTGTGTCCAAATCAGGTGATGCGTTATCACCATGTAGACTTCCCTGTGATGAAAACAGCAATAGAGGTGCATTTTACTCCTTCATATATGTTTTTCCCTATTCATAATAGCAGGATGCAGAAATGGTTTAAGGAGGTGATGGATTTGCAATGTTCGAATGTCGTTACGTTACCAGATGGATATGGGGAAATTACCGTACCTACCACACCTTTCAATGTTGTGTATGTGCTGTCGCATCTGTATCGGCATGTATTTACGGAGGGAATCGGGTTGAGACAGCTTCTCGATTACTACTTTGTGGTGATGATGTGGCACACGGATCTCACTAATCTCACGGATTCTGATTCTGCGGATTTGGCTGCGTTGCAATGGGAATTGAAAAGGTTGGGGTTGTGGAAGTTTGCTGGTGCAGTGATGTATGTACTGCATGAGGTGTTTGGATTGGAAGAGGATATGATGATTGTGCCAATGAATGAGAAAGAAGGAATGTTCTTACTTGATGAAATTATGCGGGGCGGCAACTTCGGACAGTATGATGACAGGCTTGGGGATAAGACTGGCGAAGGCAAGGTGCACCGATACTTCCGTATGTCGCTAAGGAATATGCGATTTGTGAGGCATTATCCAAGTGAGGCATTGTGTGAGCTGCTGTTTAGGACGTGGTTCTGGACGTGGAAAAAGCTAAATGTAACAAAATGATTTCTAAGGTTTACATTCCACCATATATAGTTTCAAAGTTGGATGCTCTTAGTGTTTATGATGTGGCAGAGAGATTGGGAATAGAAATTGTTCGCAACCATGCTCTTTGCTTTATGCATGATGACCATCATCCAAGCATGGCCTTCAGGAAAAGTAACAATAGTTGGAAATGCTTTGTCTGCGGTGTTGGTGGTCATAGCATTGAGTTGGTAAAACGCTATAAGGGCTATACTTTTCAAGAATCCTGTATATGGTTGGCAAGGAATTTCAATATTGAGATACCTGATACCAAGGATGTAAAACTAAGGAAAGTTGCAGCAAGAAAAGTTTCACCAAAGATAGAAGAAACTCAGAAAGTTGTAGATGAGGAGGTCTTAGGATGGATTATTAGCAACGCAGGTCTTTCTGAATTAGCAAAGCATTTTCTGTTTGAAGAAAGAAAATATTTGAAGGACGTTGTGAAAGCGATGAATATAGGAAGTATTTCCGATGGTGACAAATTTGTTGCAGCCTTGACAAATGTCTTTTCAAAAGAAAGATGTATAAAGGCTGGTGTTTTGATAGAATATGGTTTCAAGTTACTTCCTGTGTTTAGAGTGCCCTGCTTGTTGTTCCCCTATTATGATATAGATGGAAACATCAGAAATATACAAAGCCGCTTTCTTGGAGATTTAGTGAAAGGTGACAAAAGAAGATTTAACAACTGCAAGGGGCTTACTCCATTAATGTTTAATATGCCAGTACTAAAATCATCAGGGCAATATGAAAAGATATATGTGGCAGAGGGCGTTACCGACTGCCTTGCTTATCTGTCTGAGGGGAAAAAGGCGATAGCTTTGCCTGGCGCAGGTTCTTTTAGACCAGAGTATGCTCAATATCTAAAAGACAAGACACTATTTATATATGTGGACAATGATGACGCAGGAAGGTCTTTGTTTGAAAAAATGAACGTGGCTTTGAGAAAAGTTGGAAATTGCATTCACAACATACGCAAAGATGATAAACATAAAGATTATTCTGAATTTTATTTGAGCAAACACAATGAAAATGAGAAAGATACAAGAACACCTATTTGAAGCAATATGCAGTAAGGAAAACCTCATATTGGCATGGAGAAGAGTGGAGAACTCCTATCAGCATGGTGATGTGTGGTTTGACGAGTTGGAGATTTCTGCTTTCAAGTTTAATTTGGTACAGAATATAGGCCGTCTTTCTGAGCAAATGAAGAAAGGCAACTATAAAATGAAGCCGATAAAACCTGCTCCTTATCCCAAAGGGATGAAAGTCAGTCAGAATGAAGAAGGACAAGAAACAACGGAGCTGCGTGTAAGGCAATCATTCTGTATCAATGTGGAAGACCAGGTGGTATGGATGGCTGTATATGGTGTACTTGGACCATACTTTGAGGAACAAATGCCAGCTTGGAGTTATGGAAACCGTATGTTCTTGAATACTTGGAAGGACGAGCATGGACATTGGATTAATGGTGTTTATAGAACGACATCCAGAAATTTTTATAGGAAGTGGCAGCAGGGATGGCCGCTGTACAGGCACATGCTGGCTGCATGTATTAAGAGAATGGCTTTTCCTGGAAAGAATGATGAGCAAGTATGTAATGAACCAGAGTTGCAAGCGATTGAAGAAAATGCAGCTCAAGTAAATGAGGCTTTTAAATTGCCTTATTTGGAGAAAGGCTATTTTGGAACCGAAGATTACCATACAAGGCTTTACTATATAGCAATTGATTTGGAAAAGTTCTACCCTTCAGTAAAGATGGATAGGATAAGGAAAATTCTGCTTGATAACTTCCCTATAGGTGATACCCATTTTGTCTCTCTTGTCAATGCTCTCACAAAATTTGAGATTGTTAATGATAGTTCTGATGGAAATGCTTTCTCCGAAGAAGAACTCAGTGAGATGGATTTGTATAAAGATGTCGTTTTTGACGGATTGCCAACAGGTTTGCTAGTTGCTGGTGCTTTGGCTAATCTTTATCTCTTGGAGATTGACTTGAAAGTCATTGAGAGATTGAAAAGCGTAAAGACGCATCGAATCATGCATTTCAGATATGTGGATGACCATTTGTTTTTATCAGATAACAAGGAAGAGTTGATCAAATGGAAAGAATGGTATATACAAGAGCTTAAGGGTTTACAATTGAGCGTGAATGTGGCTAAGACAGATAAAGAACCAATAGAATTTGATTCTCATTATCCAACACCTCTGATTACACAAACATTACATAAAATCTCGGACATAGCTAAAATGCCTCTTGACTTGCTTAACACCAACGAGTTTAATATGGTATTTCGAGACTTGCAGATGCTCCTCGTTACAGAATTTCCAGAAGAAGAAATTAAGAAGGGGACAAGAACTTCTTTTGCTTGTACCATGCTGTCTCGTTTGACTTCTGACATCAATGTTGATTATGCAGAAATACATAAACTACGCAGGGAATGGTTGTCTTATGTTGACAAACTATCTGTAGAAAATGACGTCAAGGAAAAGTTGAAGTCTTTAGTATTTACCATGGGAGATGAATATCCAGAGTCTTTAGATAATGACTTAAAGGACATAGTAAAAGAAGGCTATAAATATTATGATGCTATCATTGCAGCTATTGGTCATTCAAGAGAAGAAATAAATAAGATTGAAGAAAGAATATTCCACCTATTGATTTATTCTTTGCAAGAAGTTCCTGACAAACCAAAGATGTGGCTAAGAATCTTGGATTTTTGCGTTTATCACAACCCTGAGAATATCCAAGAACTGTATGACAGATTGGGATGGTTAAATGAACAAAAGCAGATTCATGATATGGGCAATGAATACATTGTATCTGTGATGAATATACATCTTGCGATGCAGGTAATGAGAGGTATTGCAAGACTTTTTGTGAATCAGTACAATAACCCGCGAAAAAAGGATATTGACAAGAGACTCCTTGGTATTTATAATAAACTGAATGATAAATATACTAAGCCACATCATTATCTCTACGAGGATGCTAATTTTATTGTGAAAAGAACTAAGATGTGGCTTTCTTATTTTAAAGGAGAAGTAAATGGAAGTGAATTCTTGAATGGTTGCAGCTATCATGGGATTAATTTAGATTCCTCCTTCTGGTTATTGTGGGGTATAGAGAAATTCAATCGGAAGAAGCCTACTCCAAATTTGGTGATGCCTGATTTCTTGAAAGAGAACTTGGACAAAGCAAATGCCGATTCAGCTTATTTTTTGCAATTACTGTTTTCTTGTGTCAATCATGTGCCATTGGATAGTTTTGGCAAAACTGATTTTAAGAAGCTAAAGCTAACCAAATTGCAAAAAGAAAATCTGTTGCTTTCTGTTTGGGGACGACAAGGTGTCAACCAGGTAATCAAGGCATTTGGATTGAATGACAAAAAAATGTCCAGTCCTAATAAGGTTTCTTTAGTTCAATGGATTCATGAAGTACATAAAATAGAATTGTCTGATAACGATATTTTGAGTAATGCACTATGTTCTGAATATGCAGCAACGCTGATTATGAAGAATGTCGTAGAACATTATTGTAATGATATAGAGCACATAGATAGTTTTGGTATTCATCCTGCTGCTATTTTGGTAAAGAGAGAAGAATGTTTGGATAAAAAGGATTGGGATAGTTGGCTATCACTCAATAAGAAAATTGACATCAAAGTGAAAGATTCCTTTATGGATGAAATGTATCGTTATCCAAGTTTCGCCTCTGATGAATATTCTCCAGAGATTGGAACTGTTTATGGCTTAGGAATAATTTTCCTACAACTGTTGACAAAGGAGTTTTCTTTGCCATGGGTATTTAATAGACCAGAATATGGGTATGAATGGCAATCTGTTTTGTATCGTTTGCTAGAACGAGGAAAGGTTTCTTCTACCAATTATGAGATTATAGCCTCTTGCCTATCCTTGGAAAATAGAGAGACCATTAAGTTGAAAAGTATTCTGAATGATGCCGTTTGCGCCAAACAAAAGGTAAATGACGCAAAAATAGAAAATATCGAGGATTTGCGAAATAAACTAGAGGAGTCTCTCAAAGAATTGAGAGAGAACCAGATATCAGTGGCTAATCACGAAACACGCCAACTTATAAAAATCAAGCTATAATGGAAAACGTTTTGAACATAGGAATCATCCAAGCTGTAGTAGATGAAGACTTGGCATGGTATGACTCTCCTCAAATGGATATTTATGAAGCCAATGCCATTTGGAAACAAATACAAGCTGCTTTTGCTTCATTCCAAGAAATGTCTAAAATGAATATCCCAGATATTGTTGTCATCCCAGAATTGGCGGTTGCCAATTATTTCGAGTCTCGCCTAAGGCAATATGCGCAGAAATTAGGAGCAATCATTATTGCAGGGTTGGATTTTAGACAATGTGAGGATAATCAAATTGAGAATAAGGCATTGTTTTATATACCAAGAGGGTGGCCGAAAGATAATAATGTAGAAGTCTATCAATCCTCATTTTATTTTGGAAAGCATTTTGCATCGAGACATGAACTTGATGTTATTCAAGATCAATGGAAAAAAGTATTTAAGCCTTGCAATGAGTTTTATATTGTTGACTTAGGTGAATATGGGGAGATGGGGGTGTCTATCTGTGCCGACTTTTATGACATAGAACGATACGCCATATACAAGGGGCGCATCCAGCATCTTTTGATTATAGCCAATAATATAGACATTAAGTCTTTCTATTTCTTGGCAGAAGCCATTTCACGACTTGTTTACTGTAATGTCGTAATTTGTAATTCGGGACATTACGGTGGGTCTGTATGCTTTACTCCAGCAAAGGAAGAATATAAACGTTACAGTTACAAACACGAAGGCAAGGACTTGTTTACAACTCAAGTTGTATCTATACCTGTAGATGCGCTGTGGAAAGCTCAATCAGAAAATAAAGAAGCTTTGAAAGGTTTCAAAAATCCTCCTCCTGGATATAAATACTGTTACAAAAAATATTTAGAACCTCAAAAAGAAGATAAGAAATGACATATCGTTGGCAAGAAATAATCAAAATATTGATACCTGGCTTTTATTTGCTGTTTGGTATAAGCATTAGTGTTCTCATAAATCATAATGCTTTTGATAATGGAATAGTAGAAACTGTTGGCAAATTATCAGCAATACTTCTTGTGTTGCTGTTCTTTGCTGCTTTTGTTGTGGGCTATATCAATGAAATCATCAGTGGTGGATTAGAGTATCTTATGTACCATTGGGGAATTCCTCGTCCTTCTCGATTGGTATTGAATAATAGCTTTACAAGATTTCAGATTGTTAGAAACAGCGACCTTAGAAATAAATTAAGTCTTCAACGTGAAGACTCTGTGGATAATGTGAAGTCTGCAAGGGCTTTGGCACAGGCAAAGCAGAGTATTAATATGGAGGGATGTCAAGAGTTCTACTATCAGTCTATTTTATCAAGAAATATCTTCTTCGCTCATTTGTTTACATCAATAATTATGTTTTTCATTCTTGGTTGGTCTTGGTGGTTATTGTTATTTGCGGTATCAGTTGGTCTGCTGCTATGCTGGCAATGGTGGAAAATGAATTTGGTGTACGTGAAGAAGATATTCACTGAATATTTAAAGAATTAGGAGTAGTAATGAACACAAAAATAAGTATATAATGGGAAATAACAACCAACATAAACGTTATCGGTGGTATCTCCAGTTTGACGAGATAACTTGGCGAGCGACATACGGCGAAGAGTGTCCTCCGTTCGTGAATGAGGAGAACAAGGAGGCATGGAGAAGATACTTGAATCAAGTCATCAAGAAACATCTGAAAGAGGAGGCGATGAAGACTCCTGAGTTTGAAGAGATAGAACTTAGAATCAGAGAGGAGAAACTTTTGCGTATCCAATGGGATGAGAAACAAAAGAGGATGCGTGAGGTGGAGCTGTACCGCAGACAGATGGAGCGACCGAAGATTGACTTCGTGCCTCGTGGCTTGACCGTGAATTATGAGGAGGAGTATGGAAAGTATTTCATGCAGGAAGTGACGTTCAAGCCTAAGGACAATGAGGATTTTATGCATCAGTTGCGCCTGTTGGAGCGTTGGCACAAGAAATCTATTCCACAGATATTAGCAAAGAACCGTCCGGATGCGGCGTATGCCATCGCAAAGGGATTGTGTGAGCATCTTCCATTGCTGATTAACCGTGATGACATTGCAGAACTGATTGGTGAATACAAGTCGAGAATCGGAAAGTTGGTATTGGCGAGTTACACAGCATTGGTGGAAACTGTGAAGGCTTGGAACAATGAGATTATGCGCCAGCAGGTTTGCAGGTTTATCTTGTTGCATTCCAAGGAATACAGAAACTTCCGTGGGCTGGAGAAGAAGTTGCTAGTCTTGGTTCCTGCGGCTCCTTTCACTGGTGAAACAGTAGTTGTAGAGCGAGAAATGAGTGAGGAGGAAGAGCGAGAGGCAAGACGCATAGCCCTTCAAAAGGAGCGAGAGGAAAAGGAACGAATTGAAGCAGAGAAAGAGGCAAAGTCTGTCATTCCGTTGAATGAGGATTATGAGAGTCGTATCTTCAACAGTAGAAATGTCGGTTGGAATTGTGATTTGATTTGGCAGTTGATGCTTGAAGAGAATAGGAAGATTGAGCGGATGATTGCCAAGGGGGAGTATATGGATGCAGCGTTGAAGTTTATGCAAATGACGAAATCCATGTGCAGGCATTTTGTCATGGACGAGCATTATAACTATTTCGATGACATGTATAGTCCAGAGTATGCTGTCAACGATATGCTGAGAGTTTTTCATGGACTTGCAGCAGAAGGCAAATTGCCAGAAGACGTGAAGGAGTATCTGCACAAAGCATGGAAGGAAATAGAAGATACGGAATGCTATAAGGATTATGGTATGCCGAGAAAGGATTTTGAAACGATCTAGATATATGAGCAAAATTATATATTATATTGGTGCAGGGGCTAGTTATGGTAAAAACGATGCTCGAGAATTGATTGGGAAAGGAACGGATAATGAGCGACTTCTAATTCATGAGGGGTTACCTGTTATCAATGAAATAGGTAAATGTCTCCTTTCTTTTAAGGAAGCTGTAGTGAATACTCCGATTGATACAAATGATTATTCATTTTTGAATAAGTTTCGTGTAGGAGGTGACGATCTTAATCATAAGCGTAATAGCTTGATAGCAGATATTGAAGAGGTTTATCAAGCTAATAAGGAACATGCGACCATTGATACTTATGGAAAAAAGTTGTATCTGACTAGGAGAACCAACGAGCTGAAACGTTTGAAGAATGTCCTTACTACATTCTTTGTTTGGGCTCAACTAGTATCTAAGACAGATCAAAGGTATGATACTTTTCTTGCTAATATTCTGCAAAATGAAACATTATCTATTCCCAATGGAATAAGTGTCATTTCTTGGAACTACGACTCCCAGTTTGAAATGGCATATAGGAATTATTCAAAGACTGGAAACCTGCCGATATATGACAAAAATGCTCATATAGATTATCAAGATTCTGGTAATTGTGGGAAAATATTCAAAGTGAATGGTTCTGCTAATTTTGATGATTTCTGTATGGTGGATTATATATCCAAGCATAGAGATGTGGATTCTGTTATTCAGTTGATTGAATATTATGATAATTTGGGTGCTGATACTTCGGCATTTGGCTATCAATTTACCTCACGTCTATCTTATGCTTGGGAGACTTCTGAGAGGCAAAGGCAAATGTTTGATATGCTTCAGAAAGTAACATCTGATACAACGACGGTAGTTGTCATAGGTTATTCGTTCCCATATTTCAATAGACAAATAGATAGAAAGATATTTGCAGCCATGCCTTACTTGAAGACTGTTTATATACAGGATCCAAATCCAGAGGCTATAGAACCTTCTTTAAGGGCAGTGCTACAGAATGAAAGTGCAACCAAAATTGTGTATCAAAAGGATTGTACGCAGTTTTATTTGCCAAGAGAATTATGATTTAACTTATATATAATAGGATATACTATGAAGATTTTGCATTTTTCGGATTTCCATCTACGCCCAAACAAACAGGGTGAAAGGTCAATGGATTTATTTAATCGAATGATGGATAAACTCCAAGAAATCAATCAAGAAGCTGTTTTGGAGAGACATCATGATGCGGTATTTGCCAAGAAGATGAACAAAAAACTGATAGAAGGTTTTAATCATGGCTATTTGCATTCAAATTTTGATGGTCTTTGTAGTATTTTGTTGGAGAAATATACGGATGAGGTGTGGAATGATTTTGAGGCTGCTTTTACTGATGATAAATATCTTGGTTTTATTCTTCAAGTGAAGAATGAAATTGGTTCTGGGGCTTGATTTGGAGCTGGTCCTTTATTTCAGTTAGGTAATGAAAGAATTAAAGATATGTGTCTTAAACATCCTAATAATGCTCCTGTAAGAATTGCTGAAATGATGCCTATATATGATGGCAACATGTGGGAATGCAATTCATTTAGCGAGATAATGCAATGGATATTGGATACTTATGGCAATCAAGCTATGGTACTGAGTGGAATTCATGTAAACATACATACTTTTGGTTGGACTGGTTCTGTAATAGGTTTGTTTCAGCATCACAAGATGTGTATGGAGCAGTTGCTGAATCATAAATTCACAGAGGTGAGGGAATGGGCTGCAAATTGTATCCAAGAATTTGATGAGGAAATAAAGCGGGAAACGCTGCATGAGGATTATATTAGATTGCATTATCAATAAAGTGAAAAAGGAGAGCCCATGGCTCTCCAATATTCCTAATGAGCAATATTTATCAAATTACATCCCAATGCGGTTTGAATGCGAGCAATGGTTTGTGTGGTGAAGTTGTGGCGACCTGTGAGCCACTTGGAAATCTCGGAATCTCGCTTATGGAGCATTCTGGCAAAGTCTTTTTGGGTGAGTCCCTTTTCTTTCAGAATCTCACTCAGTCGCTCTGCTATGCCAAACGACAAGTCGAATTCGGCCTTCTGTTCGGCTGGTATTGCTGCAAGGTAATCACGGAAAAGTTTATTCTGTATCATAATGACTATATTTCAAATGTTGCACTTTCTATATCTGTTATCATATTCTTCTCAATGGTAATTATCCAAAATAAAATCGATATTAACAATTGGTTGGCAAGATATTATTCATAGGCATAGCCCAAGTAATGGGCTATGCTGATGAGTTTACTAGCTGGAGTTGTTATCATGGCACATTATCAAAGAGAATCCTCGATTCGTTTCATTAATTCCTTTGTCGGAAGGCGATGGTTGGACTCCAACAAGGCTTTAAGCTTGGTTATATATTCTTCTTTCGATAGAATATCATGGTGAAGAAGTTCGTTTTGGTATCGCTGATTACTATTTCCATTAGGCAAGAACGAAATTATGTAATACTTCCTCTGTCGTCTTGTTGAGTAAGACGGCAGCCTTGGATTCTGTAATCAAGCCACTTGACAGGGCACGATAGATAAGGTTCTCGAATCTGGTGCTGTGCTCGTCATCAATGATGCTCTTCTCTACCTGGGATTTGAAATTGGAATCGAAATTTTTCTTCTTCCAATAGGTTGTATAGCGATTTTCTGATATGACATCAAGATATCTCGCCTTATACATCAAGGCATCAACGGATATTCCAAATTCTGATTGAAGGTTTTTCAACTCAACTAAAGCTATGTCGTGGCGTTTCTCACCAATAGACTGAAAGAAAGTTTGTCTTGGCATCAAAACTTCATTGGCAAAAATATTGCAGTATTGTTCTTCCATCTTTTCATCCATGTCTTCTGGAAAATGAAGCAATGCATGGCCTAATTCATGGAGCGCAGTGAAACGTTTACGCTCGGTGCTCATCTGTTTGTTAATGACAATGACAGGAGTTCCATTTTCCAATGTGCCATTGAGACCAGAGAAAGCATCAGAAGCTTCTACTTCTACCACAATGATACCATTGGTCTCTAAGATGTTGATGACGTTTGTAATGGCGGCGTTGCCAATATTCCAATCGGTGCGGAGTTTGGTTGCTGCGCTGAAAACATCATTTAAAGACTTTACTTGGCAAGTAAAGGAGGAAGCATCAAAATGCCTTTCGATTCCACAAATGTCTTCTATTTCATTGATGCGTTCAATGGTATCTTCCACCATGAGATTGATGGATTTCTCTTCCTTAGCACTCAGGCGAGTTAGTTTGCGGTAATGAACATTATTGAGAGCTGAACGATTTTCACGAAACAGATAGTCGGGGGAAATGTTCAGGGCTTTACACAATGCGATGAGAATGGTACTGTCTGGCATACTCTCGCCTCGTTCGTATTTAGACACAGATTGTTTGGTGACAATATCATTCATCATCACACAGAGTTGTTGCATGGACAAGCCTCGCATCAGACGTGCGTTGCGCAGTCGCTTAGAAAATATATCTTTTAGTTCCATAATTAATCTGTACTTCCCTGAAAAAGGTTGTCACTTAGGAACAAACAGAAGTGACAATGAAAC
>OLVV01000152.1_pt1 | contig 46908 bp, 41 predicted proteins | sample 1673581 | NCBI WGS metagenome assembly OLVV01 (sample SAMEA103958116, study PRJEB25191) | human gut metagenome | biome: human-associated habitat [ENVO:00009003]; feature: intestine environment [ENVO:2100002]; material: feces | place: Germany | collected 2013/2015
CAGCGAGGACGCGCAGACCGGCGAGGTCCGCGCGGCGATCCGTGCGGCGGACGCGCTGATCGGCGCGCGGCGGATGCTGGAGGCCGTCGCCCGGCCCGGCCAGCTGGCGCTGGACGCCATTGCGCCGGAGGCGATCGCAGATCGCATCCGCGAGCATCCGCAGTGCCGCCGTTTCACCGTCGTCATGTCGGGCGACACTGGCTTTTTCAGCGGCACGAAGAAGCTCCTGCCGCTGCTGCAGGACTGCGAAACGACCGTCCTTCCGGGCCTCAGCTCACTCAGTTATCTCTGTGCCCGCCTCGGCGTCAGCTATGAGTCCGTTGTGCCCGTCAGCCTCCACGGCCGGGTGCACGATATCGTCCCGGACGTGCGCCGGAACAAAACCGTATTCGTCCTCGTCGGCGGCGAGGGCGGCATGGCCACCCTCTGCCAGAGGCTCACCGGAGCCGGACTTGGTCAGGTCCGCGTCAGCGTCGGCGAGCGGCTGAGCTACCCGGATGAGCGCATCACCCGCGGCACGGCCGCGGAGCTGGCGGAGCGGACGTTCGACAAGCTCAGCGTCGCCCTGCTCGAAAATCCGTCGCCCGACGCCGTCGTCACCCACGGCCTGCCGGACGAGCGCTTTCAAAGAAGCCTCGCCCCCGGCCACGTCGTGCCGATGACCAAGAGCGAGGTGCGCAGCGTCTGCCTGTCCAAGCTGCAGCTGACGGCGGACGCCGTCTGCTGGGACGTGGGCGCGGGCACCGGCTCGGTCGCCATCGAGATGGCGCTGCAGGCTGCGCGCGGCAGCGTCTGGGCCATCGAGCGCGAGGCGGACGCGCTGACACTTCTGGAGCAGAACCGCGCCGCCTTCGGCGCGGAAAACCTGCGCCTCGTCTCCGGCAGCGCGCCGGAGGCCTGCCGCGAGCTGCCCGCGCCGACGCACGCCTTCCTCGGCGGTACCGGCGGGCAGGTGCGCGAGATCCTGCAGCTGCTGCTCGAAAAAAATCCGCACGTGCGCATCGTGGCGACGGCCGTCACGCTCGAATCTGCTGCCGCGCTGACGGCGTGCATGCGGGAATTCGAGTTCTGCGAATGCGTTTCGCTGTCCATCGCCAAAGCCCGCGCGGCGGGGCCCTATCACCTGATGGCCGGACAGAACCCCATCTACATCTTTACGCTGCAGAATGGAGGAAACACGCCTTGAAATGGTCCCTTTTCGCCCTTTTGATCGGCTTCGGCATCGATCTTATCGTGGGCGACCCGCATGGGCTGCCGCACCCCGTCGTCGGGATCGGCAAGCTGATCTCGCTGCTCGAGCGGCGGTTCCGCGCGCTGTTTCACAGGACAGCGCGCGGCGAGATATTCGCGGGCGCGTGCATCTGGCTGTGCACGGTTCTCGTCTCGGCGGGGCTCCCGGCGCTCATCCTCTATGGCGCGCAGCAGGTGTCCGTCTATCTGCGCCTCGCGCTCGAGAGCGTGATGTGCTGGCAGGTCCTCGCGGTCAGATCTTTGCGGGAGGAGAGCATGCGCGTCTATGCTGCCCTGCAGACGGGAAGCCTCTCTGCCGCGCAGCAGGCGGTAAGCATGATCGTCGGCCGCGATACCGCGCGGCTGGATGCCGCGGGTGTCACCCGGGCCGCCGTCGAGACTGTGGCGGAAAACACGTCCGACGGCGTCATCGCGCCGCTTCTGTATCTCGCGCTCGGCGGCGCGCCGCTTGGCTTTTTCTACAAGGCCGTCAACACGATGGACTCGATGCTCGGCTATGTGGAGCCTCCGTATAAAAATATCGGCCTCGTCCCGGCGAAGGCGGACGATGTGCTGAATTTCATCCCCGCGCGGCTGTCGGCGCTGTTTCTGCTGGCCGCGGGCGCGATTCTGGGCTTGGATGGGAAGAGCGGCTGGCGCATCTTCCGGCGCGACCGGTACCGGCACGCGAGCCCGAACTCCGCGCAGACGGAGTCGGTCTGCGCGGGCCTGCTCGGCCTGCGCCTCGCGGGCGACGCGTGGTACCACGGCGTCCTGCACAAAAAGCCGTATATTGGCGACGAGCGCCGCGCCATTGAGCCGGACGATATCCCGCGCGCCTGCCGGCTGATGACGGTCGCGGCCATCCTTGCCCTGCTCGTGTGCGCAGGGGTCAAAGCGCTCTGCATCTTCCTCTGTAACCGCTGACGAAGGAGACCAGCCTATGCTCTACAACACGCAAAATCCGCATGGCGGCGACGTCTACGGCGCCGCCGTCACGCTCGATTTTTCCTCCAATGTCCATCCGCTCGGCACGCCGCCAGGCGTCGTCGAGGCGATCCGCGCCGCGGCCGCACAGGTGCGGCAGTATCCGGATCCCTACTGCCGCGCGCTGACCGCGGCCATTGCCGCGCACGAGGGCGTGCCGCAGCCGTATGTGCTCTGCGGCGGCGGTGCGGCGGAGCTCATCTATGCCTACTGCGACGCCCTGCGCCCGCGTCTGGCGGCCGAGCCCGCGCCGACGTTCTCGGAATACCGCACGGCGGCCGCGCATTTCGGCGCGCAGCTCGCGCAATATCCGCTCCGCGCGCCGGATTTCCTGCCGGACGAGGGGCTGCTCGCCTTTTTAAAGGAGCGGAAGCCGGACGTGCTGTTCTTGTGCACGCCCAACAACCCCACCGGCGTGACCCTCCCGCGAGGGCTTTTGGAAGCTGCCCTGCGCATCTGCCGCGCGCAGGGCACGCGCGTGCTGCTCGACGAGTGCTTTCTGGACTTTACGGACGCGGCGAGCGCCAAGGACCTGCTGGAGGCATATCCGAACCTGCTGATCCTGAAGGCGTTCACCAAAAATTACGCCCTTGCGGGCGTGCGCGCGGGCTACTGCCTGACGGCGGACAGGCAGCTGCTCGAGAAAATGTCCGCCTGCTCGCAGCCGTGGAACGTCTCGGTCCCGGCGCAGGCGGCGGCGCTTGCCGCCCTGCGCGAGCCGGACTGGCCGGCAAAGGCCCGCCCGCTGATCGCGGCGCAAAGGGCCGTGCTCACCGCGGACCTCACGGCCCTCGGCCTGACGGTCTGCCCGTCGCAGGCCAATTATCTGCTGTTCCGCGGCCCAGCCGGGCTGGATGCCGCGCTGCTGCGGCAGAAGATCGCCATCCGCAGCTGCGCGAATTACCCCGGACTCGGCGAGGGCTGGTACCGCACGGCGGTGCGGCTGCCGGAAGAAAATGAAGCGCTGCTGGACGCTCTGCGGCGCGGGATGGAGGAACTGTCATGGCGCTGAATCTGATGCTGCAGGGGACGATGTCCAACGCGGGCAAGAGCCTGCTCGCCGCCGCCCTCTGCCGGATCTTTAAGCAGGACGGCTATCGTGTCGCGCCCTTCAAGAGCCAGAATATGGCCCTCAACTCGTTCATCACCGCCGCGGGCGGCGAGATGGGCCGCGCGCAGGTCGTGCAGGCCGAGGCCGCGGGCCTTGCGCCCGACGTGCGCATGAACCCGATCCTCCTGAAGCCGACGACCGACGTCGGCAGCCAGGTGATCGTGAACGGGCAGGTCGTGGGCAACATGCGCGCGATGGAGTATTACCGCCGCAAGCGTGAATTCCTCCCGGCCGTGCTGGATGCCTACGCGGGTCTGGACAGGGAATACGACGTGCTCGTCATCGAGGGCGCGGGCAGCCCGGCGGAGATCAACCTCAAGCAGGACGACTTCGTCAACATGGGCCTTGCGAAGCTGGTGGACGCGCCGGTGCTGCTGATCGGCGATATCGATCGCGGCGGCGTCTTCGCCCAGCTCTACGGCACCATCGCCCTGCTGGAATCGGACGAGCGTGCGCGGGTCAAGGGCACCATCATCAACAAATTCCGCGGCGACCGCGCGATCCTCGAGCCGGGCCTAAGGCAGCTCGAGGCGCTCTGCGGCGTGCCGGTGGCGGGCGTCGTGCCCTACACGCGGGTGGATATCGACGAGGAAGACAGCCTCACCGAGCGTTTTTCCCGAACCGCGGGGCGCAAGCTCCTGGATCTGGCCGTGATCCGCCTGCCGCGCATCTCCAATTTTACCGATTTTTCTCCCTTTGAGCGCTATGCGAACGTCTCGCTGCGCTATATCTCCTCCGTCGGCGAGCTCGGCACGCCGGACATGATCCTTCTGCCCGGCACCAAGAGCACCATCGCCGACCTCAGCTGGCTCCGCCAGTCTGGGCTCGAGGCTGCCATCTGCAAGGAGGCCGCGCGCGGCACGCCCGTCTTCGGCGTCTGCGGCGGCTATCAGATGCTGGGCCGCAGCGTTTCGGACCCGGACGGCGTGGAGGCCGCGGGCCTGACGCAGATCCGCGGGCTGGGGCTTCTGGACATGGACACCGTCTTCCACGGCGAAAAGGTCCAGCGGCAGACTGCCGGTACGTTCTCCGGCGTGCAGGGGCTGCTCTCCGGCCTCAACGGCCTCGGCTACGAGGGCTACGAGATCCACATGGGCCAGAGCGCGTCGGCCATGCCGCCGCTGGCCGGGTCCGGCAGCGTCTACGGCAGCTATATCCACGGCGTGTTCGACGCGCCGGGCGTCGCCGATGCCATCCTCCGCGCGCTCTGCGCGCGCCGCGGGATCGACGCGTCGGCCCTCGGCAGCTTCGATGCGCAGGCCTACAAGGAGCGGCAGTACGACCTGCTGGCGGACGCCGTCCGTCAGGGCCTCGATATGGACTACGTCTACCGCGTCCTGCACCGGAAGGCATAAAATAAGCGGCGCACCCGCCCGGGTGCGCCGCCTGTTTTTTGTTATCTTTTTGTTACCCTAGTGCCACGTCCAGCACCATCATCAGGCTGAAGCCGATGGCAAAGAAAATGGTGCCGACGTTGGTGTGCGTCCCCTGCGACATCTCGGGGATCAGCTCCTCGACCACAACGTAGAGCATCGCGCCCGCCGCAAAGCTCAGCAGATACGGCAGCGCCGGGATGACATGCCGCGCCGCGAGGATCGTGAGGACCGCCCCAATCGGCTCCACCACGCCGGAGAGCACGCCGTCCAGAAACGCCTTGGACTTTTTCATTCCCTCCGCGCGCAGCGGCAGGGAGATGATCGCGCCCTCCGGGAAGTTCTGGATGGCAATGCCGAGCGAGAGCGCCAGCGCGCCCGCCGCCGTGATCTGCGCCTGCCCGGATAGATACCCCGCGTACACCACGCCGACCGCCATGCCCTCCGGGATGTTGTGGAGCGTCACGGCCAGCACCATCATCGTCGTTCGCTGCAGGCGGCTTTTCGGCCCCTCGGCCTGCCCGCTTTTCGCGTGCAGATGCGGGATGATGTGGTCCAGCGCCAGCAAAAACAAAATGCCGACCCAGAACCCCAGCGCCGCCGGGAGAAACGACCACCGGCCCAGCGCCGCTGACTGCGCAATGGCCGGGATCAGCAGACTCCACACGCTCGCTGCCACCATCACGCCCGCGGCAAAGCCGGTCAGCGCGCGCTGCACCGCGTCGCTGAGCGTTTTTTTCAGGAAGAACACGCACGCCGCCCCCAGTGACGTGCCGAGAAACGGGATCAGGATCCCATAGAAGGCTTCCATGACCATTGCCTCCTTTTTCAGTTAAATATATTTAACCACAGTATAGCAGACGCTCGCCCGAAAGTCAAACCGCTGCGCCCCGGCGGAGCTCTGCATATTTGAGATAGCAATGCCCGCGCCGCTGCGCTATAATACAAAGGAAAGCGGCGATATGGTTTTTCTATCGAATTGGATTTCCGTTTTTGCAAAGCATTTCACAGAAAAGCATGATACAATGTGAAAAAACAGAGGAGCAGCGATCATGTACTTATGGATCCTCGCGGCGGTGGCCGCTTATTTTATCAAGGGCCTGTGCGGCTTTGCCAATACGCTGGTGTTTACGTCGATCCTGAGCTTCGGCGTAGCCAACGCCAATATTTCTCCGATTGACCTGCTTCTGGGCTATCCGACCAACCTGATCCTGACGTGGAAGAACCGCAGGAGCCTTGACCCGAAGGTCTATCTTCCGCTGGCGGCGCTGGTGCTGGCGGGCAGCATCCCCGGCGCGTTTTTGCTCAAGCATGTGGACGCCAGAGCCGTCAAGGTGCTGTTCGGCGTTGTTGTAGCGGCCTTGGGCGCGGAAATGTTTTCGCGGGAGTACAGCAAAAAGCGTCTGCGCTCCTCTAAAATCGTGCTGGCGATCATCGGCGTGACGGCGGGTGTGCTGTGCGGTCTGTTCGGCGTGGGCGCGCTGCTGGCCGCCTATGTCAGCCGCGTGACCGAGGACGGTGGTTCGTTCAAGGCAAATATCAGCGCGGTATTTATCGTGGACAATACGTTCCGCATCGTGCTTTACAGCGCATTGGGCCTGCTGACATTCGACACCCTGAAAACCGTCCTGCTGCTGCTCCCGTTCGCGCTCGCAGGGCTGTTCCTCGGCATGAAGTGCAGCAGCCGCATGAACGAATCGCTCGTCAAAAAGATCACGTCCATCCTGCTGGTGCTGTCCGGCATTTCGCTGATCCTGAAAAATCTGTAAGGGGTGACAGCTATGGTTTTTGCATATGGAGAGACGGAGCTTGCCTGGCTGCGGAAAAAGGACAAGCGGCTCGGCGAGGTCATCGACCGCATCGGGCATGTCGACCGCGCGGTGGATCCGGACCTGTTTTCCGCCGTCATCCACCACATCATCGGTCAGCAGATCTCCATGAAGGCCCAAGCGACCATCTGGCAGCGGATGCAGGATGCGCTGGGGGCAGTCAGCGCGGAAACGATCTTAGCTGCGGGCGTGCCAGAGCTGCAGTCGCTCGGTATGACCTTCCGCAAGGCGGAATACATCACGGACTTCGCCGAAAAGGTCCACACCGGCGCATTTGATCTGGACGCCGTGGCGCACATGCGCGACGCAGACGCCATCCGGGCGCTCAGCAGCCTCAAGGGCATCGGCGTCTGGACGGCGGAGATGATCCTGCTGTTCTGCCTGCAGCGCCCGGATATCCTGAGCTACGACGACCTTGCCATCCAGCGCGGCCTGCGCATGGTCTACCACCACCGCGCGATCGACCGCCGGCTGTTTGAAAAATACCGCCGCCGCTACAGCCCATACGGCAGCGTGGCCAGCCTCTACCTCTGGGCCGTCTCCGGCGGCGCGATCCCGGAGCTGAAGGACTACAAGCCGAAAAGCAAACGGGAGGCGCATTGACATGGTCTACACAACGGAATACCCCTCGCCCCTCGGCACGATCACGCTGGCGTGCGACGAGGAGGCCATCATCGGCCTCTGGTTCAACGGGCAGAAGCACTTCGACAGCATCCTGCCCAGGCAGACCGAGCGGCAGGAGCGGCCGCTGTTCCAGGACGCCCGGCGCTGGCTGGACGTTTATTTCTCCGGCCGCGCGCCGGATCACCTGCCGCCCCTGCGGTATGACTCCACCCCCTTCCGTAGGCAGGTCTGCGAGATCATGCTGACGATCCCCTACGGAAGCACCATGACCTACGGCCAGATCGCCGCCGAGGTCGCCAGACGGCAGGGGCTTGCAAACATGTCCGCGCAGGCCGTCGGCGGCGCGGTGGGGCATAACCCGATCTCGCTGATGATCCCGTGCCACCGCGTCGTCGGCACGAACGGAAGCCTGACCGGCTACGGCGGCGGGATCGCGCGGAAGGTGAAGCTGCTGGAGCTGGAGCATGCGGACATGCACCGCTTTTTCGTGCCGAAGACCGGCACGGCACTTTGACAGGAGGGAACAGGATCATGAAAAACGTTGCGGCCGCGACCCGGAAAATGATCGGATTTTACCACGGAAACAGGCACGATATCGCCCATTTCCTCAAGGTCTGGGCTCTGGCGAAGACCATCGGCGAGCTGGAAGGGCTGGACGGGCACACGCAGGAGGTGCTGGAGCTGGCCGCCGTGGTGCATGACATCGCCTGCCCGCTGTGCCGGGAGAAATACGGCGATACCAACGGCAAGCATCAGGAGCTGGAGAGCCCGCCGCTGGTGGAGGCGTTCTTTGCCGATCTGCCCGTCAGCCGCGCGGACGTGGACCGCATCAGCTGGCTGGCTGCGCACCACCATACCGATACGAACGTGGACGGCCCGGACCACCGGATCCTGCTCGAGGCGGATTTCCTTGTCAACGCGGATGAGGGCGCCTGCGCCCGCCCCGCCATCGAAGCTGCGCGCGAACGCGTCTTCCGGACCCCTTCCGCGATCCGCCTGCTCGATACGATTTATTTGGCATAACAGACGCAGCGCCTGCCCGGCTCCCCGGGCGGGCGCTGCCGCTCGATCCGCGTCGTTTTTCTTCAAATTTTGGCGCAGATCGGGCGCTTTCCGTCTTGAAAAGTGCGTGCGGCGGTGCTAGAATAGCCTTGAAAAAACGGTCCGGAGCAGGGCAGGCCTGCGGCGGCTTTTTTGTGCCGCGCTGGTTAGAAATATCTAACTGAGAAACAGCGGCTGCCGCAGGGGCCAAAACAGCGGGAAAATGAAGACACAGAAGGAAACGGAAATGATCGGTCAGGTACTTTTGGAGGGGCTGGGCCTTGGCGTGCTGCTGGTCCTTGTGTGCGCAGTCGGCATTCGTAAGGGCGCGGTGGGCATGGTCCACCTCTATCACGCCGACGTGCAGGAACGCTGCGTCGAGCTGGGCCTTACGACCCATGAAGCCATCCGGAAAAACAGTCTGCGCTTCAAGTGCATCTGCATGCCGGGGTATATCGCCTACGTGCTGATCTGCGTGTACGCGGTCAACGGCGCGCGGGGCTTTCTGCCCGGCTTCTGGCAGCTGCTCGTCATTTTGTCGGTCATGAACGTGATCGACCGGTTCCTCATCGACGACTGGTGGGTCGGCCATACCAAAGCCTGGACCATCCCCGGCACAGAGGACCTCAAGCCCTATATCACCGGCAAGGACAAGGCACGCAAATGGCTCTTCGGCACCGACGGGATGGCCGTGATCTCCGCGATCCTCGCGGGCCTCATGGCGCTGCTCGTGCGCTGAAAAGGAGGGCCGCATGGAACGAAAAGAAGCGATCCGCAGCGCGCACCGCCTGACGGGCAGCAGCAGCTTTTACGACGGCATGATGACCTGCTCCACGCCGCCGGGCAGGCTGGTGTGCCGTCTGGTCTGGGATATGGACAAGCAGATGTGCAGCGAGTATCAGGAAAAAGCCCTGTCCGGCATCCCGGAGGATTTTTCCGGGCGGCTGCTGGAGGTCCCGGTCGGGACGGGCATCCTCACCATGCCGCTCTATCAGATGCTGCCCAAGGCAGAGATCACCTGCCTCGATTACTCGCCGGACATGATGGCACAGGCGAAGGAAAAAGCGGACCGGCTGGGACTGCAGAACGTCTCGTTCCGGCAGGGCGATGTGGGCGCGCTCCCGTTCGAGGACGGCAGCTTTGACGCGGTACTCTCGCTCAATGGCTTCCACGCCTTCCCCGACAAGGAGGCGGCCTACCGCGAGACCTTCCGGGTGCTGCGCCCCGGCGGAACGTTCTGCGGCTGCTTTTACGTGTCGGGCGCGTGCCGGCGGACAGACCGGCTCATCCGGCGCGCATATGAACCGATGAAATTCTTTACCCCGCCCTATGAGACCATGGACAGCCTGCGGGAAAGACTGCAGGGGATGTACAGCGCGGTGCAGCTCGGCAATGTCCGGAGCATCGCGTGGTTCGTCTGCCGGAAGGGAGAGGAGCAGAACGTATGAACGAACAGCTGAGCCTGCGGCGCTACCGCCGCGACTGCCTGCTCGGGATGCTTGGCGGCATGCTGATGCTGGCCAACGCGATCTGGGCGGGCCGGCAGATCAAACGGGAGGAGAACTGATATGGCAGAAACCATCACCCTCTCCGGCGTGCCGGAGACCATGCTGCAGACCGTCTACGCCCGGGCCAAGGAGAGCCGCGGGCGCGGCGCGATCCGCGATCCGAAGGCCGAGGAGATCATCGGCCGTCTGGACTACGATTTTTCCCTCGCCGACAAGGACGCCGCCATGCACAGCGGCGTCATCGCCCGCACCATCGTGCTCGACCGGCTGGTGGGGGAATACCTGGCGGCGCATCCCGGCGCGACTGTCATGAATCTCGCCTGTGGGCTCGATACCCGCTGCTACCGGATGCAGGGCTACGCCCACTGGTATAACCTCGACCTGCCCGAGACCATCGCGGTGCGCGAAGCGCTCCTGCCGGAGAGCGGCAGCATCTCGCAGCTCGCCATGTCTGCCATGGACGATTGGGGCGCGGCGGTCGAGGGGCCGTCCGGCCCGGCGCTCGTCATCATCGAGGGACTGACCATGTACCTGACGCAGGCGGACGTGCAGCGCATCTTCGCCGTGATCGCCGGGCGCTTCCCCGCGGCCACGGTGTTCACCGAGACGATGAACCCCATGGTCGTCAAACGCTTCAAGGAAAAATCGATCGAGGGCAGCAAGGCAAAATTCACCTGGGGCGTCAAGGACGGCCGGGCGCTCGCCGCCCTGCTGCCGGGCTTCCGGCTCGCGGGCGAGCACTGCCTGACCGAGGGCATGGCGGCCTTCGTGCCCGTCTACCGGCTGCTCGATAAGCTCCCGCTGATCCGGAACATCTCCAACCGCATCGCTATCCTGCAGGGGACCGGCGAAGAGGAACAGCCCGAATGCGGAGGTGCCAAAGCATGAAGATCTATCCCTTCGGCGCGCCGGATGCTATCGACGTGTCCGGCGCAGTGGATCGAGCTGGTCACGTGCATTGCGGAAGGGGAGGAGGAGCGATGAAGGATACCTATCTGGCTAAGGACTTCCGGGCGACGGCCGCCCGGCGCTTTCCCGCGCAGGCGGCCGCGCTGAGTGCCGCCTTCGACGCGCGTCTGCAGGCCCTGCGGGCAGATAACGCCGCGGCGGGCAAGGAGAAGCAGTTCCATCTGGAAAAGCAGATCCTGCCCGGCATCGCAGCCTATGAGACGCTGCAGACCGTCATGCCGAAGGAAGAAGCTCTGCAGACGGTCCACGGCTACGTGGAGCAGCGCGCCTGGAAGCTCCGGAAGCTCTTCCTTGCCCTGATGCACGTCCCCGGCCTGCCCCGGAAAACGCCGGGGATCTTCACAAAGCAGGCCCGGCGGATGTTCGGTGAGGCGGCGGGCTTTGAGGCCCGGGAGATCGAGACCACCGGCGGTGTCTGGCGTATCGACATGATAAAATGCCCCTATCACGACGCCTGCGTGCACTACGGCTGCCCGGAGCTTTGTCCCTGCTTCTGCGACAGCGACGATATCACCTACAACGACCTGCACCCCGACCTTCTCTGGCGCCGCACCAGGACACTCGGCCGGGGCAACGACTGCTGCGACTTCTGCCTGAAGCTCCAGTAGGTGCAGGGGTTCCAGTTCTTTTTTACCGGAAGGAGGCATACCCATGTCGTTTTTGGAAAATACCCGCCGCCCGGCCGGGCTGGGCGGCAAGCTCATGGTCCGCATGATGAACGTCGGCCACCGCGCGCTGGCGCGCTGGGGCCTGCGGTTCCTGCTGCTTTCTGCGGACGCAAAGGTCCTCGACTGCGGCTGCGGCGGCGGGGCGAACATCCGGACGCTCCTGAAAAAATGCCCGCAGGGCATCGTCAAGGGCGTTGATATTTCTGACGTGAGCGTCACGACGGCGCGGCGCGTCAACCGCAGCGCCATCGCGGACGGCCGCTGCGCCGTATGGCAGGGGAGCGTGGACGAGCTGATCTTTGCCGCGGACTGGTTCGACGCCGTCACGGCGTTTGAGACGGTCTATTTCTGGCCGGACCTGCCAAAAAGCTTCCGCGAGATCCGCCGCGTGCTGCGCCCCGGCGGCACGCTTCTCATCTGCAACGAATGCAGCGGCGACGCGCCCGGGGACGAGGCGTGGACAAAAAAGATCGCCGGCATGCGGATCTACCCCGCCGCCGAGCTGCAGCGGCTGCTGGAGCAAGCTGGCTTCCGCAGGATCCAGATCCATAAGACCTCCCGCTGGCTCTGCCTCACCGCCCAAAAGCCTGATTGAGGGTACCGACCCGACGAACGGCAAAGCCGTCAGACACCCGGTTGACGGCTTTTGCTGACGGACGCGCCCGTCCACGCGGAAAACGCCCGCTGAAACGAGCCGGTCCTGCCCGCCCTGCGTGATGGGCACGCCGAGAAACTCCGCGTAAGCGGGGTTCTTCACCGGCTGCCTTGCTGCAGCGGACAGCGGCGTGACCGGCTCCTGCGTCGCCTTGCGGATCAGCCCGACGAGGAAAACGAACTCGATCCCGACGAGGATCTCCGGAAGCTCCAGCCCCGCGCGGGCGGATACGAGCTCCACGCAGAAGCCCATAGCGGAGAGATAGTCCCGGTAAGCTCTGCCGATCAGAAAATTTGTCATGCGAAGCCCTCCTTCTGGCCTCTATCATACCTGAAAACCGTGCGCGCCGCAAGCGCCTTGCCGCATCAGCTGAATGTCCGGAGGACCCAGTCGAACACGTGGTCGCCGAAGAGCCGGTGGGTCCGGACCATCGGCTTTGCGCCGAACCCGACCAGATAGCGCGTGCGGGGCCGGCGCTTGGTGACGGCCTTGCGGACCGTTTTTGTGATCAGCGCTGGCTTGGAGAGCAGATCACCGCTGTAATTCTTGATCATGCCGTCTGTGGCCTTATTTGCCATTTCCGCATATGCACCGTTTGTCGACGTCTTTTTCAGATTTTCCGCGGTGATAAGACCCCAATCGGTCTTGATCCTGCCCGGCTCCACCACGACGACATCGATGCCGAACGGCTGCAGCTCCACCCGCAGACAGTCAGACAGGCCCTCCACAGCGTACTTCGTCGCGTGATACCAGCCGCCGAACTTCGTCCAGATCTTCCCGCCCATCGAGGAGATGTTGACGATTTTCTCGTAGTGCTGCTCCCGCATTGCCGGGGTGACAAGCCGGATGAACCGTGCCATGCCGAATAGGTTGACCTCAAGCTGACGGCGAACTTCTTCAAGACCGAGGCGGACATCCGCCCGCTGTTTGAGCAGCAGCTCGAAGCCTGTGGCGTCGAGTATTTTGACTTTTATCTGATGCACGCGCAGGGCGCGGGCAACTACCCGCATTTCAAAGCCTGCCGCGCCTATGAAACGGCCTTTGCCCTCAAGGCCGAGGGCAAGATCCGCCATGTGGGCATCTCGTTCCATGACCGCCCGGAGGTGCTCGGGCAGATCCTGACGGACTATCCGCAGATCGAGGCCGTCCAGATCCAGTTCAACTACGCGGACTACGACGACCCCGCTGTCCAGAGCCGCGCCTGCTATGAGGTCTGCCGGAAATATGACAAGCCCGTCATCGTCATGGAGCCGGTCAAGGGCGGCAACCTCGTCCGGCTGCCCGAGGACGCGAAGGCCGTATTGGACGCGCTGCACGGCGGCAGCCCGGCAAGCTACGCCCTGCGCTTTGCCGCGGGCTTCCCCGGCATGCTGATGGTGCTCTTCGGCATGAGCAACATGGAGCAGATGCAGGACAACATTTCCTTCATGCGGGACTTCCGGCCGCTGAACGAAGCGGAAATGGCCGCAGTCGAACGCGTGCAGGAGATCTTCCACAGCAAGCACCTCATCCCCTGCACCTCCTGCCGCTACTGCACCGACGGCTGTCTGCAGCACATCTCCATCCCCGCCCTGTTCGCCATCATGAACACCAAGCAGCTCTACCACGACTGGAACGCGGACTATTACTACAGCGTCGTCCATACCGTGCCCGGCCGCAAAGCGTCCGACTGTCTCAAATGCGGCAAATGCGAAAAGGTCTGTCCCTAGCATCTGCCCATCCGCAAGCTGCTCGAGGATGTGGCAAAGGAATTTGAAAAAGCCTGATATCCGGCGGAAAACAATCTGGAAAACCGACCAGCGGCGCTTAGGAGCGCCGCTGATCCTGTTCTTTTGGGGCGCAGACCTCGGTGTCCGGGGACGGCTCACCGCGCCCAAATTTCAGAAGATTGTCGACGGTCACGGCGGCGATGTTGTTGAGCGCTTCCTTCGTCAGAAACGCCTGATGCGAGCTGACGATGACGTTCGGCATGGCGATCAGCCGCACGAGCGTGTCGTCCTCGATGATGGCCTCCGAACGGTCCTCGTAAAACAGCTCGGCCTCCTCCTCGTACACATCCAGACACGCTGCGCCGATCTTCCGGCTGCGGAGCCCCTCGATGAGAGCCTCTGTGTCCACCAGCGCGCCGCGGGACGTGTTGACGATCACGACGCCGGGCTTCATGCCGGCGATGGCCGCCGCGTCGATCATGTGCCGCGTCTCGTCCGTGAGCGGGCAGTGCAGCGAGATGACGTCCGCCTGATGAAAAAGCTCCGGCAGCGCCGCATAGCAAAGACCGCTGCCCGGGTCCGGGAACTTGTCATACGCAAGCACCCGCATCCCGAAGCCCCGGCAGATCTCCGCGAACACGCGGCCGATCTTGCCCGTGCCGACCACCCCGGCGGTCTTGCCGTGCAGGTCGAAGCCCGTGAGGCCGGACAGGCTGAAATTGAAGTCGCGCGTGCGGATATAGGCCTTGTGCGTGTGCCGGTTCACGGTCAGCAGCAGCGCCATCGCGTGCTCCGCCACCGCGTAGGGCGAGTAGGCCGGGACGCGGAAGATGCGGAGCCTGCCGCGGCATGCGCGCGTATCCACATTGTTGAAGCCCGCGCACCGCAGCGCGATGACCCGGACGCCGAGCCGATACAGCTCGTCCGCGACCTTCGCGTTTACCGTGTCGTTGACGAACACGCACACGCCGTCAAAGCCGCGCGCGAGCTGCACGGTGTCCTCGCCCAGCTTCGTCTCAAAGTACCGGATCTCCAGCCCGGTCCCGGCGGCGTGGGCGTCAAAGCCGGGGCGGTCATAGGGTTTTGCATCAAAAAAAGCAAGTTTCATAGCGATCCCTCCAAGCCTTTTATGGCACCGCCCGCCGTTTTCTATACATGCCGCAGCATGCAGCTGCCGCCGATGGCCGGAAAGACGCAAAAAATCCCGCCTGCCCGGCGTCGTGCAACGCCGGTGCGGGCGGGAATCGGTTTTTATTTTGTTTCCGGGTATCGGATGAGGTCATAGAGCAGACCGTGCGTGCCGAACCGGCGCGTACCGGCAAGCTTCATGCCAAGATGCAGGTATTTGTCGCATTTGGACCGGGCGTCGGTCTCCAGAATCACCGGAATGCCCAGCCGGTCGCCATCAGCGAAGGCCATCTCCATGACCTTGCGCATATAGCCCTGCCCCTGATACGCCTGCCGCACGCAGACCAGACCGACGAAGATGTATGGCTTCTTTTCCCGGGCCAGCCGCTTGTCCAGCCCCTGGCCGCCCTGCGACATGATCCGCGTGAAGCGGACGAGCGAAGGAAAATCCATGGCGCCGAGAAACCCTTTTGCCAGCGGGAGCATCGCCCGCAGCGAGAGCTTCTGCCCCGGGCGCTTATAGGCAAGGTAGCCCTCGCCGCGCGGGCTCGTCGTGTGCAGCATCCCGCCCTGCAGCGCCATGCGCACATAGCCGCAGATGAAGGCCGCCGCGGCGTCCCGGCTCGGGAAGGCGTCGATCAGCCTGTGCTCTCCTCCGTAGTCATAGCAGCCGAAGGCCTGCCCGATGTCCCGGATCGAGGCCTCATTCAGTGTCGTGACCTTCATGCCGTCGCCTCCTCCCGCTTTTGCAGGACCGCCACCGCGCAGGGGATGCGCCCTTCGCAGAGCGTATAGCGCGCGTCTGTGTATCCCGCCGCCGCGAAGAACGCCTGATAGCTCTCGAGCGTGAATTCCCGCTTGAAATCCGCTCCGGCCCTGCCGATGGCGCCCGAGACGCGGTTGGTCGTGCCCTTGTCCGTCCGGTTCATGTACGTGGGGATGATGAGCCGTCCGCCCGGGCGGCAGACCCGGTCCAGCTCCCGCAGCGCCTGCAGCGGCTCGTCCAGCAGGTGGATGACGTTCGCGGCCACGACCGCGTCAAAGCGCCCGTCCGGGTAGTCGAGCTTCGTGATATCCGCCTGCGCGAACCGCACGTTGCGGCAGTTTGCATACTTTCGTTCTGCCTGCGCGAGCATCTTCTCAGAAAAATCCGTCGCCGTCAGCGCCCTGCACCGCGCCACGATCACACCGGTCAGCAGACCCGTGCCGCAGGCACATTCCAGCACCTCGTCCTCTGGCCCGATGTGCGCCGCCACCGCCGCGCACATCGCCCGGTTCGCCCGCCGGTTGATCCCGTTCGCAAACACATCATACACCCAAGCCACCCGATCCCAAAACATCGCGTATCCTCCCAAACATAAATTAGATATCTCTAACCAATCCCTTAAAAAGCGGCCCCACCAAGGGCCGCTTTCAGTGTATCACAGCAGCCGCCGGAGCGCAACACTGTTTCCGGGAAACCGCCGAAGGTGTGAAAAACTACTTCCAAAGGCCGGAAAAGAATGATACAATGGGGGAGAGGTGATCAAATGCTGAAGGTTTTTCTGGTGGAGGATGAATGCGTCGTGCGGGAAGGGCTGCGCGAGTGCATCGACTGGGCGCGGTACGGCTTTGAATTCTGCGGCGACGCGCCGGACGGCGAGCTGGCGCTGCCGCAGATCCGCAAGCTGCGCCCGGACATCCTGATCACGGACATCAAAATGCCGTTTATGGACGGGCTGGCGCTCAGCAAACTCGTCTGCGCAGAGCTGCCAGAGACAAAAATCATTCTCATCAGCGGCCACAACGACTTTGAATTCGCGCAGGAGGCCATTGAGATCGGCGTGGAGCAGTATCTGCTGAAGCCCGTGACGAAAAGCTCCCTGCTGAAAACGCTGGAGGATGTCAGCCGGAAGATCGACGAGGAACGCGAGCAGAAGGCCTATCTGCGCCGCTTCCAGCAGGAGGGGCGGGAGTATGAGCAGTATGCCCGCCGCAAGTTCTTCGAGCAGGTCACCTCCGGCTCTTTGCGCGTGTCGGAGATCTATGAGCAGGCCAAAAAGCTGCAGATCGACATCGACGCCGAGGGCTACACCGTCATTTTGCTGACGCTGCAGAGCCGGGGCGCGGCGGAATATTCCCAGACGCTGGCCGACCGGCTCGAGGAGCTGATGGCCTACCTGCTGCGCTACGGCGAATATCTGCTGTTCCGCTGCAACCTCATGACCTACTGCATCATCGTCAAGGGCAGCGGCGCGGGCCTGAACGATGCCGTACACCGCTGTCTGGAAAACATCCAGCGCCGCTGCGGCGGCGACGAGGCGCTCGCCTGGTACGCGGCAGTCAGCGACCCGGTCGCCCGCCTGAGCGAGCTGCCCGGCTGCTATGCCCGGGCGCACACGATCCTGTCCTACCGGCATCTGCTGCCCGAGCAGCATGTCCTGACGGCGGACGTGCTGAAAAAGCCGCAGCGCGGCGGACTTTCGGAGCTCGACGAGGTCGACGCCAGCAAGGCCGACCCCGCCATCATCCGCAGCTTCCTGCAGACCGGTATGCGTGAGGAGATCCCGGATTTCGTGTCGGAATACCTCTCGTCCTTCGGAAACGCGCTCAACTCTATGCTGTTCCGGCAGTATGTGCTGCTGGAGCTGCGCTTCAGCGCCATCCGCGCGGCCAAGAGCTTCGGCTATTCGCAGGAGGAATTCCTGCGTCCGCTCGAGCCCGCGCAGGCGCGCGCGGTGGACGCCGACCTGCCGGAGCTGAAAAAGAGCTGCGCCGCATTTCTGCGCCGCGCCATCGAGCTGCGCGAGGAGGAATCCGGCAACCAGTATAAATCCATGCTCAAGCGGGCGCTGCACTATATCGACCAGAACTACACCGACGAAAATCTCTCCCTCAACGCCGTGGCGAAGGCCGCCAATATCAGCCCCAACTATTTTTCCGGCGTTTTCAGCCAGGAGATGGGGCAGACGTTCGTCGAATACCTGACGGAAAAGCGGATGGCCCGCGCGAAGGAGCTGCTGCGCTATTCCGGCAAGCGCTCGAGCGAGGTGGCCTACGAGGTCGGCTACCGCGACCCGCGCTACTTCAGCTTCCTGTTCAAAAAGACGCAGGGCTGCACGCCGAGCAGCTACCGCGCGGGAAACGGAGACGGCCATGAAGCGAAGTGAGGCCCATTGCTCGCTCGACGGAAAGCTGCGGCGGCTGCTGTGGAGCATGCTGCTGCTCGTCTGCGTGATTTTGGTGGCGACGCTGGCGATCTTGCTTCTGCACAACCACCAGTATTCCATCGTCACGGCCAATATCGTCCGCGCCTCCCAGTTCAACCAGAACTTCAAGGAGGACGTCGACCTCAAAATGTATTACTACGTCATCGACAGCACCTACGGCGAGACGCTGCCGCTGCAGGAGGTCGACGAGGCGACCGCGCTCGCGCAGGAGCTGCTGGCCGGCACGCAGGACCGGCAGAGCCGGAAGGCCATCACGAGCGCGATCAATCTCTGTGAAAATCTGCGCGAGCGCATCCTGCAGATCACCGAGACCGAGGGCTATGACGCCCGCATGGAGCAGCTCGAGTCCAACGTCTATATCCTCACCGAGCTCATCCAGCAGTATTTCTATACCTATCTCTACCACGAGGCCGGGTATCTCGATTCTCTGCAGGCGGCGCTCACGGCCAGACTCTGGCTCGAGCTGGGGCTGGTCGCCGTGGGCGCGCTGGTGCTCGTGGGCGTGCTCATGCGCCGCTCGGCGGCCATCAGCCGCAGCATCACGCAGCCGATCTACGCTCTGCGCGAGCGCGCGCAGTCGATCGGCCGGGGCGACATTGCCGCGCGGGAGCCGGTCGTGGCCGAGGATGAGACGCTGCAGGCGCTCAGCAGCAGTCTCGAGCACATGGCGCAGCACCTGCAGCAGCAGATGGAGCTCAACCGGCAGGAGCAGGATAAGCTCCGCGCGATGGAGCTGGCCCTGCTGCAGAGCCAGATCAACCCGCATTTTCTCTACAACACGCTCGATACCATCATCTGGCTCGTGGAGACCGGGAAGAACGAACAGGCCGTCGAGATGGTCACGAGCCTTTCGAACTTCTTCCGCAGTTCCCTGAGCCAGGGCCGCGATATCATCACCCTCGGCGAGGAGGAGATCCACGTGCGCAGCTATCTGGAGATCCAGCAGGTGCGCTACCGGGATATCCTGCGCTATGAGATCCATGTCCAGCCGGAGCTGCGCGGCTGCGTGCTGCCGAAGCTGACGCTGCAGCCGCTGGTGGAGAACGCGCTCTACCACGGCATCAAGCTCCGCCGCGGCCTCGGCTGCATTCTGGTCGACGCCGCACAGGAGGATGATCGCGTCCGCATCACGGTCCGCGACGACGGCGCGGGCATGCCGCCCGAGCGCCTGCAGCAGCTGCGGCAGAGTCTCGACAATGAAGAGCAGGTCGGCTTCGGCCTGCGGACGGTCTACCGGCGGCTGCGGCTGCTGTACGGGGAGCAGTGCTCCATGGAACTGGAAAGCGAGCCGGGTGCCGGGACGACGGTCACGCTGCGCTTTCCCATCAGAAAGGAGGCCGGGGCATGAGGCGGCCGATACTGCTGCTGTTGAGCCTTGCGCTGCTGCTGGGCCTTGGCGGCTGCATGCCCTACGTCCGGCAGACGCCGGAGGAGGAGACGACGCTCATTACCGTCGGCTTCTCGCAGGTCGGCGCGGAATCGGACTGGCGCGTGGCCAATACCGAGTCCATGCGTGAGAGCCTGAGCGAGGAAAACGGCTTCGAGCTCCTGTTTGACAACGCCCGGCAGAAGCAGGAAAACCAGTTCAAGGCCATCCGCACCTTCATCCAGCAGGACGTGGACTATATCGTCCTCGCCCCCGTCACCGAGACCGGCTGGGAAAGCGTGCTGGAGGAGGCCCGCGCGGCCGGGATCCCGGTCATCATCGTCGACCGGCAGGTGGAGGTGGACGATCCGTCGCTCTACACGAGCTGGGTCGGCTCCAACTTCCGCAAGACCGCCGACGAAGCTGTCGCCTGGCTGGCTGAGAAGCTCAAGGCGGACGGCAGGGAAGACGCCGTGCAGATCCTGCACCTGCAGGGGACGCCCGGCTCCACGGCGCAGCTGCAGCGCAGCGCCGCGCTCGCGGCGGGCGCGGCCGCCCATGCGGACTGGACCATTGCCGCGCAGCTGAACGGCGATTTCACGCAGGCAAAGGCATATGAGGAGACGTTGGCCTATCTGCAGAGCAGCCCCGCGCCGGACGTGGTCTACTGCGAAAACGACAACATGTGCTTCGGCGTCATGCAGGCGCTGGACGAGCGGGGCATCGCCTACGGCGATGGCGGCGTGACGCTCATCTCCTTTGACGCGGGGCGGACGGCGCTTTCCTACTGCAAGGACGGGAAGATCGATCTGTGCGCCGAGTGCAATCCGCTCCACGGCCCGCGCGTGCGCGCGCTCATCGAGCAGCTCGCGCGCGGCGAAACGCCCGAAAAGCTCTCCTACATGCCCGAAGCCCTCTTCACCGCCGACACCCTCACCGCCGAGTTCCTCGAAAGCCGCGTCTACTAAGGCTCCCCTTCCAGGGGAGCTGTCAGCAAAGCTGACTGAGAGGCTGCAGCAAATTTGCAACTAGTTGCCTTAGAATATTTGCCACAAATAGAAGGTGCAGCCTGCGTTTGTCAGGCTGCACCTTTTTGCATTGGATTTCTTATGGATTTGCACGCACCCAAGGCTCCCCTCTCAGGGGAGCTGTCACCGAAGGTGACGGATGAGGTGGAGGCAGTCTCGGTTTATCCGCTCTGCCGCTGATACAGTGTCCATGGCAGCTTCACGCTCTGGCAGGGCTGGCGGCGGATCTGGGTGAGGAGGTTTTCGGCGGCGGCGCGGCCCATGGCGTGCGGCTCGTGACCGGCGGAGGTGATGCCGACGGGGCCGAAGGTGCTGTAGTAGCTGTTGTCGAAGCTCACGATGGCGACGTCCTCCGGCACGCGCTTGCCCGCGCGCAGGAGTGTGCGGATCAGGTGGAACGCGATCTCGTCGTTGTAGCAGACGACCGCCGTGCAGCCGCCCAGCTGCTGGCGCAGAAAGGCCCGCAGCAGCTCCTCGTCCTGCAGCTCCACGAGCTGATGGCGCTGGAAGCTCGAAAACCAGAGGAAATTTTCATCCAGCGGAAAAAGCCCCGCGTCGCGCATCGCGCAGACCACGCCGTGATACCGCTCTGGCCCCTGCGCATCGTCGGATTTGAAGATCCCGGCGATTTTTTTATGCCCGCTGCGGATCAGATGCCCGGCCAGCAGATACCCGCCGCCGTAATTGTCGTCGCCGACGCAGAAGGCGTCGGTGATCTCCCGGCAGCTCCCGTGCAAAAACGTCATCGGCAGCCCGCGCTGCCGGAGCGCCTGATAGAGCTCCGCGTTCGGGTTCGGCAGCGCCGTCTTGCATCCCTCGACCAGGATCCCCGCCGGGGGATCGAGCAGCAGCTGCTGCAAAATATCCCGCTCGCGGCGGATGGAGTTTTCCGTGGCGTGGATGACGACGGAGAAGCCCTGCGCGGAAAGGCAGGCCTGCACGTCCTTGAGAAGGGAGGGGAAGATGTAGTCGCTCAGCGAGGTCGCGATCACGGCGATCCGCCGGTCCTGCCGCGCGGCGGCCGGGCAGAGAAAGCTGCCGCTGCCGCGCCGCTTTTCAATGAGTCCCTCCTGCTCCAATACGGCCAGCGCCTGCCGGAGCGTCTGGCGGCTGACGGAAAGCTGCGCGGCAAGCGCCTGCTCGCCCGGCAGCTTCCGCTGCCCGTCTGCATACCACTGCGGCAGCGCCGCCCGCAGCCTTTGCACCAGCTGCTCATATTTTGGCGTCATCGGGATCCACCTCCTATGCTGCCTCTATTGTATCACAGGCGCGGGGCGGGGAGCGGGACGGATTTGTTCGTTTTCTTTGGAACCTCCGGCGGCCGGGCGAAAGAAATCCTGCCATTTCGCGGACAAGCTGAAAATATTCCAAAAATATTTCGGAAATTTTCAAACAGACCGAGGAAAATTTTTAACAGATACCACAGAAACACCGTCGTTTTGTCCGGAGCGTACAAGCCGCCGTTTCCCGTGTCCGACACCCGGGAGCGGAAGAAATCAAACAAAACAGGCCAAAAAACCGGAGAAAAACAAAATGTTCCGCGCAAGATCTCGCGGTCGGCCGGAAAAGCTGTCCGTTTCCGGCCGGGAAGCTTCCAAAGCTGTCTGCGCGCTGCGCCGAATTTGTGCCGGGACTTGTTCGTCAGATTGATTTCCGCCTGTCTGCACGCTTAAATAGAGCCATGACAGGCGAAAGCCTGCGGCAAACCGACACAAATTTTGAAAGCGAGGAAAACACAATGAAAAAGATTCTTGCTCTGCTCCTGGCGGTCGCCATGATCGCCGCCTTCTGCGCCTGCGCGCAGCAGTCCGCCGACACGGCCCCGGCCGCCTCCACGGATACCGCCGCCGAGACCACCACCGACACCGCTGCTGAGACTCCCGCCGCTTCCGACGGCGCGCTCATCAAGGTCGGCATCATCAACAACGACCCCAACGAGTCCGGCTACCGCACCGCCAACGACAAGGACCTGAAGGCCATGTTCACCGAGGAAAACGGCTATGACGCTTCCTTCGCCTACAGCCTGAAGAACGACGAGCAGATCGCTGCCGCCCAGAAGTTCATCCAGGACGAGGTCGACTACCTGCTCATCTCCGCTGCCGGTACCTCCGGCTGGGATTCCGTCCTGCAGGACGCGCAGGCCGCCGGCATCCAGGTCATCCTCTTCGACCGCACCATCGACGCTGACGAGAGCCTCTACGTTGCTTCCATCGTCTCCGACATGGCCAAGGAAGGCCAGACCGCTGTTGACTGGCTCGCTTCCCAGAACCTCGAGACCTACAACATCATCCACATCCAGGGCGTCATGGGCTCCGCTGCCCAGATCGGCCGCACCGGCGCGCTCGACGAGCAGGTCGCTGCCAACGACAACTGGAACATGGTGACCCAGCAGACCGCTGAGTGGAACGCCGAGACTGCCCAGCAGATCGTCCAGTCCGTCATCGACTCCGGCAAGGAATTCAACGTCATCTACGCGGAAAACGACGACATGGCCAAGGGCGCTGTTGCGGCTCTGGACAAGGCGAACATCTCCCACGGCGTGGGCAAGGACGTCATCGTCATGGGCTTCGACTGCAACAAGTGGGCGCTTGAAGAGCTGCTCGCCGGCAACTGGAACTACGACGGCCAGTGCAACCCCTTCCAGGCTTCCTACATCGACGCCATCATCAAGGACCTGCAGGCCGGCAAGGCTCCCGCTGAAAAGACCATCATCATGGACGAGAAGGGCTTCGATGCTTCCACCATCACGCAGGAAGACGTCGACAACTACGGCATCTGATCTGACACACAACATCGCATAATCAAAAATTCGGCTGCGTGCGGCACGGCGTATATGGAGCATTCCGTGTACCCGCGCTGCACGCAGCATGCCACTATGGAGGCGAATACGATGCAGGAAACAGCTTTACTGGAATTGCGGGGGATCTGCAAATTCTTCCCCGGCGTCCGCGCGCTCGACGGTGTGGATTTTACCCTGTGCAAGGGTGAGATCCACGCGCTGATGGGCGAGAACGGCGCGGGCAAATCCACGCTCATCAAGGTACTCACGGGCGTGTATTCCAAAGACGAGGGCACCATTTCCATGGAAGGAACGCCCGTACAGATCCGCACGACGCAGGACGCGCTCAAGGCGGGCATCAGTACGGTTTATCAGGAGATCACCCTCTGCCCGAATCTGACTGTGGCGGAGAATCTATATATCGGCAGGACCAAGGGCGCCTTTACCAACTGGCGCAAGATGAACGCGGGCGCGAAGAAGCTCCTCAGCTCGCTCGGCATCCCCGCCGCGCCCACGCAGCAGCTGTCGAGCTGCTCCATCGCCGTGCAGCAGATGGTCGCCATCGCCCGCGCGGTCGATATGGAGTGCAAGGTGCTCATCCTCGACGAGCCGACGTCGTCTCTGGACGAGCAGGAGGTCGAAAAGCTCTTTAAGCTCATGCTCGACCTCAAATCGCGCGGCGTCGGCATCATCTTCGTCACGCACTTCCTCGAGCAGGTCTACGCCGTCTGCGACCGCATCACGGTCCTGCGCGACGGCAGGCTCGTCGGCGAGTACAAGATCGCGGAGCTGCCGCGCGTGCAGCTCGTGTCCAAGATGCTCGGCAAGGAGCTCGACGATCTGTCTGAGATCAAGACCGAAGGCGCCGAGGACGCGCTGGAGAACGCAGAGGTCGTCTATGAGGCGTCCGGGCTTTCCAGCGCGGCCGGCGTGCGCCCGTTCGATTTCTCCATCCGCAAGGGCGAGGTCAACGGCTTTACGGGCCTGCTCGGCTCCGGCCGCAGCGAGTCCGTCCGCGCGATCTTCGGCGCGGACCACGTGTCCAGCGGCACGGTCAAGATGGGCGGCAAGCTGGTGAAGATCACCTCGCCGCTCGCGGCCATGAAGCACGGCATCAGCTACCTGCCCGAGGACCGCAAGCGCGACGGCATCATCGGCGATCTTTCCGTGCGCGACAACATCATCCTCGCCCGCCAGGTGCTCGACGGCTTCTTCCATCCCATCTCCAAGGCCAAGGCCGAGAAGTATGCCGAGGAGTACATCAGGCTCCTGAGCATCAAGACGGCCTCGACCGATACCCCCATCAAGTCGCTCTCCGGCGGCAACCAGCAGAAGGTCATCCTCGCGCGCTGGCTGCTGGCCAATCCCGTCTATATGATCCTCGACGAGCCGACGCGCGGCATCGACGTCGGCACGAAAGTCGAGATCCAGAAGCTCGTGCTGCAGCTGGCCGCCGAGGGCAAGAGCGTGACATTCATCTCGTCCGAGATCGACGAGATGCTCCGCGTCTGCTCCCGCCTCGTCGTCATGCGCGACCGGCAGGTCGTCGGCGAGCTGCGCGGCAGCGACCTAAACCAGAGCAGCATCATGAAAACCATCGCCGGAGGTGAACAGGCATGAACGAAACGACACAGAAGCGGCAGGGGAACTTCCTGACCCGCCTGGTGCGGAAGCAGATCTTCATCCCGCTGGCAGCGCTCTTGCTGCTGATCGTATTCAACCTCATCGCGGACCCCTCCTTCTTCGCCATCACGCTGAAGGAAAACAGCCTCGGCGATCTGGTCCTGACGGGCAACCTCATCACCATCCTTGACAACGCCTCCGAGCTCGTCATCCTCGCCATCGGCATGACGCTCGTCACCGCGGCTTCCGGCGGACAGGATATCTCCGTCGGCTCCGCCATCGCCATTGCGGGCAGCGTCGTGCTGCGCGTGCTGTGCGGCACGAATTCCCGCCCGGATACCCTGCAGGCGCCCATCATCGTGGCGTTTTTGGCCTGCTGCGTTGTCTCGATGCTTTTCGGCGCGTTCAACGGCACGCTCGTCGCCGTCTTCAAGATCCAGCCGATGGTCGCGACCCTGATCCTCTATACCGCCGGCCGCTCCATCGCCGCCTGGATCAACAACAACGAGCTGCCCATGATCTCCGACCCGTCCTTCGCCTACTACGGCAACTTCCTGCCGGGCGTGGCGGTGCCGACGCCGATCTTCATCGCCGTCATCTGCATGATCCTCGCCTGGGCGCTGCTGCGGTTCACGAACATCGGCCTGTACTCGCAGGCTGTCGGCATCAACGCCAGCGCCGCGCGGCTCAACGGCATCCACCCGCAGTTCGTGAAGTTCCTGACCTACGTCATCCTCGGCCTGTGCGTGGCCGTGGCGGGCTTTATCAAGGTCAGCCGCTTCTCCACCATCAACTACTCCGTCGTGGCCAAGGACATCGAGATGGACGCGATCTTGGCCGTCGCCCTCGGCGGCAACGCGCTCTCCGGCGGCAAGTTCAACATCTGGGCCTCCGTCCTCGGCGCATATGTCATCCAGTTCCTCACCACCACGCTCTTTAAATTCAACGTCGTTTCCAGCGCCCTGCCCGCCTACAAGGCCGTCGTGGTCATCATCCTCGTCGTGCTGAGCGCACCGACCGTCCGCGAAAAGCTCGAGGCGCTCAAAAAGCGGCACAGGACCGAAGAAAAGAAGGAGGCCGGCACCCATGCGGAATAAAACCAACCATACGCCGCTCACGCGCGGAAGCCGCCTGACGGACGCAAAGCTGCTGCTCATCATCACGATCTGCGTCTTCGTCGTCATGTATCTGTGCGCGGTATTGTTCCTTGGCTCGGGCTTCAAAAAGCCGCAGACCTTCTTCAATATCCTCAACGAAAACGCGGCCCTGCTCATTCTTTCCTGCGGCATGAGCCTCGTCATGATCACGGGCGGCATCGACATCTCCGTCGGCACGCTCACCGCGCTCGTGTGCATGAGCTGCGCGGTCAATCTGGATTTCCATGGCGGCACGGTCCTGACGGCCATCCTGCTTGCGCTCGGCATCGGCACGGCTTTCGGCCTCGTGCAGGGCTTTCTGATCGCGTATCTGGAGATCCAGCCCTTCATCGTCACCCTCGCTGGCATGTTCTTCGCCAAGGGCATGACGACCATCGTCAACGCCACGCAGTTCAACGTGGAAAACGAGGCCTTCAAGGCCCTCAAGGAGACGCGCATCTATGTCCCCGGCATGGGCTCGGTCAATAAGCTCGGCGCGTATGTCCCGGCCTATGTGGAGATCGGCGTCGTCGTCGCGCTGGTGGTCGTGGCAGTTTTGTTCGTGGTGCTCCGCTGGACGAAGTTCGGCAGAAGCGTCTACGCCGTCGGCGGCAACAGCTACAGCGCCAACATGCTGGCCATCAACGTCAAGCGCACGAAGTTCCTCGCGCACCTGATCTGCGGCATCCTCGCGGGCATCGGCGGCTTCGTCTATTTCCTGCACGTCGGTTCCGGCTCGCCGTCGCACGCCAGCGGCGCGGAGATGAACGCCATCGCGGCCTCCATCATCGGCGGCACGATGCTCACCGGCGGCGTCGGCAACATCATCGGCACATTTTTCGGAGTTCTGTCGCTCAGCACGATCAAAAATATCGTTTCTTCCCTCGGTTTGGACGAAGCATGGTGGACAAATATCACGGTAGCTGGTATGATATGCTTGTTCCTTGTAATTCAAAGTCTGGTCCTTTCCCGCAAAAATAAGGATTCTTGAGGTGACAAGTATGAAACAGTATTTTCTCGGCATCGAATTCGGCTCGACGCGCATCAAGGCAGTGCTGCTTGACGAGAAGCATGCGATCGTAAAAAGCGGCGACTATACCTGGAAAAGCAGTCTGGAAAACGGCGTGTGGACGTACCACATGGAAGACGTGCAGGAGGGCCTGCGCACGGCGATCCGCAACCTCGGCAAGCTGCCGGGCAAGATCTCCGCGATGGGCGTCTCTGGCATGATGCACGGCTATCTGGCCTTTGATAAAGACTGGAACCTGCTCGCGCCCTTCCGCACCTGGCAGAACACCATGACCGGCGAGGCCGCGGACAAGCTGACCGAGGCCTTCGGCTTCAATATCCCGCAGCGCTGGTCCGCCGCGCACCTGTATCAGGCCGTCCTGAACGGCGAACCGCACGTCAAGAACATCGCCCACGTCACCACGCTCGCGGGCTATGTGCATTACCTGCTGACGGGCGAAAATGTCCTCGGCGTCGGCGAAGCCTCCGGCATGTTCCCCATCGACAGCGAGACACTGACGTATGACGCGGCGATGCTGGACAAATTCGACGCGCTGATGGCGAAATACGGTTTTGACTGGAACATCCGTGCAGTCCTTCCGGAGGTCCGGACTGCCGGTCAGTCGGCTGGCCTGCTGACGCCGAGCGGCAGCGAATACCTCGGCGGCCTCCTGCCCGCGGGCATCCCCCTCTGCCCGCCCGAGGGCGACGCCGGTACCGGCATGACGGCGACGAACGCCGTCGCGCCCCGCACCGGCAACGTCTCGGCCGGCACGTCCATCTTTGCCATGGTCGTTCTGGAGAAGCCTCTCTCGAAGCTCTACCCCGAGATCGACATGGTCACCACCCCGACGGGCAAGCCCGTCGCCATGGTCCACTGCAACAACTGCACGAACGACATGAACGCCTGGGTCTCCCTGCTCGGCGAGACCGCGCAGCTGTTCGGCGCGGAGGTCTCCACCGGCGAGCTGTTCACGAAGCTCTATCAGAAGAGCCTCGAGGGCGAGACCGACTGCTCCGGCGTTCTGACCTACAACTACATGGCGGGCGAGGGCGTCACGCACCTCGATGAGGGCCGCCCGATGGTCGTCCGCAAGCCCGAGAGCAAGTTTACCCTGGCCAATTTCCTGCGCTCCCAGCTCTACGCCACGATGGCGACCTTGAAGCTCGGCATGGACATCCTTGCCGGGGAACATGTGGCGATCGACAGCCTGACCGGCCACGGCGGCCTGTTCAAGACGCCGGTCGTCGGCCAGAAGTACATGGCCGCGGCCTGCCATGCGCCGGTCACGTGCATGCAGTCGGCAGGCGAGGGCGGCCCGTACGGCATGGCCCTGCTCGCATCCTACATGGTGCAGGGGAAAGACGGCGAGACGCTTGAAGACTACCTTGCGGACGAGATCTTCGCCGGAGTGCGCAGCACGACGCTCGCCCCCGACCCCGAAGACGCCGCGGGCTTCGACCGCTACCTTGCCAGCTACCGCAGCTGCCTCGCAGCGGAAAAGGCCGCCGTCGCAGCATTTTAAGGAGGATATCATGAAACACTATGAATTCTGGTTTGTCGTCGGCTCGCAGACGCTCTACGGCGACGATGTTCTGACCACCGTCGCCAACCGCGCGGAGGAAATGGCGCAGAAGCTCTCCGCCGTGCTGCCGTATCCGCTCAAGTATAAAGTGACTGCCAAGTCCAGCGCCGAGATCACGCAGGTCGTAAAAGAGGCCAATTATGATGATAATTGCGCCGGTATCGTGACATGGTGCCACACGTTCAGCCCGTCGAAGATGTGGATCAACGGCCTGGATCTGCTCCAGAAGCCGTGGCTGCATTTCGCCACCCAGTATAACCGCGAGATCCCCAACGAGGAGATCGATATGGACTTCATGAACCTCAACCAGGCCGCGCACGGCGACCGGGAGCACGGCTTCATCGGCGCGAGACTCCGCAAGCCGCGCAAGGTCATCGCCGGTTACTGGCAGGATTCGGACGTGCAGGCCCGCATCGGCAGCTGGATGAAGGCCGCCATCGGTGTTGCCGTCTCGAAGGACATGAAGGTCATGCGCTTCGGCGACAATATGCGCAACGTCGCCGTCACCGAAGGCGATAAGGTCGAGGTCCAGAAGAAGCTCGGCTGGGAGGTCAACACCTGGGCCGTCGGCGATCTCGTGAAAGAGATGGGCGCCGTCACCGAGGCGGAGATCGACGCCCTGATGGACGTTTACCGCGAAAAGTACGACTTCGCGACCGACGATATCGCCGCCATCCGCTATCAGGCGCGCGAAGAGATCGCCATGAAGAAGATGATGGACGCCGAGGGCTGCAAAGCCTTCTCGAACACGTTCCAGGATCTCTACGGCATGGATCAGCTGCCGGGCCTCGCTTCCCAGCACCTGATGGCGCAGGGCTACGGCTACGGCGGCGAAGGCGACTGGAAGGTCGCAGCGATGACCGCGATCCTGAAAGCCATGGGCGAGAACGGCAACGGCGCGTCCGCGTTCATGGAGGATTACACCTACCACCTCGTCAAGGGGCAGGAATACAGCCTTGGCGCGCACATGCTGGAGGTCTGCCCGTCCGTCGCTGCCGGCCGTCCGCGTATTGAGACGCACTTCCTCGGCATCGGCATGAACGAAAAGGACCCGGCGCGCCTTGTCTTTGAAGGAAAGCCCGGTAAGGCGGTCGTGGTCAGCCTCATTGACATGGGCGGCCGCCTGCGCCTGATCGTACAGGATATCGAGGCCGTCAAGCCCATCATGCCCATGCCGAATCTGCCGGTCGCCCGCGTCATGTGGCGCGCCATGCCCGACCTCACCACCGGCGTTGAGTGCTGGATCACGGCTGGCGGCGCACACCACACCGTCCTCAGCTACGACGTCACCGCCGAGCAGCTCCGCGACTGGGCCCGCATGATGGAGATCGAATTCGTCCACATCACCAAAGACACCACCGTCGAATCCCTGGAGCACGAACTCTTCCTCAACGACCTCGCGTGGAAACTGAAATAACCCCCGACCGCCCCTCTCAGAGGGGCGGTCTTCTTTTTCTCCCGGCAGAGGCCGATGCAAACGCATCGGCCCCTGCTGTTTTTTTACGCAAAAACACCCGCGAAAAGAAAAAATTGCAGATCTCCGGCTGCATTTCAGGAAGATTTCAGGCTGGTGCTGCAAAATGAAGACGCAGCAGCTGCGCCCGCGCGTGCTGGTGTCCTACGTGCGCGAGCCGTATGTCTATGCCGCCGGTTCGGTTAAAAAACAGGAGGAACTGCCATGACATTCAACGACATCTTCAAATCCAGCTTTCTGGAGAACGTTTCCGAGTTTTCCATCCTTGATACCCTCATCGGCCTGGCCGTCGCGCTGGTGATCGGCCTGTTCATCTTCATCATCTACAAGAAAACGCTGACCGGCGTGCTGTATTCCAGCGGCTTCGCGCTGACGCTGGTGGGCCTGTCCCTTGTCACCACGCTGGTCATTATGGCCGTCACGAGCAACGTGGTCCTGTCTCTCGGCATGGTGGGCGCGCTGTCCATCGTCCGCTTCCGCACGGCCATCAAGGAGCCGGTCGAGATCGTGTTCCTGTTCTGGTCGCTCGCGGTGGGCATTGTCATCGGTGCGGGCATGATCCCGCTGGCGGTCATCGGCTCTGCTATCATCGCCGCAGGCATGGCGGCCGCCGTCTGCCTCTGCCTGTGCACAGTCGCGTTTTCCGCTCCAATCGCGGCAGCGGCAGGGGAGACCGGCATCACCATGGCGTATGAGACGGAACTCTTTGATACCAGCAGTATCCTGACGGTCAATATTTTAATGGATGAAGCCGACTGGAACGATATGCTGGCCAACGCCGCGGCGGAGGAATATTACCAGTGCGACGTCGAGATCGGCGGTACGACCTTTTACCGTGTCGCCATCCGCCCCAAGGGCAACACCAGCCTGACCTCCATCGCCAGCGACCCCACCACCGACCGCTACAGCTTCAAGCTGGAATTTGACCACTATGTGGACGGCCAGACCTGCTTCGGTCTGGATAAGCTCATCCTGAACAACAACTATGCCGACGCCACCAACATGAAAGAGGCGCTGATCTACGATATGTACCAGTATCTCGGCGCAGATGCATCTCTCTACAATTATGCCAAACTCTCCGTCAACGGCGAATACTGGGGCGTCTATCTCGCGCTCGAGGCCGTGGAGGACAGCTTCCTGCTCCGCAATTACGGCGTGCAGGACGGCGAGCTCTATAAGCCGGACAGCATGAACATCGGCGGCGGGGGAGAACCCGGCGGTGATTTCAAGGCCGATGATATGGATTTCGGTGATCTGGATCTCGGCGACATGACCCCGCCGGATAGGAATGCCGCGCCTGCGGAACAAAAAACGGCCGCCGCCGGAGAACGCCCTGCGGACGATTTCGGCTTTGGCGGCGGCAAAGGCGGCTTCTCCATGGGCGGAGGCGGCGCGGACCTCAATTATACAGACGATGAGCTGGACAGCTACGAGACCATCTGGGACGGCGAGATCACGTCGACCACAAAGGCCGACCACAAGCGCGTGGTCATTGCTCTCAAAAACATTTCGGAAGGTAATGCCCTGGAAGATTATATGGACGTCGACAACCTGCTCCGCTATATGGCCGTCCACGTCTTCTCCGTCAACGAGGATAGCCTGTCCGGCATGATGGCCCACAACTATTACCTCTATGAAGCCGGTGGAAAGCTGAATCTCATCCCGTGGGATTATAACCTCGCCCCCGGCGGCATGGGGCGCAGCAATGACGCCACCAGTGTTGTGAACGATGCCATCGACAACGCGTTCTCCGGCACGACCTTCTTTGACACCCTGATGGCGGATGAGACCTGCCACAGCCAGTATTACGCCTATCTGCAGCAGCTCGTAAGCGAGTATATTGACGGCGACGGCTTCGACGCGTTCTACACGCGCGTGCGCAGCCAGATCGATGCGCTCGTGGAGTCGGCCCCCACCGCGTTCTATTCCTATGACGAGTATCTGACAGCCGCCGAGACCCTCTATCAGGTGGTCAAGCTGCGCGGGCAGTCCATCCAGGGCCAGCTGGACGGGACGATCCCCTCTACCGAAGCCGCGCAGCGCACCAGCGACGCGCTCGTGGACGCCTCCGCGCTGGACCTCAGCACCATGGGCTATATGAACAGCGGCGGTGGCGGCGGGTTCGATGCACCGGCTGCTTCCGAAACGCAGACCGCGCCGGACATGTCCGACGGGTCTGAACATGCGCCGCCCGCAGGCTTTGGCCCGTCCCAGTTCAGCGGGGAAGGGCAGAATGCTGACGACCCGCAGCAGACAGCTGAAGATGCACCGGCTTCCGGCGATGCCGCTTCCGGCGGCCGGCTGGATCCGGGCAGCTTCCCCGGCAGCTCCGCAGACGCATCCGCAGCGATCTCCACAGACAGCCTGCTCCTGTACGCCCTTTCCCTCCTGCCCCTCACCGCCGCCCTCCTCTTCGCCCTCCTGTACCGCAGAAGGCCGCGAAAGCAATAACGCTCCCAGCCGCAAAACGTCAGACGGGACCCGTCTGGCGTTTTCCATAACTTAAAAAATCTGCTGGATATCCTTGTGCTTTTGCCGCATGTATGCTATAATTTTGATAAAACGAGACACAGCAGAAAAGCACACGCGCCCGCTGCCGCAAAGGGCTGCGGGAGAATCCGGAAAGGGAGGGCTACCTATGATGAGATGGAAAGAACTTCTGGAAAAGAAACCGCATGCCTGGGTCAAATGGGTCGTGATCGCGGCCTGTCTCTGCATTGTGATTGCCGGATTTTTTGTAATCAGACAGCGTGCGGCAGCCCTGCCGGTCGAGCAGGTGGAAAACCCCGTGTTCGTCTCGCGGGAGGAAGAGCCGGTGATGCAAAGAGACGACCTCAAAAACATGCTGGTGAACAACATCGTCGTATGGGGGACGGTACAGGACTGTTCCTACCTTCGCATCCGGGCCGGGGATTCGGTCTGGTATCTCACCACGATGCGCGTCGCCGTGGACACGGTGATCCGCGGGGAAGCGGATGCGCCGACGATCGACATCGTCTCCGGCGAATGCTATACGGGGGAACCTGTCCCGGAAGAAGAATTTCCCGTCCAGCCCGGTATCGCGGACTGCATTCCGGGGACGGAAGGGATCTTTGCGGTCAGCCCGGTGCAGGCGGGCGCTGTATGGGACATCGGCGGCCGGAGCACGGCTGTCCGCGAATTTGGCGACTATATCTACCGCATCCGCTGCAGCCTGCAGGAGGACAGCATCGTCTATGACGATCTTGTTCTGCCGATCAGCGAAGTGGAAACCGCGGGATCGTGAGGAAAAACCATGGATATCGAATTATTTTATCGGGAAAAGGGGAGCGGCGAGCCGCTGATCCTGCTGCATGGCAACGGGGAGGACGGCTCCTATTTTGTACACCAGATCGAGCATTTTCAGAGCCGTTACCGCGTGATCGCGCTGGATACGCGCGGGCACGGAAGGTCTCCGCGGGGCAGCGCACCGTTTACGATCCGGCAGTTTGCCCTTGATTTATATGACTTTCTGCGCGCGCACGAGATCCCGTCCGCGGTGCTCCTTGGCTTCTCGGACGGCGTTTCGGCGGAAGCATCGGCGGATGCGGTCTCGGCTTCCGGATCATCAGCCGCAGCGTCCGCCGCGGTGCTGCCGCAGGCCGTGAGTGAAAGCAGCATTGCTGCCGCCAGTGTCATTGCAATCAGCTTTTTCATAAAAAAGCAGCCTCCTTATTTCGCTTTGTGCCTGTATCATAGCGCCGGAAGCTAAAGGGAACCTACACCCATGTCACGGCAGGTATGAAAAAAGAAGCTGCACAAAAAATCAGCGGTTTCATGGAAAGCGTCGGATGAAAAAAGCAAAAAAAGACTGCACCGGCTGTCGGAAATGCTCCGATAGGCGGCAATTTTTTATTTCCGGCGCTTTCCGCTCCGAATTCCGCGCTTGGGTCACGGTTTGGGTCAGGGCAGGGAACCAGCGGCGCAAAAACTGCGCCGCTGTAAACAAAGAGTAGGCGAAGATACATATTTGTTATACTCGCATGAATTTAGAGTTTTATTATCTGATCTATCGCATAAAGCGGCAGATTCACAAGCCATTCTTCTTTTTTGTAGTCTGCCATAGAGGTGCGGACAGAAACTTCAGGTGAAAATTTTTCCTGATATGTTTTCAGGCTTTTTGCTCGGAGGTTTACTTCTGCCTTTACTTCAACAGGCACAATTCGCTCGCCCGTATCAACGACAAAGTCGATCTCGCAGGAGCCTCTGTCATTGGTGTAGTAATATACATCCAAATCTTCGATCGTTTTTAGCTGCTGACAAACATACTGCTCCGTAAGGGCGCCTTTAAACTCAACAAAAAGGTCATTGCCGTCAAGTAGAGTACGCTGGCGAAGTCCAGCCATGCAGCCCAGAAGCCCGACGTCCACCATAAATAGCTTAAATGCTTTCAAGTCCTCATAAGCCCGCAGGGGGATGCCCACTGTATTGACACGGCTTACCTTATGAACAAGGCCACAGTCACTGAGCCATAGAATGGCGGTTTCGTAGTCTTTTGTGCGCGCGCCTTCACGCACGAGAACGTATATAAACTTTTTGTTTTCTTTCGCCAACTGAGAAGGAACACTATTCCATAACATACGCAGTCTTGGAACGATCTCATTGGGAGCGTGCTTGGAGAAATCCTGCTCGTATGCCGCAAGAATCCTTTTTTGAATTTCACGAACTTCATTAAAGTCCTTGTTTTCTGTAAAACTTTGTACTGCTTCAGGCATTCCGCCGACAAAATAATAGTGCTTCAAAGCATCAATATATGTTTGCTTGAAACTCGTGATCATTTGGAAGTCTTGGCTATCCAGAAGCGCGGCAAATTGCTCTTTGCCGGTTGCCATCAGAAACTCTTTGAAAGAAAGGGGATACAGCTTTAAGAAATCCACCTTACCAACGGGGAAGGACGTGCCTTGATGCAACGCAATACCGAGCAAAGAACCGGCGCATACAATGTGATACTGCGGAGCATTTTCATAGAAGTATTTGAGAGATGCCAAGGCTCGTGGAACTTCCTGTACTTCATCAAAAACCAACAGAGAATTGTTGGGGTCGATCTTATGGCCTACATACAGCTCCAAGCCCATAATTAAACGATCTGTATCCAGATCAGAAGCAAACAGCTCGGCCATTCTGGAATTGGAGTCAAAATTGATATATACGGTATCTGCATATGACTGCCTGCCAAACTCCTTCATCAGCCAAGTCTTACCGACCTGCCGAGCGCCTTCAATAATCAAAGGTTTCCGGCGTTTGCTTTGCTTCCATTTTAATAGCTTTTCTATTGCAATTCGGTACATATATGCACCTCCATCTTTATAATTCAAGGATAGTATAGCATAGAACCACAAAAAATACAATGAAATTTAGACTGATAGTCACACTTTTTACGATGAATTAAGGTTGAGCGCTTCTAAAGACGTTTTCTATGCGTGCTTATGTAGTTGGCGCTGAAAAAAGAAGGCCTGTTCTGAATATATTACAGCGGCGCAGATTCTGCGCCGCTGTAAACAAAGAACAGGAAGGAATCACAGGAGACACGCTGCCTGCCAGCTCTCGCCCATACCGGCCAGATGCAATCCCTCTTTGCCGGTGTTGTGCATCAGGTCGCGCAGATCGAGCAGCAGCGCTTTACGCAGATACTCGATTCCTTTTTCGCGCAGCCCGTTTTGCAGCGCAAAGAGTGCATGACTGGCAAAACTCAGCGTAGAGTCGTGCAGGCAGAGCGGTTCAAAATCGTTCCATGCCTGCATTTTTTCTTCCTTTGTGAAAAGCTCTGGCAGGCGCGTCATGAGAAGCAGCACGTCGGCCTGCTTCACAACTTTATATCGCTGTAACCGATCGAAGCAAACATGATGATAGCTTGCGCCAAGATCTGGCTTTAGTGCTGCAATATCCACCGGTTCCAGCAGATGGAACGTCTCGTCCTGCGCAAGATGCCCGCTGTCTGGGTCGTGCGGCCAAGGAATTGCATCGTGAAGCGTCTGCCACGATGCAGTTTCTTCTTCCGACAAGCCGAGATCCAGATATGCAGGTTTACCTTGAAGCGCCTTCGCCGCATCTATGGCAAGCGCCAGATTATGCTGTACCATGACATTTGTGAAAAGGTTGTTGCGCGTGATACCGCAGTATTCATCAGGTCCCTTGCAGAACATCAGATCCGCCTGTGTGTGCGCACGGTTCCATGTGTATCGGCTGGCCCAGAAGCGGGCGGTTTCAATGAATACGGGTGCGGCCTTATGCAGATAAAATTCTTCATCTCCGGTTTCCCGGCAGTATTCGCCCAAGGCATAGGCCACGTCCGCCGTGATATGAACCTCGCTGCACCCAATGTCCCATGTTTCGCACTGTTCGCTGCCATCGAGCGCCGCCATCCAGGGATACCGCGCTCCGGCAGCGTTCATCTTTTTTGCATGATCTCTGGCCGCGTCCAACGCATTTGCACGGTACAGGCACAGATTTTTTGCGGCTGTTTTATCATTCTTCAGGAAGAACGGGAGCATAAACAGGTCTGTATCCCAGAAATAGCAGCCTTTATACCGTGCATGGGTCAAACCTCTTGCGCCGATGGAAACGGTCGGATCATGTGCAGCACAGCTCGCCATAAGCTGAAACATCGAATAGCGCAGGCCGGTTTGCAGTTCTTCATCGGGAAGTGTTCTGTCGCAATCCTGCCATGTGTGCGACCACGCGGCAGTATGCGCGTCCCAAAGTGCGCGGAAACTCCAATCACTTGGCGCAGCCGCAATGCGCTCATCTGCATCACGGCTTGTACGGATGCAGACCAGCTTCTCAAGCACCAGCGTCTGTCCGGCAGCTGCATGAGCGGTCAGCGGACAGGTGACTTCTGCACCGCTGTTCTGCACGATTCCCTGCGTAAATTCCGGCGCGTAGAATCGGACTTCCTGCTCAATGCGCAAGCCTGTTCCGACAGTTTCAAACGTGCAGGAGAAAAGACTGCCATCATCCGTCACAAATTGCAGCGGAGCAAGCTGTACCAGTTCTGTATTTTCCTTTACCTGATCGTCTGGAATTGGGCTGTTGCAGCTTGAAAGATTGATGCCGCTGCGCAGTTCAAGCTCCACATCGTTCTGAACGCGAATTTCAAACCGCTGCATCAAAAGCGCAGGCAGCTCTTTCGGGAAAAAGCGCGTGTATCGCACGTCCGCGCGCGTATCTCCAGCCGCCAGTGTAAAATCTGCATAGAAGCTGGCTGATTTCAGATCAAGCGTCCGATGGATTGGGGAAGCAAGCACAGCGGTCGTGCCATTCAAAAGCAGCGTTTCGCAGACGGGGGACGGAAGATTCACAAAATCGGTGATTCCATCCTTGATTTCTCCGAAAATTCCCGCAAGAAATAAGCCCTGTTGTGTCGGACGGGAATCCGGTTCAAAGGGCAAATACCCTCGAACGCCCATACGCCCGTTTCCAAGAAAAAAGACGCTCTCTAAAAAATCGTCATTCCAGCCATCTGCCTCAGAGCAAATCTCCCATGGCAGCAGCTTCAAATCGTTCCGCATGATGACCCCTCCTTACAAGCCGTCAGCAGCGCATGACACAGGAAGCCTGCACAGGTGGCAAATGCGCTGCCTGTCGTACACTCGCCGGTATCTGCATCAACGCTCTCACAAGCGACTCCATTATCCATCGGCATGATCGTCAGTTCGCGTAGCGCCTGCTCTGCGTGACCGCAAAGAAGGCTGTTGCACAAGCTCAATACCCAAGGCCAGGGCGCGTGCGGGCAGCCGATCTCTGCAATGGGCTTTCCGGCAAAGCTGAATTTATAATCTGCCGAGCGGATCATGCGAACCGTATTTTGCCAGATCACATCCGTCCTTTCGCAGAAGCCGTAATACGGTAAGAGCTGCAAACTTCCGGGCGGCTCATCATAGATATCGTGATGCCCGGCCAGATCGACCGACCATGCAAAATACGGCTGTCCGGCTGCATCCTTTTTGACGCAATGCGTGAAAATCGCCGCGCGCACAGCGTCTGCTTCCGCAAGCAGCGATCCGCGCTGTGCCGGCCGCCAGTCTGCCAGCAACTGCAACGCACGCCAGACAAGCACGTTGTCATACGTCAGGTACGGATGCACGATCTCATCATCCGTTGGCTGCAGGAATGTTTCGTAAAGCGCAGTTTCTGGGTGGCGTACTTCCTGCAGGCGCGTCAAAATCAGCGAAAGACCATCCTGCACAAAGCGTTCCTGCAAAAATGCTTCATCGCGCGTTTTGGAAAGGTACGCCTGGAGCGCCAGTGCCGGCGCGACCAGCTCATCCAGCTCAAACCCCGGTTCCAGCATGGTTCCGTCGATAAACCGGGAATGTACGCCGATGTTTTGCCGCTGGCGGGTGAAAACATAGGTCAGCACTTCTTTTGCAAGCGCAGCGTCCGCACGCAGGATCGTCGGGAACGCCCACAGGAGCGAATCCCTGTCCCAATAAGCGGCGCTGACATAGTAGCGCGTGGAGCGGCTTGTCGCGCAGATCAGTTCCTCGGTATCGAATGTCCGGCCGGTCGCATAAAACAGGCAGAAGAACTGGTTGACGTTGTAAACCTCCGTCAGCTCCGGTGTCGGGAGCTGCATGGTGCGCTTGTCCAGCCAGTCGGCCGTTTTTCGATACAGCCAATCCCAGCCGCGGCGAAGCTGCTCCTTCGCGCTGGTCGCAGCGGCGACTTCTTCAAAGCCAAGACCCCAAAAAATCGTAAACGCTTCTTCCTGCCCGGCTTTGGCGTCAAGCGCACAGGAAATCTGATAGGAAATGCCGTCCTCCGTCTGCGCCCATTCACTTTTGCCTGCATGGTCCGACATAGGCGCAAGCGCAAATGCCGGGAAACCGACGCGGTAATCCATGATAAAGCTGCTGTTCCACGCGCTCTCATAAATGTACGCCTGACCGGTCAGTTCTTTATCCTCGTTGACGCAATGAACACTTTTACTCCATAGACCGCGCGCACCAAGTTTTAAGCGGCAATCTGTTCGCGCTGTGACAGACAAGCGCATCGCAAACCCGCGCTCTCCAACCGGCGTCAATACGGTGAATTTGACCGTGGCCTGTTCGGTTTCCTTATGACCGGACGGAATCCAGAAGTGTTCCCGCGACCATTGCAGACCTGTAAGCGCCAGTTCTTCCTGATCGATCTGGATAAACGGCTGCATCAGCGGCACATTTTCCGTTCCACAGAGCTCGATCATGCCGCGCTGCTGCATGGACAGAAAAGTCAAATCCTCGATTGCCGCAGTCTGCTCATTCAGCTTTGGCAGCGAAATCATTTCGTTTCCGGTTGGTAAATAACGTTCCATACGCATCCCTCAGTTCAAAATTGGTTAATCGCTTAAATATGCGTTCATGTTAAATATAACAAAATTCATGGTCTTGTCAAGGAGAATTTAGAGAAAATCAAAAATGGTATTGACAGACGTGACAAGATTCGCTATAGTTTGAATAGAAAAATGATTTAAGCGGTTAACTGAACTGAGGTGAAGATATGGCACGCGCGACGCTCAAGGATGTAGCACAGGAGGCTGGCGTTTCATCGGCTACAGTATCGTATATCTTGAATGGGAAACGTTCGATTTCTGAAGAAACAAAAGCCCGCGTCATGGAGGCAATCAAAAAACTGGATTATGTACCTGATCTGAATGCACGCGGCCTGACGATGCGGGATTCCAAACTCATTGGCGTCGTTGTTCCACAGACGGAACCCGGCGAGCGTCTGATGTTCCAGAACAGTTTTTACAGTGAAATTCTCGGCAGCATTGAATACTATGCCCGTCTGAGCGGCTATCATATTCTGATTTCTGCAACGGACGCAAATGAAAGCTATCTGACGCTGGCCAAGAAGCGGAATCTGGATGGAATCATTGTAATCGGTATGTATCCGGACGAATTTTACCAGCAGATGAAAAAGACGCAGATTCCGATCGTCCTGATCGATAGCTACTGCGGAGACCACTATTATCACTCCATCCGAATCGATGATGCGTATGGCAGCTATCTTGCTGCGAAGCACCTCCTATCACACGGACATCGGGAAATCGCGTTCTTCTGCGGCCAAATCAAGGAAAACGGCGTTATGAAAAAACGCCTGCTTGGATTCCAGCAGGCATTAGAGGAATATGGCGTTCCGTATCAGGAACAAAACATTTTTGAGGGACAGATCGATTACCGCAGCGGTATCGCTCTTGCAAAAGAACTCGTTTCCAAAAAGCTCCCGGCAACGGCGATCGTCTGCGCGGCGGATATTCTGGCGATCGGCGCCATCCGTGGGCTATATGAAGAAGGCTTGCGTGTGCCGGAAGATTACTCTGTGATTGGCTTTGATGATCTGGAAGTTTCACAATATCTGACGCCGGGACTTACAACTGTCCGGCAGCAGATCTCACTGAAAGGTCAGAAAGCTGTTGAGCTGCTGCTCAAGCACATTGAAGATCCGACGCTTACAAAGCAGGAGGAAATTTTGCCGCTCCAGCTTGTAGAGCGCGAATCCGTCCGCACCATTTAATTGTCTTTCATCAGGAGACGATGATATAGTCGGCAAGTGCTGTGGGCGAGAGATTTTGGCACAGATCGACGTTTGGAAGCGCAGGAATACTGGATGTATTGCAAGCTTCCGAACGGAAGAACTGGGGCAAAAGATCCGACCACAGCCGCGGACGGCTGTATCATCGGCTCCTGCAATAAAAAACGGCCTGCATCTACTTTGACGAGACGATACAGGCCGTGGGAAAGAAACCCTGCGAAAGTCCTTCCCGTACTCTATATTCTAAGCGAGAAGGGCGAAAAAATCAACATTACAGGAGGAACAACAATGAAAAAGACCCGGATTTTTTCGCTGATTGCACTGGTTCTTGCCATGCTGATGGTGTTTGCAGCTTGCGCACCCGCAGCCACTGACACAAAATCGAACGACAGCGAACAGACCACCCCCGCCGATACTCAGCAGACTGAGGAACCGGCAAAGACGGATGATGCCGCAGCCCAAACCCCGGCAGAGCCCGTGACGATCACCTATTGCAATTTCAATTCGTCTGGCGGCAATGAGGAAACGCTTCAGAAAATGGTCGAAGCCTTTGAAGCCACCCATGAGAACATCAGGATCGAAGTTGAAACGATCGGCTACGATGATTATTTCACGCAGATGCAGACCCGTGTTGCGGGCGGCACCGCGCCTGACTGCTACGAGCTGAACATCGAGAACTTCGCAGCCTATGCAAACAAAGGCCTGCTTGCAGAGATCACTGGTCAGGATCTTTCTGGTCTGAATGAAACCGCACTCGGCGCATTCAACGTGAATGGCAAGCAGTACGGCCTGCCGGAGAGCTTCTCCAATGTCGTCCTGATTTACAACAAGGATCTGTTCGATCAGGCTGGCGTTACATATCCGACGGATGATTGGACGCAGGATGATGTTCAGAATGCTGCTGAAAAGATCCGCGCGCTGGGCGACGATATTTTCGGTATCTGGCAGCCGATCACCTACAACGAGTTCTTCAAGGTCGTTGCACAGTACGGCGGCAGCCTGCTGAACGAGGATAAGACGCAGTTCACGATCAACTCCGAAGAAAATATCAAGGCAGCGCAGACGCTTGTTGACCGCGTTCTGGTCAGCAACGTGCAGCCGAACTCCGTCCAGCAGGGCGGCATGGGCGACTGGGATATGTTCATGAGCGGTCGTCTCGGCATGATCCCCACCGGCATCTGGGCATTCCAGACCTTTACGGAAAACTGCGATTTCGCATGGGACATCGCTGTTGAGCCGGGCAGCACGCAGAAAGCTACCCACTTCTTCTCCAACTGCGTTGTTATGAACCCCGAAACCGAGCACCCGGAGGAAGTTGCCGAGTGGCTGGCATGGCTGACCTCCAGCACCGAATCCGCTGATATTCGTCTCGCAGCTGGCTGGGATCTGCCCGCACTCAAGGATCTGAACGCTCTGTCCAGCTATCTGGAGATCACGCCTCCTGACAACCGCAAGGCTGTTTTCGAGAGCCTTGATTATCTGGTCATGCCGCCTGTCATTGAGGACTATGCCCTCATGAGCGACATTATCGGTCAGTATCTCTCCGCAGCGGCTGACGGCACCATGACTGTCACCGATGCTCTGAACGCGGCGCAGGCTGACTGCGAAGCACAGATTACCCTTGGCTAACAACTTTCTTGGCGGGCGCTTATGCGCCCGCCAAGTCTGCCAAAAAAGCTGCGGCTTTTTTGGCAAAAGGCTGCGCCGCCTGCATCGCAAAGTTTTGTGCGCCAATGGCGCACAAAATTCACGTTTGGCGACGAGCGGTATTTTTGCCGAGAGCGGGGGCTCCCGGCAAAAATGGATTTACATCGATTTGCGCCTGCGGGCGCAAACTCTACGAGGTTTTAGGTGCTCGAAAGATAAAGGAGGCAGACAGATGAAAACAAGTAAAACTGGGCCTCGGCTGAAAAAGCCGGGTGGAGAGGGTCTGCTGCGAGCGTCGCCGTTTTTGCTTCCCAGTCTCATCGGTCTGGCAATCTTTTATCTGGCACCGATGGTCGTTTCTATCTTCATCAGCCTGACAGACTGGAATGGTCTTGACCGACTGTTTGCGGATGGTTTCATGCAGGAGCATTTTATCGGCCTTGATAATTACAAGGCGATTCTGACAAGTCAGGAATTTTGGAAGGTCCTGAAAAACACACTGACCTATATCGTTTTGTATCTGCCGCTTATGATGGCCGTATCACTGGCTGTTGCATCGCTTCTGTCGCAGCAGCGGCGCGGCGTCGGTGTGTTCCGCGTGCTGTACTATATTCCGGTCCTGACCTCTTGGGTCGCGGCATCGTTGATTTGGAAAAGCATTCTGGCCCCGCAGTACGGTGCTATGAACAACATCCTTGCTTTCTTTGGGATTGAGGGCCCAGGCTGGCTGCTGGACGAAAAATGGGCGATGCCCGCAATCGTATTGGTGTCCGTATGGAAAGACATGGGCTTCTTTGGCCTGATTCTTCTGTCCGGTATGGTTGGCATCAACCGAACCTATTATGAAGCCGCAGAAATTGATGGCGCAGGCGCTTGGACGCGCTTCTGGAAAATCACGCTGCCGCTTCTCACACCGGCGATTTTCTACGTTCTGATCGTCAGCCTGATTAACTCGTTCCAGCTTTTCCCGCAGATCATGATTATGACGGACGGCGGCCCGAACGGGGCAACTCAGGTTATGGTAGAACGTATTTATAAGTACGGCTTCCGCTATTTCAAGATGGGTTACGCTTCAGCGTTCTCTTGGATTTTGTTCCTGATTATCATGGTTTGCACAGCAATTCAGATGCGCGGACAGAAACGGTGGGTGAATTATGACGCATAAGAAAAAAATCGGCACAGTAGCCTATTACGTTGTCGGCATTCTGATTGCAATTCTGGCGATCATTCCATTCCTCTGGATGGTCAGCACGTCACTCAAGGCGCGCGGCGCGCTTATGAGTATTCCGATCGAATGGATCCCAAAAGAACCGACGATTGCCTCCTATGTAAAGGTGTTTTCAAAGTTTCCGTTCTTCAGCACCATCGGGAACAGCTTATTTATCTCCGTGACCTACACGTTCATTACGTTGATCTCGGCGTCTATGGCGGCTTTTGCTTTTGCAAAGCTCAAGTTTCCAAAGGCTGATCTGCTGCTCAAGGTGTTTCTGGCAACGATGATGATCCCAACGCAGGTCACGATCATCCCGCTGTTTGTCGTCATGAATAAAATGTCGTTGATCAACAGCTATGCCAGCGTCATTCTGCCGTCTATTTTCCGGCCGTTTGCCGTGTTCCTGCTCGTTCAGCAAATGCGGACGATCCCGAACGACTATCTGGATGCAGCCAGCATCGACGGCGCTTCAACCTTTACGGTTTACTTTAAGGTTGCACTGCCGCTCTGTGCGCCGACGCTTGCGACCTTGTCGATCACAACATTCATGGAGTCTTGGAATGACTATCTCTGGCCGCTGCTTATGCTGACAGACAAGACGAAAATGACGCTTCCGATTGCCCTTTCGACGCTGAACGGCCAGTTCGCAACGGAGTATAACGTCCTGATGGCAGGCAGCCTGATTTCCATGATCCCGATTATTCTCATTTACTGCTTCGCGCAGAAGTATTTCCAGAACGGCATGATGGCCGGTGGTATCAAGGGGTAAACCATGCAAAGATTTGAAAGTTCTGCATTCCAGGCACATATATCCTGCCCACGCACCGATGCGCAGCTTGTGCGTCACGGCGCAGTCCTGACGGTAAATCTGTCCTATCAGGGCGCATACGGAATGGGCGAGAAATATGACGCGCTGAATCAAAAAGGACGTGTCGTTGTCAATCAGGTGGAAGAAAAGTTTTGCTTCCAAGGTGAAAAAACATATTGCCCGACCCCGTTCTTCTGGACAGACAGCGGATTCGGTCTGTATGTTGATACCTGTGAAACTACAACGTTCCATTTAGACGAGAACTCTGTGACGATCGATCTGCCGGAATCTGCCCCCGTTGTGGCCTTTTCCGGCGAACCGGCGCAAATCGTCAGCGCATATATGGAGCTGTTCGGAAAGGCTGTTCTGCCGCCTGAATGGGCGTTTGGCGTGTGGATCTCTGCAAATCGCTGGAATTGCCAAAAGGACGCGGAGCAGCAGATCGAGAACCTGAAAAAGCATGATTTTCCGGCAAGCATTCTGGTGCTGGAAGCATGGAGCGACGAAGCGACGTTTTATATCTGGAACGGGGCGAAATACCAACCGAACCCAGACGGAGCTGCGCTCCAATATGACGATTTCGATTTTTCGGGTTCCCCATGGCCTGACCCCAAGGACATGGTGGATGCGCTGCACAAGGCCGGGCTGCATCTTGTTCTCTGGCAGATTCCTGTCTACAAAAAGCAGGGGCCCGACGAGATCCTGAACGTACAGAATACGCTTGACCGCGAGGATGCTGTGCGGCGCGGCTTGTGTGTCCATCTCGCAGACGGAACACCCTATACTATCCCCGACGGACATTGGTTTTCCGGTTCCATGATCCCGGATTATACAAACCCGGAAACCGTTCAGACGTGGTTCGCCAAACGTCAATATCTTCTCGACATGGGCGTTGACGGCTTCAAAACCGATGGCGGCGAGTTCATCTATCGCCCGGACGTGCGCTTTATGGATGGCAGCGACGGGAAATCCGGAAAGAATCGCTACGCACGGGACTATACCTGTGCATACCGCGATTTTATCGGTTCGCAGCGGGTTTTGTTCAGCAGAGCCGGGTTCTCCGGGCAGCACACTGTCCCGATGCACTGGGGCGGCGATCAGCAATCACAGAACGCAGAACTGCGAAGCCAGCTTCACGCCGGGCTTTCGGCCGCGGCATCCGGTATTCTGTTCTGGGGCTTTGATATTGCCGGGTTTGCAGGCCCGCTTCCGACGCTGGACCTCTACCGCCGCGCAACACAGATGGCCTGCTTCTGCCCGATCATGCAATGGCATTCAGAGCCGGACGGCGGGCAGTTCAAAGAGCTGATGCCGGGCGGTGAGGGCAACAACGAACGCAGCCCGTGGAATCTGGCTGCCGCCTACAACGCGCCCGAATTTGTCGATGAGATGCGCTTCTGGCACAAGCTGCGTGAGCGGCTGCGCCCGTATCTTTGGGAGGCTGCGCAGGCGTGTGTGGCTGGCAATATGCCGATGATGCGGCCGCTGTCCTTCCTCTGGCCCGAAGATGAAGCTGCGCTTGCCTGCGAGGACGAGTATATGCTTGGCGATGCACTGCTCGCTGCGCCGCTTCTGGAGGAAAGCGCAGAAAGCAGGCAGGTCTATTTGCCGGCGGGTGAATGGATCGGATTCTTTGATCGAAAGCCATACCAGGGCAAGCAGATGATTTGTACGGACTGCGACGGAAAGATCCCGGTTTTTATCCGAAGCGGATATGAAAAACAATTCTGAAAGGACGTGCCGGAGCTGATTCAGCTCCAGCATTTGCTAAAATTATGAGAAGATTTACTGCATATATTTTTGATTTGGATGGTGTGCTTTGCCATACCGACAAATTCCATTTTGCGGCGTGGGCTGCGCTGGCAAAGAAACTTGATCTTCCGTTTGATGTGTCTGTCAATGACCGGCTGCGCGGTGTCAGCCGTATGGAGAGTCTTGACATTGTCTTGGGTGAGAAGAAAGACGCTTTTACTGCGGAGCAAAAGAAGTCGTTTGCGGATGAGAAGAATGCAATTTATCGCGGCTATCTGCAAACTATGACACCAGCCGATCTGGACGAAGATGTGCGCAGTACACTGCTGAAGCTGCGTGCGGATGGTCATAAACTGGCCGTGGGATCGTCCAGCAAGAACGCACCGCTGATCCTGGAGCGCATTGGGCTTGGCGGCTTTTTTGATGCCGTTGCCGACGGAACACAGATCACCCACTCCAAGCCAGACCCTGAGGTGTTCCTTTTGGCGGCAAAGCTCCTTGGCGTAAAGCCGGATGCTGCGCTCGTTGTGGAGGACGCTGAAGCTGGCATACAGGCGGCAAAGGCCGGCGGTTTCTGCGCTGCGGGCATCGGCCCCGCGGCAAATTCCTTGCTTGCGGATTTCCGTTTGCAAAAGCTTTCCGACCTGCTGAAAACACCTGCGTAAAAGGACTGAATTTTGCTCCGCTATAGACAAAGACTACGCGGCCGGTGCATCCACCGACCGCGTAGTTTCATATTTTCGAGTCGCGGAGCCACTGCTGGAACTCCTCCAGCGAGATGATCTCGCGGTCGCACTTCTTCTTTTCTTCTCTGGCTTTTTCACTCCAGGTGTAGAACTGCTCGTCGGTGATGCGCCCGGCTTTGATCCACGCGAAGCGCTTTTTGTACTCCTTGCGCTACGCCTTGAAAATGGGGT